>Ga0137409_10006814_pt1 | contig 11801 bp, 12 predicted proteins | sample CZODoug1_16funga_FD_122059 | JGI IMG/M metagenome (GOLD analysis project Ga0137409, IMG submission 122059) | Vadose zone soil fungal communities from Angelo Coast Range Reserve, California, USA - CZODoug1_16fungal (Hybrid Assembly) | ecosystem: Environmental > Terrestrial > Soil > Vadose zone... | reverse complement strand
AACAAACACAGCGCGTGGAGGTGATGCGCGAGAACGTTACCCACTTCGGCCTGTCGCTGGTGTACGGGAACATGGCCGGCGGGCAGGATGAACTGGTCTTCGATGGCGCATCGTTCGCACTCGACGCGCACGGCCAGATGACGCATCTCGCGCCGCAGTTCGACGAGTATCTGCTGCCGGTCGACTTCATCGATGGCGTGCCGCAGCCGAGCGAACTCGCGGATCTTGGCTCGATCGAGACGCAGGCGTACGGGGCATTGAAGCTCGGTGTGCGCGACTACCTCGGCAAGAACGGTTTTCCGGGCGCCATCATCGGCCTATCGGGCGGCATCGATTCCGCCCTGGTGCTCGCAGTCGCGGTCGACGCGCTGGGTGCCGACAAGGTGCGCGCGGTGATGATGCCGTCGCAGTTCACCGCGGATATTTCCTGGCTCGATGCACGCGCGATGGCGACCAAGCTTGGCGTGCGCTACGACGAAATTCTGATCAAGCCCACCTTCGATGCCTTCCTGAGCTCGCTCGCCGGCGAATTTCGCGGCCTGCCGTGGGACACCACGGAGGAGAACATCCAGGCGCGCATCCGTGGCACGCTGTTGATGGCGCTCTCCAACAAGTACGGTTCGATCGTGCTCACCACCGGCAACAAGAGCGAGATGGCGGTTGGTTATTGCACGTTGTACGGCGACATGGCGGGCGGTTTTGCGGTCATCAAGGACATCCGCAAGATGCTCGTGTACGCGCTTGCGCGCCATCGCAACACGATCGATCCCGTCATCCCCGAGCGCATCATCGTGCGCGCGCCCAGCGCCGAACTGCGGCTGAACCAGACCGACCAGGATTCGCTTCCGCCATATGAAGTGCTGGACGCGATCATCGAGCGCTACATGGAACTCGGCGAACCTGTGGCCGAAATCATCGCCGCCGGTTTCAGCGAGGCGGACGTGCGGCGCGTCGTGCGACTGATCCGCGTCAACGAGTACAAGCGGCGCCAGGCGCCGGTCGGAATTCGCGTCACCCATCGCGGCTTCGGGCGCGATTGGCGCTATCCGATCACCAACCGATTCCACGAAGACGCGCCAAAGTAGTGCGCGGGCCGGGTCGATCGCGGATTGCGAATAACGTTCCCGCGTTGCGCTCAGGTGCGACGAATCACGCTCGCGCGGGGCTAGAATCGGCTTCAAACCATCAGGATCCGCCATGAAACAGATCACCGCGGTCATCAAGCCCTTCAAACTCGACGAAGTCCGTGAAGCGCTGGCCGAAGTTGGCGTGAGCGGGCTCACGGTTACCGAAGTCAAGGGTTTCGGCCGCCAAAAGGGCCATACCGAGCTTTATCGCGGTGCCGAGTACGTGGTCGACTTCCTGCCCAAGGTGAAGGTCGAAGCGGTGGTTGCCGACGGGTTGGTCGAACGTGCGATCGAAGCGATCACCAAGGCAGCGCGCACCGGCAAGATCGGCGACGGAAAGATCTTCGTGCGGTCGGTCGAGCAGGTGATCCGCATCCGTACCGGCGAAACCGGCGAAGAAGCCGTCTGAGTTTTCAGGCCTTGGCCGTAGTGGCCGGGCGCAGCAGAACCACCAGCGCCCCGGCCCCGCCTTCGGCGCCGCGCGCCTGGCAGAACGCGATCACCTCGTCGCGTTGCATGAGCCACCCACGCACCTTGTTCTTGAGCACCGGGGTGCGATCCTTCGAGCCCAGTCCCTTGCCGTGCACGACCCGGGCGCAGCGCAGGCCGCGTTTGACCGCCTCGCGCAGGAACGATCCAAGCGCGGTGCGCGCTTCGTCGACGCGCAAGCCGTGCAGGTCGATCTCGGCCTGGATCACCCACTCGCCACGCCGCAGCTTGCGCAGCACGTCAGGGCCAACGCCGGAACGTCGATAGGACAACGTTTCGTCGGTATCGAGCAGGCGCTCGACGTCGATCTCATCGGACACCGATTCGACCATCACCGCGGCATCGTCGCGCGCGCGGCTCTTCGCGTGGGGCGGATGGTGGCGCGGCGCATGCTCCACGCGTTCGGTCGGTGCCAGCGGCGCGACGCCAAGCTCGTCCATTGCGCCGAGGAAGTCGCCTGACTCCTTGCGCACCCGTTCTTCGCGGGCGCGGTCCTCGGCCTGCTGCTGGCGTTGCAGGCGCTCGCGCTCGGCGAGTTCGTCGCGCAAGCGGGCGAGTTCACCCAGGTGTCGCAAACGTGCGCCGGCCATTGGTTGCTCGTTCCCGCTCAGGCGTCGCGACCCGCAGGAATCACGTGCCCGATGCGCTGCATCCAGATACGCAGCAGCGGTGTTGTTGTCGCGGTCGTGACGATGGCCATCAGCACCAGCATCGTGAAGACCGTCTGCGGGATCACGCCGAGGTCATAACCGACATTGAGCACGACCAGTTCCATCAGGCCGCGTGTGTTCATCATGATCGCCATCGTTCGGGCTTCATCCTTGGCCACGCCGGCCAGGCGTGCACCGACGTAACAACCGCCGAACTTGCCCAGATAGGCAAGCGCGATGAACGCCGCGCACCACAGCCAGAGATCGGCATTGTCGAGTCCGTGCAGGTTGGTGCGCAGCCCGGTGAAGGTGAAAAACACCGGCAGGAAAAGCGTGTTGACGAGCGGTGCGACGCGTTGGCGCCACGCGTTCACAAAGGCGTGGCGGTCATGCAGCAGCACGCCGATCATGAAACCGCCGAAGATCGCAAAAATGCCGATCAGGAAAGTGGCGATCGCCGAGGCGAACGCGAACATCAACACGAGCGCGAGCCCGTTTAGCGTCAGCGGCTCGCTTGGGGTCGATGCGCGTTCGAGCAGCCGGTGCAGGATCGGCCGCACGACAAAAAATGCCAGCACGATGTAGGCCGCCAGCGCGGCAATGCGCAGCGAGGTTCCGCCGAGCGATAGATCACCGCTGACGGCGGCCGAGACCACGGCCAGCAGCAGCCAGCCGACTACATCGTTCACCGCTGCAGCCGAGATCGTGATGGTGCCGACACGGGTGCGCGTGATATCGAGTTCCAGCATGATGCGCCCGAGCACGGGCATCGCCGTGATCGAAAGGGCGACGCCGCAAAACAGGATGTAGCCGAGCGGCTGGACGCCGGGCGCGAGCACCGGGGCCGAGACATGACCGATGGTTACGCCGAGCAGGAACGGGGCCACAATGCCGGCTATCGCGACGAATGTCGTAGCGGTCCGGCTGCTGCGCTCCTTGAGCACACCGAATTCGAATTCCATGCCGACCTGGACCATCAGAAAGATGAGCCCGAGCTGGCTGATGATCGACACTGGCATGCTGTCGGTCGACTTGAATACGTAATTGAACGTCTCCGGCGCCAGGGCGGCAAAAAGAGACGGCCCGAGCACCAGGCCAGCAACGATTTCGCCCATCACGCGCGGTTGGCCGATCCGGCGCGCCAGCCAACCGAACACTCGCGCCGCTCCAACGATCACGATCAGTTGAAGTAGGGTAAAAAACAGAAGGTTTTCGACCGTGTGGACGCTTGTGGCGTGCATGCAGAGTCCGTTTGTCGTGGCCGCCCGCTTGCCTTGAGCTTGGCGGCGCGAGCAAGTAACCTTGGTCAACTCGACGCGTGAAGTGCGGATGGTAAAGAAAGTTCTGGCGGTTCATTTTTCTCAGACAGGCCAGGCCGCCGCCTTGCTCGAGAACATCGTCCAACCGCTGCGCGAGCAGCCGGACGTTGTTTTGACGCACGTCGTGCTCGACGTGACGCCACGCTTTCCCTTCCCGTGGCCGTTCTGGCGTTTCCTGGATACGTTTCCGGAGACGGTTCACCTCGACCCACCGCCGCTGGCGGCAATGCCGCTCAAGGGCGACGAGAGCTTCGACCTCGTCATCCTGGCGTACCCCGTGTGGTTCCTTTCGCCGCCGCCGCCGCTGACGGCGTTCCTGCAGCATCCGGCTGCACGCGCCGTGCTGCGCGGTCGAGCCGTGATCACTGCCACGGCCTGTCGCAACATGTGGGTGATGGCGCAGGAGACCGTAAAAGACCTGCTGCGAGATGCGGGGGCGCGCCATCTCGATCATGTCGCACTGGTCGATCGTGGCCATCCGCTCGCCACGTTCATCACCACGCCGCGCTGGGTTCTCACCGGACGCAAGGACGCATTCTGGGGACTGCCGCCCGCCGGCGTCGATGAAGCGGATCTGCGAGCGGCAAGCCGGTTCGGCGCCGCGCTCCTGCAAGGACTGCGGCGCAACGACGAAAAACGCGACGCGCCGCTGCTCACCGGGTTGGGCGCCTGCAAGGTCGACACCGCACTCGTGGCAAGCGAACGCATCGGCATTCGCAGCTTTCGTATCTGGGGCCGCGCGCTGCGGGCAGTCGGGCGCCCCGGCACACTTGCGCGGCGCGCCTTGCTGGTCTTCTACCTGCTGTTCCTGGTGACCGTCATCGTGACCATCGTCCCGCTTAGCCTGTTGCTGCGGCGGGTGCTGACGCCGCTGATCGGCGCGCGACTCGAGCGGGCGCGCAAGTCGTACGAGGCACCCTCGGGATCGGGCGTCGAGCGATTGGGTCATCACCATGGCTGAGCCCGTCTTCGTCACGCGTACGGCCACTTTCCTGCCGCACGCGCCGGTCCCCAATGAAGGCATGGAGTCGATCCTCGGCTCTCCCGGCGGCCGGCCGTCGCGGGTACGCCGCGTGGTCTTGCGGCAAAACGGGATCGTCTCGCGCCACTACGTAGTCGACCCGGCGACCGGCGTACCGACCTTCAACAACGCGCAGCTGACCGCACAAGCGGTGCGTCGTTTGTGCGAAGACGGTTTTGCGTTGAACGACATTCGGTGCCTGGTCACCGGTACGTCGCTGCCGGATCAGCTGATGCCGAATCACGCGGTGATGGTTCATGGCGAGATCGGTGGACCCAACTGCGAGGTTGTCGCCACTGCGGGCGTGTGCCTCGCGGGTTTGACCGCGCTCAAGTACGCGTGGCTGTCGGTGCGTGCAGGAGAGCATGCGAACGCCGTGGCAACCGGCTCCGAGGTCGTCTCGACGATGATGCGTGCGCAGCGCTACGGCCCTGAGCTCGATCAACAGGCGGATCTGGTCGATGCACAGCCCGAGCTGGCGTTCGAGAAGGACTTCCTGCGCTGGATGTTGTCCGATGCGGCGGGCGCCTTCCTGCTCGAGAACCGGCCGCGCGCAATCGGCCCCAGCCTGCGCGTCGACTGGATCGACATTTTTTCGTACGCCAATGAACTGCCGGTCTGCATGTACGCCGGCGCCGACAAGAACCCGGACGGCAGGCTGCGCGGCTGGATGGACTTCTCGCACGGCGAGCTGGGCGAACGTTCGGTGCTGGCGATCAAGCAGGACGTGCGTCTGCTGAACGCGAACGTGGTCGAGTACTGCCTGAGCCGTCCGTTGCGCACGCTGATCCCCAAGCGCGAACTTGAAGCCGATTCGATCCAGTGGTTCCTGCCGCACCTGTCGTCGCGGTTCTTCGCCGATCCGGCCGAGCAGGCGCTGCGACGTGTCGGATTGCCGATTCCCCGTTCGCGCTGGTTCGGCAACCTCGAAACACGCGGCAACACCGGCGCCGCTTCGATGTACCTGATGGTGCATGACCTGTTTGGCAGCGGCCGCCTCAAGCGCGGCGACCGGATTCTCTGCGTGGTGCCGGAGTCGGGACGCTTTTCGACCGGCTTCATGCATCTGACGGTCGTCTGATGCGGGTCGAAGACGTTCCGCAGGAAGGCAACGCGACGCTCGACGGGCAGCGCAAGGGCATGTACGCCGTCGGCAAGGACGGCCGTATCGCGCTCGTGCCAAGCCGCGGCTGGGAAGCCGAAGAACTCGTGACCACTGGTGCGGTCGAGCACTTCGAGCAACTGGCGCAGGAAGCGCTGCAGCGTGTGCGTAGCGGCGCAGCCGGTGCGCTGGAATACTTCATGTACGCGCGCCGGCTGGATCCACCCACGCTCGCACAGGCGTCGGGTGTCTGGCGTTGGCGCCTGAAGCGCCATCTGCATCAACCGTTCGCCGCGATTCCCGCTCCGCTGCAGCAGCGTTACGCCGAGGTGCTTGGCGTAACACGCCAGGAATTGCTCGAGTTCCGCCCCGAAACGACCGGCGGCTGAGCGGTCATGGGCGCTGCGGCTGCGTTCCAGCACCAGCAGTCTGCGCATTGCGAAAGCGGCGCCGTCGCCGGCCTGCTGCGTGGACATGGATTCCCGCTGTCGGAAGCAATGGTGTTCGGGCTGGGCTCGGCGCTCGCCTTCGCATACCTCGGCATCATCAAGATCAACGAGATGCCGCTCATTTCCTACCGCATGCCGCCGCGTTTCATCCTGCGCCGCTTGCGCAAGCTGCTGCACCTGCCGCTGAAGATCGAGACGTTCGCGACGCCGGCCGCCGGCGAACGCCGGCTCGACGAGCTGGTGGCGCGCGGCACCCTGGTTGGCGTGCAGTCATCGGTGTTCTTCCTGCCGTACATCCCGGTCAACATGCGCTTTCACTTCAACGCGCACAACTTGCTCGTGTACGGGCGCGAGGGTGACGACTACCTGATCAGCGATCCGGTGTTCGAGGCGCCCACCCGCAGCAACGCACCGGATCTGACGAAAGCCCGCTTCGCGCGCGGCGTGCTTGCACCAAAAGGATTGCTTTATTACCTCGACGGCCCGATCGCTCCGGCCGACATCAAGCGGCTGATTCCCGGTGCGCTGAAGAAGGAGTGCCGGGTCATGCTGCAGCCCTTGGTCCCGTTCATCGGCGTGCGCGGTATCCGCATGCTCGGACGCAAGGTGCACAAGGTGCTGCGTACGGCACCGCTTCCCTTCGCGCAGCGTTTCGTGGGTCACGTGGTGCGCATGCAGGAAGAGATCGGCACCGGTGGCGGTGGCTTCCGATTCCTCTATGGCGCGTTTCTGCAAGAAGCCGGAACCTTGCTCGGCAATGCCAACCTGCAGGCGCTTGCGCTGCAGATGGTCGGCATCGGCGATCTCTGGCGCGACTTTGCCTATGACGCCGCCCGCATGAGCAAAGGCCGGTTGCCGCTCGACGGCGCATCGCTTTCGAGCCAGCTCAACAACCTTGCCGAGAAAGAAGCCGCGCTGTTCCGCGCGGTGCGCGCGGAGCTTTAGGCGCGTTGCAGAACGCTAGGCGCTCGCGCGCAGGCGGTGTATCCCGAGCGCGAGTGCAACCACGCCGAACAGCACCAGCGCTGCGCAAGCCAGCGCGATGCTCGCGCTGGTTGCCTGGCGCGCGAACACGTCGACAAACGCATCCAGCCCCCAGCCCATCGGCGAAAACCTGGTGATCGGCTGCATCGCTGCCGGCATCACCTGTTTCGGCACCATGATCCCGCCGAGCGCACCAAGGATGATGTTGGTGCCGCCGGCCGCGATGGTCGCCTGCTCCGCGGTGCGCGCGAAACTGGCGATCAGCAGCGACAGGCCCAGCGCGGCGATGCTGGTCGCGCTGGCCGCCAGGAACAGAGCTAGCGGATCAACTGCGAGCGATAACGCGTCGCCGCCGATCAGCGGAACGATCCAGCGACCGACCGCGAGCATCGCGACCACCTGCAGCAGGTGGACGAGATAAAACGGCACCAGCTTGCCGAGCACGAGCAGAAGCGGCGGCACCCCGAGGCTGCGCAAGCGGTCCAGCGTTCCCTGCTGCCGCTCGCCGATCAACAGCGTGGAAACCGGCAACGCGACGAAGAACATGGCGAACACCAGCCAGGCGGGCACGCTCTGTTGCACCGACGTGAGCGGCACCGGCGACGTCGAGCGCAACGTGACGCCCGCTTGCGTGCCACCCTGCGCCGCAAGATCGATGTCCCCCAGTGCAGGAGCGATCGACGCCAGCGAGTGCAATGCAGCCTCGGCGCGCAGCGTGCCAAGCGCACGTTCCCAGCGGCCGCGTTCGCGCTCGAGCAGCGCGAGCGGCGTGCCGGGTTCAGCGAGCAGCGATAGGGGCGGCGCCTGGCGCTGCGCAAGCGCGCGCGAAAAACCTGAACCCACCACTGCCAGCGCGTCGGCTTCGCGCCGCCCGAGGGCGGCCTGTCCGGTTGCCACATCGGGCACGCTTTGCGCAGACGGAGTGACGAGTGTGAGCAGGCGGCGCGACTCGGCCGTGCGGTCCTCGTCCACTAGCAGGACACGCAACGGACTGCTTGCATCCAGCCGGAAGCTGTCGCGCAGTGCGAGCGACATCACCAGGATGAAAGCGGTGGGCATCAGGAACAACACCGCCAGCGCATGCGGATCGCGGCGCAGTGAAAGGAATTCCTTGGTGATGAACGCGCGCAGCATCGATCAGTCGCGCAATGAGCGGTGCGTAAGCGACAGGAAAACGTCTTCAAGGTTGCGGGCGCCGAACTGCACGTTCGAGAGCCTTATGCCTTGCGCTTCCAGTTGCGCGAGTTTGCCGCCAAGCGAATCGTGTACGCCGAGTTCGATGCTCCACGACCCGTCGCCATCCTTCTGCCATCCGGCCAGCACGGCAGTGGTGTCCGGCGCGCGTACACGCAAGCGCCGTTGTTCGCCGAGGATCTCGTTCAGGTGACCAAACGCGATCAGGCGTCCGCCGTCGATGATCGCGATGCGATCGCAGACCGCTTCCACCTCTTCCATGTAGTGCGATGCATACACGACGGTCTTGCCGCGCGCGCGCAGCGCACGCACCGCATCGAGCAGGAACGCACGCGCCTGTGGATCGACATTGGCGGTCGGCTCGTCGAGCAGGAGCAGCGCGGGATCGGCCAGCAGCCCGATGGCGAGATTCAGTCGCCGCCGTGCGCCACCCGAGCACTGCTCGCTGCGGCGGTCGGCGAGGTCTTGCAGAGCGGTCAGGCGCAAGACTTCATCGATGCGTTGTCGCCGCTGCGTTTCGGGGACGCGCGCCGCAGCGGCGAAAAACGCCAGGTTCTCGCGACAGGTCAAGCGAAGATAGAACGCATTCTCCTGTCCAACTAGCGCGAATCCGGGGGCAGGGGGCTTTTCAACACTGCCGCGCTCGGGTTGCAACAGGCCACTGACGATGCGCAGCAGGGTCGATTTGCCGGCGCCGTTCGGCCCGAGCAGCCCGAGCACTTCGCCGGGCGCCAGGCGAAAGTCGACACCCTCGACCGCCCACGGCGCATCGGGGCGGTAGCGATAGTGAAGGTGGGAGACAACGAGTGCCGCGCTATGCATTACCGAAGACACGGGGGCGAGCACTGTTGGTGGGAAGCTCGGGTGGGCGATTCGGGTGGGCAGTTGGATGAGAACCGCGGCCGAAATGGCGCGTCGCCCTCGATCCGGGCTAGACTGCCGAGGCCATAGCGCGGGCAAAAGCAGTGTAACCGTGCCGCCCGTGCTCCCGACTCAGCCGAATCAGCCGATGGAAAACGTCGACGACGAAATCAAGCGCCTGCTCATCGAGACGTTGCAACTCGAGGACGTCGCGCCTGCAGATATCGATGCACAAGCACCGCTGTTCGGTGAGGGCCTGGGCCTCGACTCGGTCGACGCGCTGGAAATCGCCGTCGCGCTCAAGCGCCGTTACGGCATCCAGCTTTCGCCCAACTCGCAGGAAACGCGCAAGTACTTCGCCTCGGTGCGAACGCTTGCCGAGATGCTCGCGCTGCACCGACAAGGCAGCGCCGCCGCCTGATCCGAGGCCCGGGTCGAACTAGGCGGCGATCGCGTGCGGTGAAATCGCCGGTTTCTCCGCCTGCGCTTCCAGCCAGCGTTGTGCGTCCAGCGCGGCCATGCAGCCCGTGCCCGCCGATGTCACTGCCTGGCGATACACGTGGTCCTGCACGTCACCGGCGGCAAACACGCCGGGGATGCTGGTCATCGTCGCCATGCCGTTCGAGCCGCCGCGCGTGACGATGTAGCCGTTGTTGGCCATGTCGACGTGGCCGGCGAACAGCTCGGTGTTCGGCTGGTGCCCGATGGCGATGAAGCAGCCCTGTACCGCCAGCTCGGATTTCGCGCCGGTTCCGCTGTTGCGAATCCGCACGCCGGTTACGCCGCTGGGGTCGCCAAGCACCTCGTCGAGCTCATGCCACACGTGGAACTCGACCTTGCCTTCGGCGGCGCGCGCCTTGAGCTTGTCGAGCAGGATGGGCTCGGCGCGGAACTTGTCGCGCCGGTGGATCACGTGCACCTTCTTCGCGATGTTGGCGAGGTAAAGCGCCTCTTCGACCGCCGTGTTGCCACCGCCCACCACGCATACGTCCTGGTTGCGATAGAAAAAACCGTCACACGTGGCGCAACCCGACACGCCTTTGCCCATGAACTTTGTTTCGCTTTCGAGCCCGAGGTACTTCGCCGACGCGCCGGTGGCGATGATCAATGCGTCGGCCGTGTACTCGCCGGAATCGCCCACCAACCGGAACGGCCGCTCATGCAGGAAGGCACTATGCACATGATCAAAAATGATTTCGGTGCCGAAGCGCTCCGCATGTTTCTGGAAGCGTGTCATCAGCTCCGGGCCTTGCACGCCGTCGGCGTCGGCGGGCCAGTTGTCGACGTCGGTGGTGGTCATCAGCTGGCCGCCCTGGGCGAGCCCGGTAACCAGTACCGGCGCGAGGTTGGCGCGCGCGGCGTACACCGCTGCCGAATAGCCGGCGGGACCGGAACCGAGGATCAGCACCCGGGCGTGTTTCTTGGTTGCCATCGTGGACGTTCTTTCGCAAACCGCCGACTGCGGAAGAAGAAATTATAGGTGGCGGGTGCGGTATTCAAGGCCCGCAAGCCTGTCATTCCGAGCGCCCGCCACGGACGAGATCCTTCGTCGCTGCGCTCCTCAGGATGACAAACGGCGCCGCCCGCCATCGCCGTGTTTGTCATTCCGAGCGCTGGCGAAGCCGGCCCGAGGAATCTCTGCGCTGGCACGGACGAGATCCTTCGTCGCTTGCGCTCCTCAGGATGACAAAGGGGGCGCCGCCCGCCACCGCCTTTGTCATTCCGAGAGAGGAACCCCGGCATTCCTCCGGATCACAAACGGACCGTCACATCTGCCGGAACAGATGCGTGTACGTATCCGACACGAGCAGGTTGTCGTCCCGCCCCTTGAGTTTCACCAGCATGCGGCCGCGAAAATCGCGCGCCACGCCGGCGATGGTGCGTGCGTTGACCAGGGTCGAACGGTGGATCTGCCAGAACACCTGCGGATCGAGTTGCTCGACCAGTTCCTTGAGCGGCTTGCGGATCAGCGCCTCGGCGTCACTGGTGACGACGCGCGTGTACTTGTTGTCGGCCTGGAAATAAACGATCTCGTCGACCGTGATGAGGCGCAGGTTCTGGCCCACCGACGCGTTGATCCAGCGCAGATAGCTGCGACCGGTCGAAGGTGGTGTGATGCGATCGAGCACCGCATCGAGCCGAACCGGCGGTGCATTCAGCCGTTCTTTCAGGCGGCTCACCGTGGTGAACAGACGTGCCGCCGAGATCGGCTTGAGCACGTAGTCGATCGCGCCCTGTTCGAATGCGGCGACCGCGTGTTCGTCGTAGGCGGTGACGAAAACTACGCGCGCGCGGCCATTGGCCTGGCGCGCCACTTCCATGCCGGTGGCACCGGGCATGTTGATATCGAGAAACAGCACGTCCGGCCGGTGCTCGTCGAGCAGCCGCAGCGCCTGGATGCCGTCGGATGCCTCGGCGATCACGTCGAGTTCCGGCCATAACTGGCCGAGTTGCTCGACCAGTTGTTGTCTGAGGGTCGCTTCGTCCTCGGCGACGATTGCAGTAGCGGTGCTCAATTCGGTACGCGCAGGGTGAACTGGCTCACTCCGGGTTGCGGCTCCTCACAGGAGAGCAGCGAGCGGCCATCGTACAACCCTGCCAGCCA
>Ga0137409_10006813_pt1 | contig 11801 bp, 15 predicted proteins | sample CZODoug1_16funga_FD_122059 | JGI IMG/M metagenome (GOLD analysis project Ga0137409, IMG submission 122059) | Vadose zone soil fungal communities from Angelo Coast Range Reserve, California, USA - CZODoug1_16fungal (Hybrid Assembly) | ecosystem: Environmental > Terrestrial > Soil > Vadose zone... | reverse complement strand
CGAACGCGCGCTCTACAAGCGCGCCATCAGCCGCAGCTACGCCGAGTGGCCGCTGGTCGAGGTGTGTGCGCGCGCCGTGATCTCGGCAGGCGCGTTCCAGTTCATCCGCATCACGGCCGGCGGCATCGCGCCGATCCCGCTCCGGCTCTCGGCGTCCGAAGCCGCATTGCAAGGCCAGCCCGCAAACCCGGGAACGATTGCCAACGCCGCGCGGCAAGCAACCGCTGGCGCCAGGCCGTTGCCGATGACGGGATACAAGCTCGATCTCTTGAGCGGCGTCGTGCAGGATCTTTTGGAGCGGCTGGCGACGTAGCGGGGCTGCGCAGACGAAAAGAACTGTCATGAGTTGTAGGCTCGATGTCACCTCTCCCCTTGTGGGAGAGGTCGGATCGCATCGATAGATGCGATCCGGGTGAGGGGTAACGGCCTAACGATAGACCGTGCCCCCTCACCCCACCCCTCTCCCACAAGGGGAGAGGGAGCGCACTGCCGTTGCCGGGATGCTGAGTGGGAACAGAAACACTTTTCGGAAAATCAGAAATAAGACTCGACACGCCTGTCAACAAGCGGCCCGACGGGCAAATCACCGCACGGCGCCGAGAGCAAATTCCGCTCGTGTCCCGGACGCGGTGCAGCGCCCTTCGCGCTGCTCCGCAGAGCCGGGACCTATATTGCCACTTATTGCCCTGCGAAGTGGACCCCGGATCAGCAGCGCACCGCTGCGCGCTGCGCAAGCATCCGGGGAACGACCGGAACAGACATGAAGCATCCCGTCTCGGCTATCGTTCACTGTGGAATCGTGAGCAAAGTCACAAAAGCATCCTTGCGTCTCTCATATTGTGATCGTCGGCCCTGATGTTAGGGTCGGCCTTTCGCCGATTTGGGATTTTCCTGATGCGCGCCGCAAGTGCCGTCGTTGTAGCACTTTGGCTGATCGCGTTGTTCAGCCAGCCTGCTCTCGCCGAGAAGCGGGTTGCGTTGGTGATTGGCAATTCTGCGTACAAGAACGTCGCCCGACTCAATAATCCCGCCAACGACGCGGCGGCGGTTGCCGGCATATTGACGGATTATTGCGATCAACGCCCCTAAAAATCAAGCTTGGATTGAATCGCCTCAATACCCGCCTTGGCGCACACTTCGTCGGCATCTCCCCCAGGCGCTCCTGACACGCCGATCGCGCCAACCAGCGAACCGCCTGACTCGACAACCAATCCGCCACCAATAATGACCGCGCCAGGCAGATTGCGAATTCCGGCCTGCATCATGCCGGGCTGACTGATGGCGAACAGATTGCTCGTGCTGCTGTGAAAGGTCGCCGCCGTCCACGCCTTGCCCGATGCAGTCGCGGGCGTGTGAGGCCCGGCGTAGCGGTCACGCAACACGACCTGGACCACGCCGGAGCGATCGACCACCGCGATTGCCACCTGGAATCCGCGTTGCTGACAATTTGCGAGCGCGGCTTGGGCTAACTCCAAAGCCATGGCCGGAGACAAGGATTTGTAGTTCACGAGCGATTCTTGCGCGCGCACTTGCCCGGAACCCACCACAGCGTAAGCGGCCAATACGCGCATTAAAAATCGAGCGACCATCATGAACTCTCGTTTGCGTTCAGAGCGGTACGACTGCAAGCCAATATCATGGCCGACGACAAGGCTATCATTCTTTTACGCCACGATTTCGGTCACCCATGGCCGTTGGGCGCAACCGCCTTCATCTTGCATCGCACGCAGCGCCGCGTGAGCCTTCAGAATTACGGCACAAAAGATATTATTGCATTTTTCGCTTTGGTGAATTATGACCTCCTTTAGGGGAAGTACGGTCTCCCCTTGAGGCTCCGGTCCAAGAACTGTGCAACGCTCGACTTGTCGAGGTAATGTGCACATGGACGAACGGAAGCCTTCAATTCCCCCCAGCGAATTCCGTTTACGGTCTGCTTCCGAGTGGACCTCGGCTGACATTGATCCGCCGCCCGCGGAGTTCGCGAAGTCAGACGAACCCGGCGCTCTTGAGCGGCAAAGTCGTTCCGGACAAATCGAACCTTGCCGAGACGATTTCTCCGATCGGCCTTCGGTCGCCGTCTATTACCGGAACGAAGAGGAAGTCAGCGAAGGATTCCTCATTGCACTACGCGCAATGGGGCTCGCAGTTGTCGAACAACTGCCCCAGCCGGCAAAACCTCCCGTCAGGGGAGAGAAGCCGTGAAGACGCGCGTTTTTCCATACCTGCTGCCGTTTTGCGTGGTCTTCTTGTTTGCATGTGGTCCAACGGCATCGCCTAGCCCAGCCGATGCCATCCCGTTCGATACAGCAACACGGCTTGACGATTTTGATTTTGCCGCTTCGGGCGACGGCAGGCCGGGCGAATGGTTGGTCATTGATAACGACGCCGGTCGAGGATTGGCGCAGATCGATGCTGAACCTGCTGAAAATCGGTTGCCGTTTGCCATCCCTTCTCCGGACGCGACGTCGACGTGTCGCCGCGCTTCATGACCATTATCTGTTGAAGAATTAAGACCACCAAAGGAGAGTTAAGATGCGCTACCAACTAGCACCACTTTACTGTCGTCCCTGGACCTTGAATGGAATCTCGGCGCGTCTCATCGAGAGCCATTATGAGAATAATTACGGCGCCGCCCTAAATCGCTTGAACGTCATCTCCCGGGAAATTGAGCAGTTCGATTTCAGCAAGACTTCCGATCAATCGCTTGCGCGCCTGAAGCGCGACGAGATTGTGGCGCTCAATTCAACACTTTTGCACGAATTGTATTTTGCAAGCCTCGGCGGCGACGGGCGCGTCCTGCCAGATGCCCTCGCGAGCGCCATCGCGAAGGACTTCGGTTCGGTCGATCGCTGGCGTCAGGAGTTTGTCGGGATTGCGAATGGGCTGGCCGGCGGTTCGGGCTGGGTGTTGCTCACCTATGTTCCGCGTGACGGACGGCTCATCAACCAGATCGCGTCGGACCATGACCAGAGCATCGCAGGGGGCGTCCCTATACTTGCGCTCGATATGTACGAGCACGCGTACCACCTGGAATTTGGCGCGAACGCCAGCGCCTACATTGCCGCATTCATGCGCAATATCGATTGGTCCGCTGTACAGTTGCGATACGAGGATGCAATCAAGGTCGCGCCACCCCGCCCTCTCGAACAAAAGCAGTTTGCAGACGTACCTTCGATTTCCGTCGAAGAAGTCAGGGAGATGCTGGAGTCGGGAACGTCAGTTCAGATCATCGATACCCGTCCGAAGCACTACACCACTAAAGCGCAAGATATCATGGAGGGAGCCGTCTGGCGCGATCCAGAACGCCTGGATGACTGGATTGGCACCCTTTCAAAGACCGAGCCCGTCGTCACATTCTGTGTCTACGGCTTCCACATCGGATGTGAGACGGCTTCAACGCTGCGTAAGGCCGGGTTCGATGCCCGGTACATGTCAGGCGGACATTTTGCCTGGAAGGCAATCAAGGGTCCGGTGAGGCTTTTTGATGATGGCGCGCTTGTCAATTCGCGTTTGACTGAAACGTCGTAGGATACCGACATGTCGCTCATCGCAGCAGGCACCATCGAGATACCCAATTCGCGCGGCTCGGCATTTGACCACGGGGCTTTTGAACCCGAGACCCGCCGCGTTTTTATTGCGCATACAGCCCGGGACAGCCTTGAGGTGGTTGACGCTGACACTAGCCAGCACCTTGCCACGCTGCGCGGCTTTCCCGAAGCGGCAGGCGTCGTTGCTGGCGAAGGTAGGGTCCTGGTCACGAACCGCGGCAGTGCCAGCCTGGCTTGGGTCGATGCACGCACTTTGGAAACCCGGACAGTGCTGAATACCGGGCCGCGGCCGAATGGCGTGGCGATCGTTCCGTCCTTGCAGGTCGCGGTCGTCGCTTGCATCGGGGACGACACCCACGCGCCTCAACTCCAGATTCTCGGATTGGAAGGTGATCGGAAATGGTCGGTGGACCTCCCCGGGCGGCCGCGCTGGTGCGTGGTCGACGCGAAGGAAGAGCGGGTATTCCTGGCCATTCGCAATCCTTCAATGGTCTTGGTTGCAACGCTACCTGAACTGAAAGCGATTCAGCACTGGCCACTTCCCTCCGATGGCGCGCACGGGATGGATATCAACCACGCGGCAAATCTTCTGTACGTGGCATGCGACGGCGGATTGCTGGTCGAAGTTGATGTCCGGTCCGGACAAATGCAGCGCGAGTGGCCGCTGGCCGGCGTTCCGGACGCGACCTTCTTTAACCCGACAAGCGGGCTGGTGCATGTGGCCATCGAAGATCCAGGGCTGATCCAGACGGTAGACCCACGCACCGGTACCAGCACGCAGTTCATCACGGCCAAGGGCGCGAAGACGACCGCGCTTGTCGAGCCGGATCGGCTTTACGTGTTTTCCCCTTTGCACAAGGGAGTTCTGGACCTCAAGGGAGCCTAGCCAAGATGCGCCATCCCCACGCCCGCTGGGCCATTGTCGCTGCCACGTTTTTCTTACTGGAGATAAATGACATGTCAAACCACGCGGTCAGTTTCGAAAGCACCCGGATTGGCACCACCCCTGAAGGTTGGACATCCACCCTCACAGGGTCGGGCGAGCCAAAATGGACGGTCGAAAGCGATCGGACTGCACCGTCAAAATTGACCGTGCTGAGGCAATCCGGTCGCGCCACCTATCCACTGCTTCTGAAGAACGATAGCAGCATCAAGGACGGCTTCGTGGAGGCGAAGTTCAAGGCCATCGCCGGGTCTCAGGACCGCGCAGCAGGCATTGTCTGGCGGGCAAAAGATGCGAACAATTATTATGTACTCCGGGCCAACGCGCTTGAGGACAATGTCGTTCTTTACAAGACCGTCGGCGGCATCCGCCGTGAGCTTGACATTGTCGGCCGTAAAGGAGGTTACGGAGTTTCGGTTCCGGTGCCCGCTAACACCTGGCACACCCTGCGTGTTGAATTCAAAGCCTCGCGGTTTAGCGTTTCATTCAACGACAAGCAATTGTTTGAGGTTGAAGACGCCACTTTCACCGATGCCGGAAAGGTGGGGCTATGGACCAAGGCCGACAGCGTCACATTGTTTGACGAGGTGACTTATGGTGAGACGAAATAGCTCAGGCCCGCCGCAATCGCACGCCAACCCAAACGCCGATAACGTTTGTTTCAAACTGATGAAATACTCTTCCGTTTCAGAACGAGGAAACCACCATCATGAGAGTTTTTGCCGCGACGCTGCTGGTGCTGGCTGGCTTTTGGGCAACCAATCTATCGGCGCAGGCGCAACAATCGAATAGTTGCAAGGTATGTCGCGACCAGCAACAAGCCTGCATGAAGAACTATGCCGGTCCGACCTGTAAGACTGAGTACCAGATGTGCATGAAGTCTTGCGGAAAGAAATAGCGGCGGCAATCGACTATTCGAGATTATGACACGAGGATCCCGCGCAGTGATCTGGCCCGGGGGATCATGAACCAAAAATCTTCCGGAGACGGCGCGCATCGTCGGCGGCCTCGGCTAACAGCCAATCGCGGAAGGTCGCGATCTTCGGCTTCGCCGAAGTCGCCTTGGGACAGACAATCCAGTATGTCCTGCCAGTATGTCCTGGCCAATTTCAGACCCACATCGAACGGCCTGACGAGCCGGCCGCGCGTCCGGTCATCAGTGTTGTGACGGCACCTCAGCGGCTCTCATCGCTTGTCAGGACATACGTCAGTTTTCGAATGCTTGGTGCCGCGAAAACTACGACAGGCAACATGAAGAGCCAGGCAAGCGCCCAGGATTGAAGCCAATGCCATACGAAAGAACCTTCTGACAGAAGAGGATAGCTCGCGATGGCCGCCGCGATCGCACAAGTCACACCTGATTGAATTATGCCAAAGACAAAATGACTGTATCGCCGCGGGATTCCTAGCATTCGAGAGGCCCTTTTTGCGCTACGCTTCGAGCATGGTGGAGCATTCGTGGTGCTATCGCTTTGGTCACAAGTACCACGCGAGCACCGCTTTAAGCACAGCGTTGTCGATGACCGGCAGGACGATGATCTGGTTCATTCCGGAAACACGCGCAAGCGATGCCGCAATCGACTCATCATGTTTCAGATCTTCGCAAATTGCCGGCATGCCGGTTGCCCAGGCGCCGCCGATTGACCCCTCGCCTCTGCCGATCGTTTTTGAACTGTAGAGCGTGTCGAGATCAGTTTGCTTGCTGCAATCGCCTGATTGGAACACCAAGGCATTTCGAGAAGCGTTCGGTGTCCAAATCTCGAAGCGTTCAGCGATTGGCGTGGCTTGCGCCGACAAGAACGTCATGACCCAAGTCTGATCAACCGATGTCCTGTAAGGGATGCCTACACCACAATTGATGCCGATTTCGGATGCCTCCTCCCAACGCAAGAACTGTTTCGAATTGTAAACGTCCTTGATAATCAGCGGCATGTTTGCCTTCCAGGTGCGGCCGGGCAGACCGAATCCGCGCGGAAATTTCGTATGCCGCGAATTGAATTCGAACATGTCGGCGGTTCCGTAGTAGCCGTCGACAAGCCCCATTTCATGGGACACCTCGGGATCATTGTGCCACAACTCGATGGCGCCCACGTGCTTCTCGTCATCGCCGCAGAACAGCACCATGACGGCCATCAGGAATTCGCCTGCGAATACCGGTAGAGCGACACCGCACGTCAATCCCGCCTCTTTCGCTTCGTCCTTGCGCTTAAAGTAGCTACCGGAAAATTCGGTGAGGATGATTGGGTGACCTGAAGCCCACGCCTTGCCGGGGAGGCCCTCGTTGTAGGCAAACAGAGTATCCTCGCTGAGGGCCCTGAATTCCGAGTACTCGTTGCTGCAGAGGCCGCCGCCATACTCTAACCGCGTACGCGTGCGGTCAGGAACCCACAGTTCGACGACTCTGATGAAGGTCTTCATAAATTGATCCGATCGAACAACGATCTCAAGAGGATGATCATGGGCAATTGAAGCGCACCTGGCTCGCATAAATAGCAGCCACACTGCTAATGACTTGAGCAGCGTCTGAGGCCGTGATTCACCCGCAATCGGCGACAGGTTAGGCGGCAGGAGGCAGAAGGCGCCGACGGACTGCCCCTGCCAAACGTCCTTTGACAGTTACCCGCGCCCGAGCCGAGGCGGTTATTGGCACGTTTCAGAAGTGGCGCCTGGACTCTATGATGTCCGCTGATGGCACCAAAGCAGCCCGTAAGGTGGGTTAGCCCAACGGCTCCGCGCAAGGCGCGGCCCGATGACAGGCTCCGGCGTACCCGCCTTTTCGTCTATCCGCTGGCCTGGCCCATCCATATCCAGTGGGCGGCGATGCTGCTGGTCTTGCTGTGTCGCGGTCCAGGTGCATTTTCGATCGATCATTTGTTGATGCGACGGTTCGGACTGCGATGACGGCAGTACAATTCGATTATTGACTCTATATTTTGTACTATGTACTATAATAAATGTAGTGAATTGAGGAAGCGGATTTACCGATGGCGATTGCATCTGACACCGGACATCCGGCAAGTTCCCTCAGTTTCTGGCTTGGCATGGCCGCTTATCTCGTCCCAACGTTTCCGATCGCGTTTGTCTGGCATCTTGTGCTGTTCGAGCCAAACTACCACGCGCTGCATATCTACAGTGCCGATCCGATTATTCCTTTCGGCCTGGCTTCAATGATTATCCAGGCCATCATCTTTTCGTGGGTTTTTCCCCGAGTGTTTGCCGGCAGCAACGGCTCGGTCCTGAAAAATGGACTGCTTTACGGGCTCGGTGCCGGCTTGTTGTCATGGTCATTCACAACGCTGGCGGTTGCAGCCAAACACCCGATGGCCTCGATCTCGGATTATGTTCTGCTCGAAACCACCTTCACGGTCCTGCAGTTCCTGATCATTGGACCCCTCGTCGCGCTGGCCTATCGAAACTGATGCGGAGGGCTGACGAAACGGTTTTTCAGGGATGAGCAATGTCCATTACCCGCAGTTTTGCGCACTTGCCCGCGCCGCCGAACTCATTGGCGAACGATGGACCTTGCTCATCATCAGGGAGCTTTTGCTGGGGCCGAAGCGATTTGGCGATCTTCTGGACCACCTTGACGGCGTCAGCCCGACTTTGCTGACGTCGCGCCTCACGGCCTTAATCGAAAGTAACGTGGTTCGCAGGATTACATTGCCGAGACCGGTCAATGCCCAGCTCTACGAACTAACCGATATCGGCAGGGAAATTCAGCCGGCAATCCGGGAATTGATACGCTGGGGCGGGCGCTTCCTGTTTCCGCCCGTTCCCGGAGACACCTTCGAGCCTGACTGGGTGCTACTCGGTCTCGATGCCATCGCAAAGCGCGCACCTGTACCCAAAGTGAGCGTTGGTCTTGTCGTGACGCATGGAAAGAAATCCGCGGCCTTTACAGTTGCAGGGGACGAGAACGGTACAACCATCCAGAAGGGCGGAGCCGATTGCAAGGCGACTCTGGAAGCGCCGTTCGACGCCGTGCTCCAGATCGTAAGTATGAGCATATCGCTCGAAGACGCGGTGGCAGCGAAACGCGCGAAAGTCAGCGGCTCGGTAGCGCTTATTCGCAAGCTGCCGCAACTATTCGACCTGGCTGAACGCCGGCGTGGGACGACCGCAGCGAAGTAACCGGAAAACCTGATGGCGTGGACCAAGTCACCGCAGTCACTGATCGACTTATTCGACAAATCGGTGCCGTCCAGCGTCACCGTGTCTCGCCGAAAAATGTTCGGCTATCCGGCCGCGTTTGCCAACGGCAACCTGTTCATCGGCTTGCATCAGAATGACTTCATCATGCGCTTGTCCAAAGAGGATCGCGCGCGGTTCAGCGCCGAGTATGGCGAACGGATCTTCGAGCCAATGAAGGGGCGGCCGATGCGCGAGTATGTCCGACTGCCCGAGGAATTGCTGACCGATGCAGGCAAACGCGGGCCGTGGATCGCACGATCGCTGGAGTACGCAGAAGGAATCAAGCCCAAGGCTCCGCGCAAGAAATAGCATTGTGGCATCGCAGGAACGCAGGCTTTTGGGTCAGTTCGGAACTGGAGAAGTCCAGGGTTATGCTCAACCAGCAAGGAGGCCACCGTGAAGAAGTTTGTTCTTTTGCACTACGGATTTGAAAAGCCCACGCCGGAAATCATGGCAGCCTGGGGCAAGTGGTTCGAGTCAATCAAAGACCGCATCATCGACATGGGCGGCCATTTCAGCAGTGGTCGAGAAATCTCGAAAGCCGGAACCAAGGATCTGCCGCTGGCGCGTGAGTCCATTACGGGCTTCACGATCGTGAGCGCTGAGAGCATCGATGATGCCGAGAAGATCGCGCAGAGCAATCCGTACATATCTAGCATCAGGATCTATGAAGTGATGTCGAAGTAGAAGTGAAGTCGAAGTAGACTTGCCCTATTTGTGAATGGGTACATCTCCACAAACAGCGAGACACTCTCGTGGGGCGGGATGGCGAGAGTTCTAGATGTGATTTGGGGATGGACGAAAACGGAAATATTTTTGCAGACGGGACTCGACAGAAGGGCAAATCAATGGACCGAGCCGTTCCGACAGCTCACAAGTCCTTGCGCGCTTGCGTCTTCCTGCTAACCTGCATGCGGGGACGTCGCAGCCTCCCCGTTAAGTGGTAACACCCATGCAAGCGCTGCTCGCTTTGCTATGGAGCGAGCACATGGATGGGTTAACCCTTGAGCTTCCGATCTTTCTTCTTGCCACCTTTGCCGGCGCGCTTGTCGCGGGCCTTTCAGGATTTGCGTTCGGTCTGGTCGCAGCATCGCTCTGGCTCTACATTCTCTCGCCGATGCAAACTGCAACGCTGATCGTGGCGTTCGGGCTGATCGTGCAGGGCTACTCGGTTTGGAAGCTGCGGCGCGCGCTGGACTGGCACAAACTTTGGCCGTTCGTCGCCGGCGCAGCGATCGGCGTTCCGCTCGGCGTCACGCTGCTGACATGGGCCAACCCGCACAGCGTGCGCGTCGGCGTTGGAATTTTTCTGGTTCTTTACAGCCTGTATGCGTTTTTTCGTCCAGCGCTGAAGCCGGTTACCGGAGCAGGCGCCGCGGCCGATGCGGGCGTCGGATTCCTGAACGGTGTTCTCGCCGGCATCACCGGCCTTGCCGGCATTCTGGTCACGATATGGTCTGGCCTGCGCGGCTGGCCCAAAGACGTGCAGCGCGCGATATTCCAGCCGGTTGCCGTGTGCATTTTTCTGATGAGCGCGCTTTGGCTTGGCGCCAAGGGAACCGTCACACCGGAAACGATTAAACTATTCGTGATCGGTCTGCCGTTCCTCCTGGCTGGAACATGGCTGGGCCTTCGACTTTTCGGGCGAATTGACGAAGCCATGTTCCGAAAAATTGTCCTCGCCCTGCTGTTCATTTCAGGCGCGGTGCTGATCTTCTGAGAACGCATTGACAGCGTAAGCCACTGGCGTTTCTATTCGGGGCATGGGGGCACAGCGATCCCCTCACGAGGCGACATGCCCAAGTATCGCGTCCCGTTTTCACGAGGGCGCACGCATGCCTTGTTACCATCCCGCCACATCCGAAAACTTGTCAACCCTGGGCCGCGCTGCATCGTGCATCGCGGGGTCTCTGCTCTGTGCGGTCCAGAACGATTTGGGGCGCAAAAAGGAGAAAGCCATGAAACATCCCCTCACCCTATTCGCGCTGGGCGCAGCGCTGTTGCTGTCGTTACCGGCCCATGCCGCTGACATCGACTGGAACAAGGTTGACGCGGCCCTGGGCAAAACCGCCGCCGTAAGTGGCGAAGTTCACCGCTATGGACTGCCGCGATCCGACCTGCGCGTCACGCTGGACGGCATCGCCATCAAGCCAGCCCTGGCGCTGGGAGGATGGGTGGCTTTCGCGCCCATGCACGGCGAGGCCATGGTGATGGGCGACCTCGTGCTGCTTGATACCGAAATTACCCCGGTCATGACCAAGCTGCTGGACAGCGGATTGGAAATAACGGCCATTCACAACCACATTCTTCGTGCCGCTCCCGCAACATTCTACATGCACGTCGCCGGGCACGGCGATCCCGAAAAAATGGCCGCCTCGATCCGTGCGGCACTTTCATCCGGAAGCAAGACGCCGTTCGATCCGCCGGCGACGACCGCCGGTCCGGCTCCCACAATCGATCTCGACACCGCGAAGCTCGACGAAGCGATGGGCGCGAAGGGCACGGCCAACGGCGGTGTCTACCAGTTCGGGATTCCCCGCCGCAATCCAGCCACGGAAAGTGGGATGCAGGTGAGCGGGGCACTCGGCGGCGCCAACGCGATCAACTTTCAGCCGACGGGCGGCGGCAAGGCTGCCATCACCGGCGATTTTCTGGTTGCAGGCGATGAGGTCAATCCGCTGATCCGAGCGCTGCGCGCCGGCGATATCGAGGTGACGGCGATCCATAGTCACATGCTCGACGAGCAGCCGCGGATGTTCTTCATCCATTTTTGGGCCAACGACGACGCCGTGAAATTGGCGCGCGGCATCCGTACCGCGCTCGACAAGACGGCCGTCGCGCAGCACTGACCATCCAGGAAGGCAAGCGATGGCATCTATCCTCAGTGGTAGCTACGACGACTCTTCGGGAGGTTTGATGTGCCGGAACGAATATAAGAGTGCCAGATCATAGGCGATCTTGAGCGTGCCACAGACGACGAGGGGCAGACCGGAAAATGCCGTCGTCAACAGCACGCCGGAAATGGCCGGGCTGATCGCCGAGGCAAGGCTGCGCGGCACGGCGGTCACGCTGGCGGCGGCGGGACGTTCCGCCGGCGTGACCACCGCCATGACGTAGGA
>Ga0137409_10006812_pt1 | contig 11802 bp, 11 predicted proteins | sample CZODoug1_16funga_FD_122059 | JGI IMG/M metagenome (GOLD analysis project Ga0137409, IMG submission 122059) | Vadose zone soil fungal communities from Angelo Coast Range Reserve, California, USA - CZODoug1_16fungal (Hybrid Assembly) | ecosystem: Environmental > Terrestrial > Soil > Vadose zone... | reverse complement strand
CAGAGGTCGGCGGTACGGAGGTTCGGGTAGGCAAGATCGAGCAGTGCCCCGGTCTGCACAGCATCCAGCGGGCGGAGCTCGATGACGCCGATGCGCCGCTCGCGTTCGAGCGACTGGCGCAGCCGCGCAAGCGCGCGGTTCTCGTCGGCTTCGCCGAACCGTGCGGCGCCGGCGATCAGCAACGGCGCCACTGCGCGCGGGGCGAGGAAGGTCCGCGCGACGAAGTGCAGCAACGCCAGCGACGCCTCGTCCAGCCATTGCGTGTCATCGAAAACGAGCACGAGCGGCCGAGCCGTAGCCAGCGACCGCAGCAGCGCGGCGACGCTGTCGAATAGGCGAGCCCGGTCGCCTTCGTCCGCCGTGGCTGCACCCAGTCCCGGCAGCAGCCGGGCGAGGTCGCGCCGCAGCGGCGGCAATATTTCTTCCGCTGGCACCGAGTGCAGCGCATCGATCCACGCGCCGTAGGGACGCACCATCTCGGCTTCGAAGCCACGCGCCCTGAGCACCCGGCAGCCCGCGCGATCGCCCTGCTCCGCGAGGTGATCCAGCAGGCGGGTCTTGCCGATACCGGGCGCGCCGAGGATCAGAAGAACCTCCTCCGCGCGCGCCTGCCGGCCCCGCTCGACCGCGTGATCAAGACGCGCGCGTTCGGCTGCGCGACCCACCAGCGGCAATATCTGCGCGCTGCTCGCGCAGCGATCCTGATCGCTGTCGACCGGACGGTCCGGCGCAGCGACACACGCCGGAGCGGGTCGACGCGAGGGCACGCGCACGGCCGTGGCGGCCAGCATCAGTTCGCCGGTCAGGGGCGCCGCAAGCTCGCGCTCCAGTAATCGCGTTGCCTTCTGCGCGTGCTCATGCGCATCGCGCAGCCGACCAAGCGCACCGAGCATCCGCACCACCGCCGCTTGTCCCGCCTCGGACAGCGGATCGGCGCCGACCCAGGCGCGCGCGTGCAGCAGCGCATGCTCGGGTGCGCCGGACAGTCGGTCGACCAGCTCGCGCAAGAGCTGGCGCCGCAGGCTGCCCAGTGCTTCACGCTCGCCCATGCACCACTCGTGGAATCGCTGACAGCGCGGCAGATCGAGCCCATCGAGAAATTCCCCCGCGAGCAGGCGGGCCGATTCCTCGAGCGCCGCGATCGACTGCCCCCCGCTCCCGCGCTCGAGCCGGGCGCGCACCGACGCGAGATCGACGGCGACGCGCTCGGGCCGGAATTCGATCTGATCGCGCGCGGCCACCAGGCGCATCGTTGCGCCGTCGTTGACGAGCGGACGCAACTTCGAAAGGCTCCAGCGCAGCGCGGCGCGCGGATCGTCGGGACCTTCCCACAGCAGGTCACACAGCCGCTCGCGCGAGTGCGGCGTACCGGTTGCGACCAGGTAGCCCAGCAGCGCGCGCGTGCGCTTGGACGCCGGCAACGCGGCGACCTGCTCGCCCGCGGCGATTCTCAGATCACCGAGCAGACGGATCGTTAGCGTGGTTGTGTCCAGGAATCGGCTCCGACCGTGAAGAATAACGACGAAGTCTCAAACGCCACGGACAACGTGGCGCCCGATTATCGGCGCGTCGAGGCGAGCTACCAACGCCTTTTTCCGCTCGTCACCGCAGGTTCGCCTGACCGCTTTTGCGGCCCACGTCCGCGTCTAGCAATACTGCCAGTCGGCGGCCGGCTGGCAGTGGCCAATCGCACGATCATCCGCTGATCGTCTTCACCGCCTGCGCGGCGCGCTCGATGAGGTGAGCCACGGCTTCAGGTTGGGACACATACACAGCGTGGCTGCCCCTCGCCTCGACCACGGTGGCGCCCGCCCGCTTGGACATCGATTGCTGTGCGGCTGGCGGAATCATCTTGTCGTCGGTTGCCACCAGGTACCAGCTGGGCTTGGCCCGCCACGCGGGCTCCGTAATCGCTCCGTTGAGCGCCGCAACGCCCCAAGGCACTTGCGAATTCGCCATGAACTCCGCTCTCTCCTTCGGAAGATCGCCAGCGAACGCGCCCGCAAACTTCGCCTTGTCGAGTAGGAGGAAACCGTCTTGGGGCGGAAGGATGGGCGGGACCGGCGCGCCCGGCACGGGGTTCTTGATCAACGTAGCCACCGACTCGCCTCGATCAGGCGCGAAGGCGGCAATGTAGACGAGGCTTGCGACGGCGGGATCGGTTCCGGCTTCGGTGATGACCGCCCCGCCGTACGAGTGGCCGACGAGAATGACCGGCGCCTTCTGTTCCGCGATGACGCGCCGGGTCGCAGCCACATCATCCGCCAGCGATGTCGTCGGGTTCTGGACAATGCTGACCGGATAGCCGTCCTTTCTCAAGATCTTGTAGACCTCGTCCCATCCCGAGCCGTCGACAAAACCTCCGTGGACCAGGACGATTGAAGCGAGTGCGGTGCCGCTCATGATGGATCTCCTTTGAGAGTGTTTGCTCGTAGCGAGCGACTGCATCGTGCGGCGCACGCTCTCATCTGTAAAATGACTAATCAGGATTTGTGTTATGCGAAGATCGGATAACAGAGGCATTGCCGCGCGTCAGCTGCGTCCGAACCGCGTCGGTCTGCAGCTGATCGAGCTTTTCAGCTCGGTATACCGCACGCGCAACCTGACTCTCGCTGGGTCGCAGCTCGGCTTGTCGCAGCCTGCGGTGAGTCGCGGCCTGGCGCGGTTGCGCGAGGCCTACGGCGACCCGCTTTTCGTCCGCCTGCAGCGCGGCGTTCAGCCGACGCCGTTCGCTGACCATCTTGCCGAGCCGCTGGCGGCGGCACTGTCGATCGTGCAGGGCACGATCGAGCCCCCGACGTTCGCGCCCTCCACCGCCGACCGTCACTTCAGGATTGCGATGACCGACATCGGCGAGCGTTACTTCTTGCCGCGGCTCCTGAGACACCTTGCCAAAGCGGCACCGCACGTGTCGATCGAAACGGTCTCACCGGCGCTGGCTGATTTGCAGCGCGGGCTTACGAGTGGCGACATCGATCTCGTTATCAGCTTTCTGCCCCACCTCGGCAAGCAGGTTCGAGAGATGCGCCTGTTCCGTGAGCGGTTCGTCTATCTCGCGCGCCAAAAGCACCCGATCGTACGCGGCATGCTCACGAGAGAGATGGTGCGTGAACTGCCGCACGTGGTCGTCGCAACTCCGGGGACGCGCCACGCGGCTGAAGTCGAGCGCGTGCTGACCAGCTCTCGCGTGAAGGTTCCGGTCGCGTTACGCGTGCGCAGTTTTCTTTGCGTGGGGCCGATCGTTGCCGAGTCGGATCTGATCGCTGCGGTACCAAACACGCTCGCCGAGCTGGTGGCCGCGTCGCTCAAGCTGCAACGGATCGATCCGCCGCTGCAGATACCGGGTTTCGACATTTCGATGGGCTGGCATCAGCGCTTTCACCGCGATCCGGGCAACCAATGGATGCGAGCTCAGTTCGTGGATCTTTTCCGGAAGCTTCCAGCATCCGGTTAGTTGGCCGAGGAAACGCCGGGTCGCGTCGCGACGCCAGCGGCCGACACCGCCCCCAATCTGGGAGGAAAACCAGATGAGATCTGAAGCGACGACGCCCAGCGGCGCACTTGGTTGCTGTTCGAGGCGACGCGCTCTTGGCGAGCCGCTGGAACGCTAGAGCGCCGGGGGCTCGAGCATCGGCGCCGCCCGGCGCGCCATGCCGCGAAGATGGGAGACGAGCAGCCCCGCGCAGGCGACCTCCGCGGCCATTAACAGCGCGGGAACGACGAAGGCGACCGACCAGCCGGTCGCGATTGCCCGCAGCGAAGTGAGCATGCCGTCGCAGATCACCGACGCGATCAGCGCGAATGCCGCGGCTGCACACAGACGCGAGAAGCGGCGTAGCTGCGCGCGATATTCGCGCGTGAGGCTCGCGGGGATCCCGCGACTGTCGATGTACAGCCACGCCGCGACGCCGACGAGCACCGAGAGCCAGAAGGCAAAGCGGTCGATCGCGAGCACCATCTCGCCGAGCGCGCCTGGCTTGAACGTCGCGGGCATGGCGCTGTACCACAGCAGCCTCATCTTCATCGCGGCGAACACGGCCGCGATCGCGAGGACTGCGACGAAGCCCACCCAGCGTGCGCGTTTCGCGAGCGACACCACGGCGAATTGCGCCGCGATCGCTCGCGCATCGCCGAAATCCGCCACGGCGCGGCGCTCGGCTTCCGCGCCGGCCGCGCCGGAGCATGCAGCAGCCTCGAGCAGGTGGTCCTCGACCTCGCGCCGCACGCGGCGCGCGAGCGCCGGATCAAAGGCGAGCTCGCGCGCGAGCCGCTCTGCGTATCCGCGTATCACGCCGGGCTCTTCCACCGCCCCCCCTTGAACAGCGCGCCGATCGCGTCGGCGAACCGCTCCCACACCGCGTGCTGCTCGGCGAGCGCGCGTTCGCCGCGTCGGGTGAGCGCGTAGACGCGCCTGCGCCTTCCCGATTCGGCAGTAGTCCAGCGGCTGGAAAGCAGGCTGGCCTGCTCCAGGCGGTGCAGCACCGGGTAGACCGTTCCCTCGGGCAGGTCGAACGCGCCGGAGCTGCGGCCCCTGATCACCTCGATGACAGCGTAGCCGTGCGCGGGCCCGGGCGCGAGCGCGGCGAGCACAATCATGTCAAGGTGGCCCTTCAGCATCTCTCCTTCCATGGCCGCCATGTTAGTCGCCCCTGAGCTGCTTTTGCAGCCCCAGCGCGTCGACGATGTCCCAGTGCTCGGCGAACTTGCCGTTCTCGATGCGCCAGATGTCGATGGTGCGCAGCGTGAAGCGCCTGCCGGTCGGAGCGATGCCTTGCAGTGGCTGCGTATGCGTTCCCGAGAAGCTCATGCGCGCGACCACCTTGTCGCCGGCAATGATGCGGTCCTCGACCCCCGCATGGACGTCCGGCATGCGCGCGAAGATGCCGCGAAAGTTTTCGATCTGCGCGGCGAGGCCGTTCGCGCTGCGCCCGGAATGCTGGACGTAGTTTTCGACGTGGAGATCCGGAAATGAGCTGGTGTCGTGCGCGTTGATCGCCGCCACGTACCGGTCGAGTAGCGCCGAGCCAACGGTGTCGCTGGAGCAATCGGCGGCGCGTGCGCGGCGCAGAGGCGCCACGAGCGCGCCGAACATTCCAATCGCCAGCACCGTGCGCCTTCTGGCCATGGTCGCGTTCATGTCTCTACCTAGCAATACTATGTATGAGGCCTAACGTTACTAGGTATGAGGTTTGGATGTCAACAGGTCTTGCCTTGCTTGTCGACGGCGCGGTTCAGGTAGTGCCAGCGGCCTCGAACCGAGATGTAGGTCTCATCCACGCGCCACGATCTGCCGGCCGGTCGAGCGAAGCGGCTCCAGCGCTTTTCGAACTCCGGGCAGGTATCGGATCACCCATCGCATGATGGTCTTGTGCGCCACGGCGGCACCGCGGTCAGCCACGAGCTCGACGAGCTCGCGATATGAGCGTCGCTAGCTGATGTACCGGCGCGCACAGTTAGATGATCTCGGCGTAATCCGACCATCTCAACGCCCGCGCACCGCCTGTTCGACTGCATCAACCAGAGCTTGCGGACCGAACGACAGGTCGACCGTTTGGCGATTGACGAATACGCCGGGAGTCGCGCGAACCGAGCTGCGACGTCCGCCGTCCATGTGCTCGCGCACGCGCTGGAGATAGACGTGGTCGTCGATCTCCGCGTGATAGCGGGTCATGTCGAGCTCAAGCCGCTCCGCGTAACCCGCAAGCTGCTTTGCCTTCAAGTGGGCCTGGTTCTCGAACAGCAGGTCGTGCATGGCCCAGAAACGGCCCTGCCCGGCAGCGCACTCCGCGGCCTCGGCCGCGAGCAGCGCATGCGGGTGCACTTCCTCCAGCGGGAAATGGCGGTACACCAGTCGCACGGCGCCGGCGAAGCGTTCGAGCAGATGCTTGAGCAACGGTGCCGCCTGCTTGCAGTTAGGACACTCGAAGTCGCCGTACTCGACGATCGTTACCACCGGGTCCGGCTCTCCGAGCACGTTCTCGTTCTTCCCCACCGGAACAACCAGGTCGTGGTGAATGGATTGGTTCATGGCTTCTCCAGGCAAATTGGCAACCGCGCTGAGCACGCCGCTGTCTTGCGAAAGGCAGAACGACTCTAAACCAGCTGGTCGCGCCGCACCTCGCGGTATCGGAAACAATCGACAAGGTGATCGTTCACCATCCCGACCGCCTGCATGTAGGCGTAGATGACGGTGGATCCCACGAAGCTGAATCCGCGTTTCTTCAGATCCTTGCTGAACGCGTCGGATTCAGGTGACGTCGCCGGAATGTCCTTCATCGTGTTGCGGCGATTCAACCGCGGGCGTCCATCGACGAAGCGCCAGCAGTACGAATCGAAGCTTCCGAACTCGTCCTGGATGGCGAGGAACTCGCGCGCGTTGCGCACTGCGGCCTCGATCTTCATGCGATTGCGAATGATCGACGGATCCAGTGTCAGTTTGTCAATTCGCTTGTCGGTGTAGCGCGCAACTTTCTGCGGATCGAACTCGCTGAAAGCACGACGGTAGCCTTCGCGCTTGCCGAGCACAACCGCCCAGCTGAGTCCCGCCTGCGCCGTTTCGAGCAACAGGAACTCGAAGTGGCCGCGATCATCGTGCAGAGGCGCGCCCCATTCGCGATCGTGATATTCGAGCATCAACGGACCGCCCGTCTCCGCCCAGGCGCATCGCTTGGTTGCCATCCCGTCACTCTACCTCGCTGGCCGTCGCTGGCGACCAACCACGTCCGCAAGACCCATCGCTCTCAGGTTCACTGAATCCTTGACCTGGGCGGGCACAAGGGGCGCGAGCGGCCTCATGCCGACATCCGACGGCCAGAAAGCTTCACGCACGCTCGCGCTTCACCCGTGCTCTCGGCAACTGATGAATGCCACGGCAATGGTTGAGCCAACTTCGATGCGTCGTTTTCGAAGGTCCTCCAAGCGTTCAAATCAGCCGAGCATTGTCGGAGCAACTGCTGGGCAACTCGACGCAGTTTTCCTGGATTTTGTCTCTAGCGTTCGATTTCCGCCGCCGCCACCATCGGATCTCCGTGGACTTGCTTGGATCTCATGGGACTTATGTCCCGCAGGTCCAAGCTTGCGCGAATTCGATCTCCAAGCAGGGATTCGAATCGGAGTCCTCCAACGTCGACGGGGTCGACCCCACGGCGCCCACTGACGGCGCGAACGTCGGAACCTTGTCCGTCGATGTCCACCGACGGCTTGACCCTCATGCAGCGTCGCACGTCACGAAGGCGTGCTCTTGCCGGCCCGGCGGCGGGAGAGCTTCACGCACGCTCTTGCACTCTAGATCCCAAGGCAGCGATTTCAACAGTGCTCTGAGCGAGCGACCACGAAGGTCGATCGCTATCCGATGGCAGCCACAAAATATGGTGGCAACTGTGCGGGCAACTCAACCAGATCTCACGCCGCTCCAGTCTTGAGTTCGATTGTCGTTGGAGGAATCGAACCAGGGCGATGAACAGCCAGTTTGCTGCCCTTCGGCTTCGCGCCATGAAAGACAGCAATGCGCAATCAGCAGACGACTCGGCGCGGCTGCGCCGAGGGCGGTGCCTGGACAAGTGCGCGACCTCAGCACTCAGTCAAAGTCGACGCTCGCGACGACCGTTGTTGGAGTGGAGCGGAAATTCCTCGAGGCAAGCGGCGCGTCGACGCCGCGATGTCTCGAAGCCGACATTCGTGCCGCGACGGCACTGCCCGACGAAAGTTGCTTGAGCGTCAGCTCGCCGCGGCAACGAACAGGCGAAATCGACCCGGAAGCGACATCCGCTGTCCTGATTACGTCGCCTCAAAGCTGCCGGTCGAAACCGCACGCAGGCACGCCCGTTAGAGGCCCCGCAGCCGCCGAGACGATTCGTTGGAGCGCCAGGCGATCGAGACCGCGCTCGCGACCGTATACGCGCTGATGACCGGCGACCTCGCGCACCCGTCGGACGTCGTCGCGCGTGACCTCAACCACTGGCTCGAGCGCAACAAGCACCTCGCACAGCACATCACCCGCCGCCAGCGCTCGACCAACCCGCACGATTCACGGCGACGTTGAACGGGCCGGCGAACGTCCGCGTTGGCTTAGACTGGCATGTCATGCGGCGCGCCCCTGCGATCATCGGGTCGGCGATCTTCTTGGTGATCGCGCCGGGCACGCTCGCCGTGTACGCGCCGTGGTACTTCACGCAGTGGCACTTCGAGCCTGCGCTGTTCCCGATCGCGCGCGTGATCGGCGGCATCCTGATCGCGGCTGGGCTACCGATCTTGCTCGATTCATTCGCCCGTTTCGCGTTGCAAGGTCTCGGTACGCCGGCTCCCGTGATGCCGCCCAAGCACCTCGTTGTCACCGGGTTCTATCGGTATGTGCGCAATCCGATGTACGTCGCGGTCACCGCGCTGATCATCGGTCAGGGCCTCCTGTTCGGCAGCGTCGCGGTGCTCGAGTACGGAGCGATCTTGTGGGCGGCCTTCTTTTTGTTCGTGCTCGGCTACGAGGAGCCGGCGCTCGGCGAGCAGTTCCCCGAGGAGTACAAGCGCTACCGCGCGAACGTGAGACGGTGGATTCCGCGCACCACACCGTGGCGCGGGGATCATTGAGCCGCGCTCCGATGGTAAGAACGCGGGGTGCAGATCGCGCCCGAGCATCGACTGTACTGGCTGCGCGATCCGCATCGCAATCGCGTCGCGCGCGTCCTACCGGCGGACCAAGAATCTGCGCGCAGTGCAGCTGCTGCTTGGACACAGCAAGCTTGAGTCGACCGTGCGCTACCTTGGTATCGAGGTAGACGACGCGCTTGAAATCGCTGAACAGACGGACGTGTGATCCGGCGGGCGGCTTTCCGGCCACCAGCGGGCCTTGGCAGGCGTCCGCTCCCGGCACGCGGCACCCCGCACAGTTGGGTAGGTGCCGTGGGCGTGACAGGGACCACAACCTGCACGACGCGATCGAGTAGATGGAGACAAAGCCTCTGCAACCGCCCGAGTGGACCAGTAGCGTGGCCCTCGCTTCTTGCGCTTCACCGAAGGCGCGCACGTACTTTGCCGGCAGCAGCTTCCGGCGCTGCTCTGCAAGGCAGGGCTACGGCAAGGCCCGCGCAGACTTGTGTTCTTCACAGAGCCCCGCGATAGTGTTTTCGTCCAGCGACTCGCCCTCGCGCTGCCAGCGCGCGACGTCGGCGGGATCGAGGCGGGCGGCTTCCAGCAGTTCCAGCGTGCGACGCCGCGCTAGCGTCCTCAGCGGGCCTGGTCGTACCCCACTGCGGTGGTCGTAGGCTGAGGCAGCGCCATCGACCCGCGCCGCCTCGGTGAACCGCCCCTGCTCGGCGAGCAGCATCGCGAGGTGGTGGGCGCCAAAGAGAACCATCGCATCGCGCCGCCAGGCCGGCATCGCCTCGCGCATCGTCGCCTCTGCATCGGCGAGCCGCCCCAGCGACAGCTGCGCATGGAGCAGTTGAAACATCGTATAGCCCCGCGTCGAAGAGAGCGACCGGCGCGCGCAGTCGATATTGGCGTTGGCGACCTCGATCGCAGCGTCAAACCGTTGCAGGCTATTGAGCGCAGCGCACAGGTTGCTCTGAGCGATGACCAGGCTGGCTTCTTCGCCGACAGCGTGCAGCAGCAGCGCGCGCTGCTCGCGATGAATGGCGACAGCGGCCTCGAATTCTCCATTCCTGAGGTGAATCGTTCCCGTCACGTTCAACCGCTGCGCGCGCAGCCAGGGCGGGTCCGACAGCCGCTCGATGCTGTGCATCTCTGCCACGACATTAGCCGCTTCTGCCGCGCGATCGAGCTGTCTCAGCTGCCAGGCGACGCTGGAGAGGCTTCGATACAAGCGGCGGCGCTCGCCGCTCGCGCGGTACGTGTCACAGCAACGGATGTTGGCGTCGAGCAACTCGGCCGAAGGTAATCCTCCGAGGTCACCGAGGACGTGCGCGTTCGACCAAAACAGCGCGCGCCACGGCCCGTCCGGGTGGGCCTCGACGTGCGACTTCAACGCCAGCAACTGCACCAGCCCCTCCTGCGACCGGCCCAGCCAGCGAAACAGCATCGAGCTGGCCCCCACGAGTCCGATCGCCGTGTCGACGTCGTTGCCCACGCCCATCGACCAGTCGAGCGCCGCCCGCAGGTTGTCGAGCTCAGGAGCCAGCTTCCGCATGTACTCGTCCATCGTCAGCGTTCCGTGTTCTCCGAAACGCTGCTCTTCGGTCTGCACGAAAAGATCGCGAACCGCATGCGCGTGTCGCTGCCGCGTGGCGTCCGCTTCGCCAGCCTGCGTCAGGCGTTCCATCGCGAAAGCGCGCGTCGATTCGAGTAGCCGATACCGCGGCGGGTCGGACGCGTCCGGCTGCACGAGTGAGCAATCGACCAGCTCGCCGAGTGCTTCGGCGATCGCCCACTCATCGGCGGCGGAGCCCGCGACGCGCTGCGCGAGCTCGATGCTGAACCCGCCGACGAACACGCCCAGCCGGCGCAGCACGGCCTGCTCGAAGTCCGACAAGAGGTCATGGCTCCATTCGATCATCGCGAGCAACGCCTGGTGCCGTGGCGCTGCCAGGCTCGACCCGCCTGCGAGCAGCTTTAAGCGCTGATCGAGACGCTCGCGGACGCCTTGTACGCCAAACAGTCGCACGCGCGTCGCGGCCAGTTCGATTGCGAGCGGCATGCCGTCGAGCCGACGGCAAATGTCGGCGATCGCGCTGGCATTGGAGGATGAGACTGCAAAGCGCGGCTGCACCGCGCGCACCTTCTCCAGGATCAGGCGCACCGCGCCGAAGCTGTCGAGCGCTTCGGCCCGGTCATCGTCAGGAGTCGCCAGCGGGCCGAGCGTGAAGACCGTCTCGCCCGGAACCTTCAACAATTTCTGGCTGGTGATCAGTATCCGGACGGCAGGCGCCTGCGCGTTCAGAGCATGCGCCAGCCGCGCGGTCGCATCGGCAACATGCTCGCAGCTGTCGAGCACCAGCAGCAGTTGCTGCGAGGCAAGCACGTCGACGAGCCGCTGCGATGCTGCGGCCGGGTCTTTGACCTGGATGCGCAGCGCCTGCGCGACCGCCTGCGCCACCCGCTCCGGATCATTGACCGGCGCCAATTCGACGAGCCACGCGCCGTCCTTGAACTGCTCTTGCACGGCGGCGGCGACTTCACGTGCGAGCGTCGTCTTTCCCATCCCGCCGGCTCCGGTGATGGTGATCAACCGATGCGTTGTGAGCAGGTCCGACAGTTCGCGGAATTCGTCGTCGCGCCCGATCATCGGCGCGCCTTTGAGCGGCAGGTTGCCGCGCGGAGCCTCCGTGAGTGGCTGGGATGCGGCCGCCGCGGCCGCACCCGACGCCGCCTCCGCGGCAGCGAAATCGTCCAGTGGCAGCGTGAACTGATAGCCGCGTCCCGGCACCGTTCTGATGACCTGCGCGCCGAGCAGTTTGCGCAGCGCACTGACTTGGACCTGCAGATTGTTTTCCTCGACTACCAGGCCGGGCCAGACGAGGTCGAGTAGTTCGTTCTTCGGGACGACGCGCTGGCGATGCTGGACCAGCACGGACAGAAGATCGAAGGCGCGCGCGCCGAGCACCGCCGGCCGGCCGTCGATCAGCAATTGCCGCTCTGCCGGTCGAAGTTCAAAGCGGCCAAACCGAATCGTGCTCGGCACCGGTACGTCTCGCCCAGGGCAGGTGGAAAACGCCTCACTCTACGCGGAGCCGCGCGATTGATGACGTTTAAGGGCGGATTCAGCCGGCTCAAGGACTAAAACGCGATCGCCGTCGCACAGTGCGTCCGTCGTCCACGTTCGTTGCGAGCACTGAGATGAACCAGCGAATC
>Ga0137409_10006811_pt1 | contig 11802 bp, 9 predicted proteins | sample CZODoug1_16funga_FD_122059 | JGI IMG/M metagenome (GOLD analysis project Ga0137409, IMG submission 122059) | Vadose zone soil fungal communities from Angelo Coast Range Reserve, California, USA - CZODoug1_16fungal (Hybrid Assembly) | ecosystem: Environmental > Terrestrial > Soil > Vadose zone... | reverse complement strand
TGGTCCTCGTGCCAGGGAATGAACGCCGGGTTGATGGTCACCAGGCCGAGCTTGCGCCCGAGCGTGCAGGCATGGAAGAGCGTCGTCTCGCCGAGGCCGAGGACCGGGATGTCGACCACCGACTTCACCTCGGCGAGGCCCGCATCCTGGAAGTGCGTGATGGCCATCGCGTCATAGCCCTGGCGCTCGGCCTCGACGGCGTTGCGGATGAAGTGGCGCGCGATGCGGAATTCGGTGACCGCGTGGGTCGTCGTGGCGGGCGGCGTGGTCGTATTGAACGTGCCGGTGAACCCGGGGTCCAGGATCGCCTTCAGATGCGGCTCCACCTTGCTGAGGTAGGGCGCATGCTGCACGCGGTCGGTCGCGCCCTGGAACCAGATTTTGTATTGACTCATTTGCTCTCCATCAGGGCAAGCGCGCGAAGCGGGCTGCCGCTGCCGTTGCGGATCTTCAATGGCGCCGCGACCACCACCGCGCCGGTCGGCGGCAGCTGGTCCAGGTTGGTGAGGCATTGCAGCCCGTAGCGGCCGGCGCCGTGCATGTAGTAATGGCAGGGGTAGGGCGGGCGCAGGTGATAGGCCTGCCCGGCGTCCGTGCCGATCGACTCGGTGCCGAAGCCGAGGATGTCGCGCTCCTCCACGAGGAACCTGACCGCGTCGGTGCCCGGACCCGGCGTGTGCTGCCCGGTCTCGTCGTAATTCTGGTAGGCCACCGGGTCGGCGCTGCGCTTGGACCAGTCGGTGCGCATCAGGACCCAGGCGCGCGGCGGAATGCGGCCGTGCTTTTTCTCCCACTTCCTGATCCAGTCGACCGTGAGGAGAAAATCCGCGTCGCTCCCGGCTTCACGGCTGCAATCGAGAACGCAGGCCGGGCCGATGAAGCGCTCGGGCGGGATGCTGTCGGTGGCGTTGTTCGGCAAGTCCTTGCCGGACACCCAGTGGATCGGCGCATCGAAGTGCGTGCCGGTGTGCTCGCCGCACGAGAAGTTGTTCCAGTACCACGCCGGACCGCGCTCGTCGTAGCGCGATACCTCCTCGATGCGGAACGGCCAGGCCTGGCCCATCTCCGGCGGCAGCGAGATCTGCGGGAACTCGGGGGAAAGCGTTTGCGTGAGGTCGACGACCCGGATTCTCCCTGCCGTCAATTCGCGAATGAAATTATTGAGGATGCTCATGAGGACAATTCTCTTTCCAGCGCCTTCGGATTGTCGCGCCAGCGCGCGAGCCATTCCTGCGCGACGTCGCCGGGGTACACGTCCTCGACGCCGTCGCGCAGCGCGCGAACGATGGCCTCCGCCAGCCCGGCCGCGGCGACTTTGGGCGGCGGCAGGAGCTGGTTCCATTCGTCGTCGATCGGCCCGGGGAAGACGTTGACCACGCGCACGCCTGCGGGTCGCATCTCGGCGCGCAGGCACTGCGCCAGCGAGTGCGCCGCCGCCTTCGAGGCGGAAAAAGTGCCGTGCGGCGGGAAATTGGCGAGCGCGTAGATCGACAGCACATTCACCCAGGCTACCGCGCTCGCCAGGCCATCGGCGCCGCGCGCGCGCAGGGCCGGGCCGAATTCCTGCGCCAGGCGCAGCAGCCCGAAGTAGTTCACGTCCATCTCGGCGCGGGCGGTCTCGACGCCCGCCCGGTTGCCGATGCCGAAAGCGCGGTGGTGCTCGGCGTTGTTGACCAGGATATCCACCTTGCCGCCGATCTCGGCCGCCAGCTCGCGGACGTTTTTCGAGTCGGTGACATCGAGCGGCAGCAGGGTTACCTGGGAAACCCTGCTCAATTCATCAAAACCGGAAAATTTCTTCCACGGCTCGGCATATCCCACCCAGATGAGCTCTGCGCCCGCCCTGGCGAGCGCTTTCACAATCGCCTGGCCGGCGGCGGTCTTGCCGTCGGTCACCAGGACTTTGCGGAATTTCGGATCGCAGGTGAATTCCCGCAATTGCCGGTCGTTCGCCATGTTGGAAGTCTCCTTCTCGGGTAGCGCCACCAGCACCGCCTGCCCGGCACGGTCAAGCCGGGCGGCGACGCGCACTCGCGCAGGCGCAGGCGGCACGCCGCCATGCAGGTGCGCCACCACTGTAGGGCCGCAGTCGAGGTGCACGAGGCCGAGGCGCCACGGCAGCCGCTCGCGGAAGAACAGGTCGTTGCTGTGATGCAAAACCGTGCTCGACAGCAGTTCGCCTTTCCCTGATTGAGGATTCCATGGAAGATGAACCGAAAGGCACTGCTGGCAAGCCTCGCGCGGGGGGTATTGCACCGTGCCGCAGTCGCGGCACTGCTGCAGCTCGAAGCGGCCGAGCGCCGCGGCGGCGGTCAGCCCGAGCGCGACGCGGCTGCGCGCGGCCGGCGGCAGCGTCGGCAGCCGCGTCCGCAATACCGGGTTTTTGCGCTTGGGTTTTTCTAGCATCCGAGGATCGCCGCGCCGGAACCGAGACCACGGTCGAAGTTGATCATGCCGAAGCCGCTGACGAGGCCGAGTTTCGCATCCTCGACCTGGCGTGCATGCGCCTGGCGGGTCAGCTGCCGCAGCGCCTCCACCATGCCGAGGAAGCCGCCCGCGGCGCCGGCCTGTCCGACCGAGAGCTGCCCGCCGCTGGTATTGAGGGGGAAGCTGCCGTCGTGCGTGAAGCTGTGCTTGCGTACGAAAGCCGGCGCTTCGCCTTTGGCGCAGAAGCCGAGGTCCTCGAGCTGCAGGAGCGAGATCACCGGGTAGTCATCGTAGGTCTGGACGAAGTCCATGTCGCCCGGTCCGGCGCCGGCCTGCGCGTAGAGCTCTTCGCGATCGAGCGCCCAGCCGGCGCGCATCTGCACCGGATCCGCGGCAAAGGCGTTGTGCCTTTCGATGGTCCCCATTAAAGCCGCGAACGCAATGCCCAGCGCTTTTGCGCGCTCTTCGCTCAATACCAGAAACCCTTCGGCGCCCGCGCACGGCATGACGCAGTCGAACAGATGCAATGGCTCGGCGATCGGCCGCGCCGACAGGTACTCTTCCAGCGTCAGGGGCTTCTTGAAAAGCGCGTGCGAATACTTGAGCGCGTTGGCGCGCTGCGCCACGCACAGCTTGCCGAAATCCGCGCGCGTCGCGCCGTAGGCGCGCATGTAATACGCGGTGAGAAAGGCGAAGCTCGCGTTCGGGCCGCCCGCGCCGTAGGGATAGACCGCGTCGCGCGCGAACTGGCTGAAATTGGCGAGCGTCAGCCGGAAGGAGTCGACGTGATTGGTGTCGCCGGCGATGCACGCGACGATGTCCGCGTCGCCCGCCTGCACCGCGCGCGCCGCGCGCCGCAAGGCGACCACGCCGCTCGCGCCGCCGAGCGGCACGTGGTCGAGCCAGCGCGGCGACAGGCCCAGGTGCTGGGTGAGGCCGATGGCGCTGTCCGGCGCCAGGGTGAAGCTCGAGACGCTTAGTCCGTCGATCGCGTCCTTCTTCAACCCCGCGGACTTGAGGATTTCGGAAATACATCTTGCCAGCCACCAATGGGCAGCGCGGATCGAGTAGCGCACATACGGCACGCTGACCGGAACGGCGACGACGACGCCTTCGTAGCCCTTGCGAGTCATGGCCGGCGCTTCCGCTCCCGGACGTCGAAGCAGTCGGTCGGCTGGAGAGCGAAATACGCCAGCTTCGCCTTTTGCACCTTGTTGGTCGAGGTGACCGGAAGCGAGTCGAGAAAGGCGACATAGCCCGGCGCCTTGAAGTAGGCGAGCCGCTCCAGGCACCAATTCTGGATGGAGATCGCGGTCTCCCGGCTCGCCGCGTTGTTCTTGCTGAGGACCACGCAGGCCATGACTTCCTCGTCGCGCACCGGGTCGGGCGCTGCGATCACGGCCACCTGGCCCACTGCCGGATGGCCGGCGAGCGCCGCCTCGACCTCGAGCGCCGCGATGTTCTCGCCGGCGCGGCGGATGATGTTCTTGCGGCGGTCGACGAAGTGGAGCATGCCGTCCGCTCCGCGCCGCACCACGTCGCCGGTGTGGAACCAGCCGTCGCGCCAGGCTGCGGCCGTGGCCTCGGGGTCCTTGAGATAGCCGGAGAAGAAGCCGCCGCGCGGATCCGGCCCGGCCTGCCGCACCAGGAGCTCTCCGCTTTCTTTCTCTATCAGGATCTCCAGCGCTGGCGGCGGGCGGCCGATGCAGCGCGTGCCGACATGACGCGGCTCGCGGCTCGCCGCGATCAGCGCGCCGCCGCCGGTCTCGGTCATCGCCCAGGCCTCGATCAGCGGAAAGCCGAAGCGCTCCTCGAACGCGGCGTGGTCCCTGGGATTGGCATTCGCGCCGTAGCCGAAGCGCACGCAATGCGCTTTATCAAAAGATGTTTCAGGTAAATTCAACAGCACGGCGGGCATGACGCCGAGGTAATGCACGATCGTCGCGCCGGACTCGGCCACGTCGCGCCACCAGGTTTTCGGGTGAAATCGGTCGAGCTGGACGACGCAACCGGCGGTCAGGATCATCGCAGTGGTCGACACCGCGAGCGCGTTCATGTGAAACAGCGGCAGCGGCGTGATCAGCCGCTCCTCGCCTCCGCGCAACGCGCACAGACCGCCTTCGGCGACATAGCGCCGCCCTGCGTTGAGAAAGTAGAAGTTGCTCAGCAGGCAGCCCTTCGGCTTGCCGCTGGTGCCCGAGGTGTAGAGCAGGGCGCACTCGCTTGCATCGCCCGGCTTGGGGGCAACCGGAAAATCCCCGTCAAGCATCTCCCCGGTGACTACCAGGCTGGCTTCGCAATCGCCCAGGATATATTGCAGCTCCGCTGCACGGTAGTCGGGATTGATCGGCACCACGCTCGCGCCGATCGAGTTGAGGGCGAGAAAGTGCAGCAGGAACTCGGGGCGGTTCTCGAGGCGCAGCGCGACTCGGTGCCCGGCACCGTAGCCGCGCGCGCGGTAGCGCGCGGCGATGTCCGTCACCCGGTCGAGCGCCGCGGCGTAGCTCAGCAGCAGCTCTTCAGGCAACGCCCGCAGGAATGGCTTGGCGCCGTGCGCGCCGGCGGTTTGCTCGAACGCCGAAAAGACCGTCGTCACTGTGCGGATGGTAAGATGCCGCGCGTCGTTCGGACAACGGGAGGAGGCCATGTTGAAGAGGATTTTTGCGCTTGCGCTGGGGCTCGCGCTCGGCGCGCCCGTGCTGGCGGCGGACAGCATTTCGGCGACCCACGTGTTTCCGGCCTCGCTCATCTACTCGCGCAGCTTTCTCGAGTTCGTGAAGAAGGCCAACGAGGCCGGCAAGGGCGAGTTCGCGATCCAGGTGCGCGGCGGGCCGGAAGCGATCGGCATGATGGAGCAGCCCGGCGCGGTGCGCAGCGGCGTCGTCGACATGGTCTACTCGCCGTGCGCGTTCTACGCCGCGGTCGTGCCCGAGTGCGACGCGGTAAGCGCCAGCACCGTCGACGGGCCGACGGCGCGCAAGAACGGCGGCATCGACCTCCTTAACCAGATTCATCAAAAACGCATGGGCGTGGTTCTGCTCGGATGGGTGGACAGCGGCATCCGCTTCACCCTGTGGTCGACCAAGGAGCCGAAGTTCGACAATAGCGGGCACATCGACATCAAGGGCTTCAAGGTGCGCGGCAATCCGATCTACAACGCGTTCCTCACCAACTATCTCGGTGCGCAGGTCATCAACATCAACTCTTCCGAGCTGTACACGGCGCTCGAGCGCGGCACGGTGGACATCACGGCGTGGACGCAGATCGGCCTAATGGACCTCAACTGGGACCGCTACATCAAGTACCGCATCCTGCCCGACTTCTTCGAGACCGATCTGATGATCATCATGAACCAGAAGAAGTGGAGCTCGCTCTCGCCGAAGACGCGCGAGATCCTGCAGCGCGTGGCGATCGAGCACGAGACTGCCAGCCTGCAGGGGCTGCACGAGCTGTGGAAGAAGGAGCAGGCCGAGCTCGCGAAGCGCGGCATCAAGACCCTGTCGCAGTCGCCCGAGGCGTCAAAGCGCTTCGTCGCGGGCGCGCGCGCGGCGAGCCTCGCGCGCATGAGGGAGCGCATGGAGAAGGCGGGCGGCATGGAGAACTACGAGCGCGTGGTCCAGTTGTTCACGCCGGGCTGATGAATAAAATCGGGGTCAGAGCCCGATTTCCGGAATCTGCGCTTCCGCTATGGGAAATCGGGCTCTGACCCCGATTGTCAAGGCCTACGACGCCCTCCTTTACGGGATGGCGATCGCCGCTGGGTTCCTGATGGCGGCGATGATGGTCGTCATCTGCCTCGACGTGGTGCTGCGCAACCTGGGATACCAGAGCTCGGCCCACTTCTTCACGTTCACCGAGTACGCGCTTCTCGCCGTGCCCTGCCTCGGCGCGCCCTGGCTGGTGCGCGAGAAGGGACACATCTACGTCGAGATCCTGCTGATGTATCTGAAGCCCCGCCCGCGCAAGGTCCTCACCTACGTCATCGGCGGCGTGTGCATCGCGGTCTGCGCAATCCTCGCCTGGTACGGCTTCGAAGTCACGCTCAGCGACTTCCTGCAGAACGAGAAGGACGTGCGCTCGCTCGACATGCCGCGATGGATGGTGGTCGGGTTCATCCCGTTGTCGTTCGCGATGATGGGCATCGAGTTCCTGCGCTTCGTCGTGCGGCGCGAGGATTTCCTAGGCAGCCTCAGCGGGCAGTCGGAGTAGGACCTGGAATGGAGTGGTACTGGGCCGCGCTGCTCCTGTTTGGCCTCGGCGTCGGGCTGATGATGCTCGGCATCCCGGTGGCGATCGCCTTCTTCGCGACCAACATCGTCGCCGCCGCGCTGTTCATGGGCGGCGGCCCCGGCATCGTGCAGGTGATCAACAACGGCTTCGGCGCGATGACCAGCTTCGCGCTGGTGCCGATCCCGATGTTCCTGCTGATGGGCGAGCTTTTCTACCATACGGGGCTCGCGACGAAGTGCTTCAATGCCGCCGACAAGCTGCTCGGCAACGTGCGCGGGCGGCTCGCGTACGTGACGCTGATCGGCGGCACGGCGTTCGCCGGCCCGGCGGGCTCGAGCATGGGAGCCTGCGCGCTGCTCGGCTCGCTGATGGTGCCGGAGATGATGCGCCGGGGCTACAGCAAGTACCTGTCGATCGGGCCGATCATGGGCGTCGGCGGCCTGGCGGTGATCATCCCGCCCTCGGCGCTGACGGTACTGCTCGCGACCCTCGGCCGTACCGACGTGGCGGACCTGCTGATCGCCGGCATCGTTCCCGGCTTCCTGCTGGCGTCGATGTACGGCGTGCTGATCTGGGCATGGACGGTGATCCAGCCGGATGCGGCGCCGGCCTATGCGCCCGAATCGGTGTCGCGGCGGGAAAAGATCCGCCTGTTCTTCTTCGACGTGATCCCGATGGTAGCGATCATCGTCTTCTCGGTGATCATCATGATCGTCGGCTGGTGCACGCCGACCGAGGCGGCGGCGCTCGGCGCGCTGTCGGTGATCGTGCTCGCCGCCTGCTACGGCGAGATGACCTGGAAGGCCTTCGTCAAGTCGCTCAACGGCGCGCTGCGCGTCACGGTCATGGCGTTCCTCATCATCTTCGGCTCGGCGACCTTCGCGCAGGTGCTCGCTTTCACGGGCGCCTCGAGCGGCCTCATGAACTGGGCGCTCCGCTTCGACGTAACGCCGCTCGGCATGCTGTTCATCATGATCGGCGTGATCCTGTTCCTCGGCTGCTTCATGGACCAGCTGTCCATGATGCTGCTCACCGCGCCGATCTTCTTCCCGCTCGCCAAGACGCTCGGCTTCGACCTCACCTGGTTCGGCCTCATCATGCTGCTGGCGCTGGAGATCGGCTACACGACGCCGCCGTTCGGGCTGCTGCTGTTTGTGATGAAGGGCGTTTCGCCCCCCGGCACCACGATGCGCGACATCTACCTCGCCGGCATGCCGTTCATCGCTTGCGTTCTGTTGTTGATCGGGTTGATCATTATCTTTCCGCCGCTTGCCACCTGGCTGCCGGCGATAAGCCATTAGGAGGAGCTATGGCGAGCTTCAGATTCACCGTCGATGGCAAGCGCGTTTCCGTCAACGCCGAGCCCGAGATGCCCCTGCTGTACGCCCTGCGCAACGATCTCGGCCTCGACAATCCCCACTTCGGCTGCGGCCTCGCGCAATGCGGTGCTTGCACCGTGCACCTGGACGGCGAGCCGGTGCGCTCGTGCGTGCTGCCGGTCTCCGCCGCGAGCGGCAAGACGGTCACCACCATCAATGGCCTCGGCACGCCGGAGAAGCCGCATCCGCTGCAGGCGGCGTATGTCGAGGAGCAGGTGCCGCAGTGCGGCTACTGCATCAACGGCTGGGTGATGACCGCCGCGGCCTATCTGAAGAAGAACCCGAAAGCGAGCGACGCACAGCTGCGCGATGCCCTCGCCGGGCTCAAGTGCCGCTGCGGAACCCACGTGGCCATCCTGCGCGCCATCAAGCGCGCGCAAACCAGCCTGGCGTGAGGAGAACATCATGACGACTCTGACTCGCCGCGAATTCCTGAAGACCTCCGGGGCGCTGGTCGTTTCGTTCGCCGCGCCGCCGGTGACCGAGGCGCTCGCGCAAGTCAGCGCCGGCAAGCCGCCGCTGGTGCCGACCGAGCTGGATTCCTGGGTCGCGGTGCTGCCCGATGGCCGCGTGCAGGCCTTCTTCGGCAAGATGGACATGGGGCAGAGCCTCGAGGTCGCGATCGCGCAAATCGTGGCCGACGAGCTCGATGTCGCCTGCGACAAGGTAGACGTGCTGATGGGCGACACCGGCACCTCGTGCAACCAGGGTGGCGCCTCGGGCAGCCTGGGCATCTCGCACGGCGCGCGGCCGCTGCGCGGCGCCGCGGCAGAGGCGCGGCGCCTGTTGCTGGAAAACGGTTCGAAGCGACTCGGTGTGCCAGCCGAGCAGTTGCGGGTTGAAGACGGAACCATTCTTTCCCGGGACGGAAGGAAGGTTTCCTATAGCGAGCTGGTCGGCGGGAAGTATTTCCACCACCAGGTCGAGTGGAACAAGCAGGTCGGCAATTTCATGGACATTAAGGTGCAGGCCAAGCCCAAGACGCCGCAGGAGTACAGGGTGGTGGGCAAGTCCTTCGCGCGCCGCGACGTCGCCTGGAAGGTCTACGGCACCGACAAGTTCGTCACCGACGTGCGCGTCAAGGGCATGCTGCACGCGCGGGTCATCCGGCCGCCGCGCGCCGCTTGCAAGATACGAGGCGTGGACGAGGCCTCGATCAAGTCGATCCGCGGCGCGCGCGTCGTGCGCGAGAAGGACTTCGTCGCGGTGGTCGCGCCACGCGAGTGGGACGCGTTGCGCGCGGCGCAGATGCTGAAGGTCGACTGGCATGCGCTCGACGGCGCCTTTCCGGCGATGGATTCGCTGCACGAGCACATCCGAGGCGCCAAAGTCGTGAAGCGCGAGGAGCCCGTGAAGAAGGGCGACCTGGCAGCGGCGTTCAGCTCGCCGGGCGTGCGCATCGTCGAAGCGCAATACGAGTGGCCGTTCCAGTCGCATGCCAGCATGGGTCCCGGCTGCGCGGTTGCCGATGCCAGGGCCGACCGCTGCACGGTGTGGACGGGGTCGCAGAAGCCCCACTTCGTGCGCGACGGCGTGGCCAGGCTGCTCGGCATGGCGCCGGAGAAAGTGCGGGCGATCTGGGTCGCCGGGCCGGGCTCCTACGGACGCAACGACGCCGGAGACGCCGCGCTCGACGCGGCGTTCCTCTCGAAGGCGACCGGCAAGCCGGTGCGGGTGCAGGGCATGCGGGCCGACGGCACCGCGTGGGACCCGAAGGGCCCGGCGTGCGTACATCGAGCGCGCGCGGCGATCGACGCCTCCGGCAAGGTGATCGGCTACGAGTTCATCGCCAAGGGCTTCTCGCGCCAGCACATCGCTACCAACGAGTCGGACCCGGCGGACAGCCTGGTCGGCCAGGCGACCGGCATCCCGGCGAAGGGTACGCAGATCTTCGGCGTGCCGGCGGAGTCCTACGGCTTCGAGAACAAGCTGCTCGCCTGGGAGACGATCGCACCGCTGGTGGACAACTGCTCGCCCTTGCGCACCGCGCATATGCGCGATCCGGTCGGGCCCGAGATCCACTTCGGAGCCGAGCAGTTCATCGACGAGCTGGCCGCTGCGGTGGGCGAGGATCCGGTCGCATTCCGCCTCAGGTACCTCACCGACGCGCGCCATCAGGCGGTGGTCAAAGCCGCCGCCGAAAAGGCCGGATGGCAGGCAAGGAATTCTTCTGAAAGAACCATGAAGGGCCGGGGCATCGCTTTTGCCGAGCGCAACGGCACTGCGGTGGCCGCCGTGGCCGAGGTCGAGGTCGAGCGCAGTACGGGGCGGGTCTGGGCGCGTCGCGTGGTGGTCGCGCACGATTGCGGCCTGGTGATCAATCCGCAGGGCTTGCGCTACACGATCGAGGGCAACGTCGTGCAAGGGCTTTCGCGCGTCCTGTTCGAACAGGTGCTGTTTGACCGCAACGCGGTGACCAGCGTCGACTGGGCGAGCTACCCGATCCTGGAGATGCAGGACGCGCCGGCGGCGATCGACGTGGTGCTGATCAACCGTCCCGAGGTCGCATCGTCCGGCGCCGGCGAGCCGACGATGCGGGTGATCCCGGCCGCCGTGGCGAACGCGGTCTTCGACGCCACCGGCGTGCGCCTGCGCAAGGCGCCGCTCAACGCGGAGAGGGTGAAAGCAGCGCTATCGCGCGCCTGAATCGCCAGGTCTGCATTGCCGGCGGCGGCCCGGCGGGCATGATGCTCGGGCTGCTGCTGGCCCGCGCCGGCGTGCGCACGCTGGTGCTGGAGAAGCACGCCGATTTCCTGCGCGACTTTCGCGGCGACACGATTCACCCGTCGACGCTGGAGGTGATGCACGAGCTCGGGCTGCTCGAGGCCCTGCTGCGGCTCCCGCACCAGGAGGTCCCGCAATTTGCGGCGAAGTTCGGCGAGCGCGAGATCGTGGTGGCCGATCTAAGCCATCTGCCGACCCGCTGCCGCTTCATCGCGATGATGCCGCAGTGGGACTTCCTCGATTTCCTCGCGCGCGAGGCACGGCGCTACCCCGGCTTCGAGCTCTCGATGAACGCGGAGGTTACCTCGCTCGTCGAACGCGACGGCCGGATTTGCGGAGTGAAGCTCAAGAATCAAGAGATCCTCGCGGATCTCGTGATCGGCGCCGATGGCCGGCATTCGACGGTGCGTGCGCAGGCCCGATTGCAGGGCGAGGAATTCGGCGTACCGATGGACGTGCTGTGGTTCAGGTTGTCGCGGAAGGCGAGCGATCCCGAAGCGACGATGGGACGCTTTACCGCCGGGCGGATCGTGATCCTCCTCAACCGCGGCGATTACTGGCAGTGCGGCTATGTGATTTCCAAAGGTGCAGCCGAGGAAGTCCGCCGTGCAGGCCTGCCGGCGTTCCGCGCCGGCATCGGCAAGGTGCTGCCGTTCCTCGCCGAGCGCGCCGCCGAGCTCGTCGACTGGGAGAGAATTAAGCTCCTCACGGTGCGCGTCGACCGGCTGCGGCAGTGGTACCGGCCGGGCCTGCTGTGCATCGGCGATGCCGCTCACGCCATGTCGCCGGTGGCCGGCGTGGGAATCAACCTCGCCATCCAGGACGCGGTCGCCGCGGCCAACATACTGGCGCCGCCGCTGCGCGCAGGCCGGCTCTCCACCAGTCACCTTAGGCAAGTACAGAAGCGGCGCGAATGGCCGGTGCGCGTGACGCAGCAGTTGCAGCTCATGATCCAGAAGCGCCTAATCGCGCGCGCCCTGCAAAGCGACGCGAGCTTCGCCCCGCCGCTCTTCATTCGCATGCTCGAGATGTTTCCCGCGCT
>Ga0137409_10006809_pt1 | contig 11806 bp, 9 predicted proteins | sample CZODoug1_16funga_FD_122059 | JGI IMG/M metagenome (GOLD analysis project Ga0137409, IMG submission 122059) | Vadose zone soil fungal communities from Angelo Coast Range Reserve, California, USA - CZODoug1_16fungal (Hybrid Assembly) | ecosystem: Environmental > Terrestrial > Soil > Vadose zone... | reverse complement strand
CGAGCGCGGCGCCGGCGATCCAGTTCTCGCGGAGAGCTCGGGCCAGTGCCTTCTCGTCTACCACCGGGCCGCGTGAAGTATTGATAAGCATGGCCGTCGGCTTCATCATGCGCAGCGTGGTTTCGTTGATCAGATGGTGGGTCGGGGTCGTACTCTCGCCCTCGCGCAAGAGCGGAACGTGAAGGCTGATGTAGTCGGCGTTGGTCAATGCGTCTTGCAGCGTGGTGTAGCGAATCCAGGCCTTCTCGCGGCACATCCCGCGATGATGGCGTAGGTCGTTGACCTCTTGAATCGCCTTGATGTACTCGTGATTCTCATATGCTGGATCGAAGCACAACATGTTCATGTCGAATCCGGAGCACTTCTTGATCATCGCCAGGCCAATCCGCCCGGTCCCGATGATGGCGATAGTTTTGCCAGTGACCTCATCGCCAAGAAAAGGCAAGTAGGGATGCCAGTATCCCCATTGGTTATCTCGTAGCAGGTGTTCCGCGGGCCACATCTTGCGGGCCATGGCACCCATTAGAAAGAAGGCAAACTCAGCGGTCGCCTCCGTCAGGACGTCAGCGGTGTGGGTGAACGGAATCTTGAATCGGTTGGCATCGGCGCGGTTGATGTTGTCGAAGCCGACAGCAATCTGCGCGACTACTTTCAGTGTTCCGCTGCTTGCGGCGAAAACTTCAGAGTCGATGGGGTCGCGCAGCGTCGTGATGAGTCCGTCAATTCCTGATTTCACTTTTTCGATGATCAGGTTCTTGGGCGGGGCTTCGGGCTGCGGATAGACCTCCAGGTCGTATCCCTTATCGCGCAGAATGTTGAGGGCATCCCCGATATCGCAGGTGGCAAACACGCGAACTCTGTGGCTCATGCGGATCTTCCGGTGGCTGGGCAGAACTGCATTTAGGAACGCAGCGCCCAAGGCTCGAACAGTGTATCGCAGCGAGGAAAGCGCACGATGCACTCGACCCAAAAGAATCCTATTGCTGCTCTTGCCGCTCCGGTTGGGACACCGCTTGAGCAGACGCGATCGTCTGCGCATGGTGACGAACATCGGCTCCGAGGACCCAGAAGATTACGTCCTCTGCGATGTTGGTGGCGTGGTCGGCAACGCGTTCGAGATTGCGTGCAACAAGTAGCGCATCCAGCGCCTGCTGAGTCACTTCCGGTGATTCGTTCATCTTTCGCACGAGCATTATGAAAGCCTCGTCGCGCATCCGATCCACGACGTGATCCATCTCCAATACTGCCTGGGCCAGCTCGGCTTTGCCTTCCACAAACGACTCCAGCGCGCGTCGAACCATCGCGCCTACAGCAGTTGCCATGCGCGGGATGTCGACCGGCAAATCGGCGGCAGGAAGTTCGATCATGTCCATAACCCGTTCGGCGATGTTGACCGCCTGATCGCCTACGCGCTCCAGATCGGAATTGATCTTGGTGACGGCTAGGATAAAGCGAAGGTCGACAGCAGCCGGCTGCTGCGTGGCCAGGATGTCAAAGGCCATTTCGTCGATCTCGCGTTCAGCGACATTGATGAGGCTCTCGTTCTCGAGCACCAGGTGGCAGCGGCTCAGGTCGCGTTCGGAGTATGCCTGGCAGGCGCGGTCCACCGCCAGCTCCGCCAGTCCTCCCATGCGGAGCAGCTTCTCCCGCAATTCTTCCATCTCCTGCTGAAAGCGTGTGCGCATTATCCGAACCTGCCTGTGATGTAGTCTTCCGTCCGTTTGTCGGACGGCTTGGTGAAAATCTTCTCGGTCTTGTCGAACTCGATCATTTTGCCCAAAAGAAAAAATCCCGTGAACTCGGCCACCCGTGCGGCCTGTTGCATATTATGAGTCACAATCACGATGGTGTATTGCTCTTTCAGCTGAAAAATCAATTCTTCGATTTTACCGGTGGAGATCGGGTCAAGCGCCGAACAGGGCTCGTCCATGAGGAGCACTTCGGGTTGCACGGCTAAAGCGCGGGCGATGCACAAGCGTTGCTGCTGGCCTCCGGAGAGGCTGGCTCCCGATTTCTTATGCAGGGAATCTTTCACCTCTCCCCACAAGGCTGCGCTGTTGAGAGAACGTTCCACCACTTCGTCCAGCTTTTTACGATCGCGAAATCCGTTGAGTTTGAGTCCGGACGCTACGTTGTCGTAAATCGACATGGTCGGAAACGGATTCGGCTTCTGGAAGACCATCCCCACTCGGCGTCGCAGTTGCGTCGCCGAAGTGCCGTTATAGACGCTGATGTCGCCGATCCGCACGGTACCTTCGACACGCGCGTCGGGAATGGTTTCGTGCATCCGGTTCAAGCAGCGAATGAATGTGGACTTCCCGCAGCCCGAAGGCCCGATCAACGCTGTGGCATGGTTCGCCTGAAAGATCAGGTTGATGTCGAACAGCGCCTGAGTCTTGCCGTAGAAGGCATTTACGTGCTCGACAGTGATTCCGACACCCATAACTGATTATGCTCCCGCTAGGGTTCCGCGACTTACCGCAATGCGGACCGCTGACACCGCACTCACGATCAAAACAATCAGAACCAACGCGCCCGCCCAGGCCTGCCTGTGCCACTCGTCAAAGGGAGAGATGGCATAGCTGAAAATCTGTAGCGACAGGGCGGCGGTGGGCTGGTCCGATTTCCAGTTCCAGAACTGGTTTCCAAAAGCCGTAAATAAGAGGGGCGCGGTTTCTCCAGCCACGCGCGCAAAGGCAAGCATCACGCCCGTGATTACGCCCGAAGTCGCCGTCCGCAAGGTAATGGAAAGCGTGGTCCGCCACTGCGGAATCCCCAGCCCGTAGGCCGCTTCACGCATCGCCTGCGGGACGAGCAACAGCATCTGCTCGGTGGTGCGCGCGATGGTGGGGACCATCATGATGGCCAATGCGACTCCCCCTGCGAGAGCTGAGAAGTGTCCTTGGCGCAGCACAACGAGGCCGTAGGCCACGATGCCGATCACGATCGAAGGCACCCCATTTAGTACGTCCGAAATAAAACGCACGATATCGCCGAATCGATTGCGGCCGTATTCGGAGAGATAAATTCCCGCGCCGATACCGAGCGGCACTCCCATAAAGCTGGCGATGCCAAGGATCACCACCGATCCCACGATGGCATTGGCCATACCGCCGCCCGGTTCGCCCACGGGCTTCGGAGTCTGAGTCAGAAAAGCCCAATTGATCGAACCAGCGCCCTTGTAAATGAGATAAGCGAAGATCGCGCCCAGCGGCAACAGCACCAACACGACGGTGAGGAGAGCTACGCCCGTCGTGACATGGTCCATGATTCTCCGCCGCAAACTGAAAGGTGGAATGGTGACCATCACGGGAGTAGCAGCAGTATCAGGCAATGTTCCTCGCAGGCTGGCCACGGGTCACGCTCCAGACCATCAGGCGCGCCATCGCGTTCACGACGATGGTTACAAGGAACAGCGCCAATCCAATCTCTACCAGAGCGGATAGATACGTGTCACCGCTGGCTTCCGAAAATTCGTTGGCCAGAACGCTGGCCATGGTGTATCCGGGAGCGAACAGCGATTTAGCGATCTCGGGACGGTTGCCGATCACCATGGTGACCGCCATGGTCTCTCCGAGTGCGCGGCCGAGGCCGAGGATGACGCCTCCGACGATACCAGCACGCGCATTCCGCAGAACGCCCACGCGAATCATCTCCCAACGCGTCGCACCCAGCGCCAGCACAGCTTCCCGCTGATGCTGCGGTACAACCGTAAGCACCTCGCGCGTGATGGAAGAGATGATCGGAATGATCATGATTGCCAGGATCACTCCCGCGGCCAGCATGCCGATGCCGTACGGCGGGCCGGTGAATAAGCCGGTCCAGCCCAATGTCGTGGCCAGAAAGGGCTGAACATAGGCACGAAGCAGCGGCACGAGGACGAAGATCGCCCACAATCCGTAAATCACGCTGGGTATGGCTGCCAGAAGTTCAGTGGTAAACGAAAGAATTCCCCTCAATCCGGCTGGACACATCTCCGTGATGAAAACCGCGACACCGACGGCCAGCGGAACCGCGATGACCAGCGAAAGCAGCGACGAGACCAACGTTCCGTAAATAAACGGCAGCGCCCCGAATTGCTCCTCCACCGGATTCCAATCGGACTGTACGAAGAACTTCCATCCAAACGCGTGCCACGAAAGCTGCGAACGAACGACCAGTTCCCACACGATCAGCGCCAGCAAGCTGACCACAGCCAGCCCGCACAGCCGCATCGCCCAGCCAAAAATCGCGTCCGGAAGTTCGCTGACTTTACCCTGCAACAGAGACGCCGGCTTGGCTTCCATCTTCAGGGCAGCTCTCGACGCCCGCCCCGGTTCAGGAGCATTGAAACTCTGCCGGGGCAGGGCTTGTTGGGACATTCGGCTACTAGGCTAGCAAACGGTTGTTAATAGACGATGAAAAAAATTGAGAGGTAGTGGTCGGAATTAGCCTAGTATCTGCGAACGAGTAGTACACGGTTGTTCCGGTAGATAAGCACCTTCTATGAACTGTCATCCCGAGCGAAGCAAGGGATATGCAGTCCGCCTCAGAATAAAGGCCCCATTGCGTGAGAGGCCACGCTCTACTGCTGATTCACCAAGGCCAGGAGTTCGCGATGCAGTTCCTCCCAACGGACAGTCACGGCGCGGCCCGCCTTCAAGTCTTCGATTCGACGTGCCACTTCTGCGTCCCAAGCCTACAGATTCGTTCGTAGTCTCAAGACTATCGAGCAGGGTGTTGGCCAACGCTGCGCGCTCGTCAACCGGGAGTGCCAGCGTCAGCTTTAGAAGATCGGATACTTCTGGACCCATGACTCTATCTTACGTGATCGCTGCGGATTTTACGGTCGAGTAAACTTGTCGACGGAACCATTGAGTATCGAGTTACAACTGAACTACATTTATGAAGGCGTTGATCATTCCGTTGTTGTTCGTGGGCGCGACCCTCTTCCCTACCGCCCGCTCGCTCGCCCAGATGGAGAGCCCGCCGTCGTTCAGCGTCGAGTCGAATGAGGTCTTGGTTCCGACTTCTGTTTACGACATGACACTCATGGATTTGCCAGCCCATTCTGATCGTGACGCATCTAGCGACGAAGTTCGTAACCTTACTGCAAAGAATTTCCATCTCTTCCAGGACGGCAAGGAGCAAGTGATTAGGAGCGTGACGTCGCGGGTCTCGCCTCTTTTCTTGAGGGTCAATGATAACCTTGGCCCGCACAATGAGTACTCCGACACTCCAAGGGCGAAATGGCGTACCCAGGATTTGCCTGGATGGGGCGTTCCCCCGGGCCTTCAAGTTTATGTCATCGCTTATGTGCCGCCAGAATCTCCATTGGGCTCCTGCCATCGGATCAAAGTGGAGGTAGACCGCCCGAACTCGGTCGTCTTCGCCCGGAGCGAGTACTGCAACACTCAGCACTCTCCATCCGATTCTCTCAATGGGACGAGATTCGGTCGCGAAATGGAGGACCACGCGGCCTCGGATAAAGCTGGGAAGATTGGTTTGTCCCTCCAGGCCGGCCTCTTTTATGCAGAAGCCAACAATTCTCGTGTTGATATCGCCCTAGAGTTCCCCTGGAATGTTGTCAATCGTGAGTCGGAGCGATCAGGTCGTGTGTACGCGACGATTGGCATTTTGGGAATGGTTTACAGAAAGGATAGAACCCTAGTGGCACGTTTTAGTGACCTTGGCTGTTGTTCCTTGGATCTTCCGACTTTCGTTCGAGGTGGCCTCCAATATCCGCAGACGCCTGAAGGGCAAGAGAAGGCAAACCTTCCGACGGCCTATGAAACTCAAGTTGATCTGCCTCCCGGGGAATACTATCTCGCAGTGGTTCTTAGCGACGGGTTAAAATTCGGCCGGATAGAGAGGTCCCTCACTGTCGAGAGCTATGATCGGACGCAGCTTGGCATTAGCAGCCTGGTGCTGTGCAAGCGATTTCATGCCGCCGCCGCGAAGGCCGAGTTGCCGGCCAATTTCGCTCCGGAGTACGTACCGCTGGCGAGCAACGGCGTCGAATTCACACCCGCTGGCGACACAACTCTGCGCAGAGGCGTGCCTCTATTTGCCCGCCGAGGCCCGCGCGAACCACTTTTTGCCTACTTTGAAGTCTATGAACCACTGCTCACCAAACAGCCGGAGACGACAGTCCAGACCCGAAGAAGTGGCGACTGAGAAACTACAGAAAGGCCAGTACCGGCTTGAAGTGCAGGCTTCCGACTCGGCTGGAAGGAGCACCGTCTGGCGCACTGCGCATTTCACTGTCGAGTAGTTCGAGACGCCGCACTGGCCTTCCCCCACCCGCGATTTTGTTTTGCCCGACCCCACCCGGTTGTAAGATGTGTGTTCGCCCACGCCTATGCCCACGTTTGCCGCCGTAGACATCGGATCCAACTCTGTTCGCCTGAAGATTGCGCGTTTGCAGGGACGCCGCCTGAAGGAAGTCCACGAAGACCGCGAAGTGACACGGCTGGGCGAAGGTGTGTTCAGCGGCGGACTACTCTCCCCCGAAGCGATGGCGGAGACCGTGCGCGTTCTCCGGCGCTTTCATCGTGCTACGCAGGAATGTGGCACCGATTCGGTGCGCGTGGTCGCCACCGCCGCTTTGCGCGATGCCCGCAATTCGCGAGCGTTCCTCGAATGGGTGCGATCGACCACCGGATGGAATGTAGAAATCATCTCCGGACTGGAAGAAGCTCGCCTGATTCACCTGGGGATTATTTCGAATGGCCGCGTGGAGGCCGATCCCGTGCTGCTGGTGGACCTCGGCGGAGGCAGTTGTGAACTGACCTTGTCGCGCAAGGGACAAATTAAGGAAACCGTGAGCTTGCCGCTGGGCGCGGTGCGTCTCACCAGTGAATTCCTGAGCCACGATCCGCCGCGCAAAGGTGAATTGGAACGCTTGCGGGGATTTGTCGCGCGAGAAATGGGACGCATTCAGGACCGGATCCGCTCCGCGCGCGTCCGGGGCGTAATTGCCACATCGGGCACGGCGGCGGCGCTGGCGGGAGTTTCCGCCCACTTGGCCCGCCTGCGGAAGCAAAGGCCCGGTCCCAAGGTCACACGCGAGAGGATGCGGCAGATCGTCAAGCTCATCACGCGCCTAACCCTCGAGCAGAGAGTCAAGATACCGGGCATTGGTCCACGGCGCGCCGAAATTATTTGCGCGGGCGCCGTCGTGTATGGAGAACTCCTAGAGCGCTGCCATCTGACGGGCTTTCGCTACTCTCCGTTGGGCTTGCGAGATGGCATCCTGGCTCAAATGGCGGCGGAATACGACCACGGCACGCGTTCCGGTCGCGCCCTCGAATCCGAACGGTGGGAGTCCATCAAGCGCGCGGTCGAGCATTACCGGGTGGAACTGCCTCACGCTCTGCATGTGCGCGATTCGGCCCTTCTGCTGTTTTCGGCACTCAAATCGGTTCACCATCTGCCCCCCGATTATCGGGAGTGGCTATCGGCGGCGGCGATGTTGTATGAAGTCGGCGATTACGTGAATCGCAACGGGCGTCATCGTCACGCGTATTACATCATCTCCAATTCTGAAATCCTGGGTTACACACCGCAGCAGCGGCGGATCATCGCGGCCATCGCGCGCTATCTGGGAAAATCGCGGCCCACGGCAGACGATGCCCCCATGCATCCTTTGACTCCCGAAGAGCGTGAGCACGTCCTGAAGGCGTCGGTGTTACTGCGCCTGGCGCGGGCCGCCAATCTGGGCAGGAGCCAATCGGTCGCCCGGATCGCGGTATCGGCGCGCAGTGGGCAGGTCACACTCAAACTGGTTCCGCGCGGCAAAGCCAGTGTGGATCTGGAACTCTGGGCGATTGAAAAGGACAGTACCTATTTCCGGGAAGTTTTCGGACGAACGCTTTCGGCTGCGGCTGCGTGAATGGTGCGCAGGATCCGAGGCGTGAAACACCAACTGAGCGATCCCGAACTACGACCCGATTCCACCTTTGCGACGGCGCCTTTTTTCAAGTCGATGGCAGCTTCGCATCCGTTGGCGCTGATCACTCGCCCCAGAAATTCGCGCAAATTCGGGTTGTGTCCCACCAGTAGGATGGAGTCGTATCGGACATACTTCGTCAGCATCTTTTGAAAATCAGAAAAAGTCGCCTCCGGACGCAGCGCATTTTCCAGCACCAGCTTTCCTTCGTGCCCCATTTCATTGCCCACCAGCGCCGCGGTTTGGGTCGACCGTTTGAGTGGACTGGAAATGATGACTTCCACATGCACGCCGAGGCCAGCCAGAGCGCGGCCGACGTAACCGCACTGCTCGATGCCGTCCTTGTCGAGCCCGCGCTTTTCGTCCTTCTTGACGTTGGTTACGCGCTGTCCGGCGCTGGCGTGACGCAAAAAATAAATAAACATTTAGTAGTAACTATACCTTTCGGAGCAGAACACCAGAAGTGCGCTTGTATGCGGGAGCGGGAATCTCTTCCGGAGAAGCCTTCCCCTCCGCCAGAGCAATCAAGAAATCCTGGGCGCTGAATGCGGCGCGCCCGGTGGGCGGCTTTCGACTGCGACCTCGAGGCGATTGCCAGGAACGCAGGTAGCGGCCGTCTCTCTGCAGAAATCTGGCTTTCACATTGTCGGCCATATACGTCGCCAGAATTTCGTGCACCACACGGTCGCGCAGCAGCGGATTCTTTAGCGGGAACAGAACTTCAACGCGTTCGTGCAGATTGCGCGGCATCCAGTCGGCGCTGCCCAAATAAACTTCCGGCTCACCGCCGTTTTCGAAATGATAGATCCGGCTGTGCTCTAGAAAACGTCCGACGATACTGCGCACGCGGATGTGATCGCTGAGGCCGCGAATTCCCGGACGCAAGGAGCAAATCCCACGCACCAGAAGATCGATTTCGACTCCCGCCTGGGAAGCCCGGTATAGCGCCTGAACAATATTCTTATCGAGCAGCGAATTCATTTTGGCGATGATGCGCGCAGGGCGTCCGGCCCAGGCGTGCTCGGCTTCGCGCTCGATCAGGGCCATGCACTTCTCGGCCAGGTCCAGCGGTGCTACCAGCAGCGGGCCGTAGTTGGGATGCTCCGCATAGGCCGTCAGGAAACTGAATACGTCGTGGACGGCGCTGGTGATTTCGGGATCGGCCGTCAGCAAACTCAGGTCGGTATAGATCCGGGCGGTGGTTGCGTTGTAGTTTCCGGTCCCCAGGTGGGCATAGCTACGAGCCACACCGTCGGGGTCGCGCCGTACCAGCAGAGAGAGTTTGCAGTGCGTCTTTAGACCGACGAGGCCGTGGAAGACTTGAACGCCCGCATCCTCGAGATCGCGCGCCCAGCGGATGTTCGAATCTTCATCAAAACGCGCCTTCAACTCCACCACCGCAGTGACTTCCTTGTGCGCGGCGGCCGACATCAGCGACGGAACGATCAGCGAATGTTCGTTAGTCCGATACAACGTCTGCTTGATCGACAGCACGCGCTCATCTTCCGCCGCTGATTGAATGAACGACACCACCGCGTCGTAAGAATCAAAGGGGTGATGAAGCAGAATGTCGTGCTGGCGCAGCTCTTCGAACAAATCCTTCGATTTCGCGGTCAGACGCAGTTCACGCGCCGCAAAGGCCCGGAATTTAAGCTCAGGGCGCGCCGCCTGATCGTAAATGTTGAACAGCCGCGAAAGATTCACGGGTCCATTCACCGGAAAGACCTGCCAGCGATCCAGTTCGAAGACGGTGCGCAAACGCTCAATGATTTCAGGGTCAGCGTCAGCTTCGATTTCCATGCGCACCGCGTCGCCCTTGCGGCGGTTGTGCAACTCCGCGCGCACCGATTCCAGCAAGTTGCGTGACTCTTCTTCCTGCAAATAGAGATTGCTGTTGCGCGTAACGCGGAAGGCGGACGACGACACAATGTCGTATCCGTGATACATGCGGGCGGCGTGATGAGTGACGAGGTCGGCGAGAAAAATGAAGTCGATGGTGTCCTGGCTGGGCAGCCGGATCAACCGAGGCAACGCCCGCGGAACGGTCACCACGCCTGTGTAAGTGAGCGAAGAGCGCCGCCGCCGCCGCAACAGCAAAGCTACACACAGCGCTTTGTTGATGACCCGTGGAAACGGATGAGAGGGATCGACCGTCACCGGCGTAAGCAGCGGATCCAGTTCCTTCTTGCAGTACTCGTCCACAAAGGCGCGCCCATCGTCGTCCAACTGATCGACGTTCAGTACCCGGATACCCTGCCGCATCATTTCGGGCCGCAGCCAATCGTTCCAGCAGGCATACTGCTCTGCGACAAACTCGTGCGTCAACCGGTTGATGGACTCGCGTTCTTCCACCATCGTCATGCCGTCAGGAGTAGTCGCGTTATAGCCATCTTCAAGCTGTTGCAACAATCCGCCCACGCGAACTTCAAAGAATTCGTCGAGATTACTGGCTGAAATCGCAAGAAACTTCAGCCTTTCCAGAAGAGGATTGTGCGCATCTTGCGCCTCTTCCAGCACGCGCCAGTTGAAATTCAACCAGGATTCCTCGCGGTTGATGAGAGCGGTCGAGCTGTCGAGACCGGGGCGGACCATAAAAATTAAGAATAGTGAGGAATCCTACTGCTTCTTGATCGCTGTTACTGCGGTTCGTTTCAGAATCACAAAGCGAATTTCGACCCCGTTGGGCCGTTTCAAAAACAAGCTGTGGCCACGCACGCGTCCCTGGACTTCGACCCCGGGCTTCCAGAACACAGGCAGAGTTTCCCACGCGCTGCTCGGTTCATACTCGCCCTCGAGCACTTTATCGCCAGAGCGCACTGCGACGTCAAAGTAGGGATCCTGCTGATAAATCGGAGTGTCGTTAACCCAGGCGACCACCCGGTCGCGCATTTTCTGCTCGGCCCGGACGATGGTCATCGACAGTTCGCCACTCTCGATCGCGTCCAAGGATGCGACCATGCCCAGCACTAACAGCGCGATCAGCAATTCTCGCCGCATACATCCACCCACAGTATACCAAGGCAGAAAGGGCGCCGGTTTTTTGTCCGGCGCCCTGGGTTACATCCTCAACCGCCCTTGTTTGCTGGACGATTAGAAGGTGTAGATCAAGTCAAACTGCAGGCGGTTCAGCCAAGGGTCACTCTGCCTTGCCCCCGGATTCAGTATCGCGTGACCGTCCGGATTCGTAGCAATTGAGGTACCCGGAGCCAGTGCTGCATTCTGAAGGAACGGATCAAGCGTGCGTCCGTGCCACCAGGTAAAAGCCGCAGTGGTGTTTTGACGAATCCGCCACAGCGCGTACACGCGATGCTGGAGAATGTTCGACGGCGCCCGCTGATCGCTTTCATTGAAGGACGCAATCGTTGCATCCTGCTCGTGACGAAGCCAGGCGTACCCCACCTGAATGTCGCCCCGGTTTTTTTGCTGACCGACGCTGATGTCCCCGTAGTAAACGTGCGACTGACTGCCCAGATTGGTGTTCACTGCGGCACCCGGAAGAGCGACGGCTCCCTTTACGGTGAAGTCAAAAGGATGCTTGGAGGCGCCCAGATTGTCCTCATACTCGGCGAGCAAGTTGATCGGCAGACGCGACCATTTTGTCTTGAAGGTATTGTTCAGGATCACGTCGGCGTAAAGGAAGTCAGACAGGAAGTGCATATGTCCCGCCGAGTCGGCATACGTGGAGTTCGTCATGCCATTGGGAGAGAATATGCAGGCTTGGGAAGGCTGCAGGCCGCCGCTGCTGGCGGCGCAGCCGGGACCTTCACCCGTAATTGGAAATTGGGCAACGGTGGTGGTTCCAGGTAGTAGGATATTGGCGTTACTGGTGGTAGCTTGCTGCGTGGAGAAGAAGCTGGAGTTCAGAATCGCGTCCGG
>Ga0137409_10006808_pt1 | contig 11807 bp, 10 predicted proteins | sample CZODoug1_16funga_FD_122059 | JGI IMG/M metagenome (GOLD analysis project Ga0137409, IMG submission 122059) | Vadose zone soil fungal communities from Angelo Coast Range Reserve, California, USA - CZODoug1_16fungal (Hybrid Assembly) | ecosystem: Environmental > Terrestrial > Soil > Vadose zone... | reverse complement strand
AGAGGGAACTGTATATCTCATGGATTCGCATCATGTACTGGCGGATCCCGAACGCCTCCTCCACCCGCCGCAAAGCTCCTTCACCAATTTGCCGCCTCAGGCCCGGCGACCGGACCAACTGGAGCAGGCATTCGGCCAGGCGTTGCGGGTCGCTCGGCGGGATCAGGAACCCCGACTTCCCCGATTCGATGATTTCCCGGGGTCCGCCGTGATCCGTGGCGACGACGGGCTTGCCGAGGGCCATCCCTTCCAGGATAACTCGACCCATGGGTTCCGGTTGAATGGACGCATGGACCAGAACATCGAGAGCATTCACGAGATCCGGAATGTCTTGGCGGAATCCTGTGACGATGATCCAATCCCGAACCCCGTTCTTCTCGCTCAGACTCGCGATGAGGTCGGAATACTGGCGGTCTGCGCTCATAGCCGACACCTCTCCAATAATCAGGCAACGAGCATCAGGGCGCTCGCGATGCAGGGAGGTGAACGCCTCGACCACGATGCGTTGGCCCTTCCACTCTTTGATATTTCCCACGATTCCGATGAGGAAGGCATCGTCGGAGATGCCCCACTCGGATCGCACCTCACATGGGGCTCGATGCCTCCGAGATAGGAATGTTGCCGTGTCCAGGGCATCGCGCAAGGCGACAGCGTTGCAGCCCAGCTCCGGGCTCAGTCGAACAAGATCGTCGCGAATCGAGTTGGAGATGCAGATGATCCGATCCAGGAAGCGCGCGGCCGGCTCCTTCCGCGCAGGCGCGAAACCGCGCTGGTGGCAGATGACCTTCGCGCCGGAGAGGCGGGCGGCAACCAGCCACTCCGACGCGCCATAGACGGAATTATTGAGATGGACCAGATCGATTCGGTGGCGAGCCAAGAGCCTCTGCCAGCGGAAGGCCGACCCCATGGAGACGCGAACCAGGTTGAGGCCCTTCTGTAAGAAAAGCTTCGCGACGTCCCACCTGGGTTTCCCCGCGGAGTCTCCGGTCAGGTTCAGCGGTGACGGCGGCGGCACGATCAGTACCGGAGCGAGCTTCTCGAATTGCGGCACCAGGGGGTTGGTCGAGGAAAACAGCACGACTGGCTCGAACCGGTCATGATCCAGATTGCCGAGTAAGTCGAGGAGGCAGAAATGCGACCCGCCTATCGTGCCGTCCGTGTTCTGCTCCACGAATAAAATGCGTCTCTTGGGCAAGCCCTGGGTCATTGAGTCCCGCGAAATATTGGACGTGGGTCGACGACGGGGATCATGAAACGGGCGTGCGGCCGCGAGCGCCGAGCGCGTGCAGCCTGCCGACGGTCCAGTCAGGGGTGATCGAGAGAATCCCTCCTTGGCTTCGCGATCCGTACTCCCGGGTACCCTCCGAAGCGGTTGATTTGGAAAGCCACTGGTTGAAATGGCAGCGACCGAAGCCTAGAACTACTACAAGTTTACCGGTCTGAGCGCGCGACGTCAAGCGCATCCCGTCCCGCATCGGACCCCTACCCGACCGGCGAGACTCTCGATGACGCGGGCCAGCTTTCTCGGGTACCATGCCCTCGTGCAAAAGCTCGGCCACCACCATCTTGACCGATCGCGCGCGTTGCCCTCCCCGTTTTGATCCCGTGCTTCGCGAGCTCAAGAAACTAAGCCGGCAGACGCTGATTTATGGCGCCGGCGTGATCCTGGGTCGGGCCATCGGGTTTTTCCTCATCCCGCTCTACACGCATTACCTGGCACCGAAGGACTACGGGGTCCTCGAGCTGATCGACCTGACCGGCTACATTCTTGGCTACGTGCTGAGCATGGGTATCGATCAGGCAGTGATCCGGTATTTCCACTTCTACAATGATCCCGAGGACAAGGCCTCAGTGCTCAGCACCGCGATCTGGGCGAATTTGATCTGGAGTGCGCTCTTGGTCGCGATTCTGGTCCCACTGACCCCTGCCCTCTCGGTCGCAATTTTTGGTACGAGGGAATACGCCCCTCTGCTCCTGATCACGTGGGCCAATCTTCTGCTGGGATCCGTTCTCGGACTCCAGCGAGCGATCCTTCGCGCGCAGCAGCGGTCCGTGACGTTCACCGCCGTATCGTTGGCCCAGACGGGCGTGGCCATTTTGCTGAACATCTTCTTCGTCGCCGTTTTGCACGTCGGCGTACGCGGTATCCTCTACTCGGGGCTCATCAGCTCCTTTCTGATCGCGTCGTACTTGTGGGCGAAGACGATGTTCCCTATCGCGCCGCGAATCGACAGAGCGAAGCTGGGTCCCATGCTCCGGTACGGAGCGCCATTCGTGCCGGGGGGGATGTTCGCGTTCGTCTTGAATTGGTCGGACCGCTATTTTTTGCGCCTCTACACGAGCATCGACGCTGTCGGTATCTACGGCCTCGGCTATAAGTTCGGAATGATCGTCGTCATGCTCGTCTCGGTCCCGTTCATGTTCGTCTGGAACGCCTATTTGTTCGAAATCGAAACTCAACCGAACGCGCGGCAGACGTATGCGCGGGTCGCGACGTATTTCATGCTGGGCCTCTGCAGCGCGGGGCTCGTCATCTCCCTATTCGCCCGCGAGCTCATCGTGGTCATGGCGGACCGTGCTTACTGGGGTGCGGAGCAGGTTATCCCGGTCGTGGTTCTCGCGATGATTCTGATGTGCTCCGACAACGTGTTCCAGGTTGGGCTCCTGATCAAGGGTCGAACAGGGTATTTGTCGGTGGCGAAGGGGATTGCGGCCGCCGTCAACCTGGCTCTGAATGTTCTTCTCATCCCTCGCTACGGAGTAATGGGGGCTGCCTGGGCGACAGCGATCGCCTTCGCCGTGTACGCTGTGAACATCTTCGTCGCGGCACAACGCGCGTACCCCATAGACTTCGAGGGGGCGCGCGTAGTCAAGCTCGCCGTATGCACGCTCGCAACGTACGCCGCGGCCAGTCTGATTCACGCCCCGTCCTTATCGACCACGATCGTGGAGAAGCTCCTGGTATTGCTCTTGTTTCCCGGGACGCTCCTTGCCGTAGGATTTCTTACGAGCGAGGAGAAGAAGTTCATCGTGAGCCGCGCGCGAAGGTATGCCGGACGGCTGAGGGGCACCTCGGACGATATCCGCTAGGTGCCCGCCCCGACAACTGCGCGACGACTAGCGGATCAGATGCTTTCGGATCGGCGGTCCGACCAGCGGAGTCGCCCAGAGCGGCACGCAGCGGCTCCAGACCGTCGCGGCGGCGGCGAGGTGCCGGGAGGAGGAGTTGAGCGTGTGGATAGGACGGCCGGGTTCAACCGTGGCCACGTGATAGCCCGCCTCGTGAATCTCGGCACCCCACTTCTTCTTGAACCGGAACTGTCCATGGTAGCGAACAGATCCAAGGTCGAACGCGTCGTACCCGTTCTCACATCCCCACTTGATGAATTCCCAATGGACAAGATCGTTGGTTCTAAGGTCCCAATACCGCTCGTCCGAAACAATATTGGTTATCTGGATGCGCTTCCCTACCGCGAACCCGAGGAGGGCGGCAACGAGCTCCGAGCCGATCCGCGCCCAGAATACCTTGAGCTCCTCGGGATAGAGCCGCTGTAGACCTGAGAAATAGGCGAAGGGGTGAGGCGGCGAGCCCAGGCGTTTCATCGAACGCAGAAACAGCGGCCAGAAGTGCCGTCGCATGATCTCGGGGCTGTGGTCTTCGAAGCTTGTAACGCCGCCACGATGAGCTTTTTGCAGCGCCGCGCGAACCTGATGATCGAAGACCTCGCGCCGCAAGCGATCCGGATCCGAACCGAGCTTGAGCACGGCACAACCATAGGGATTGGCGAGGGTGAAATAGTTGCGCGCCAGTCTCTCCGGAAATCCGGAGGAGCCATGGATTTCGATCTGGGTGGCGCGAAGCCTGGAACCCGACGCGCGCAGACTCTGAAATAAGCGCTCGAGGTCGAGATCCCCGAGACCGGCGGAGAGGAGGCCCCCGTACTCGGAAAATGGCTGGGAGACGATTCGTCGGCCGAAGAGAAGACTGGAGGCCACGCAAGTCGGCAGGATGGCCACAATGGCATCGCCTCTTCGAGCGACGACGTTCAGGGGCCGGTAGCCGTACGCCGCTTCGACGACCTTCGAATACTGAGAGAGATGGCAGAAACGAGATCCCGGGTGTGTGATCGCGAACGCGTTCCAATCCGCTCCGTCACCCTGATACTCGTGAATCTCGACCGGCTCGCCGTCCGGAGTGCTCACCTCAGGCACCTTTCGATCGAGTCCGCGATCCGAGCCAGGTCTTGGCCTTCCACCAGCGAGTGGGTCGGAAGCGTGAGGATGCTCCGGGCCACACGATCGCCGTGGGGACAAGCGACGTCCGAGGCAAGATAGGGTTGGATTCCTGGGATGCGTGGCACGGATTCCGGGTAGGAGGTCGAGACTCCAAGTCCAAGCTCGCGGAGGCGCAGGAACACACGCTCGCGAAGCTCTGAATCCGATATCAGGATGGGAAAGCGGACGTAGGTCGCGTGGCCCCCGTGCGGCTCCATCGGGACCTGGATGCGCTCATCAACCGGAAGGAGCGCCCGCAGAGCGGCGGCACGCGATCTTCGTTCCGCATTGATTTTGTCGATCCGGCCGACGAGGAGAGCGCCTAGCACCGAAAGCGCGGCGTTGTACCTCTGAATCGAGAAATCGGGCTCGAACCGCGACTCACCGAGCTTGAGCAAGCGCGCCGGCACGCCGTAGAGGGAGGGCCTGAGGAATACAGAGAGCGCGATCAAGCGAAGCACCTCAGCGGTCCGATGAAGCGGAGTCGCGACCGGTGTCGCCTCGATTCGATCCCGGAGGGCTCGAGCGAGCGCGGAATCCCGGGTGACGAGGATACCCCCGTCGCCGGTCGTGATGCTTTTGCCCCGGCTCAAACTGAAGAATCCTGCCTGACCGAACGTCCCTGCGTACCGATTTCCTGAACGGGCGCCGAAGGCCTGCGCGGCGTCGTCGATGAGACGGATTCCGCGACGCTCGGCGAAGGCCTCCAGACGCGCCAGGTCGCCCGGGATCCCGTACAAGCTCGTCGACACAATCGCGAGCACTCCGGAGCAGTCCACGCGCTCCAGCGAGATCGGATCGAAGTCGAGTGTCGTAGGATCGATATCGGCGGGTATTACCTGCAGTCCCGCCCTCACTACAGAGGCCGGGACTGTATAGCAGGTGTAGGAGGGCACGATGACCTGGCGCTTCTTCGGGTCCGCGGCGAGAACCTTCAACGCCACAGTCAGCGCGGCGCGACCTTGAGACAAACAAAGGACGTGCTCGACGCCAAGATAGGCTCGAACCGCTTTGGCGAGGACCTCTTCGTCCGGGGCGCGCCCACCACGCCAGAGGCAGGCGAGCAGGTCACGGCCCGGAATCTGGGTGCCGGCCGGCGGAAGGGTTCGCAAAGCGGGGCCTCGCGCTATCGCGCCGTGGGAGCGAGCATGGTTGGCTGGTGGATCCAGCCTAGGCGCTCGCAGCGGGAGCCGACGAATTTCTTGGCACCTCTCGCGCAGGATTCCCTACCACGGTCTGGCCGTCATGGACCGGCTTCACCACGACGCTTCCGGCCCCGATCGTACAACCGTCTCCGATCGGAGCCAAGATGACGGCGCTGTTTCCGATCCAGCACTTCGTCCCAATCGAGATTGTAACGAACGCGCCCTCGTGGGGGTCCTCCACCCGCTGCTCGGCTCCCCGGAGGTGTTGTCTGCGACCGCTGGGGATATCCACGTTGCTGCCGATCACAGTTCCATCGCCGATATCGACCTTTCCGATGGTGCCCCCCCCTCCAATGTAGACACCGCGCCCGAGTCTGACGGCGGCGTGAGAAAAGATCGTCCCGAAGCCGATGGAGATGTCTCCAGCACAGGTCTTGAGCGCGGCGCGGTAGAACGCCCGCCGGAGGTAGATGCCGATTGTTCCCGGGAAGAGGCTGAGCAGCTGGGAGAAGGTCACGAAAAGGGCATCCTTCCCCGTCAACGCGGAATAGATCTTCCAGAAAAGCACCATGGGCAGGACGCAGACGGCCGCGACGAGATTAGCGGCTCCCCTGATGAAGTCCGCGGGCCTCACTTCGAAGGTCGGTGGAGCTGCGCGTCGGCCAATGAGATCACTCCTGTCTTGTCCGATGAACGACCAGGAGGTAGCCGGCCCCGAGCCATGCGAACGGCTTCGCGTCGTTCAGGGCCTCGAGACGCCTCGCGAGCCACAGCGCGGGTCCGGGGATGTAACCAGAGATGAAAGGCATGGAGAAGTCGTAATAGCGATCGCCGGAGAGTTCGAGACCCGCCCGCCGACAGGCTGCCTGGAGCGCCACGGGATGGTACGCCTGGAGATGGATCTGTTCTCTGAGGGATCGCGGTGTGTTGCGGCTCCCGGGCAGCATGCGAGATATCGTTCGCCTCAACCGAACCCCGAGCTCGAACAGGGACGCCCGGTTCGAGATTTGGATGATGGCTGTGCCTGAGGGCCTAAGGACCCGCGAAATCTCGGAAAGCGCCACGTGGATATCGTCGACATAAGAGATCACCCCGATGCACAAGACGCAATCGAAGGAAGAAGACCGGAACGGCAGGCGCGTCACATTGCCGGTCGCGAAGATGGCGCGGTTCGCGGAGACGGCACGCGCGGATGCTGCCTGGGCTTCCCGGATCATGTGACGCGACAGGTCCATCCCGGTCACCTTCCAGCCCAGCTCGAGCAGGTCCTTGGTGTACACTCCCGGGCCGCATCCGATATCGAGAAGAAGGCCGGTGCCTTTCGCGCTCAGGCTCAGCATCCGAAGGACATGAACTTTGCGGATCAGGTAGGAGTACTGGCTACAGGTGCGAGCCTCCTCTGGATACCGCTCCCGGAGATAACGATCGGAATCCTGATCGTAAAAGTCCCGGACGATCTCATCCTGTCTCGCTTCCTTCACCGTATGGGAATTCCTTTTCGTTCCAAGTGCTTCTCGTAGAGCGCGGCGTAGTCGCGGGCCATCGCCTCGGCTGTGAATCGCTTCTGGTAACGCCGCCTTCCGTTCTCTCCCATGCGCCTGGCCTCATCGTCTTGCGAAATCACGCGAAGAACTGCGTCTGCAAAGAGACTGGGGTCTCTGGAGTCCACCAGAATTCCGTTCTCACCGTCGCGTACGAATTCAGGCACCCCGCCCACAGCCGTGGCGACAATGGGCTTCGCCAGGGCCATGGCCTCCAACAAGGACATGGGCATTCCCTCGAATGTCGAGGACAAGGCACAGCAGTCGAAAGTCTGAACCAGATCGACGGCGTCGCGCCGCCATCCGGTAAAGCGAGTGCGGTGGGCGATTCCCAGCGAGGCGGCCAGATCCTTCAATTGTTGCTCTTTCGAGCCGCCGCCGACGATCACGAACCAGGTGTTGGGCCGGGTCCTGAGGACGTGTGGGGCAGCGTTCAGGAGTAAGTCCAGGCCCTTTTGATCCTCGAGTCGAGAGACCGTACCGATGATCTTGTCGCCGATTGGAATCGCAAGTTCGCGTCGCAGCTCTGTAACCGGAGTGTCGGCGGTCAACCGGATATTGATCCCGTTGTAGATGACCGAGATCCTATTCGGCGAGATCTTCTGCTGGTGGATGAGATCGTTCCTCGTGTGCTTGGACACGGCCACGACCTCGTCCGCCATCATGGATGCCGCTCTCTCCAGAAGCGCCCACGGCTTCGAGATCGGATAGAGCTTACTGTGGTCCGTGTTCAGAGTGACGGGGACCCCGGTCAGCCGACCCCCGATCGTGCCGTCGATGAACGCGGGTAGATGGTGCGTGTGTAGTACCTGAACCTTCAATTTCGACATAAGTCCCGCCAACTCCACCCCGCGCAAGTATTTCGCCAGCCGAGACTGGTTCCGACAGAAGTAGACCGGTACCCCTTCCGCCTCCCTCTGATCGGCGAGGGGTCCACGAACGTTGAGGCAACAGATCGAGAACCGGAAGCGCTCCGGATCGACGTATCGGCAGAGGTCCATGATGACCCGTTCCATGCCGCCGATTCCCATGCCGAAGGTGAGCTGCAGGACGTGAATTCTCTCTCTGGAGCGCGTGGCAATTTGGAAGGGAGCCACCGCGGTGCGGTCGATTGCGCTCCGGGACGCCCCGGGAAGCGGAGGGCTCACTGCGTTGCTCCGCGGCTCGCGGTCGCGCGTTGCCACGGCAGGAGGATTCCGTAGAGCTCTTCCTGCCACCGTTCTTCGGTCAGGTTGTGGTTGGCGTCGGCGATGCATGAGAGCTCGAAAGCCCTTCGCTCGATCTCCGATCGAGTCGAGAGGAAGTACTCCTGAAATTCGTGCCAGTGATAGTCATTCGTCGAATAGACAAAGAGCAGGCGTTTCCGGTGCAGGACCGCCGTCTGGAAGCTGCGCGCGAAAGGCGGACTCAAGGCCTCGACGGGAGCACGCTCCAGGCCGCGCCGACCTCCCGGCAGCAGGAGGCGGGCTCTGTTGGCGAGTACGCCCCAGAGGGTTCTGAAGTCGGTCCGGAGGCCGATCAGCCTCATCCACGCGGACGGGCGGAGCAGCTTCCCCACGTATCGCCTGAACTCGCCATCGAGCGTCTGTTGCGGCAGCATAGATACATCGGTGAGCGTTTGACGCGACAGGGTGACCGGGTTCCCGATCATGAAGATGCCATCGACTCGGGGATGTTCCGCGCCCGCCAGAAGAGCCGTGATGGATCCGCCGCAGACGCCTCCAAGGACCACGCTGGAAACGCCCGAAGCCTGAATCAGGTGCTCGATCGCCGCGTGCGTGTCGGGTATCCACACACCTCGTTCTACCTCGTCGTACGGGTTCAGGATCGGCTTCCCATCGAATCCCGGGTCCCAGTCCCCTTCGCTCTCCCCCGTACCGCGGGGGTCGAATCGCAGGGTGGGATATCCCATCCCGGCAAAACGTTCGGCCAGCTTGATCGAGAACCGGTGCGCTCCCGCGCGATCCGTCGGACCAGGATTGAGCATGACGACACCGGTCGACGGGCGTTGGTTGGGGTCGCGGGAAGGATGGATCATCCCGTAGAGGCGGAACGAATCGCACAGGAACGACGTCGGTACGCCGATCCCGAGGCTCATGGGCGCGCTCTCATTCATCATTATTCATCCGATGATCCCGCCCCGGGCGGTCCCAGTGCGACCGGAGGGGCTGCCGGGTGTCGATCCAACGGACGGTGTCGACCGACGGATCCAGGCCAGCGTGGCATCCTCCAGGGCGGGGAGCGAGCCGTAGTAATTCTTCGGTTCCTTCCAGAACACGGGAAACTCCAGGCGAAGGACCTCCTCGGACGAGGTTCCCTCGTATTTCGAGGATGGAGACAGGAGCAGGAGTCGGCGGCCCGAAGACTGTGCGAGGCAGCGAACGGGGTTCAAATGGTCCAGCTCCTCCACGAAGGGTCGGCACAAATCGAAGCCGTTGACGCTCACCTTTTCGCCCGCGGCGATCGCATCCGCGAGCTGCGTGCGGTTTCGCAAGACTTTCTTGAACATCATCATCTGGGTCGAAATATTCACGCGAAGCAGTTCCTGCACGTAAGCCGCGGTGTCGAGCACGGGCTCCCAGAGCGCGACGCCGATCCCGTGGGGATCATTCGCCGACGCTCGAAGGGCCAGGGTTCCTCCAAGCCTAGCTCCCAGCAGAAAGACGGGCGCACCATCAACCCGGTTGCGGAGGAGCGCGAGGGCGGCCCCGATGTCCTCGATTCGTGTCCGCACGCTCGTCTCTTCGTAGTTACCCGAGCTCTCTCCCTGGCCCCGGTAATCGAAGCGCAGCACGAGGAGCCCGTGATCCGCGAGCACCCGAGCGGCATGGACCAGCATGCGCTGGCTCCACATACGCTCCTCTCCGTCCGGGGCGCACACGACGAGTCCCCCAAGGCACGGCCCCTGCGGCTTGTACAGGAGGCCATAGAGCTCCCGTCCGGAAGGCGCGAAAACGATCTGTTCTTCGGATCGGCCGCGACCTCTCCCTACGAAAACGCTCACGCCAGCGCTGGCACGACGAGATGACCGGACTCGGGGCATCGTTCGGATCCAGAGAGTTGGATCGGGCCCCTCGCTCCTGGGGCTGCAGAGCGACACGCGTCAATTCTATCATAGGGGCCCGTTCCCCTCTCGCGGGATCGCCACGTCGGTCCCCAAAATGCGCGACGAGCGATCACGAGGCCGAGTCCTCGGACGCGGCGGGCTTTTGTGAAGTCTCCACCGGGTCGCGGGTCGATGGCGACCACCCGGTGATCCGACGCCCCCGGAAGAAGGAGCACCAAGCGTGAATGATGGATCCATTGACCTCGACCGCGAACGCGGGAAGGACGAAGGCCGGGTGCCGGAAGGCCGGGCGCCGGGTCGCGCCCAGGACCGCTGCCAGATAGAAGAGGCCCTGCAGCGACAGCAGGGCGACGTACGTTCGTGACGAGAAGGCGAGCACCGCATTCGCGGCCAGGGCCAGGATCAGGGCGTAGGGAACGAGCCAGCGAAAGAGCTTGTGGCTCGCCAGCTCCCAGGAAAAGAGACCATAACGAAATGGGTTGAGAAGGGACGCGTGGCTTAAGAGGACCGTGATCCCGCGCAGGACGGTCCGGACCTTCCGATCGTATTCGCGAGCCGGGTCCTTGATGGTGCGATAGTAGGCGACCGAGAGGTCATCGGAGATCCCCCGGAGATGCCGGCGGGCCGCGTTGATGAGCGTGTTGAAGTCGCTTTGAAGGTCCGCGCGCCAGGGCTCGCAGATTTCACGACGAGCGGCAAAGAAGGACCCGCTCAGGCCCACCACCGTCCCGATCCGGGACTCGAGTCGCCTCAGGAGCATCTCGTACCGGACGTAGACCCCTTCTCCGCCCGGCTTGCCGTCGTCCGTCAGCACCCGGTCGACGCTGCTCACACAGCCAACGCTGGGATCGTGGAAATTCCTGACGATGGTTCGAATGGCCGCGACGGGCAGGATGGTCGCCGTGTCGGAGAAGGCGAGGATGTCTCCTCGGGACGTCTCCAGCGCTTGTTTCTGGGCTCCCTCCTTCCCCACCCGTTTGGCCGTCCGAACGAGCTTGACGCCACGGCTCCGGTACTCGAGCGCGATCGCATCGGTGCGGTCGGTAGAGCAGTCGGACGCGACGATAATCTCGAGGAGCTCGCTGCGATAGTCCTGGCTCAGGGTGTTTTCCAGCTTTTCGCGAATGCGCCGTTCCTCGTTGTGCGCCGCGATGATCAGGGAGACGGAAGGCTCCATGTCTCCTCGAAGGACCTGGACGCACCGCACCCGCGCGAGGACCCATAGGAGGACGGGGTAGCCGAAGTAGGTATAGAGCACGAAGGTCACGGAGCCACCGAGAAGGAATTCCGCTAGGCGCATCAAGGAGTAGCCAGGTATCCCTGCGCGGCCGGGGCGATTTCCCGCGCGAACGACTCCAGACTCGCGGTCGCTCGAGGCAGGTCCTCTCGGCTGGCGTAGTCGGCAGCCACGAGAACCACGGCGCCGTTCGCTCTGCCCCGCCGAAGGACGTTCCATGCGGTGTGGAGCTTGGCCGAATAGCGATCAGCGACGAGGCGCCCGTTTACATCAAACCAGAAGAGCACGACGTGGTTGGCGTCGTCCCGCTCTTGCACGACCTGGTTCACTCGAAGCGTCGCGCCGGTGGCGAGAGAGATCGTCCGCGGAGAGGCGCGATCCTGCCAGAGCCCGCTCTTCCCGTTGATGAGCTCCCTTCCCTGGCGCTGGATCGAATCGTAGCCGAGGTAGAAAAGGACCTCTTCCCGGGGCTCCCGGCGGTAGGTTCGCAAGATGGAATAATCGGCGGCGAAGGAGCGGTACATCGAGTCGTCCGGCGCGCC
>Ga0137409_10006807_pt1 | contig 11807 bp, 9 predicted proteins | sample CZODoug1_16funga_FD_122059 | JGI IMG/M metagenome (GOLD analysis project Ga0137409, IMG submission 122059) | Vadose zone soil fungal communities from Angelo Coast Range Reserve, California, USA - CZODoug1_16fungal (Hybrid Assembly) | ecosystem: Environmental > Terrestrial > Soil > Vadose zone... | reverse complement strand
GACAGCGTTACGCGCGGATGGTGGAACTCGGAAACGCGGGATCCCGGGAACTGGGATTCGCGGATGCGGGGGCGTTGTGGCGTTCGAATTACGACATGCCGCCGGATCAATTGGCGAAGGAGGCGGACCGGCTTTGGGAGCAGTTGAGGCCGCTGTATGAATCGCTTCATGCCTACGTGCGCGGACAACTGCGGAGAAAATACGGGGCGGAACTGGTTCCGGCGAATGGGCCGATTCCGGCGCACCTGTTGGGAAACATCTGGAGCCAAGAGTGGAACAACGTCTATTTGCTGATGGATTCGCCGAAGCCGGCGCAGAGCTACGATCTGACGAAGATACTGCAGGAGCGAAAGACGGATGCGAAGGGGATGGTGGTGTACGGCGAGGCGTTTTTTACGTCGCTGGGATTCGCGCCGCTCCCGAAGACCTTCTGGGAGCGATCACTGTTCACCAAGCCGGCGGACCGCGACGTGGTGTGCCATGCGAGCGCGTGGGACATCGATTCGAAAAATGATGTGCGTGTGAAGATGTGCATCCAGATCACGGAAGAAGATTTTCGTGTAATTCATCACGAGCTGGGGCACAACTTTTATCAGCGGGCGTACAGCGGGCAGGCGCCGCTTTTCCAGAGCAGCGCGAATGACGGATTTCATGAAGCGGTGGGAGACACGATCGCGCTTTCGGTGACGCCGGAATATCTAAAGCAGATTGGATTGATTGACGCCGTGCCGCCGGCGTCCGGCGACATCGACTATCTATTGCAGCAAGCGCTGGAGAAGGTGGCGTTTCTGCCGTTTGGATTGGTGGTGGACAAGTGGCGATGGGAAGTATTTGCGGGGCAGGTCAAACCGAACGGGTACAACAAAGAATGGTGGGATCTGCGGAGGAAGTATCAGGGCGTTGTTCCACCCGTGGGGCGGACGGAAGCAGACTTTGATCCGGGCGCGAAATATCATGTGCCTTCGAACACGCCTTATATGCGGTATTTTCTCGCGCGGATTTTGCAATTCCAGTTTCAGCGTGCGCTTTGCCGGGAGGCGGGCTACAGCGGCCCGCTGCACCGCTGCTCGATTTACGGAAACAAGGTGGCTGGAGAGAAGCTGAACAAGATGTTGTCGATGGGACAAAGCAAGCCTTGGCCGGAGGAGTTGGAGACGCTGACAGGGGAGAAACAGATGGATGCTTCCGCGCTGGCGGATTATTTTGCGCCGCTAAAGACGTGGCTCGACGAACAGAACAAAATCAACCATTACCCGGTGGGATGGTAAGTGTTGGGTTGGCGCGACGCAGTTTGATCAGGCGAGCGTGCCGGGATTCTTGAGATACCGGTTCACCAGAGCGTCGGCGGTGCGGTAGGCGAAAGCGAGAATGGTTGGCGTTGGATTGGCGGAAGAGTTTTGAGGAAACGTGGAGCCGCCGAGAATGAAAAGATTGGGCAATTGCCAGTGCTGAAGGAAAGGGTTGACGACGGATTGGTCGGGAGAGCTGCCCATGACGGTGCCGCCTTGCACGTGGGTGCTTTGGTAGCGGGTGGTGTCGTAGGAGCGCAGGCCAGGAAAAGCATCGACTTCTTCGGCGTGCATGGCGCGGGCGATTTCGACGGCCTTCGGAGTGGTGAAGTCGACCATGTTGCGCTCGTTTTCACGCCAGTCGAGGGTGAGGCGGAGGAGCGGGTCGCCTAGCTTGTCCTTGTAGGTGGGATCTAGATCCATGAAATGATTTTTGTAGGCGAGATGTTCGCCGGTGAAGATGATGGCGCCGGTGCGGTCGTAATAAGAGACGGCGGCTTTTTTCCATTCCGAGCCCCAAGTGGCCTTCACCGAGCGGGGTAGCACACCGAAACTGCCGATGGGCTGAAAACCGAAGCCTCGCGCTGAGAAAAATCCCCCACGCAAGAAGGGAAGCGTACCGCGATCGAAAACGTCGCCGTCGAAGTCGCTCATCAGCATGCCGGCGGAACCGGAGCCCATGAAGCGGTTGAGAGGCTCTTTGAAGAAGGCGTTGGCGGACGGAACGCTGACCTGGTGAGTAAGATTGCGGCCGACGGTGCCGCGGCCAGTGGCTGGATCATAGGGCTCGCCAATCCCGGAGAGAAGGAGCAGGCGGGTGTTGCTGAAAGTCCAGGAAGAGAGAATTACCAGTGACGCGGGCTGAAAAACTTCCTCGCCGTGAGCGTCGATGTAGGTGACGCCGCGGGCGGCGGGCTTGGAGGCGGCGTCGAAGAGGATGCGGCGGACCCAGGCGCCGGTGCGCAGGACAATGTTTTTTCGCTTTTGGATGATGGGGAGAAGGAGATTGGTGGGCTGAGCCTTGGCGCCGACCATGCAGCCGAATCTTCCGCAGAAACCGCAGTAGGTGCAGCCACCGCGGGAGATGCCATCCGGATTGGTATAAGTCTGGCTGATGTTGGCGGAGGGCACGGGGTAAGGGTGATAGCCGAGGGAATTGGCGGCGTCGCGGAAGAGCGCGGCGAAGTAGGGCATTTTGGTGGGTGGGGTGGGATATTCTTCGCTGCGCCAGCCTTCGAAGATGTTGCCGCCGTCGATTTTTTGTCCGCGGAGATTGCCGGCTTTGCCGGAGATGCCGAGCAGTCTGTCGACGCGGGTGTAAAAAGGCTCTAGCTCGTCGTAGGTAACGCCCCAATCGCGGATGGCATGGCCTTCTGGCAAGGACTTGGCGCCGTATTTTTCAGTGGTGCGGGACAGCAATTCGAAACAATCGGGGAGAAAACGGGGGCACTGGGCGTTCCAGTGTTCGCCGGAACCGCCGACGCCTGCGCCGGGCAAGAAGGAACCGTGTTGGCGAAGCGGCAAGGCGCGCTTGTTGGCGTTGTGGCGAAATGTGACGGTGTCCTGGGAGAGATCCTGCATCATGTGGAGGCGGATGGCGAAATCCAACTCGTCCATGTCGTTGGCGTAGTCGGAGGTTTCTCTGGAGGGGCCGCGTTCGAGAACGAGGACGGAGAGAGAAGTGCGGGAGCCGAGTTCCTTGGCCATGAGCAGGCCGGACCAGCCGCCGCCGATGATGACGACGTCCACCGCGGGAAGAGATTTCATGGCTCATCCTCGCCGAGGCGAATTTTTGCGTGTGTGACTTGGGCGAGAGTGGCGGGTTTGGGGCGGAAAGGCTTCCCGTAATACTTGTCGATTTCGTCGTAATTGCTCATGCGCGGGCCGGGAAAGCCGACGAGTTGCCAGCCGACCATGCCGGCGTTGCCGCCGTGAATGGGATCGCAAAACATGCCCTCGATGGTGTTTTGGCGGAGGAGTGCGAAAAAGACCGAGGACTCGATCTGCTGCAAGGATTTGTCTTGCTCGCCAGGTGAGAGGAGATGAAAACCATTCAGACCCTTTAGGGCTTCGCGATAGAGTTCGCGGGGAGTTTCTTTACCTTGGTAGCCGAGAACGGCAGGGGCATCTTCAAAGGGTGGCTGGATGTAGCGAAAACGATCGCGGCCGTAGGGGCCGGCGAGCTGGCGGTCGATGAAGATGGAGACGCCCGCTTCGCGTGCGCCCGGGCCGGAGTCGTCGGAGGGGAAAATGCGAGAGGCAGCACCGGCGACGATCAAGGCCTCGGTCTCGGTGAAAAAGCGAAGCGGGATGCGCAAGGGTTTTTGTTCGGAGGCGAGAAAAGAGGCCTTGCGGTCGAGGGAATAAACGAGGACGCCACCGAGTGTTGCGGCAGAAAGAGTGAGGAAATGGCGGCGGCGCATCGGCAGGAGTCTACCAGAGGAGCAGGCGTAGAATAGAAGAAATCGCAAATTTTGGGCCGAAGACTGTGAGCGAGATAAGCACGTGAGGGGGCCGCGGAATTAGGGGGAGAGAGTACTGTGGTATAAATTATATTTGGGCTGGGTATAGCAAGAGCACATAGCCGCACCGGAGAAAACGTGGAATTCAGTTTTACTGAGGAACAGCAGCAACTTCGCAAGAGTGTCCGGGAATTTGCCGAGGGCGAAATCGCTCCACATGTGATGGAGTGGGATGAGGCGTCGCACTTTCCGATTGAAATAATGCCAAAGCTGGGGGAAATGGGGCTGCTGGGGGTTATATTTCCGGAAGAGTATGGCGGGGCGGGGCTAGGCTACGTGGAGTACGTGATAGCCATTGAGGAATTGTCTCGAGTGGACGGATCGGTGGGGATCATCGTCGCGGCGCACAATTCGCTGTGCAGCAATCACATCTTCAAATTTGGAAGCGAGGAACAGAAGAACAAGTATCTTGTGCCGCTGGCTCAGGGAAAGAAAATAGGCGCATGGTCGTTGACGGAGCCAGAGGCGGGATCGGATGCGGGAGGCACGCGAACGACTGCCGTACGCGGTGGCAAGCATTGGGTGTTGAACGGGGCGAAGACCTTTACGACAAACGGCCATTACGCGGATGTATGCGTGGCGATGGCGGTGACGGACAAGTCCAAGAATTCGCATGGAATCAGCGCCTTCATTTTGGAAAAGGGAATGCCGGGATTCAAGCCAGGCAAGAAGGAAAACAAGCTGGGATTGCGCGCGAGCGACACTTCCGAAGTGATTTTTTCGGATTGCCGAGTGCCTGCCGAAAACCTGCTGGGGGCAGAAGGCGAAGGGTTTGTAGGGAGTTTGAAAATTCTGGATGGCGGCCGAATTTCGATTGCCGCTCTGGGGCTGGGAATGGCACAAGGGGCTCTGGAAGCGGCAACGAAATACGCGAAACAGCGGAAGCAGTTCGGGCAGGCCATCAGCGAATTTCAGGCCATCCAGTTCAAGTTGGCGGAGATGGCTACAGAGGTGGAGGCGGCGAAGCTATTGGTCTACCAGGCGGCCTGGCTGGCGGATCGCAAGGACGTTCGATTTACGAAGGAATCGAGCATGGCGAAACTGTTTGCCAGCGAAGTGGCGGTGCGCGTCGCAAACGAATGCGTGCAGATTCACGGGGGATACGGATTCATCAAAGACTATCCCGCGGAGAAATATTACCGGGACGTGAAACTTTGCACGATTGGCGAAGGGACCAGCGAAATTCAGAAATTGGTGATTGCCCGGCAACTGCTGGGGAAGAAATAATAGGGTGATGCGGCTGCCCGCTTCCGAAAGCTCCACAGAAAAAGCATGACGTTACCCGTTGAAAAGTGGGCGGAACAAGTGCGCGCGGGCGAGGTGCGCGCGGTGTCGCGGGCGATTACGGCGATTGAAAATCATCAGCCGGAAGCGGAGACGCTGCTGCGACTGCTCTTTCCGCACACGGGTCAGGCGTACCTCACGGGAGTTACTGGCGCGCCGGGAACGGGAAAGAGCACGTTGGTCGACCGGTTGGCGAGCTATCACCGGAAGAAACAGGAACAAGTTGGCGTAATTGCCGTGGATCCGACGAGTCCGTATTCCGGCGGGGCGATTCTGGGCGACCGGATTCGAATGCAGGGGCATGCGGGGGATGCAGGGACATTTATTCGATCGATGGCCACGCGCGGATTTCTCGGCGGGCTTGCGCGAGCGACGGCGGAAGTGGCGCTGCTGTTGGACGCGGCCGGGAAGAAGCACGTGCTGATCGAGACGGTCGGCGTGGGTCAGGATGAGATCGACATCGTGCGGCTGGCAGATTGCGTGTTAGTGGTGCTCGTGCCGGGGCTAGGCGACGACATTCAGAACATGAAGGCCGGGCTGATGGAGATTGGCGACATTTTTGTTTTAAACAAAGCGGATCGGGAAGGTGCGGACCGGCTGGAGCAACAACTGCTCGCGATGATGTCGCTGGTGATGCCGCGCGACGGCTGGCACTCACCGGTGGTGCGCACGGTGGCTTCGGAGAACAAGGGGATTGAGGAATTGGCGGCGATGGTTGGGAAATTCCAGAAACATTTTGAGTCGAGCGGTGAGCGCCGGCGAAAACACGTGGAGCATTGGAAAAACCGATTGGTCGAGCTGCTGGAATCACGTTTGCTTGAACGAGCTTTGGGCGGAGCGGACGGCGATGCGCGCCTGGCGGAGTTGGCGGGGGAAGTGGCGGATCGGAAAAAGGATCCCTTTACGGCCGTCAACGAAATCCTGAAGAAGAGCGGCCTGGGCGCGTAGCGGAGGAGAAAAGATGGCGGCAAAGGAGACGAGTAAATTGAAGAGCGCAACGGGGAAATCCGAGGCGGCAATCGGCATCATTGGCGGGAGCGGGCTTTATGCGATGAAGGGATTGACGAAGGCGCGAGAGATTCGCGTGAAAACGCCGTTCGGCGCGCCTTCGGATGCAATCGTGCTTGGCATCCTGGAAGGAAAACGCGTTGCGTTTTTAGCGCGGCACGGGCGCGGACACCGCATCCTGCCGAGCGAGATCAACTACCGCGCCAACGTCTACGCGATGAAGCTGCTGGGAGTTGAACGGATTATTTCGGTGAGCGCGGTCGGCTCGTTGAAGGAAGATTTGCGGCCGGGAGAATTCCTAGTAGCCGATCAGTTTTTCGACCGGACGAAGAACCGGATCTCCACTTTTTTTGGAGAGGGACTCGTTGCTCACCTCGCGTTTGCGCACCCCACTTGCGGCCAATTATCGGGAGTGCTTGCAGATGCCTGTGTCCATGAAGCGGTGATGGTGCATCGCCGTGGCACGTATGTGTGCATCGAAGGGCCGCAATTCTCTACATTGGCCGAAGCGGAAGTGCACCGGCAGCTTGGTTTTGAAGTAATCGGGATGACCAACGTGACGGAAGCCAAACTGGCGCGGGAAGCGGAGATTTGCTACGGGACCCTCGCGATGATCACCGACTTTGACTGCTGGCATCCGGAACACGAGTCAGTGACGACGACGCAGATCATGGCGACGCTAAGTCAAAATGCGGAGAACGCGCAGAAAGTACTGCGCACCGCCGTGCGCGAGTTGCCTGCGGCGAGGACGTGCAAATGTGGATCAGCGCTGCAACATTCGCTGGTCACGGATATGAAGATTGTCCCCAAGGCCACAAAGAAGAAGCTAGCGGCTATCATCGGAAAATATAGTTCATAGGAGAGACGCGTGTCCCTACTCGTTGTGGGATCGGTGGCATTTGACGCACTGGAAAGCCCGTACGGAAAGGTGGATCGCGCTCTGGGCGGCGCGGCCACGTACTTCGCCGTAGCGGCCAGTTTTTTCACGCACGTAAATCTCGTGGGGATCGTGGGAGACGATTTCACGGAAGTGGATGCCCGGATTTTTCATGGACGGACCATCGATATCGAGGGGCTGGAACGCGCAACGGGGAAAACATTTTTCTGGGCCGGGCGTTATTCGCAGAATCTGAACGAACGCGTAACGCTGACGACGGAACTGAATGTATTCGCGGAATTCAAGCCCCGCTTGCCGGAAAAATACCGCAGCTCAAAATATGTTTTTCTCGCGAACATTGCGCCGGATTTGCAGCGCGACGTGCTGCATCAAGTGAAGAAGCGTCCCAAAATCGCGGCGCTGGATACCATGAACTACTGGATCGAACGTTCGAACGCGGAATTGCGGGAGACGCTGAAGCACGTCGATATCCTTATGATCAATGACTCGGAGACGCGCGAGCTTTCGAACGAGCACAACTTGTTGCGCGCCGCCAAGCATATTTTCAAGATGGGGCCGACAACGCTGGTGGTGAAGCGCGGAGAGTACGGCGCCATGATGGTGGACAAGCGCGGCGTTTTTTGCGTGCCGGCATTTCCGCTCGAAGAGCCGCACGATCCTACTGGAGCGGGCGACAGCTTTGCCGGCGGCTTCATGGGATACCTGGCGGGATGCGGCGACAAGAGCGACGCTTCGCTGCGCCGCGCCATGGTCTACGGCTCGGTGCTGGGGAGCTTTGCGGTGGAAAAATTCGGCCTGGACCGGCTGCGGCACCTGAAGCGCAGCGAGATACACGCCAGGGCACGCCATTTTGCAAAACTGACGCAATTCAAATTGTAAATCGTTAGAATTTCGTTCAGGCGGGCCGTGGGTCCCGTTGGCGATGCTTTCTCTCCCGGAAATCTTGTTGCGGCTAACTGTGGCCGCGGGGCTAGGCGCGGTGATCGGTATCGAGCGCGAGGTACGTCGGCGGCCCGCCGGTATTCGGACAAGCCTTTTTGTGTGTCTGGCGACGGCTTTGTTTACAATTCTCTCCGGCGAGATTGCTCATCGCTTTGGAGACACGGGAAGCACTCGAATCGCTTCCAACATAGTTCAGGGTATCGGCTTTCTCGGTGCGGGGGCGATCTTGCGCGAAGCTGGCGGCGTTGTGGGACTGACAACGGCAGCGACGATTTTTGCGGAAGCGGCAATCGGGATGGCGGCCGGAGGGGGGCTTTACTCCGTGGCGGCGTATGCAACGGGCCTGGTGATATTCGGACTGGTAGTCGTCGGCTGGGGCGCGGATCGCCTCAACTTGAAGCGGCGAGCTATGGTGTTCCGGATTACTACGAGCCATGCGGAGAGCGTAGCAAGCGAAGTGCAACAGTTATTGGCTGGAATGAAGGTGAACGTGCGGCACTTTCGCGCCTCGATGGTGGGCATAAACTCCATTGTTGAACTCGAAGCTGAAGTGAGTCACAGCCAACAGGAGAAGATCATCGCGCAGCTCAACCGCGCAGGTATCGTTACCGAAGTGATCCCTGTCGAAGGCCATCACGAATGACCGGAAGCAACGGGAACCCTCGAAAGCCCAGAGCGCTGGCCGCCGGATCACGGCTGGGAATATTTGCTCCGGCGTCTCCGGCGGAATCCGTGGAAATGATCGCGGGGCTGGCAGAATTGAAACGCCTCGGGCTTTTAGTGGCAGTGAATCAAGACAGCAAAGCAGAGGGATATTTCGCCGGGTCATCCCTGGAAAGAGTCGGCGGATTTCAAAGCGCGGTGCTTTCCGATCAAGTGGACGGGCTGGTCGCTCTACGGGGCGGCTACGGTTCAAACTACTTGCTGGACTATGCGCTAGAAAAGAGCCTGGCCGAACCGAAGTGCGTGCTGGGATTTAGCGACCTCACTTCTTTGCAAATCTATCTTTGGCAGCGATGCGGCTGGGTGAGCTTCTATGGCCCGATGGTCGCGGCGGGCCTGAACGCTGGCGCTGGCATGCGCAAAGGTTATGATGAAGATTCGTTTGTTCAAGCAATTCGCAAGAGCGGAAGTGGATGGAAACTGCGGTTGCGCGGAGAACCGGTGTTGACGGGAAACGCTACCGGGACAGTTCTGGGTGGGTGCATGACTTTGCTGGAGGCCACGATCGGGACGCCGTGGGAGTTGGATACCAAGGATTCGATCCTGGTGCTGGAAGACCGCGCGATGAAGCCCTATCAGGTGGACCGCGTGCTGATGCATCTAAAGCAAGCTGGGAAATTTGAAGGAGTGCGCGGGATCGTACTGGGGGATTTTCCGGAGAGCGAGCCGGCTGTGGCGGGAGCACCAACCGTGCGGGAAGTATGCGCGCGGATTCTGCGGCCTCTGGGAGTCCCCATTGTATTCGGCGCTCCTGTGGGGCACACCGTTCGGCCCATGCTCACGATACCGCTGGGCATCAAGGCGCGCCTGGATGCGGATGGGGAAGGCACACTCGAATTTCTGGAATCGGCGGTGGTGGCTTGAGCGAAACGAAGCACGTGCATGTGATTGGGATTGGCGGATCGGCGATGGCGCCGCTGGCCGGGATGCTGCGCGAGCACGGCTTTCGCGTGACCGGGTCAGATTCTGGAGTTTATCCGCCGGCGTCGACGCTGCTCGAAAGCCTGGGAATTTCTTTCTTCAACACGTTTGACGCGGCGCACATGCAGACGGCGCCGGACCTGGTGGTGGTGGGGAACATCATCGCACGCGGAAATCCGGAGCTCGAGGAAGTGTTGGATCGAAAGATTCCTTATCGTTCCATGCCGGAAATGCTCGAGGAAGTTTTCCTTCCGGAAAGGCATTCGATCGTGGTGAGTGGAACTCATGGAAAAACGACCACGACGGCGATGCTGGCCTGGATTTTTCAGACTGCCGGGAAACGGCCCAATTTTCTGGTCGGGGGAGTGGCGGAAAACTTTGGAAAGAGCTACGGGCTGGGCGGCGGGGAAGAGTTCATTCTCGAGGGCGACGAGTATGAAACGGCATTCTGGGACCGCGGGCCGAAATTTTTTCACTACCATCCCGATGATTTGATCGTTACTTCGCTGGAATACGATCACGCGGATATTTATGCTGATTTTGAGACCTACCAATTGGCTTTTCGCCGGCTCGTCAATCTTGTTCCCCGGCGCGGTCGCGTGGTTATTTGGGGCGACACGGAAGACTCCGGCCCGGCCTTGCGGCGCGCGGCGGAGAATGCGTTTTGTCCGGTCGAGACCTACGGATTCAACTCGGGGAATGATTGGGTGGCGAGCGATTTTGCGATTGAGGGCGAAGTCATGCGGTTTGGCGTCGCGCACAAGGGAGTAGCGTTTGGAGAATTTCAGTTGGTGGCTACCGGGCAGCACAATGTTTTGAATGCCATGGCGGCGATAATTGTGGCGCAGGGACGCGGTATCGCGGTTGAGGCGATCGCCAAAGGGCTCGCGACGTTTCGCAGCGTGAAGCGTCGAATGGATGTGCGGGGCGAAATCGGAGGAGTGTTGGTCGTTGATGACTTTGCGCATCATCCCACAGCTGTGAAGGCGACTATTGAAGCGGCGCGGGGACGGTGGCCGGGGCGGCGGCTGTGGGCCATTCTCGAGCCGCGATCGAATTCAATGCGGCGCAAAGTCTTTCAGGATGCGCTGCCGAAAGCGCTGGCCCTCGGTGACCGCGTCATTCTAGGAGGCGTCTTTCGCGCACAACAATTAGGTGGAGAGAATCGCCTGGACCCGGAGAGCGTGGCGGATAGTGTCCGCGCCCTTGGCAAAGAGGCGCGCGTGTTTCCGAGTTCTGACGCTATCGCTGAGCATCTGGGGAACGAGGCAAAACCGGGAGATCTGCTGCTCATCATGTCCAACGGAAGTTTTGATGGCCTTTGCGAAAAACTTCTGAAGAGGCTGGGCACTGCGGCGCAATTTGCGGGTGAGGCGAAATCTCGGTGACGTTTCCTTCGGTTCGAAGCAGGCTTCTGCTCCCTGTTAGTCTCTGCCTCTTTCTCACGCTGGCGATTGGGTCTTCAACGCGGGCGACAATTCAATACACGGTGGGGCTGGAGCATCCGGAGAAGCATCTTTTTCACGTGACGATGGTTATTCCCGGCGTGACAGGCGAGGTGACGGTGCGTATGGCGGCGTGGAATGCGCTTTACCAGGTCCGCGACTTCAGCAGCCACGTGCAACAAGTGGAAGCGGTCGCCGGTTCTGAGAAGGCGTTAGTCGAAAAGGTGGACAAGCAAACGTGGCGGATCAAGGGCACGGGAACGATCAAGATTTCTTATGCGGTTTATTGGGATGAAGCGGGCCCTTTTGCATCGCAGCTTAACTCCGAACACGCATTCATCAATCCGGCGATGATTCTGTTCTACGTGCCTTTGCGGCGTGAAGAAGACGTGAGCCTTTCCGTCATCTTCTCTTCTTCCACGTGGAGTGCCCAAGGCCCTTTGTGGACCTCCTTGTTTGTGAGCGGACCGAATCATGCGGATATGTTCACAGCACCGAGCTACGACGCACTTGCCGACGGTCCGATTGAAGTCGGGAAAATTGAGCGTTTCGAATTGCCGGGGGTTACGCCGGCGGTGACCGTTGTGATTCACGGAGACAATTGGAGCAAAAAAAGGGTTGAGGAAGATCTAAAGCGGATCTGTATATACGAGTTGAAGCTCATGGAAGGGGCACCATTCGAGCATTACATGTTTATTCTTCATTTCGGTAAAGGTGCGGGCGGCGGTGGGATGGAGCACGCGAATTCAACGGCGATTAGCGCCTATTCCGATGA
>Ga0137409_10006806_pt1 | contig 11807 bp, 11 predicted proteins | sample CZODoug1_16funga_FD_122059 | JGI IMG/M metagenome (GOLD analysis project Ga0137409, IMG submission 122059) | Vadose zone soil fungal communities from Angelo Coast Range Reserve, California, USA - CZODoug1_16fungal (Hybrid Assembly) | ecosystem: Environmental > Terrestrial > Soil > Vadose zone... | reverse complement strand
CCCGGATGCTGCCTGCGGTCGGGTTGACGATGCCGCAGATGGTGCCGATCAGCGTGGTCTTGCCCGCGCCGTTCGGCCCGAGCAAGGCGAAGATCTCGCCCCGACGAATATCGAGGCTGACGTTCTTGAGCGCGCGGAAACCGGTGGCGTAGGTCTTGGTGAGATTCGAGACGGAAATGATGGTTTGCATGTCCAAAAGCGAGTGACGGGTGACGGGAGTTTAACTCTTCCTCCGTCTTCCTTCCTCAGTCAATTCGGAGGCGGACCAGCGCAACGTATTGATTTAAGAATAGTTGACCTTCCACGAAGGGTGACGAGGTGCGGGTGACGAGCTGAAAGAACGTCGCAGATACTACGTCTCAGGTACTGCGTCGCAGATACTGCGTCCCAAATACCGCGCCTCACTTGCGACGTTTTATCTGAGACGTCTCATCTGAGACGCTTTTCAGCTCTCCCGATCTCCCGGCTTTCAGTCAAGATCCATCCGCGCGGCGATGGCCGCCGAGGCGATGACTATGGCGTCGTGCGCGCCGTCGGCGGGAACGTCGAGCCCGCCCTTCACGACCTTCACGGTCACTGTTCCACGCGGCAGGCTCGCCTTCACCTTCGCGGCGTCCACCTTGTCCGGCTGCTGGACGCCGATCGTGACTTCAACCTGGATGCCGTTCGGGTCTACCCCCAGCGTGCGGACAACGCTCAGCGACGAATGGTGCAGGGCGTCCTGCACCGCACGCAGCGCGGCCTTGGTGTAATCGGAGCCGTGTAGGTCGTTGCCGGTCCCCATCTCCAGGATGATGCGTTTCAACATCGCTCGGGTTTCCTCGCTCGGTGATGGGTGATGAGTGATGAGACTCCGACGCACTGCGCCGGAATTAGATATCCAGGCGGACGATGGCCGCGGCGCTGGCCATCACCGTCGAGCCGGTGCCGGCATCGTTGACGATCTCGAGCCCGCCCTCCACCACCTTGACCGTGCCGGTGCCGTGCGGCAGCACGGCCAGCACCTGCGCCTTATCCACCTTGTCCGGTTTCGGCACACCGATCAGCACCTCCACGACCATCGAGTCCGTCGGCTTGCCCAGCGCGTCGGCGACGCTGAGCGAGTTGTGCCACAGCGCGTCGCGCAGCGCCCGCACCGCGGCCTTGGTGTAATCCGCGCCGCGGATGTCCGTGCCCATTCCGATTTCGACTGCCACGCGTTTCAACATGTGCCGGAGCCCTTCCTTTTGCGATTCCCGGCATCATAACGCCTTGCCGGGAATCGGTGACGAGTGACGAGTGACGAGTGACGGGTGACGAGACTTAATCCTTAGATATCGATGCGCGCGGCGTGGCGAGCCGCAGCAGATCGCTCACGCCCGCCTTTCGATCCAGCGAGCTCACGCACTCGATGAGATCCTGGCTGCGAATGCCGGCGGGCATATCGCTTGTGAGCCCCTCGAACTTGGCGATGGACTGCTGCCAGCCCGGATCCGCCGCGTCGTCCTGCACGGTGCGGCGGTACTCGGCCTTGACGACGCGGCCGTCCTTCAGCGTTGCCGTCAGACGGCAGCAGCGCGTCGCCGGCGCCAGCGCATCAATATCATCGGGAAGCTCGATCTTGCACTTCGCCATCAGCGCCAGCACATCGGGCGCCTGGTAGCGCCCCTCCTCCATCATGCGCGGCGTGATGGTGCCGTCGAGCAGCGCCATGGCGACCGTGCACGGCAGCGAGTGATCGGCCGTTTCACGGGTCTGGGGTTTCCAGATCTCCGGCGACGCCATCCACCGCGCGAAAGCCTGCCGGATGGACTCGATTTTGAGTTCCGCAATGTCGCCCACTGCGAGCATCTGCCGCAGCTTCTGCGCGGTGAAGACCGGAACCTGGCAGTTGAAGCGCGTGGGAAACGACTTGATCATCGTCTGCTGGATGGCGAACGTGTGCTTCTCGAAAGACGACGGAATCGGCAGGTCGAATGCTTCGCCTTTCATGACCTGGTTCCAGAAACCGAACTTGCCCTCGAACACCTCTTCCGGTCCGGTCATGCCTTCCCGCGCCATATACGCGGCCAGCACGCCGGCGCGCGCGCCCTGCGGCCCCGCCATGCCTTTCCACATCGAGAGCGTACCGGTGCGCGTCTGGTTCAGCGCGATGTTCGGCACGACCGCCAGCGCGATCGCGTGCGCCATCTGCCCATCGCTCAGACCCAGCAGCCTGCCGCAAGCCAGCGCCGCGCCCAGCGCCACGACGGGCGTCTGGTCCCAGCCGTGATGGTTGTACGGCACCACCTCGACGAAGCGGCACTGCGCTTCGTAGGCAATCGCCATCGCCAGCAGCAACTCCGCGCCGCTGCGGCCTTCGGCTTCCGCGACCGCGAGCGCGGCGGGCAACGCGTCAGCCGGATGGCTGACAGCCGCCATCACGTAGGTGTCGCTCATGTCGAGCGAGCGGACCATCGCCGAGTTCACGAACGCCGCCATATCCGGCGTCGTCTTGCGCGTTGTGCCGAGCAGGGTGGCGGCGGGACCGTCCGCAACCGACTGCGCGAGCTTGCGGGCGATACGCACTGGCTCGACTTCGAAGGCGGCGAGAGCAACGGCCACCGCGCTCAACAGCCGTGCCTTGGCCGCCTGCACCGCGGCCGGCGGCAGGTCTTCGCTGCGCAGCTTCCGCGCGAAAGCGATCAACCGGGTTGTTGTCTTGTCCACGTTTCCAGAGCTTTACGTTCGCCGCTTCGACGATCTTGCGGCACTGACTGATATCACTTTAACACCTGGAGTCAGACCCCCGTGAATGCGATGGCGCATCGAATCATCTGGAAACGGCAACTGGTTTAAACGCAAGTCACCCAGGAACCTCCACCGAGAACAACCCTGGGGAATAGCTAACTACAGGTGACGAGCTGAAAGAACGTCGCAGTTATAGCGTCTCAAGTAATACGTCTCAGGTACCACGTCTCAGGCACTACGTCGCAGATACCGCGCCTCACCTGCGACGCTTTATCTGAGACGTCTCATCCGAGACGTTTTTCAGCTTTCTCGATCTCCCGCACTACGGGAAGCCATTCTTCCGCTTTCACTCAGTGTAGGATTCCCGTAGGCTGACAATCGGAGGGAATCATGGACAAGACCCTGCAGAATGAAGTGCTCGGCAAGCCAGGCACGGCGCGGCGCAGATTCCTGACGCAGGTGGCGGCGACGGGCGCCGCGGCCGGCACCGCGGCGGCACTGCCGGCATGGTCGCAGGAAGAATCCGCGCGGCCCGCAACGACTCCGGAGTCTTCCGCCCGCAGTCCCATCGCGGAAACCTTTGCCCGCTACGCGGTGAGCCTTCGCTACGAAGATTTGCCGGCGGACATCGTGCGCCAGACCAAGCGCATCACGATCGACACCCTCGGCTGCGCGATCGGTGCCTACAAGGCCGAGCCGAGCCAGATCGCGATCAAGCTCGCCGGCAACGTCAGCGCGGCGCAGGGGGCGACCGTATTCTGCAACGGCCTCAAATCGAGCCATGAACTCGCGGCGTTCGCCAACGGCGTGATGATCCGCTACCTGGATTTCAACGACGGCTATATCAGCCTGGGCAACGGCCACCCGAGCGACTCGATCGGCGCGCTGCTGGCGAGCGCCGAAGTGACGGGACGCAGCGGTCGCGACCTGATCCTCGCGACCGTGCTCGCGTACGAGGTGTTCACCCGGGTGGTGGATGTGATGGACATCAAGGCGGTCGGCATGGACTCCGCCACGGTGGCGGGCCTCTCGGGACTCGTCGGCACCTGCCGCCTGATGGGATTGACGCAGCAGCAGATGGTGCACGCCATCGGCATCTACGTCGCCGGCAACGCCGCGGCCAACCAGACCCGCCGAGGCACGCTATCGAACTGGAAAGCCTGTGCGTCCGCCGAAGCCTGCCGCAAGGGGATATTCGCGGCGCAGCTGGCGCAGGCCGGCATGACGGGGCCGAACCAGGTATTCGAAGGGCGCGAAGGCTTCTTCAACCTGACGCGGCTCAAGCCGTTCAAGCTGGCGAAATTCGGCGGCGGCGGCGAGCCGTTCGGAATGATCCACACTTTCGTCAAGCGCTTCGCGCTCGGGCAGTATGCGCAAACCGTCGCCCAGGCGGCGATGGAAGCGCGGCCGCTCTTCAAGGACATCGGCGAGATCCAGGAAGTCAACGTGCGCGTGTCGCAACGGGCCATCCGGACCATGGCGGACAGCGCCGACAAATGGAAACCACAGACCCGCGAGACCGCCGATCACAGCATGCCGTATGCGACGGCGGTGGCGCTGCGCTACGGCGAAATCGACGAGCATTACTACGACGACGAATTCCTGCACGACCAGCGCCTGCTCGATCTCGTCGGCCGCGTGCGCTGCGTCCCGTCCGAGGAAGCCGACCGCCGCGAGCCGGAAATCAACCTGTGCGAACTCGAAGTCGTCCTCAAGTCCGGACAGCGCAAGACGATCCGGGTCGAGTACCACCGCGGCCACTGGAAGAACCCGATGACGGATGCCGAGGTGGATGAGAAGTTTCGCGGGTTGGCCCGCAAGCAGCTGACGGTACAGAAGACCGACGCCCTGCTCCGCCAACTGTGGGCGCTCGAGGAAATGCCGAAGGCGGGAGCGTTGGCGGCGATGACGCGAGCGTAGCGAAAACCCGGGAGATCGGAAGACCGAACTAACGGGAAATCGGAAGTCGGAAGATCGTCAGGAAACCGAAATAACGGGAAGTCGTGAAATCGGGTGATCGTGAGAAGAATTTCTGCTCTCACGGTCTTTCGACCTCCCGATCTCCCGGTCTTTCTACCTCCCGACCTCCCGGAATTGCTGGGTCAGGCTTAATTCTCGGCCCGTAGAAAAAGCAGATTCTGAAGATGTTCCATGTCTGATGGGGCGGGCACATCCAAATACTCTTCTTCAATTGTCAACGGTGCCTCGAAATCCGCAATGATGTCCATTGCAGCGGAGCTTAAGAGCTCTTTGTCACTCGATGATGCCCCCGCATCAAATATTGCACGGAACCGGATGCGATTCCCATTCAAAGCCACTGACGCGGCCCGCAGCGAACTCGGAACGTTACCCCAAAGCGCACGCTGTCCGCTTAAACGAAGCTTCATGTCCCGGTTCGTGTCCATGTAACGGTGGACGAGTTTGTCTCCCGTCGAGGATTCCGTAAGCATCGACATTGTCCTATTTCAGTTCCAGGACCAGCGCTCCGGCTGGACAAATTCATGAGCCATGAATTCCCACATGGTCGGTCCACCTCTATGTTGTTGGCATAGCCTATGGAACCCGCCGCTATTTGTCTGTCGAATAACGTTAAATTTGCTGTCGCCTTTCGGCGACATGTGTCACCGAAGGGCGACTTGTTTTGTCGTTTTTGCTCGACTAGCGGGGACGTTCGAACGGTCACCTGGAACGTAGCGCTGAGCGAGCAGTATGAAATCGCGAAGCAATTATCGGCAGGGGGTCAGTGTAGGATTCCGAAGGATGACGAACGGCACCCTGCAATGATTCCGGCAATCGCGCGTGTAATCCTGTTCGTGCTGGCGCTCGCAAGCGCGCCGGCGACCGCGCAGGGCTGGAAACCCGAAAAGAACGTCGAGATCGTGGTCGGGCTCACTGCCGGGAGCTCGCAGGATCGCGTCGGGCGCGCGCTGCAGAAGATCTGGCAGGACACGAATGCGCTCGGCGTCACCAGCACGGTCGCCAATCGCGTGGGCGGCGGCGGCCAGGTCGCGTGGACGTTCCTGTCCCAGCACCCCGGCGACGCGCACTACCTCCAGATCGCCACCCCCACCGTCATCACCGGCCCGATCACCGGGCAGACCCGTCTCACGTTCGCCGACTTCACGCCGCTCGCGCTGCTCGGCAGCCAGTACATCGCCCTGGCGGTCAGCGCCGGCTCGCCTATCGTCTCGGGGCGCGACCTGGTCGAACGGCTGAAGCGCGACCCGTACGCGCTCAGCCTCGGCGTCAACAGCGCAGGCAGCGCGCTGCACATCATGGCCGGCATGCTGGTGCGGGCCGCGGGCGGCGACCCGAAGAAAGCGAAGATTCCCGTGTTCCAGGGCGGAGAGTTGATGACCGCCGGCATCGGCGGCCACGTGGATTGCATCGTCACGGTCGCTTCCAACATCCAGGCTCACGCGGAGGCGGGGAAGCTGCGCGTGCTGGGGGTCGCGGCCCCGAAGCGGCTCTCCGGCCCGCTCGCCTCGGTGCCGACGTGGAAGGAGCAAGGGGTGGACATCCTGGTGCCCAACTGGACTGGCGTATTCGGCCCGAAAGCGTTGACCCCGCCGCAGATCGCATTCTGGGAACGCATGATTTCGGCGGCCGTGGCGACCGCGGACTGGAAAGCGTTCATCGAGGCCAACCAGTGGGAAGCCGAATACCTGAACAGCGAGGACTACACCCGCTACCTGCGCGCCGAGGACGCCAAGCTCAAGGCAGCGCTGACTGACCTGGGCCTTGCCAAGTAGTAGTCGCGGCTTGATCTGACAGCCGGTGTCCGCTTTCGACCCAAAGCTGCCGGTCACCAGAAATGAAAAAACCCGCCGAAGCGGGGTTTGTCTGGATGCCGATACTGCTTACGCGGCTTGCTGTTTCCTGCGCCGTCCGACCCAACCCATCATGCCGAGACCAAAGCCAAGCATCACGTATATTTCCGGCTCCGGAACTGCCGCAGCGATAAGGTTTGGACTGTATGCAATTGAAAAGTAGTCTCGATAGGCAAAATTAGAGTCGATTTCGAATTCCGGATCAGCAAAGGCGCGGAACTCGCCTATCGCGATAAGGGAGTCGTATATGGCTGACCCGCTGGCAGACAAGTTAACTCGGTATATCTCATCGGGGACAAGCAACAAATTTTCAATGTTCGAGAGACTATCCGAGTCCGAACAATACCCAATAGGACCACAACTCGACGCAACTTGGTACTGTAGTGAAAGATCCGGTAGTTCGAGCGATGCAAAAGCGTTGACCATATGTAACGTAGGTCCAAAATCGCTTTCATTGCCTACAGAATCCAAGAAAGAGCCAAGACTGAACCTCATGTGAATGGGCACGAGTATCCCGACCAGATCCGATCTGCTTTGGTCTAGCAGAACTACGGAAAAACTGTAATTTAGACTCGCGGATGCAAATGCAAATGCACCCCCGGCCGGTAACGTTGATTGCTGTCCGAATAATACCGTGCCACTGACGTCTACCTTGGGCCTGAGCCCGGTCTCGCTAACCTGAGCACTCACGCCTGAGAAGGGGATGTAAGAATTTCCAGTTTGACTGGCACCTAAAGATTTCGACTGTCCTGGATCTAATACTCCCTGCTCGGTTGATTGACCTTCCGGATCGCCGACTCTCAATTGATACTGTGCATCCGGCAACACGCCAGTAGTTTGTCCTAATACATTCCCGGACATTAGCAACGCAATTGCGGTCACCCCGATTAGAGTCAACCTAGCATTAAGCTCTGTTTGCATTTTTGTGCCCTCCCACTCGCAGTATTACGACAAAAGCTAAGAGCACCTACCATTTACCCATTCCTCGGGGTAGGGCAGGTAGTTACTGTTCGGCAACAGCTGGCGGAAAATGCGTCCGCCTACGACCCATAGCAGCCGTCCAGGTAAGCACTAAAAACAAGCCCCGTCGAAGCGGAGTCTGTGTGAGGGCTGAGTGCTACGTGGCTTGCGGTTTCCTGCGTCGACCTGCCCAGCCCATCAGGCCAAGCCCAAGGCCCAACATAGAATAGACCTCGGGTTCTGGAACGGGCGACGCTGAGTTCATGAAATTCCAATTCGAGTTACCAGATGCGTCGATCGAATCGTACGCCACGAGCGGCGCCGCGGTCCCGCCTGCCCCCGATTGTGCCAAGGAAACTCGCAGCACTGTAAGCGAGGCCACGTTATCGACATCAATGATCCACTGGGTTGGCGACCCCGTGTCATTACGCATCGTCAGTTCTTGCCCGGCCACGTTCCCGCCAATAAATTCAACGAAGGATAACCCGTTGATGTCAACCAAAGATCCCGCAGCGAACCTGACTTCCGAACCGGCGCCGTCCATACTCCAAGTGCCGTTTGATACATTCACACCGTTTCGATAGTAGAAGTCCGATTGACCGGTAAACATGCCCGAGGAGGAAATACTTACGGCGCCGAGCGTCGCCAAGATTCCAGAATTGAAATGGATCTTGCCATCGATCGTGCTGGCGCCGCTGACGGTAAAGGACGAAGCGACGTTTACTTGACCCGAGTAGGCGCTGGAAATGGACAGGGAACCAATCGCGAAGGATATGTCGGCCGTACTGTTCTTTGTACTCGTGCTATCAAACCTCACGTTATCGGACGCAGTCGGAAGCACGTTACCTGACCAATTTAGAGAATCGCTCCAGAAATTGGTCGAGCCGCCACCGTCCCAAGTAATGTCTGCAGCGGAGGCGGTACCCGCCTCCAGAAGGAAAATTGCGATGGCCGCAAAAAGCTTATAACGCAGTGAGCCTGACATATACCCCCCCTGATGACGCCCGCATTCAGGACGCTACGCCCCCTAAATGCTCCTAACATGGGAGTGCCCTCCTTGATCTGAATGGGAGGAATGTCCTGCTTCCTGCCTTGGCAGGCATTTAGCATCAGCAAGTGTCCGTTTTTGGCCGAAACCTGCCGTTCGCGGGCGGCTGCGTCCGACCCAAAGCTGCCGGTCACCAGAAATGAAAAAACCCGCCGAAGCGGGGTTTGTGTGAGTGCTGAGTGCTGAGTGCTACGCGGCTTGCGGTTTCCTGCGTCGACCTGCCCAGCCCATCAAGCCAAGCCCAAGGCCCAGCATGGCGTAGATTTCGGGTTCGGGGACGGCTAGCGTGGGGTTCGATATATTGAAATCAGAATGAACGTCGATTGCGTGCGCGATAATGCGGCCATTGAAGGTGGCCGGATTGTGATAAATCACAAGCCCGCCCGGTGCGAAGATCGTGCCGGAGAAAATGCTTGAATCTTTATTCACAGTAATAGCGTCGTGGCCGGTATCCGTTGAGGTGAGGTAGAACAGAACGTGATTCGGATCCACACCGTTCAGTACGGTATTTGACTGGGACCAGCTGTTGTCGATACCACCAGCGCGGAACACGAACCAGTCATTCGACCCGCCGGTTAGCGTCAGGGTATTGCTGTTGAACTGCCATTGCGTCACATCAAAAAGATTTAGGCCGCCCGCGCCGGCAAGGCTTGTATTGCTCGACAGCGTGCCAAGGTTTGTTACGGGGCCCGAGGAAAAGAGACTGTTCAGACCCGTCTGAAGTGCCTGCGCATCGGCATTCGCATTGGACAGTAGCGTGTCCGCAGCCCCAGGACCGTACTGGATACCTCCAGTTGGCGCGTAGGTTGCCGTGGCGACTTTGGCATTGAAATTCGTTGTCGTGATACCGCTGTAAACATAAGCAGATCCAATGAAGCTATCCACCTTCTGCGCATTCGGGACCAATACGTTTTGCGAGTAACCGACGTTCCCGACGATCGAATGTGCAGAGTTAATCTCGAGGCTTCCGCCTTCAAGTGCCAACAGGGCAAAACTCGCGGTGTTGCCCAATTCGATTCCAGCAGCCGTTACCTGTGCTACAGGCGCAGTCAAGGCCAACAAAAGCAATAATGCCGACCCGCCCGCAGAACTTTTCATGCTTGGTATTTTCATTGGCACCCGGTTTCCCTGCCACTCCGCAAGAGTTGCTCAAAATGCCCCACCACCCAAGAAATGATACGCGCCGCCCAGTTGAGGCAACTGAGCGAATCCACCCTATTTGGCATAGGAGGAATGTCATGTTCGGCCATGCCTATGTGACGGGACGCCGTCAAACACACGGCATGGTCTTTACGAATGCCCGCTATTGGCCGCTAACCGCCCGTCCGCGAGAGTCGTTTGCCGACCTGGGCCTTGCCAAGTAAAGGCGGAAGGGAAAAGGGGAAAGGGAAAGGGAAAAGGAACTCGGTAAATCGTGAAGTCGGGAGATCGCGAGATCGGAAAATCGTTAAAGAGGCTTTCCCCACTTCCGACCTCCCGCTCTCCCGGTCGTTCCGCCTTTCGCCTTAAGGTTCGCCTTCCTCCAGCTAGGACCCCGCGCCGGCCGCCAATTCGCTGAGCGCGTTCTTGCGCCAGGTCGCCGGCGGCATGCCGAACTCGCGTTTGAACGCGCGGTTGAAGGCGGCTTCCGACTCGTAGCCGCAGTGCTCGGCGATACGGCTGATGCTGGCACCATCGTTGCGCAGACGCTGCGCCGCGATGGTGAGACGCCAGCGCGTCAGGTACTGCATCGGCCCCTGCCCCAGCAGATCGCTGAAGCGCTGTGCCAGCGCGGAGCGCGACAGGCCGACCTTCTCGGCCAGCTCTTCCACCGTCCAGTCGTGGTTCGGCCGGTCGTGCAGCAGCGCCAGCGCGCGCCCGACGAAGCGGTCGCGCAGGCCGGCGAGCCAGCCGGTCTCGTGCTCCGGCAGCGACTCGATGTACTGCCGCAGCGCTTCGACGAACAGCAGCTCCGAAAGCTTGGTGAGGATGGTCTCGCCGCCGGGGCGCGGCGCCGCCGATTCGCGGGCGCCGGCGGCGAGGAGGCTGGTGACCCATGCGGTCGCGGGCCCGTCGCCGAGCGGCACGCGCACCATCGGCGGCAGCGTCTCGATCATCGGCCCGCACAAGCGCCGGTCGCAGCGCAGGTAGCCGCAGACGAAGCGCGTCTTCGCGCCGCCACCGCCGTGGCTGATCCGCAGCATGCCGTCTTCGCCCGGCTTGACGATCGAGTCGGAGCGCACCGGCGCGCGCTGCAGGTCGCTGCCCATCAGGTGGTCGCGGTTGAGCACCAGCATGAGCAGGTCGCCGGCCGCGAGATCCAGCACGGGCCCGCCCGACACCAGCCGCGCCTGGCAGCGGCCCTCGGTAAGCACGTGGAAGAACACGATGTCCGGGCTGCCGGTGAGCTTGGTCAGCGTGGCGCTGTCGGCGTGCGAGGACACGCACCACGGCGCGGTGAACTCGGCGTCGAGGAACACGGCGCCGGTCAGGCTCATGACCCGCAGGGCATCGGATAGCGCATCCATCGCCGGCCATTATCTCAGAGCCGGACTCCCGCGCAAGAATCCCGGACGATCGGTCAACTGCACCGGCGGCCGTACGCGGATACTCGCCTTCCATCAAACGAACACCAAGAGGAACGCGATATGACGACCGCAACCGCAGTCACCCGCACCCGCCCGCAACCGGACTATCCCCCGCTTTCCAGCACCGCCATCGGCGCGCTGCGCCGGCTGCTGCGCGGCCAGATCATCCTGCCGGCCGACGCGGCCTACGATGAAGCCCGCACGATCTGGAACGCGATGATCGACAAGCGCCCGGCGCTGATCGCGCGCTGCGTCTCGACCGCCGACGTCGCCCACGCCGTCGACTTCGCCCGCACCCACGGGCTGCCGCTCGCCGTGCGCGGCGGCGGCCACAACATCGCCGGCAGCGCGCTCTGCGACGGCGGCCTGGTGATCGACCTGTCCGGGATGAAATCCGTCGCGGTCGACACGGCCGCGCGGCGCGTCTCCGTGGAGGGCGGCGCCCTGCTCGCGGACCTCGACGCCGCGACGCAGGCGCACGGCCTGGCGGTACCCGTCGGCATCAATTCCACGACCGGGGTCGCCGGTCTCACCCTCGGCGGCGGCGTCGGCTGGCTCAGCCGCAAGTGCGGCATGACGATCGACATGCTGGAAGCAGCCGAGGTGGTAACGGCGGCGGGCGAAGTCGTGCGCGCGAGCGCCGACGAGCATCCCGACCTGTTCTGGGCGCTGCGCGGCGGCTGCGGCAACTTC
>Ga0137409_10006805_pt1 | contig 11808 bp, 11 predicted proteins | sample CZODoug1_16funga_FD_122059 | JGI IMG/M metagenome (GOLD analysis project Ga0137409, IMG submission 122059) | Vadose zone soil fungal communities from Angelo Coast Range Reserve, California, USA - CZODoug1_16fungal (Hybrid Assembly) | ecosystem: Environmental > Terrestrial > Soil > Vadose zone... | reverse complement strand
AGGAGCTGCGCCGGATCGCGGACGAGTACGAAGCGATGCTGGTGTTCGACGAGGTCCAGGCGGGCCTGGGGCTCACGGGGAAGATGTGGTCCTACGAGCACTACGACGTGAAGCCCGACATGGTCGCGTTCGGAAAGAAGACACAGGTCTGCGGCTTCATCTCCGGCACGCGGATCGACGAGATCCAGGACAACGTGTTCCACGTATCGAGCCGGCTCAACTCCACATGGGGTGGCACCCTGGTGGACATGGTCCGCTCCGGCCGCTACCTCGAGATCATGGCCGAGGAGAAGCTCCTCGAGAACGCGGCTGCCCGCGGCGCCGAGCTCCTGGCTGCCCTCGAGGCGATGCAGCGCGAATTCCCGGATCACGTCGTAAACGCACGCGGCAAAGGCCTCATGTGCGCATTCGACTTGAGAGACGGCGCCCTTCGCGACAAGGTGATCGCGGCCGCCTACGAGCAGGGCGTGATCGTGATCGCGTCCGGTCCCACGTCGATCCGGTTCCGTCCGCCGCTCGTCATCTCGAAAGAAGCGCTCGCGGAAGGGCTCGAGAAGCTCCGCTCCAGCATCAGGAAGTCGATCGCAGGGTAGCGTTCGGGGAGTAACATCCGCCGGGTGAAGCCGCGCGCGGAGGGGATGATGCGGATGCGGAGGATTCTCGGGAACGCCTTCCTGATTCTCGCCCTGGTTCAGCCGATCCCGGCCCTCGCGTCGGGCGCCGCCGTCGGCGGCGCGATCCGGTTCGTGGATGGGGTGAGCTACCCGCGAACCCAGGCCGGCATCCAGGCGGCCCTCGACGAGGCGTCCGCCGCCGCCGCGGGCATGGTCTGGGTTGCGGACGGCGACGTGACGATGGCCGCCGGGGTCACCGTTCCCGCCTCGACCACGCTCCACCTGGGCCGGGGCGACCTCGAGTTCACCGGCACTTCGGGAATCCGGCTCTCGAACAAGTCCACGCTGGAGGGGCAAGGCTACGGCTCCACGCGGATCACCGCCGGGCCCACATTCTCCGGGCGGCTGATCGAGAACGCCGACACCACCGGCTCGCAGGAATCCTGCCGCATCGTGAATCTGGAAATCGACGGGGCCAAGGCGAGCGGGGCCCGCGTGGACGCGGGCGTTCGAATCAAGCGCACCTTCGTCATGACCACGATCCGGGACGTCTCCGTCCACGATTGCAGCGGGATCGGCGTCCGGATCGAGGGATCCGACGCGAACTCCGTCGGCCAGCTCGTGGTCGACAACGTCTGGGTGAACAACGTCGGCGATTTCGGCTTCTACATCAACGCGGCGGCCCGGAACATCTGGATGAACGACTGCAGCTCCGAGCGTCCGGGAAGGAACACGGCCGGGCTCTGCATCAACGGGACCACCACGAAATCGGGGCAGAACGTCGGTTGCCGGGTCTCCGGCTTCTATACGGAGATCATGGACACCATGAGCGTCGGGATCCTGGTGGACGGCGCGGCAAACGTGGAGATCGACGACTACACGGCCGTCTCGAGGCGCCCGGGAATGAAGGCGGGCGTGGAGGTGAGGAACACCGCGTCGGGCATCCACGGTTTCTCGCAGTCGAATCTCACCATTCGCAATCTATGGTCGGAGAGCGACACGCTGGTGCTGGACAAGGCCAATGGCGTTGCGATCACCGCCGGGAGCGACCCGAAGGGGAATCCGTACAAAGGTCTCGCGTGGTACACCTCGCCGAAAGCCTCCGGCACGTCGCCCGCGAACGGCTACCGGGGCTACGGCCAGATCGTCGGTATCCAGCCCGGAAAGCTCGGACCGAGGATCGCCTCGGCGCGCACGATCGCGCCGCACCCGGACGGCTCTGTCTTCGTCGTCACGGGCAGCTCGACGGTGAGCACGATCACCGGATCGGATTACTTCCTCTGGAAGGTCACCTACTTCATCGTCAGTACGGCGGTCCGGTTCGATACCGCCGGCAACATCCAGCTCAACACGGCGGCGGGCGATTTCGAGGGGAACGGCTCGGGCGGCTACGACATCCTGGCCCTGATGTGGGACGGCAGCCAGTGGAACGAGGTCTCGCGCAGCCTGAACTGATGTAATCTCCCGGTGACCGGCCCCTCCACGGGCCCGGTCGCCCGCCGGGGCTCTGGAGCGCTCATGAACGTTCGGCGATTCATCCCGATCCTTCGCCCCATTCCATTTCTGCTTCTCGTCCCGCTGATCGCCCCGTCCGTACCGCGCGCCCTCGCTACCCAGCACATCCCTGACATCCGACGAAGCATCGCGGGACCGATCGTCGTCATCCCCAGCCAGGTCCGAATCGGCGAGTGGCCCGTACAGGTCGGGACGCTGCCGCTCGGGGGACCCTCGCCCTATCTCTTCGCCGGCCACGAAAGTCGAATGGGGACGGTCGTTCCCACCCCGGACATCCATGACATTCAGGCCGCCACCCTTTCGCCCGATGGAAAGCTGATCGCGTACGTTGCGAGCGAGGGCGTCGTGGTGGCCGATCGATCCGGTCACAAACTAGGTGTCGAGGAGAACGCTCGGGGGTTTCGCTGGAGCCCTGACGGTGCATCGCTAGCGCTGCTCATGGGGAAATCGGCTTCCCGGCCGGATGCCGCGGCCGGTCTCGGAATCTGGGATCTAAAGAGGAAGGCCAAGCGCTATCACCGGCGCGACGTGGATCGGATCTCCTGGGGCGCCAACGACACCTTGTACTACGGCCTCGGCGGGGGATACTGGTCGATCCAGCCGGGTAACCGGAGCCCTTCTCGAACCTGGCACCACGGAATCGAGGTATCGCCGGACGGTCTCTATTCCTTGGATCGTGTCCGCGGGTATTGGTCCGGATACCGAATCGTGCACGACCGGACCGGTGTCGACGTGTCGTCACCTACGTTCGCGGCGCTGGGCTCCTTCACCCTCAAGCACACGGCGGAACCATTCTGGATCAAAGGATCGGCACATCTCCTCTGCGTCTCGGTCTGCGGACTCTGGCCGAATGCGGATTCGACTCGGTGGGAATGCCGCACCGGTGTCGTTGACGTCCTGAAATCGAAGCTCCTCGCTTGGTGGAGCGGAATGTCGCTCGGACCCTCGGCGGACGGAAAGTCGGTCTGGATCACGGACGGCTATGCTGTCATGCCATGGATTTTCCACGGCTTCTCGACGGGAGTTCCGTCCATGCAGGATGTCATCGTCGGTTCCGCGGCAGGGCGACATCCGGACGAAATCCGGGTGCGGGCATCCACGCGGGAATGGACCAGCAGGAACTTGAGCAATGAGCGCAATGCCGTGGCGAGGTCCTATGTCCTGAGAGCGGGGGATTCGATCTCGAGTCCCTACGAGACCGGGCCCCCGATCACGCTGGTGGAGATATTGAGCTCGGGCCTGGCCGTCTTTCGAGTCGACACGAGAGCGTACTCCGTGACGAGTCCACACAACAGGCAACCCGAGCCGGGTTTCTACGAGGTGGGAAAGGCTGGGATCGTCATTAACACCAATTCCAAGGATGGCGGCTATATCACCGAGGTTTCGGTCGTTCCCTGAGGGAACGCGCTTCTCGTCGCGGCAACCGCGTCGCGGCGAGCGCGGCGCTCCACAACACGATCCCCGCCATCCAGAGCGGCGCGCCCGGGCTCACCACGTCGAACACGAGACCTCCGAGGAACGGCCCCACCGCTCGAGCGAGGCTCCCGAGCGACTGGTAAATTCCGAGGATGCCGCCCTGCTCGTCGGCCGGGGTCGCGATCGAGATGAGCCCCGAGAGCGACGGGGTGAGCATTCCGCTCGCCACCGCGACGAGGCCCATCACGAGAAAGAAGAGTGCGAGCGGAGGAGCGATGCCCGCGCCTACGAAGGCCGTGCCCATGAGCACCAGCCCCGCGCGCACCAGCGCGCGCTCCCCATACCTTCGCACGAGCGCGCCCACGATCCCCATCTGCATCGCGGCAGCCACGACCCCAACGTACGCGAAGAGATAGCCGATCTGGTGCGGGCCCCAGCCGTAGTAGCGCTGGGTGAACAATGCCAGGATCGCTTCCATCCCGGAAAAGCAGAGCGTCGCGACGAAGAACAGCCCGAGCACGGTGCCCACCACCGGACGCGAGAACGCGTCGCGCGGCTTCGTCCGCGACCGCCGCCTCGCCGCGGCCTCCGCGCGAACCTCGGGCGGGAGTGACTCAGCGAGCCGGAAAAACGCAAAGACGGCGGCGGCGAAAGCCAGCGCCGCGGAGGCATAGGCGGGCGCCGCGAATCCCCAGCGGCTCAGGATTCCCCCGAGCGCGGGCCCGAAGATGAACCCCATCCCGAACGCGGCTCCGATCAGGCCCATAGCCTTTGTCCGGTTCTCGGGCGTCGTGGTGTCCGCGACGTACGCTTGCGCCGTCGAGAGCACCGCCCCCGCGACGCCCGCGAGCATCCGCGAGGCGAAGAGCATCAGGAGCGAGTGCGCGGCGGCGTAGATCAGATAGGAAACCCCGGTCACGAGCAGGCTCCCGATCAGGACCGGCCTCCGTCCCACGCGGTCGCTCAACCGACCCCACACCGGGGCGAACAGGAACTGGCAAAAAGAGAACGACGTCGTGAGCAGACCGATCGTGAGCGCCCGCGCGCCGTAGGTCTCCGCGTAGTACGGAAGGAGCGGAATGATGATCCCGAATCCAAGGAGGTGGATGAATACGGTGAGAAAGAGGATCGCGCGGGATGCCGGGGAGACCGGGCGCGTAACGTCCGTGGATCGCGGCACCGCGGGAGTGTAGCGCCGCGGTGCACGGCTGTATACTTCGCCCGTGCCCCGTCCGCTTCCCCGATCCTTCTACGATCGTCCCACCGTGACCGTCGCGCGCGAGCTTCTGGGCTCGATGCTGTGCCGCTGCGTGGATGGACTCACGCTGCGCGGCCGAATCGTCGAGACCGAGGCCTACGTGGGCGAAGAGGACCTGGCGTGCCATGCGCGCGCGGGTGTCACGCGGCGCACCGAGCCTCTCTATGGGCCGCCGGGCCTGGCCTATGTGTACCTCACCTACGGCATGCACCATCTTTTGAATGCGGTGACCGAGCGCGAAGGGAAGCCGGCCGCCGTCCTGATCCGCGCCCTGGAGCCGATCGAGGGAGTCGAGTGGATGGAGGAGGCGCGCGGAGTGACGGCGCGGCACCTCCTCGCTTCGGGGCCGGGGCGACTCTGCCAGGCTTTCGGCCTCGACCTCGCGTGGAACCGCGCCGACCTCTGCGAAGGGGAGCTCTGGATCGAGCGGGGCTCGGCCGTGCCGGACCGTGGCGTTCGAACCTCGCCCCGGATCGGATGCCAGAACGTTCCGGAGCCATGGGCTTCGATCCCCTGGCGCTTCTACGTAGAGGAGTCCCCGCACGTCACCCCGGGCCGGGTGGGACGGAATCTTGTGGTGACAAAACCGCCAGGATTCGGGAATAATCGTGCCTCCCGCGCAGCCTCGGGAGCGATCGGAGCGAGGCGGCGCACCCGCAGCACACCCAGCCGCTGAGGGGATTCCATTGTCGGGGTTTCTCACCAAAGAAAATCTGATGTGGCGCGAACGCGCTCGGAACGTCGCCGAGAAAGTCGTGCGTCCGCTCGCCGCCAAATACGACCGGGAGCAGGAGTACCCCTGGGAGATCAAGGAGGCGATCGCCGAGGCGGGCCTCATGGGAGTCTGGATTCCGCAGGAGTACGGTGGAGCCGGCGGGGGCGTGATCGACCTCTGCATCTGCGTCGAGGAGCTCTCGCGCGCGTGCGGGGGCGTGGGCGTTCTCTACGCCGTGAACGCGCTCGGAACCTTCCCGGTCCTGGTCGGCGGCACCGAGGAGCAGAAGCACCGCTTCCTCAGGCCCATCGCCAAAGGAGAGAAGCTCATCTCCTTCGGGCTCTCCGAGAAATTCGCGGGCAGCGACGCCGCGAGCCTGCGCGCGGCCGCGGTCAAGGAAGGCGACTCGTACGTCCTGAACGGCGAGAAGAAGTGGAATACGAACGGCGGCGCCGCGGACATCTACACGGTATTCGCGGTGACCGACCCCGCTTCCAAGTCCCGCCGCACGAGCGCGATCATGGTGGAGAAGGGGACCCCCGGCTTCCGCATCGGGAAAGTGGAAGACAAGATGGGGATCCGCTGCGTGCCGGTGGTGGAGATCCACTTCGAGAATTGCCGCGTTCCGGCGAAGAATCTGTTAGGCGAAGTTCCGGGCATGGGCTTCAAGCACGCCATGGCGACGCTGGACAAGGCGCGCCCCGGCGTGGCCGCGCAGGCGGTGGGTCTGGCGCAGGGCGCCCTGGAATACGCCATGGTCTACGCGGGCTACCGCGAGCAGTTCGGCGCTCCGATCTCCTCCTTCCAGATGATCCAGGCGATGCTGGCCGACATGGCCACCAAGACGGAGGCGGCGCGGAATCTGGTCTACGTGGCCGCGCTCGCCGTGGACACCGCCGCACCCAACGTGTCCAAGCTCTCCGCGATGTGCAAGCTCTTCGCCACCGACACCGCCATGGAGGTCACAACCGACGCGGTCCAGATCTTCGGCGGCTACGGCTACATGCGCGATTACCCTATCGAGAAATACATGCGCGACGCGAAGATCACCCAGATCTACGAGGGCACGAACCAGGTGCAGCGCATGGTCGTCGCGCGCTCGCTCGTCAAGGAGTCGCTTGGCTTGAAGCATCTCCTGGATTTCATTCCCAAGGAAATCCAGAAGGGGGTCAACGATCCCGAAACGCTCAAGCGCCTGGCCGAGGAGACGAAACGGCTCGCTGAGGAGACCGCGGGCGTCCTGGATGTCCCGACCCACAACGCATGATCTGCGGAGCCTGAGGAGGGGAACGTTGGAATCAACCACGCTGGACCGCACCTCGACGCTCAAAGTCGGCGACTTGGCGCCCGACTTCACGCTTCCGGATCACAACGGAAGCAAGGTGACGCTCTCGTCCTTCCGCGGCTCGAAGAACGTGGTCCTCGTGTTCCATCCGCTCGTGTTCACCTCGATCTGCGCGATCCAGATGCCCGGATACAGCAAGGAGCGGCAGTCCTTCGAGGGCCTCGATGCGCAGGTGCTGGGGCTGAGCGTGGACTCGGTGCCGGCGCACAAGGCGTGGGCCGACCATCTGGGGGGTGTGGAGTATCCGCTCCTGGCGGATTTCTGGCCCCACGGCGAGGTCGCCAAGAAGTACGGGATCCTCCGCCCTGAGGGATATTCCGAGCGCGCCACATTTGTGATCGACAAACAGGGAATCATTCGCCACATTGAAGTGCACGAGATGGGCAAGGTTCCGGATCGGGCGAAGCTGCTCGAGTTTCTGAAAACTCTGAGGTAGACGATACCGGTGGCGCGAATGGGTTGGGCAACCCAACAAGGTCCGACAGGACCGCGCGGGCGATGGGCGACGGCGACAGCCGTCGCCCTCGCTTTGACATTCGCGCTCATCCTCTCGCTCGCGGCGCTCCCCGCGACGGCTCTGGCCAAGGCGGCCCCGCGCCCCATGGGAAAGGCGGACGCGAAGGCCGCCGCCGTGGCTTACCAGCTGGACCAGGCACTCGGTGGACAGTCCGCCTGGGAAGCGGTTCCTTACGTACGCTTCGACTTCGTGGTGATGCAGGATGGCAAGGAAGCCGCGCGCTTTCGCCATTGGTGGGACAAGCGCAGTGGGCGCGACCGCGTGGAAGGCCCGGACGAAAAGGGGCGCATCGTCGGCGCCATCGTGAACCTGCACGACCGTACGGGGAAATCCTTCACCGCGGGGCTGCCCGACCGCGACTCCTCCGACATAGCCACGCATGTGAAGGACAGCTATGAGCGATGGGTCAACGACAGCTACTGGCTGATGATGCCCTTCAAGCTTCGGGACCCGGGCACGAATCTCAAGTACTCCAGCATGAAGAAAGGTCCCGACGGCGTGGATTGGGACGTGCTCGAGCTCACCTTCGACAAGGGGGTCGGCCTCACGTCGGGGGATCACTACTGGCTTTACGTGAACCGGAAGACCCACCTGATGGACAAGTGGGAATACCTCTTGGAGTCCATGAAACCTCCCGCTCACCCTGCGACGTGGGAGGGCTGGCAGAGATTCGGCTCCGTCCGGCTCTCGACGATGCACCACTTCGAGGGGAAGCCAGCGTTCCTCGCTTTCGAGAACGTGGCGCTGCCCCCCTCGATCGACGAATCCATTTTCACGGACGCCCGCCCCAAGTACTGAAGACCCCGCCGGACGCGCCGTTTCCCGCCCGTTAGCTCCGATCTTGTACGAAGCCCAAGCTCCAATTACTATGCCGCCACGGAAGGCAGTCCGGGTGCGTCTCCTCACATAGGAGTCATTCATGGCAGGGAAGCGCTCGAGTAAGAGGTCTAAGTCTAGTAGGCCCAAGAAGATAAAGAAGCGTGCTTCCTCGGGGAAGAGGGCGAAATCCCCGGCGCGCCCCAAGAGCAGGTTGAAGGCCCGGGCGGCCTCGCGGTCGAAATCCCGTCCGAAAGCGAAACGGTCCGCGCGGCCCGCGGCCAGGTCCGCCGCCAAGCGCCCGGTCCGCGGCAGCGCGGGATCGCGCCCGGCATCAGCGCGGAAGTCCGGGGACCGGGGCCTGCACTTGGCGAGGGTCCCGTCGGGTGCTGGAGGCGGCATGGCCGCCAAGCCGGTGTCGAAGGGAAGGGCAAGGCTCGATGCGCGCGGATCGGCCGTGCGGGCGCCGCAGGGAATGCTCGAGCTGGACGGGCCGCCTCCGATCGAGCTGGCGAGGGATCCCGCGCTGGGTCCGCCCCCGATGCCGAAGAAGCGGCGCGGGAAGGCCGGCCAGCTCAACATGCTCGATTACCCGGGCGAGAGCTTGACGGTGGGTATGCCCGCTCCCGAGTTCTCGCTTCCGAGCACGCTGGGGCGCCGCGTGTCCCTTTCCGAATTCCGCGGCAAGCGCGTCATCCTCTACTTCTATCCCAAGGACGACACGCCCGGCTGCACCATGGAGGCCTGTGGATTTCGCGATTCGTTCCCGCGCATCGAGTCCAAGGACGCGATCGTGCTGGGAGTCAGTCTCGATGACGAGCTCAGTCACGAGCGGTTCGCGCAGAAGTTCAGCCTTCCGTTCCCGCTCCTCTCGGACAAGGACGCTGCGGTCTCACGGCAGTATGGGACCTACAAGGAGAAGAATCTCTACGGCAGGAGCTTCTGGGGGATCGAGCGCACCACCTTCGTGATCGATCGCGACGGCAAGGTGGAGCACGTCTTCCGGCGGGTCAAGGTGGAGGGTCATGCCGAAGAGGTGATGGCTACACTGGCTCTCTAGTGCGCCGCACCAAGATTATCGCGACGGTCGGTCCCAGCTCCGCCGACGAGGCGGTGCTCACCCGCATGATGCGCGCGGGAATGGACGTCGCCCGCCTCAATTTTTCTCATGGCAGCCAGAGCGCGCACGCCAAGGCGATCCGCCGCATCCGGCATGCCGCCGCGCACGTCGGCCGCCCCGTCGGACTTCTGCTCGACCTCCAGGGCCCGAAGCTTCGCGTGGGGGAGTTCCAGGGCGGGGCCGTCTACCTGAGGCAGGGAGCGGAGACCCTCGTCACCAACCGTCGCGTGAAGGGCACGCCCGACCTGATCCCGGCCGTCTACTCCGGCCTCATGCGCGACGTGAAGGTAGGCGATCGCGTGCTCCTCGACGACGGCAAGATCGAGCTTCGGGTGATCCGCAAGGAGCGCCGCCGCCTCCGCTGCAAGGTCCTCGTCGGCGGAAAGCTGGCCGATCACAAGGGGCTCAACTTCCCGGGCGTGCGGCTGAGCGCGGACTCGCTCACCGCGAAAGACCGCGGGGATCTGGCATTCGGCCTCCGGATGGGCATCGACTTCGTCGCGCTCTCTTTCGTCCGTAGCCCCGACGACATTATGAGATTGCGGCGACTTCTCCGGAACGCGAAGCGCCCGCCGATCGTGATCGCGAAGATCGAGCGGCGCGAGGCGATCGAAAATCTCGAGGGAATCCTGGGGGTCGCGGACGGCGTGATGGTGGCCCGCGGCGATCTGGGAGTAGAGTATCCGCCGGAGCGCGTCCCCATCTTGCAGAAGCGGATCATCCAGCGCGCGAACGCGCGCGAGGTCCTCGTGATCACGGCGACCCAGATGCTCGAGTCCATGATCTCCTCGCCGCGGCCCACCCGCGCCGAGGCCTCGGACGTGGCGAACGCGATCTTCGACGGGACCGACGCCGTCATGCTGAGCGCCGAGACGGCGGTGGGAAGGTATCCGGACCGCGCGGTGCGCACCATGGGACGGATCGCATCGGAGGCGGAGGAGGTGTCAATTCCCATGCTGCGCCGGCGGACCACCGACCACACGAGCGTGCTCTCGTCCCCGACCCACGCCCTGGCGCACACCGCCTACCAGGCGGCACACGAGCTTCGCGCGAAGGTGCTGGCCGTATTCACCCACACCGGCTACTCGGCGCGCCTCGCAAGCAAGGCACGCCCCTCCTCTCCGATCATCGCGCTGACCCCGCTTGAATCCACATGCCGCCGGCTCACGCTCTCCTGGGGCGTCACCCCGGTCCAGGTGCCCCACTGGCGGACGGCGGACCGCATGGTGGAGCTGGGCATACGGCAGCTCCTCGAGAAGAAGCTGATCCGCCGCGGGGAATGGGTCGTGGCCATGGCCGGGACCACGACGCGCGCCGGGGGGACCAACCTGCTTCGCATTCTGCAAGTCGGCCGCCCCGACGTGTCGCCGTCGCTCCATACGCCCCGAATCTCCCGGAGCCCCCGAACATCAAAATTGACATAACGGAATGCGCTCCCTACACTTGAATGAAGGAGGAGCACGTGAGCATGGTTAACCTGACCGAAAAGGCCGCTACCGAGATCAAGGCCATCATGGAGCAGAACGGCGGAACGTACCAAGGCGTGCGCGTTTTCGTCGCCGGGGGCGGCTGTTCCGGTCTTTCGTACGGCATGGAGATCTGCGACGAGCCGGCCACCGCCGAGGATCAGATTTTCGAGACCCTGGGCGTCAAGGTGATCGTCGACCTCGCCAGCTACGAATACCTGAAGGGCGCTTCCATCGACTTCGACGACTCGCTCGGCGGAGCAGGGTTCAAGATCAATAATCCGAACGCCGTCAAGAGCTGCGGGTGCGGAAGCTCGTTCGCGACGACCGAGGGGGGCGAGGAGCCTGCTTCGGGCGGAGGGTGTGGATGCGGTGGCGGAGGGTGCGGCAGCCACTAGTCGCGCCCGTTCCGATCGCCGTTCCGTCCGGCGTCCCTTTCCAGGGGCGCCGGATTTTTCGTTTCAGGAGGAAGCTCCAAGGTGGCATCTGAATTCCTGAAAGTCGCGAGCGTGCAGGACCTCGAGCCCGGCAAGGGGATGATCGTCGTGGTGAAGGGCGTCCGGATCGCCCTCTTCAACTGCGACGGCGTCTTCTACGCGATCAAGAACATGTGCCCCCACATGGGGGGCGACCTGGGAGAGGGCTACCTCGAGGGGGACATCGTGACCTGCCCGTGGCACGGCTGGCGGTTCAACGTGAAGACGGGGAAGAACCCCGAGGCCGAGATCGTCGATTGTCCCGTTGTTCAACAGGTGCAGCGCCTGTGTGGCGACCGTGGAGTCAACCCGGTCGACGCAGTTCGGGGTCATCGCTGGAAAATCGAAATTGTCGAGCAGGGTCGGAACGTTACTGCGACGCTGCTGAACGTAAATGCTGCGCCGCCAGCCCTTGTCCGATGCGACGGGTGTTACCAGCCCGTCCCGGCGCACATCGACAGGCGCCGGCAGTCCGTATCGCGTCTCGTCCAGGCGGCCTGAGACAAGCAGCATTGTGTCGTTCAGAACTTCACCGCTCATCCTTCGGACG
>Ga0137409_10006804_pt1 | contig 11808 bp, 9 predicted proteins | sample CZODoug1_16funga_FD_122059 | JGI IMG/M metagenome (GOLD analysis project Ga0137409, IMG submission 122059) | Vadose zone soil fungal communities from Angelo Coast Range Reserve, California, USA - CZODoug1_16fungal (Hybrid Assembly) | ecosystem: Environmental > Terrestrial > Soil > Vadose zone... | reverse complement strand
AGCAGCTGTTGCGGTCACGAGGCACAGCGGGTGGAGGGTACGGGCAACGGGGTCCCTGCTAATCCTATCCCGACACGACGCTCATGGAAGTCTACCATTGTCACAATCGCGCAACGAGGCCGCTCGGCGGAAGCGCCTGCGGCACAGGGATCTACACGCTACGAGGATCCCCCCGACGAAGCGGTTGAGGCGCGGACGCGCGGGGTCCCGGCATGTACAGCGTGGGCTTGAGGCACGTGCAGGGACGGTCGTGGGCCGGCGCCGCTTCAGGACGGCCCGCACGCGTGCGATACTCGAGCCGGCGCGTGTTTGCGACGTAGCCGCCGCAGTCGATGCAATGAATGGACTCCACGTCATCCCTCCGTTGTCGCAAGGCTCCGAACCCCGTGAACCTGCACCGGAAACGAGCCGATTGCCAGAGGCTCGTTCGGTCGTGCTACAGGCGCCGCGCTTCTGACTCGGCGCGCCGGAAGCGGTACCCGGCTCCCCGCACGGTCTCGATGCAGCGGCCGGCGGCGCCCAGCTTGCGACGCAGCCGCTGCAGATGCATGTCGACGGTGCGGGTCTGCACGTCGGGCTGCGCCTGCCAGACCCTCTCGAGCAGCTGCGCCCGGCTCTGCACTCGCCCTTCGCGCTCGATCAGGGTGTGGAGCAGCCTGAATTCCGTCGTCGTGAAGGCGACCTCCTCGCCGTCCACGAAGACCCGATGGGCCATCTTGTCGATGAGGATCGGTCCCGCGCTGAGCCGGCCGCCGGTCGCGAGCGCTGGTGCCCGGAGGCGCCGGAGGATGGCGCCCACCCGCAGGACGAGCTCCGGTGGGGAGAACGGTTTGAGAATGTAATCGTCGGCGCCCAGCGCCAGCCCGCGGATGCGGTCCGCTTCGTCGCGGCGCGCGGTGAGGAGCAGAACGCCGATCTCGCGCGTTTCCTCCCGGCGCCGCAACTCGGCCAGCACATCGAAGCCCGACACGTCGGGAAGCATGAGGTCGAGGACGATGAGTGCCGGCTGTTCCTCGCGCGCCGCGTCGAGCGCGTCCCGCCCGCCCCCGGCGGTGGCGACGCGATACCCGGCCTTCGCGAGGTGGTACGCGACGAGCGCGGTGATGTCGGGCTCGTCGTCGACGACCAGAATGCGGTGAACTGGGCTACCCGCGGCCATGCGTCTGATGTTATGGCGCCGGTGTGACGGATTTGTCACGGTTCGGACACCAACCCGTGACCGGGAAAAGTTTGACCAAGCTGTGACGCGGAGACCGTCCCGCCGTGATGGCCGGCCCCGACGTTGGAGCACGTCCACAGGTCGCGCCTCACCTCTTCCACATCGAGGGTCCCAACGATGAAGCGGTTCCCGACACACTTCCTCGCCCTGACTGTGCTGCTCGCGGGCTGCGAGCGCGGCGAAGCGCCGGCGCTCACCGCACTCCCGCTCGCCCAGACCGTTGTCCCGGCCGGCTTCACGACGAGCGCCACGCCGCAAGCCTACGCCGTCGCCCTCAACGCCACGGTCACGCCGATCATCACCGCCGGCGACCGCCTGCCCAGCGGATACGTGTTCGCCCCGATACCCGACGGCCTGGGCGCCTACCAGGACGGCCAGGATCTGATCGTGTATGCGAACCACGAGCTGACCGCCGGCGGCGTCAGGGACGAAAGCGGCGGCGTGCAGTTTCGGAACGCGCGCGTATCCCGTCTGGTCCTCGATCGCGCGTCGCTGGCCGTCAAGGATGCGACGCTCGTGCTCGATGGCAGTGAGCAATACGTGCGGCTGTGCTCGGCCACGTGGGTCGGCGCGGCCGAGGGGTTTCCATCGGGCTTCTTCCTGACCGGCGAGGAGTCGAGTGGCGGCGCGCACGACGGCATCCAGCTCGCCATCGGCAGGGACGGGCAGCACCACGAGCTGCCCTGGCTCGGGCGGTACTCACACGAGAACCTGATCGCCATCCCCGGGTTCCCGGGGAAGGTCGTGCTCGCCGGTTCGACGACACGGCCGGCCGGTCCGAGCTCTACCTCTACGTGGCGGCCTCGGAGGCCGACGTCCTCGCCGGCACCGGCGCCTTATATGTGTTCGTCTCGTCTCAAGCGACGCACTCGGGGTTCCTGACGGAAGATCAGACGATCACCGGCCACTTCGTGGAAGTGCCGAACCCCGCGCCACTCTCATCGAGCCAGCTCCAGACAGTCGTGAATAGTCTCGGGGCGTTCCCGTTTGTCCGCTTGGAGGACGGGGACTACGATCACCGCAACGGCGCGAAGACCGGCGCGCCCGCGATCTACTTCGTCGACACGGGCAGCGAGGGCGTGCGGTGCGGCGCCATCGCATGCGACCCTCATGGCTCCATCTACCGGATGGACTTCGACCGAGACGATCCGACCGGAAGCGCGCGGTTGACGCTGCTGCAGCGCTCCCGCGGCGCCAATCTCGATTGGGCGTCGCCCGACAACATCGCGTCGGGGAAGAACAGCCTCATGGTGATGGAAGATCCGGCGTACGGCGGGTTCGCCCGCGCGCCGCGGATTTGGAACTTCCACACGACCGCCGGCGGCGGGTTTGTGGACCGCGGCTCTGCGGTGGTCGAGCTGCCGAATGCCGAATGCGTCGAGGCGCTCGGCACCTGCTGGGAATCGAGCGGCATCATCGATGCGTCGGCGTGGCTGGGCGCGGGCACGTGGCTGTTCGACGTCCAGGCGCACACGCTGCCGGTGCCGGCGCTTGGCCTGGTCAACGAAGGGGGTCAGCTGCTCGCGTTGCGGCTACCCGGGAGTTGAGGCGCGCGGAACGGTTCGCGCGACCAGTCAACCCGGGGAGCAGTCGGCCCCGGGTTCGGCTTTAGCGCAGCAGGTGGGTCGCGGCGATGGCGCCACCGAGGCCCAGGACCACGCCGGCCAGCACGTCACTCACGTGGTGCACCCGCAGTGCGACGCGGGAATAGGCGACCAGCGCGGCGACCGGAAACACGATCGGACCGGCGGTTGGGTGGGCGAGAGCAACGGTAACCGCGACGGCCGTCGCGGCGGCGGCATGGCCGGAAGGGAACGAGTGAAGATCGGGCAGATCGACCAGCGCGAGCGGACGGCCGCCCGCGTCGCACGGGCGCGCCCGCGCCACGGCCCGCTTCAACAGCTGCACGAAGACATGCGACCCGGCGTTGGCGAGGAGGGCCGTCAGCCCGAGTCGCGGCTCTCCCAGCACGATCAGCGCGAGCCCGACCGCGAGCGTCGCCCGCGCGCCGCCGAGATGCGTGAGCCAGCGCATCACGCGGGCACCGGCGCGGGACCGGACACCCGGGCGAACGCCTCGGCCAGCGGCCGGCCCTCGTAGTCGTCGGGCACGGGGATGCCGAACCACCATAACACCGTCGCCGGGACGTCGAGCAGGGAGATCGTGCGGGTGAGCTGGTGCCGCCGCGTCACACCGGGGCCCGCAACGATCAGCGGGATGTGATCGTTGACGGGATGCGGCTCGTGGTGCTCGTTCTCAGTCACGCCGCCGCCGCCGTGGTCGGCCGTGACGATGAAGACCGCTTCGTCGGTCCAGCCAGACAAGAGGCCCAGCCCCGCGTCCACTTGCGCCGCCGCCTCGAGGTACTGCTCCGACATCCAGCCGTGGGCGTGTCCGGCTTGATCGCAGTCCGGGAGGTACACGAACAGCAGCCCGTCCTCCCGCTGCGACAACAGCCGTTGCGCGGCGGCGGCGGTGTCCCAGGCACGCGAGCCCTTGGCGACCAGGCGCCGCGCGCCGGCCGTCGAGGCGAGCGCCCACGCCACGGGCAGCGCGGCGGGCCCGAGCTCGGCGGTCACGATGTCGGTCGGGATGCCGGCGCGGGCCAGCACGCGCGACACCGGCCGGATGGTGCGGAGCCGCGGGAGAAACTCGAGCCCGGGCTCGATGAGCCGGTGCGTGTCCGGCCCGACGCCTGTGGCGAGGGAAGCGAGCGCCGCCACCGTGGCACTGGGCCGCACTGTCCGGGCGCGCCGGGCGAGGGTGTAGACCCGGCCGAGCGCATCGAGCGACGGCATCACGCTGGGCGAAACGGCGTCGGGACGGAGGCCGTCGGCGAGAACGATCACTAGGCGGCGCACGTCGAGCTCCTCGGTCGTTGGGCGGCATCGGTGAGTGCCGTGTAGCGGTCGAGCAGCTCGGCGTTCTCGCGCGCCACGTCGCGGCTCAAGGCGTAGTCGCGGGCCGCGGCCGCGAGCGCGAACCGGGCGGCGGGGTCGTCGGCGAGCGCGACGATCGTGTCGCTGTAGGCGCGCGCCTCGTGTGCCGGCACGAGCAGCCCCGTCGTGCCGGGCTGGATGCTTTCCCGGAAGCCTCCCGCATCGGCCGCGATCACGGCTGAGCCCGACGCCATCGCCTCGAGCGCCACCAACCCGCAGGTCTCGGTGTGCGACGGAAACACGCTCACGTCCGCGCTCGCGTACAGCGTGGCGAGATCTTCCCGAGGGAGGAATCCGAGCAGACGGACGAAGGGAAGGCGGGACTCGATACGGCGCGCCTCGGGGCCTTCCCCGGCGACGACGAACGTGGCGCGCTGCCCGAGCGCGTCGTGTGCCTGCCGCCACGCCTCGATCAGCACCCCCAGGTTCTTCTCGTGCGCGAGGCGGCCGACATGCAGCACGATCATCGTGTCGTCGCCGCCCGCGAGCCAGCGGCGCCAGGAGTTGTCACGCCGGCCGGGGTGGAAAAAGTGCGGGTCCACTCCGCGTCCCCACAGCGCCGCATGCGAGAGCCCGCGCCGTACCAGATCGTCGCGAACCGCTTGCCCCGGGGTGAACGTCAGGCGGGCCGGGCGGTGAAACCACCGCAGCCAGCTCCACACCACCGGTTCGAGGAATCCGACGCCGTAGTGGCGGCTGTATTCCGGAAAGTTCGTGTGATAGGTGGTGACCAGGGGCACCCGCTGCCGCAGCGCCCAGCGACGCCCCGCGAGCCCGAGGGCGCCCTCGGTGTGCACGTGCACGACGTCCGGCGGCGCCGCGTTGAAGAACTCGGCGACGGCGCGGAACGGCGGCAGGGCCATGCGGATGTCCCGGTACAGCGGGAACGCCAGCGATGGGATCCGCAGCTCCCGCGGGTCCGGAGACGTGGCCATGCCTGGGTATTGGGGGGCGACCACCAGCGCCTCGTGGCCGTGCGCGCGCAGCAGTGAAACGATGCGGCGGACCACGGTCGTCACTCCGTTGACCTGTGGAGTGTAGGTATCGGACACCAACCCGATGCGCACGGCAGCACGATGCGTGCCCGGGGTCAAGCCCCGGTGACGATGATGTGACGGATTGGTAACGCCCGATCAGGCCGCTACTTCGGCCTCGGGGAAGAACATCCGGATGGTCGTGCCTCTGCCCATGCTGCTGTGTGCTTCGACGCGGCCGCCGTGCGCCTCCACCAGATGCTTCACGATCGCGAGGCCGAGTCCGGTGCCACCCTCTTCGCGTGAACGGCCGGGATCGGCGCGGTAGAAGCGCTCGAAGATGCGAGGCAGGTGCTCCGGGGCGATCCCCGAGCCGGTGTCGGCGACGGACACGGTCACCCCACCCGGTGCGGGCTCGACCGAAACGGTGATCCGGCCGCCGGGTGGGGTGTGTCGCAGGGCGTTGTCGAACAGGTTGGTCAGCACTTGGCGCAACGCCTCCGAATCGGCCGTGACATAGAGGACGTTACCCACTGCCGTCGTGAACTGAATCCGCCGCTCGCGCGCCCGGTCGGCGAACGCGGCCCACGCTTCATCGGCCAGCCCTCGCACGTCCACCCGCTCCGGATCGGGCTGCCAGCGCCCCGACTCGATGCGCGACAGGTCCAGAAGATCGTCCACCAGGCGGTGCATCCGGCGCGCGTTGCTCAAGATGGGTCGCACGAAGCGCTCGGTCTGGGTCCCCGGGCTCGCCTCGCTTGCGAGCGTCTCGGCATACCCCGCGATGGACGTGAGCGGCGTCTTGAGCTCGTGGGACACGTTGGCGACGAAGTCGCGGCGCATGGCCTCCAGGTGTCGGAGCTCGGTCACGTCGCGAATCACGAGCAGCCCGCCCCCGTTCGGCAGCGCGCGGCCGGTGACGAGCAGCGTGTGCCCCACGCGCTCCAGCTCCTGCGGCTCCGCCTCGTCCCCGCTGAGCACGGTCGCCACCAGGTCGCGGGCCGCCTTCTCGTGGAAGAGCTCGGCGAGCGCTGGAAACGGATCGTCGGGCCCGTACCCCAGGAGACGCCGGGCTGCCTGGTTGAGGGTGACGATCGTGCCGCGGGCATCCGCCGCCACCACGCCGTCCGCCATGGTCTCGATCAGCGTCGCGGTCTCCTCGCGCTCACGCACCAGGTCGGCGAAGCGCTGATCGAGCTGCTGGTGCATGGCACGGAGCGCGACGATGTGCTGGGCCACCTCGGGGATGCTCGAGTCGGGGAACGCCGGACGCCGGGCGTCGGCGATCGCGCGGGCGGCACCGCCCAGCTGCACGAGCGGCTTCAGCACCTCCCGCGAGAGCAGCCAGGCCAGCGCCCCGGCGGCGAGGAGGGCGACCAGCCCCACGAACGCCACGGCGCGCTGCACCGCGGCCACCTGCGCGTCCACGGCGGCGAGCGTGGTGGAGACCCGGACCACGGCGGGTCCGTCCGGGCCGCCGCGCACGGCGACATACATCCGCCGCTCGTTGGTGGACGCGCTGACGCGCTCCGCCCGGCCGACACCGGCCGACAACGCCTCCTGCACCTCGGGACGGAGCAGGTGGTTCTCGAGCCGATCCATCGAGGCGCGGTCGAATTCGGTGTCTCCGCGGACCTTGCCCTTGGCGTCGATGAGGGTCACGCGTTGACCGATGCGGGCACCGAGCTCGCGGGCGAAATCGGGCCAGCGCACCGAGTCCGCAGGCAGGAGCGCCGCCACCAGACGGGCTTCGCGCTCGAGACCCCGCGCGACCTCGTCCTCCAGGTAGCGCCGCAGCAGCCGGTCCGCCGCGATGGTGAGCCCCCCGACGGCGGCGGCCGCGAGCAGGCTCGTCATGACGAACAGCCGCGTCGCGAGCTTCACGAGCGCTTGCGGCCGCGCCGCTCGGGGAGCGGGCGGCGGAACCGATAACCCGCGCCTCGGACGGTTTCGATGGAATCGCCCGCCTTACCGAGTTTCTGCCGCAGCCGCTGGACATGCATGTCCACCGTGCGGGTCTGGATGTCGGGATGCGCCTGCCATACGGTTTCCAGCAGCTGGGCGCGGCTCTGCACGCGGCCTTCGCGCTCGATCAGGGTGCGCAGCAGCTTGAACTCGGTCGCCGTGAGCTCGATCTCGGCCGAGTCCACCGTCACACGGTGTGCGCTCCGGTCCAGGGCGATCGGCCCGGCGGTGACCAAGCCGCCGGCCGCCACGGCCGGCGCCGCCAGCCGGCGCAGGACTGCGCCCACGCGGAGGACGAGCTCCTGCGGCGAGAACGGTTTGGGGAGATAGTCGTCGGCGCCCAGCGAGAGGCCCTTGATGCGGTCCGGCTCGTCCTTGCGTGCCGTGAGCAGGATAACGCCCAGGTCCTTCGTCTCCTCGCGACGGCGCAGCTCCGCGAGCACGTCGTAGCCCGACGCGCCAGGCAGCATCAGGTCGAGCACGACCAGGTCGGGTCGTTCCTCCCGCGCCGTGCGCAGCGCGTCGCGGCCGTTCGCCGCCGTGATCACCCGGTAGCCCGCCTTGGCGAGGTGGTAGGCGACGAGCGCGGTAATGTCGGGCTCGTCGTCGACCACGAGGATGCGGTGGCTTGCCGATTCGGTCATAGGGGACGTCCAAGGTAGCGCAACGCGCTCGCCCTCCGCAATTTTCAGCGCACTATGCATGTGCTCTTGGTGCTGTTGGCCGTCCAACAACCCGTCCCCCCTCCCGCGTCCCCCGTTTCCGACACCGCGCACGTCGTCATCGTCGCCACGACGGACGTGCACGGTCGCGTGCTCGGTTGGGACTACGTGCGGGATGCCGCGGCGCCGGGGGGGCTGTCGCGCGCCGCGACCGTGATCGAGACGTTGCGAGCCCAGTATCCGGATCGGGTCGTACTGGTGGACGCGGGCGACTTGATCGAAGGCAACCTGTTCGCCGGGTACTTCGCCGAGCGGGACTCACAGCGCCCCCACCCGGTGGTGGATGCGCTCAACGCCATGCAGTACGACGCCGCCACTCCTGGGAACCACGAGTTCGATTTCGGGGGCGCCGTGCTGGCGCGCGCCACCGGGGACGCCACGTACCACTACATCTCCGCCAACATCTTCAGGGGCGCGAGCGACACGCTCGTGTATCCTCCCCACGTGGTCGTGACGCGCGCGGGCGTGAAAATCGGGATCACCGGCCTCACGACGCCCGGCGTGATGGTGTGGGACCGGAGCCAGCTGGGCAGTCGAATCCGGGTGCAGTCGATCGCGGAAGCCGCGCCGCTCGCCCTGCGCCGTCTCGATCTCGCCGGCGTCGACCTCAAGCTCGTGCTGATCCACAGCGGCCTGAACGAGCCCTCGTCCTACGACACGGCGGGTGTGGGCGCCGAAAACGCCGCGCTCGGGCTCGCGAGCATCCCCCTCCCGGCGCCCCGACCCGACCTGGTGATCGTGGGACACAGCCACAAGGAGATGCGCGACTACGTCGTGAACGGCGTGCACTTCGTTCAGCCGCGGAACTTCGCGCTCAGTCTCGCGGTCGTGCACGTCTCGCTCGTGAAGGAGCCGAGTGGGTACCGCGTGGTATCGATGCGCCCGGAGCTGATCCCGTTGGCGACGGTCGCCGAGCAGCCGCGGTTCGTGCGGCGCTTCACCGCGGCGCACGAGCGTGCCCGTGCCTGGGCGGCGACGCCGCTTGGCACCGCGAGCCCGGGGTTCTCCGCGCGTTACGGCCGCGCGGAGGATACAGCGCTCCTGGATTTCATCAACGAGGTGCAGCGTCGTCGTGCCGGCGCCGATCTCTCGGCCGCCGCCGACTTCGACCTGGGCGCTGGCCTTCCGGAAGGCGAGGTGCGTGAGCGTGACGTGTCCGGGATCTACCCCTACGAGAACACGCTGCGGGCGGTCCGCATTTCCGGGAGCCAGCTCAAGGCCTATCTGGAGCAGACGGCCCGCTACTTCCGCACCTATCAGCCCGGCGCGCCGCTCATCAACGACAGCATGCCGGGCATCAACTTCGACGTTGTGAGCGGGGCGACGTACACCATCGACCTGACGCAAGTCCCGGGGCAGCGCATCCGCGGGCTCGCGTTCCGCGGTCGCGCCGTCGCCGCGGCCGACAGCTTCACTCTGGCGCTGAACAGCTACCGCCAATCGGGTGGCGGCGGCTACACCATGCTCCAGGGCGCGCGCGTCGTGTACGACCGGGGTGAGTCGATCCGGGACCTCCTCGCCGATGAGATCCGGACGCGCCGCTACCTGACCGTGCCGGGCGCATATGCGCCCAGCTGGTCGGTAGCGCCGGCGGAAGCCCGCGCGGCCCTGCGCCAGGCGTTCACGCCGTCGGTGGCCGCGGTGGCACGGCCCGACAGCACGCTGCTCCGCGTGCTGGCGATCAACGACTTCCACGGGGCGCTCGAGCCGCAGGTGTGGCCCTGGTCCGCGGGGCGGCCGGTGGGCGGGGCGGCGGCGCTCAAGCCGTGGCTCGACAGCCTGGCCCGCGGCTGTTTCTGCACCAGCATCCGGCTCGACGCCGGCGACGAAATGCAGGGAACGCCCGTTTCCAACTTCAATTTCGGCCGGCCCGCGATCGCCGCGCTGAACGCGCTCGGGATCGACGCGGCGGCGATCGGCAACCACGAGTTCGACTGGACCGTGGACACGCTGCGCGCCCGGATGGCCGAGGCGCACTACCGTTTCCTCGCGGCGAACATCACCGATTCGGCGGGCACCGCCCGGCCGGGCTGGGCGGAGCCGTTCACCGTCATCGAGCGCGGCGGTGCGCGCGTCGCGGTGATCGGGCTCGCCCTGCCGGCGACGCCCCAGACCACCTCGCCACGGAACGTCCGCGGGCTCGCCTTCCGCGACGGCGCGCAGGCGGTGCGCCGCGTGCTGCCACAGGCGCGCGCCGCGGGCGACTACGTGATCGTCCTGGCGCACGTGGGCGGGTTCTGCGACGGCGACGGCGCGGCGGCACCCCCCGGACCGGCCGCCTGTCACGGCGAGATCATCGACCTCGCCCGTGGCCTCGACTCGGGCTCGGTGGACCTGATCGTGAGCGGCCACACCCACTCGCTCGTCAACACCCTAGTCAACGGGATTCCGATCGTGCAGGCGCGGTCGTCCGGGGCCGGGATCGCGGTGGTGGACTTCGTGCGGGTGAGTGGAGCGGGCGGGGCCCGGCGGGAGGTGCGGGCGCGCATCGAAACGCCGTTCGCGGACCGGATCCGCCTGGACCCCGCCCTGGTGGACGCCTTACGCTTGAGCCAGCTCTCCGTCTCCACAATCACCGAGCGGGCGGTGGCCCGGTTCGGCAGTGAGTTGCGGCGCACAGGCGGCGAATACGGACTGGGCCGGCTGATCGCCGACGCGCAGCGAAACGTCGCGAAGGCCGACCTCGCCCTCGTCAACAACGGCGGCATCCGCGCGGATCTTGCGGCCGGGCTTGCGACGTACGGCGACCTGTACCGGGTCGAGCCGTTTCAGAACCGCCTCCTGCGCCTCGCGGTGTCCGGCAAAGTGCTGAAGCAGGCGCTCGAGCACGCGCTGACGGGCGACGGCCCGGACGCGCACGTCGCCGGGATCACGGTGTGGTACGACCCCGGCAGCCGCGCCGGCCGGCGCGTCAAACGGCTGCGGCTCGCGAACGGCAAAGGCGTGGACGACGGCCGGACCTACACGCTGGCCGTGAGCGACTTCCTCGCGGCCGGCGGCAGCGGCTACACGATGCTCCTGGGCGCGCCGTCGGGAGAGGTGGGCGTCACCGACCTGGACGCGCTGATCCAGTACCTCGCGGTGCTGCGCCAGCCGATCGCCGCCCCGGACGACCGGCGCTTCTACCGAGAGGGAGGCGGCCGCTGATCCGCGTCTTCGTAAACGAGCGGCCGGTGACCGTGGCGCCCGGGGCGAGCGTGCGGGACGCCGTCGAGGTGCTGGACCGCGAGCTGGCCGACCTGGTGGGGCGCGGCGTGGCCTACGTGACCGACGGGGTCGGCCGGCCGGTGGACGCGGGCGATCCGGTGGGCGAGGGTGGCGCCATTTTCCGGGTCGTGGTCAGCGCCCGCCCGGGCCCGCCCCGCCTTACCAAGGAGGCGCTGCGGCGCTGGCCGAAGGCGGAGCTGCACGTGCATCTGGACGGCTGCCTCCGTCCCGCGACCATGCTCGAGCTGGCGCGGTCGCAGGGGATCCGGCTTCCGGCCGACACGCCCGATGGCCTCGCCCAGGCGCTGTACGTGAAGCACGCCAAGAACCTCGAGGAGTACCTCACGAAGTACGAGATCACGCTGTCGGTCATGCAGACGGCGGCGGCGCTCGAGCGGATCGCCTACGAGTTCGTGCTGGACGCGGCGGCGGACGGGCTCCGCTATGTGGAAGTGCGCTACTCGCCGCTGCTGCACCGGCCCGCGCTCACCCTGGCGCAGGCGATCGAGGCCCCGCTCGCCGGGATCAAGCGCGGTGAAGCCGAGACGGGCGCCAAAGTCGGGCTGATCGTGTGCGGCATCCGCACTCGGGCCCCCGCGGAGTCGCTGGAGCTGGCCCGCGCCGCGGCGGGCTACCGGACGGCGGGTGTCGTGGCGTTCGACCTGGCGGGTGCCGAGCGGGGCTTCCCGGCGCGCGACCATGCGGCCGCGTTCGAGTACGCCGCGCACCACGGAATGGCATGCACCTGCCACGCCGGGGAAGGGGATGGCCCGGATTCCATC
>Ga0137409_10006803_pt1 | contig 11810 bp, 14 predicted proteins | sample CZODoug1_16funga_FD_122059 | JGI IMG/M metagenome (GOLD analysis project Ga0137409, IMG submission 122059) | Vadose zone soil fungal communities from Angelo Coast Range Reserve, California, USA - CZODoug1_16fungal (Hybrid Assembly) | ecosystem: Environmental > Terrestrial > Soil > Vadose zone... | reverse complement strand
GCCTCCGCTCACAGTCTTTCCCGTGTTTTCGGACAAGGCGTGCTTGTCAACTTGCTCAATCCCAAGACCGCTCTCTTTTTTCTTTCGTTCATTCCACAATTTATTGCGCCGGAGCGTGGACACGTGTTCTGGCAGTTCGTGACGTTGGGAGTGATTTCAGTGCTGATGAATACTGCTGCGGATTTAGTGGTGGTGTATTTGGCGGCGCCGCTGGAGAGAAAACTTAAATCGAGTGCGAAGTTCCGGCGCGGGCAGCGGGTTGCGTCGGGCGTGGGAATGATTGGATTGGGCGCGTACGTCGCGTTTGCGGATGCGAAATAACTTTCAAAACCGATCGTGTGACCGGTCGCTGCATGCTTTGAGGGGCGACACGGTGAACGCACGCTGAAGCGTACGCTACCGGGGTTCGAAGGGTTGGATGACGGCGTTGACGAGGAAGGGGTCGTTGAATTCCGTTGTGTCGCCGGCGATTTTTCCTTTTACGGGCAAGAGGCGGGCGGAAAGAGGTTTGTGCCATTTGACGGCGAGGGTGGCGACGTCGGCGAGGATGAGAGTGAGTTGATCGGTGGAGATGTCGCCAGGAAGTGGAATGGTGTCGAGGCCGGTGCCGCAGACGGCGGAATATGAGAGCAGTCCTTCGAGGGTGACGCGGCCCTGGCTCCAGCGTTCGGCGAGGCGGGAGTCTTCGAGAATGGGAAGCATGAGGCCGTTGTAGCCGGTTTGCTTCACGTGTACGGCTTTGACGGCGGCGGTGATGGTGGCCGCGGCGGTGAGCGTTCCGGCGGAGCCAAACGGTTGTGCGATGAGATTTTCGATGGCGGCGCCGATGGAGACATCTTTCAGTGGGGCGGGAGAAAGATCGATTCCGACATAGGCCCAGCCGGTTTCCATATCAATGCGATTGGCGTGGCGCTCGATTTCGATGGCTTCGTTCGAGAGCATGCTGGTTAATTTTTGTCTGGCGGCATCGATGTCGGTAGCGCCACGGAAGGCCTCGGCAACGACGTTGGCGGATTCGAGGCCAATGGCGAATTGATGGCCGAAGCCGTCGACGTAGGCGGCGGTGAAGAAAGGTGACAGCGGCGGAACGTCGGCGATCGCGCCTAGATTGAAATTGCCCTGGCTGTGTTCGGTCGAGTCTTCGAGTTTTTTGATGGCGCGTGCGGCAGCGCCGATGGCGCGCCAGCGGACGCCGTCGTCTCCGGCGATGACGATGCTGCCGCGAATGTGTTTGGTGTTGGCGAGAATGTCGGCGAGAAGATCGGCTTGCGATTCAGCGTCATCGGCATTGAGCATGGCGGGGCCGATTCCGGGCGCGAATTTTTCCTTTTCGGCGAGGGCGTCGAGATCCTTAAAAAAAGCGATGGCTTGTTGCGGCGTGAGGCCCTTGGTGTATTCGGGGAAGGGTTGTGTAGCGATGCGGATGGTTTGAACTTCGTAGCCGCGGGACTCGAAGATGGTTTTGGCGCGGCGGAGCATTTGTAGCGCGTCGGCGATTTGCTGCTGATATTGCGCGCGGTCGAGATTGAGGAAAGCGGTGATGGTGCGAATTTTTGGCCTGGTCGGAGATGGCGCGGCGGCTTTTTGTTGCGCGAGCAGCGAAGAGCCGGACAACAAGGCGAAAAAGGCGGCAGCGAAAGCGAGATTAAGGACGGAGCGGATGCGCATGTGACTTCTCCCGTAGGCACGATAACTCGCGCGTGAGGAAGATGACAAGGACGAGGATTCGCAGGTGCGGGCCGGTTCGAATTTTTGACCTGTTCAGTTCGGGGTTTCAGGCTAAGTTCGCCTGAGAAAGAAGTTGTAAGTACAAACCCCGAGCCCCGTTGTGTCACGAACCAAGAAATTCAATGGCGCCGGATTAATGGACGTCGGGGTAGATTTCGTCAGCAATCCAGTAATTGGCGAGAAGGATGGCGAAGAGCGTGCCGACGAGCCAGAGAATCCAGCGATGCGAGAGCCAGGAGGCGCGGAGGTTGGAGTTGAGAAGCGTGATATCGACGAGATAGGCAGCGGAGTAGCAGAAATTGGCGAAGAGGGCGAGAACGATCATGGGAAGAAGATTGGAAAGATGGAGCGCGGGACGGAAGTGAGGCCAGGAAGCGATGATCCAGACGACGCACACGCCGAGCAAGATGAGGTTGTAGAGGATGCGGCGCGGCTCCCAGAATCGGGCCGCGGTGGAGAGGAGTTCGCGGAAGCTATCGGTTTGCGGGGAGGAGGCGGAAGAAGTCATAGGGCACCTCTTTGATGTGCGAGAGGAGAATAGCGGGAGGACTGTGCGTTGTCAAGTACTTTGTGTTGCAGAGTCGCGGAACGGTGCTTTTACGGCGCGGCGCTACCAGCGACATTATCGGCGTGGTCTAAACGGTAAAAGTGGCGTCAGACCGTCACAGTCCAAGGTGAGTCAACGGCGCAACTGAGAAGAGCCCGCCTCGGAAGGCGGCCTCTACAACGGCACAGAGGCCGATCGGGAGATCGGCGTTCCCGTGTGGTTAAACGTAGGCGGCGATGCCGGTGATTTTTTCGCCGATGACAAGTTTGTGGATGTCGTTGGTGCCTTCGTAGGTGAAGACGGATTCGAGATTGTTCATGTGGCGCATGATGCAGTAGTCGTCGACGATGCCGTTGGCGCCGAGGATGTCGCGGGATTTGCGCGCAATGTCAAGGGCGATGCCAACGTTATTCATTTTGAGCATGGAGATGTGCGAGGGATCGACTTTGCCGGCGTCTTTGAGGCGGCCGACGTGCATGGCGAGAAGCTGCGCTTTGACGATTTCGGTAATCATCCAGGCGAGTTTTTCCTGAACGAGCTGGTGCGAGGCGATGGGCTTGTTGGCGAATTGTTTGCGAGTTTTTGCGTATTGCAGAGCGGTGTCGTAGCACGCCATGGCTGCGCCGATGGCGCCCCAGCCAATGCCGTAGCGCGCCTGATTGAGGCAGCTGAGTGGACCGCGGAGACCGGTGACGCCGGGAAGAAGATTTTCTTCCGGGATTTCACAATCGCTGAAAGAAAGGCCGCTTGTAACGGAGGCGCGGAGCGACCATTTTCCGTGAACGTCCCACGCTTTAAAGCCGGGTGTGCCCTTTTCAACCAGGAAGCCGCGGACTTTTTCGTCTTCGCATTTTGCCCAGACAACGGCGACGTTGGCGATGGAGCCGCTGGTAATCCACATTTTCTCGCCGTTGAGGACGTACTTGTTTCCTTTTTTGACGGCGCGAGTGAGCATGCCGCCGGGATTGGAGCCGAACTGGGGTTCAGTGAGGCCGAAGCAGCCAATGGCTTTGCCTTGTTGCAAGAGCGGGAGCCATTTATTTTTTTGCGCGTCGCTGCCGAAGGTGTAGATCGGATACATAACCAGCGCGCCCTGCACGGAGACGAAGCTGCGGAGGCCGGAGTCGCCGCGTTCGAGTTCCTGCGTCATGAGGCCGTAAGCGACGTTGGACATGCCCGCGCAACCGTACCCTTGGAGATTCGCGCCAAAAAAGCCGAGTTCGCCGAGCTGCGGAACGAGATGCATTGGAAATGTGGCTTCGCGGCTGTGTTTTTCGATGATGGGGATAATTTCGTTTTCGACGAATTCGCGGGCCGCCTGGCGCACGAGTTTTTCTTCGTCGTTGAGTTGGGTATCGAAATCGATGAAGTCCACACCGCTGTACTTCGGCATTAGACGCTCCTTGTCACGTTGAAACTATTATGACATTCCCGCACGCTTGACGCATTGTGGGCCGGGCTGCAAACTTTTGAGATGCGCTTTTTGACGAGGACATGTGGGTAAAGCCAGCGGCGGTAGGAAGCAGCCGGTTTCACCGGAAATTTTAATTTTTGATGTGGATGGCGTGCTGGTAGATGTGCGCGGGACGTATTGGCGGTCCGCGCTGGACACCGTGCGGCATTTGACGGGCAAACGCGTGACGTACGCGGAACTGCACAAATGGAAGGCGAAGCCCGGAAACAACGACGATTGGGCGATGGTGTCAAGCTGGGTGACGGCGCTCGGAAAGCCGATGAATTACGAAGAGGCGCGCGACGCTTTCAGCAAGTTTTATTGGGGGACGCCGGGCCGGCCGGGAAATGTGAAAAACGAAAAACACATCGTTTCACCGGCGCAGATCGAGCGGTGGGCGAAGCGGTACGAGTTGAATTTGTTTACAGGGCGTACGCGGCAAGAGTTCGGGTATACGTTTGCACAGTGGCCGGCGACGAAGAAATTTCGGATGGTTGTGACGATGGACGACGTGGAGAACATCAAGCCGAACCCGGAGGGGCTCCACAAGATTCTGGGGAAACGCGATCCGACGACAGCGCTGTATCTTGGCGACAACATTGATGACGCGCTGGCGGCGCGGGACGCTAGAGTGCCTTTTATGGCGATTATTGCTCCGGGAGAGCCTGGGTATCGAGAGCGGGCGAAGCGATTCCGCGAGCTTGGCGCATTGGCGCTGCTTCCGCGTGCGACCGACCTTCGTCATTGGTTGAGCTAGTCCGAAGTAATCCGTTGGCAATTCAGGCGGGAACTTTCCGCGGCTGTCGCGGGAAGAATGATGGGAAGAACTTTCATGCGACCGTTAAAAACAGGGATTTGTGTTTTTGCAATTGGCGGGCTTTGGGCCGCTGGGAGTCCGGTGTATGCGCAAGCGGCGGCGGGGCCCATGACGCAAACAACGTCTCCGGCGCCGGGTACTATTTCCCCGGCGAATACGGCGAGCAGCGCCAAAGCGCCAGCGGCCGACGTTCCGAGGACGAAGAATTTGAGCGGATCGTGGAAGTTGAACAAAGACGAAAGCACGCAGCCAAAGAAAAGAGACGATGACGATTCAGGCGGTGGCCGGCGCGGAGGCGGAGGGCGCGCTGGAGGAGGTGGACCGCGTAGTGGCCGCGGCGGATATGGGGGCGGTGGCATGCATCGCGGGATGAGCGATGACGAACGAAAAGAGATGCAGGAACTGACGAGGCCGTCGGAGACTCTGGATTTTACGCAAGACGGCGCGGCCATTGTGATGACGGACGATTTGGACAGACACCGGACGTTTCATACGGATGGGCGAAAAGTGAAGAAATCGAAGGACGCGGACAACCAGGAATTCGACGCGGCGTGGCAGGAGTTCCGCCTGGTGGCGGATTTTAAGGGACCGGACGGCAACAAAATCGAGCGGACGTTCGAGGTGCTTAGTGGAAATCAGCAGTTGCGCGAGACGATTCACTTTACGATGGGCCGGAGCCAGCGCGAAGTCTATTTGCGGTACGTTTATGACTTGAAGAGCGCTGGTACTGCCGCTGCGAAATAGATTTATTCCAAGCATTTTCCCGCCAAAAACAGCGCAATTTGGTCGTCTGGCCGCGTTGACGGAAATCTCCACGGATGATATAAATTAATGTTCGGGTTGGTGGTTTCAGGTTGGCTGTGCGCTCCTTCCCGGGTAGGGGTATGGCGAGCCTGCTGAATAAAGGCTTAGCCGCGGTCTTCACGCAATACTGAGGTTCAGGCAAAACAATTTAGATGGGTTTGGGTTACCAATTAGGCGAACTCTTCCTCGGGGCTGTGCCTACAGTCCTGATTCTGATCGTTCTTTATTTCATATTGAAATCGCTTTTTTTTAAACCTTTGCTTGCCGTGATAGCGGAGCGTGAGAAGCGGACTGTCGGTGCGCAAAGAGCTGCCGAGACAGCCCAGGCTGCTGCAGCCGAAAAGGTGAAGCAGTACCAGGAAGCTTTGAAGCAGGCGCGGGCAAAGGTTTATGCGGAGCAAGAAGCGGCACGAAAGAAGTTGCTGGACGAACGCGCGGCGCTAGTCAGGGCTTCGCGGAATCTGGCGGCGGCGGAAGTGAGTGCGGCGAAAGAGAAGGTCGCGAAGGAAGTTGCGACGGCGAAGCGGGAATTGGAAGCGGGAGTGCCGCAGTTGGCTGCGGAAATTGCAAAGCGCGTGATGGAAACTGCGACGCCGGGTGGAGCGCGATGAGCCTGCGCCGGATCAGCTGGATCGCGACGGGTGTGTGTGTGGCTTTGCTGATTTGCACGTGCGTTGCATCGGCGGCGGAAGAAGCGAACAGCGCGACGGGACACGCGACCGAACTTTTCAAGTGGATCAACTTTGGAATTTTGGCGGCTGTGTTGTTGTGGGTATTTGCCGCGAAACTGCCGCCGGTATTTCGTGCCAACGCGGAGACGATTGCGTCTGCGATTACGAAAGCGACGGCGGTGAAGGCCGAGGCAGATAAACAATTGGCGGAAGCCGAAGCGAAGCTTGCGCGACTCGAACAAGAGATTGCGTTAATGCGCGTGTCGGCTGAAAAAGAGGCGGTAGCCGATGCAGAGCGGATTCGCGAGATGGCGAAGTCCGACGCGGAGAAAGTTTCGTTGGCGGCGAAGGCAGAGATGGAAGCGGCAGAACGCGCTGCCCGTATGGAATTGAAGGCGCTGGCCGCGAAACTGGCGGTCGACGGCGCGGAATCGCTTCTCGCAAAGCAATTGACGGCGCAGGCGCAAGAGTCGCTGGTCAGCGGATTTGTCGCTTCGCTGGAAGGGAGGCTGAATTGAAGTCGGCGAGTCTCCAGTACGCGAACGCGCTGGCGGATGTTGCCTTGCAACAAGGCGCGGCGGAACCGGTCCTGAAGCAACTGAATGATTTTGCGGGCGCGTACAGCGAATCGGCGGAATTGCGGAATTTTTTGGTCAGCCCAGCGGTGACGAGCAAGGAAAAGCATGGCGTGGCCGAAAAGATTGCAGCGCGGCTGGGTACGAGCAAGATTTTGCGTAACTTTCTGTTCCTGGTGATCGATCGCCGGCGGACGCTGATGATTCCCGAGTTGGCGGAAGCGTTCGAGGGCGTGATTCGCGAGCGGCAGGGCATGGCGGAAGCGCAGGTGGTGTCGGCGGTGGAGCTGAGCGCGGCGCAGAAGAAAAACCTCGGGCAGTCGCTCGAAAAGAAAACCGGCAAGAGAATCGAAGCGAAATATGCGGTGGACAAAGGGCTTTTGGGTGGCATCGTTGTGCGAATCGGAGATACGGTTTACGACGGATCGCTGCGGCATCGATTGAATGAAATGCGGGCGACGCTGGCGGCAGAGTAAGAAAGCTTTCTTCAGGGGCTAAAGCCCAATGTCGGGAGCGCTGAACGTTGGAGCTAAAGCTCCGACCTCCTAAAGAGAGACGGAAACAACGGAGCAGGCATGGCAAACATTAAGGCAGACGAAATCAGCAAAATACTTCGCGAACAAATCGCGAACTATGAACAGACCGTAGCGGTCGAGGAAGTGGGCGCGGTCATCAGCGTCGGCGACGGCATTGCGCGTATTCACGGGCTGGAAAAAGTGATGGCGGGCGAGATGCTCGCGTTTCCGCATGACGTGTTCGGTATTGCGCTGAACCTCGAAGAGGACCAAGTCGGCGCGGTGCTGCTCGGCGAATATACGGCGATCAAAGAAGGCGATACAGTCAAGCGGACGAACACGATTATGTCCGTGCCGGTCGGAGAGGCGTTGATTGGGCGCGTAGTGAATCCACTCGGCGTGCCGGTGGACGACAAGGGGCCGATTGCCGCGAAGCAGCGCAATCCGCTGGAGAAAATTGCGCCCGGCGTTTTGGACCGGCAACCGGTACGCGAGCCCCTACAGACGGGTATAAAAGCGATCGATGCAATGATTCCGATCGGCCGCGGGCAGCGCGAGCTGATTATCGGCGACCGCCAGACGGGAAAGACCGCCGTCATTCTGGACACCATCATCAACCAGAAGGGCAGCGGCGTGATTTGCATTTACTGTGCGATTGGACAGAAGCGGTCGACGATTGCTCAGGTCGTAAAGGCGCTGACGGATGCCGGCGCGATGGAGTACACGATCGTCGTGGCCTCGTCAGCAGCGGAGCCGGCTTCGCTGCAGTACATCGCTCCCTACGCGGCGTGCGCGATGGGCGAATACTTTCGCGACAACAAAATGCACGCCGTAACTTTTTACGACGACCTTTCGAAGCACGCGCAGGCCTATCGAGAGATTTCTTTGTTGCTCCGGCGGCCGCCGGGACGCGAGGCGTTTCCCGGCGACGTGTTTTATCTCCACTCGCGCTTGCTGGAACGCGCCGCAAAGCTTAATGACAAGCTGGGTGCGGGTTCGCTGACTTCACTGCCCGTGATTGAGACGCAAGCGGGCGACGTTTCCGCGTACATTCCGACGAACGTGATTTCGATTACCGACGGACAGATTTATCTGGAAGCGGACTTGTTCAACGGCGGCATACGTCCGGCGATCAACGTCGGTATTTCCGTGAGCCGCGTCGGCGGCAATGCGCAAATCAAGGCGATGCGACAGGTGGCCGGAACGCTCCGTTTGGACATGGCACAGTTTCGCGAACTCGCCGCGTTCGCCCAGTTCGGCGCGGATCAACTGGATAAAGTGACTCAGGCGCAGCTTGCGCGAGGGCAGCGGCTGACGGAAGTTTTGAAGCAGGATCAATACGTTCCGCTGAGCATCGAGAAGCAAGTGCTCATTCTCTACGTGGCGACGAGCGGGTCTTTGGACAACGTGCCCGTTCCAGAAGTGCAGCGTTTTGAAAAAGAATTTCTGCAGTACGTCGAGACGAGCCACGGCTCAATTTTGAAGAGCATCGCGGAGAAGAAGGCGCTGGATGACGCGATTAAAGCCGAAGTGAAGAGCGCGTTGGATGCGTTCAAGGAACGGTTCACGGCCGGCGTAGCGGCGACGGCGAAGTAAGAAATAGAAAAGAGACATGCCCACACTTCTCGATTTTCGGCGCCGTATCCGCTCGGTGAAGAACACCCAGCAGATTACGCGTGCGATGAAGTTCGTCGCGGCGGCGCGGTTGCGTCGCGCGCAGGAAAACGCATTGGCGGCGCGGCCGTATGCGCGGGAACTCGCGAAGATGTTGCGCTCGATCATGGGGCGCATTAATGAGCCGCAACATCCGCTGCTGGCGACGCGGGCGGAAGAACGTGTGCTCGTGGTCGTGCTGACGGGCGAGCGCGGACTGGCCGGCGCATTCAATACGAACATTTTGAAGAAGGCGAACGAAGTTTTTCGCGCGAACAAGGGCAAGAAGCTCTCGGTGATCCCAGTCGGGAAAAAAGGCCGGGACTCGTTGAAGCGCGCGGGATTCGAATTCGCAGCGGAATACGTGAACGTGCTGGCCAAAGTTGACTTTTCGACGGCGCGGGAAATCGCAAATCTCGTCACGGAGCTATACAAGAAGGAAGAGATTGACGCGGTTTACATCGTGTTCAGTGAATTCAAGAGCGTCATTTCCTCGAACCTCACCGTCGAGAAATTGTTGCCGGTAGAAAAAATGGAAGCGGCGAGTGGCGAATCGCAGACGGATTACATCTACGAACAACCGGTGGAGAAACTGCTGGATCGTTTGCTGCCGCGCTATGTCGAAACGACGATACTTCGCGCGATGCTGGAGTCTTCGGCTTCGGAATATGCGGCACGCATGACGGCGATGGAATCGGCGACGAAAAACGCCGGCGAAGTGATTCAAGGATTGACGCTGCACATGAACAAGGTTCGGCAGGCGGCGATTACGCGCGAAATTATCGAGATTGTGAGCGGAGCGAGTTCCACCGCTTAGGAGAAGGCATGGCTGAGAAATACGCAAACATCGGACACGTCGTGCAGGTTATCGGACCCGTACTCGACATTCAGTTTGAGGCGGGCAAACTGCCGGCAATTTTTAACGCGGTACGCATCACGAGCGAAGGCTACAACATTCCGACACCACTCGACATTGTCGCGGAAGTGCAACAGCACCTTGGCGAGGGCCGCGTTCGCGCGGTCTCGATGGAGCCGGTCGAAGGCATGGTGCGCGGAATGAAGGCGTACGATCTCGGCACGGGCATCGAAGTGCCGGTTGGCCGAGCGACGCTGGGCCGCGTGATGAACGTGCTGGGCAAGCCAGTGGATCAGCTCGGACCGATCGTGACCGACACGTATTATCCGATTCACCGCCCCGCCCCGACGCTGGAAGAACAGTCGACGAATTTGGAAATGTTTGAGACGGGCATCAAGGTTGTGGACTTGATGGAGCCGTACGTGAAGGGCGGAAAAATCGGGCTCTTCGGCGGCGCGGGCGTCGGGAAAACCGTTTTGATTATGGAATTGATTCACAACGTTGCGATGAAGCACGGTGGCGTTTCCGTGTTCGCGGGCGTTGGCGAACGGACGCGCGAAGGCAACGACCTTTGGCTGGAAATGAGCGAAGGTGGTGTCATCACGCCGGGCAACAGCGAGAAGTCGCGCTGCGCTTTGATTTACGGGCAGATGACCGAGCCGCCGGGATCGCGTTTGCGCGTCGGACTGACCGGCCTGACCGTAGCGGAGTATTTCCGAGACCAGGAACATCTCGACGTGCTGCTCTTCATCGACAACATTTTCCGGTTCGTGCAGGCAGGTTCGGAGGTTTCGGCGCTGCTGGGCCGCATGCCGAGCGCCGTGGGTTATCAACCGAACTTGAACACGGAAATTGGTGAATTGCAGGAACGCATTACTTCCACGAAGTCCGGTTCGATTACGTCCGTGCAAGCGATTTACGTGCCTGCCGACGACTACACGGACCCGGCTCCGGCGGCGACGTTTACGCATCTGGATGCGACAACGAATCTTTCGCGGCAAATCGTGGAGCGCGGAATTTATCCCGCGGTTGATCCGCTGGCCAGTTATTCGCGCATTTTGGATCCGCGTGTTGTTGGCGCGGAACACTATGCCGTCGCGCGCGGCGTGAAATCCATTCTGCAGCGCTATAAGGACTTGCAGGACATCATCGCGATTCTCGGTATCGAAGAACTTTCCGACGAGGACAAACGCACGGTGAATCGTGCACGCAAGATCGAAAAGTTCCTTTCGCAGCCAATGTTCGTGGCGGCGCAGTTCACTGGTCTTGATGGCAAGTACGTGAAGATTGAAGACACGGTGCGCAGCTTCAAGGAAATCGTTGAAGGCAAATACGATGATGTTCCGGAGCAGGCGTTCTACATGGTTGGCACGATCGAGGAAGTGCTTGAGAAGGCCGAGAAGATGAAGGCGAGCGCGTAAAGCGAAAATGCCCGCAGAAGCCATCCAACTTGTGATCGTGACTCCGGAGCGCAAGCTCTTGAGCGAAAGCGTCGTGGAAGTGACGCTTCCCGGCGCGGAGGGCGAGCTTGGCGTTTTGCCAGGGCACGCGCCGTTGATTACGGAGCTGGGGATCGGTGAGTTGCGTTATCGCATAGCCGTTGGCGCGATGTCCGATCCAATCGCGGTGATTCGCGGATTTGCGGAAGTGTTGCAGGATCGCGTTACGGTGCTGGCGGAGACGGCGGAGCGGCCCGAAGAAATTGACATCGAGCGGGCAAAGGCGGCGCTCGAGCGGGCGGAAAAGCGCATTGCGACGGGCATGTCGGCAAGTGAAATGGATTGGGAGCGCGCCACAGCCGCGTTGCAGCGCGCGCTGATTCGCATCAAAGTAGCGGAATACGCGCCGCGTCGTCGCAGCACGCCTATTCCAGCATCATAAGTAATTCCCAATAAGGAAAATCGTGAAACCCATCATCATCTACAGCACGCATTGGTGCCCCGATTGTTACCGGGCGAGGAGTTTTCTGAAGGCGCGCGGGATTGCGTTCGAAGAGATCAACATTGAAGAAGATCCGGACGGCGAAGACATCGTCATTGCGGCGAACAACGGCAAACGCAAAGTGCCGACGCTGAAAGTGGGAGAGCGCTACATTGCGTGCAGCCCGTTCAATGCGGTATTGCTTGCCGAAGAGTTGAACATTCCGCTGAATCCAGAAAAGAAGGTCTGAGCTTACAGCTCTGCCAGCAAA
>Ga0137409_10006802_pt1 | contig 11810 bp, 8 predicted proteins | sample CZODoug1_16funga_FD_122059 | JGI IMG/M metagenome (GOLD analysis project Ga0137409, IMG submission 122059) | Vadose zone soil fungal communities from Angelo Coast Range Reserve, California, USA - CZODoug1_16fungal (Hybrid Assembly) | ecosystem: Environmental > Terrestrial > Soil > Vadose zone... | reverse complement strand
CTTTGTGATTGACGGTGGGTATACGGCGTTTTGAGATTATTCGCAGAGTCCGCACTCTCCACAAGGCCGTCATACCCCGCGCAAGCATGCGGGGTATCCAGTACGCTGCGGCATCTCGATTCTATCGCTGGCGGCTCTGGAATACCGGATCGCCCGGTCCCGGGCGATGACAGCGGAGAGATCGTCATTGCGAGCGCAGCGAAGCAATCCAGCTTTGGTGCGTTAAATCAAAAAGAAAGCTGGATTGCTTCGTCGCTACGCTCCTCGCAATGACGGCAGAAACACTTTGACGGCGGAAAACACATTTACCCTCGCGGCGCGATGCGCCCGAGGCGTTGAAAAATCTCTCGCCCAAATGAGGGCGTGGGGAACGCCGGGTGCCCATGGCACCCGCAGCCGCGCGTGTAGTGTGGTGGTAGTCACGCGCGTTAGTCACCACGAGTACCCAGGATCACCCGGCGTTCCCGCACGCAATGGTTTTAACGGTTTCCTCCGTACTCTCCCCGGCGACGAATTCGTCTTGTCACCGTCATCGGCGAATTAGCGGTTTGTCTAAGCCCGGTCGGGCCGACTTGCCTCCGCCGACTTGACACCAGCAACGGGTGCCAGGACCACACGGCTTCACCGTACGCAACAACATCGTTCGTCTGCGCGCCGTTCGATCGCTCACGGGTTCTGGCTCAATCCAAAACCCGCCCTGCAATCACGTTTCACGCCCGACGCTGCCGCGTCCACCGCATCCCATCCCGCGTCCGTGACGATCGCGATACGCCCCTGTAAGGGGACGGGACGGCGGGGGATGTAGAGGTGATTTGGGGTAAGCGAGAAGGGAAATCTTTTTGCAAACAGGACTGGACAGGGCAAATCACGTTGAATCGGTTCGACAAATTACCGTGGCGGCGCAAAGCGCGTAGGGCGGGACAACCGCTCCGGATGGCTGAGCCACGGCTCGGCCCGCATAATCTCCCCGCACAACACTTCAAGTAACGCGGGCCTGGTCCACCCACAAATTCATGGGCCGGGCCCCGCTGGCGACCGACGCATCTGCAATATTCATCATTGCATATTCGGCTTATGCAATGGCGGTCTCAACCAATCGGCGCAACACTTCATGGTTTGGCGAGGCGCGGAGCAGAACCGGAACCGACTTGTAGGACGGCGTTCCGCACTTGGCGTCGTAGTGATCGAGCGCCACCAGGACATTCGCCTCCGGATAATAGGCCGCGATCGAACCCTGCGCGATATTGAAGGCGACCGCCGTCAGGCTGCGCATCACGCGCTTGCCCGGCTCCGATCCCGCATCGGGCACGACGCTGATATCGACGAGATCGCCGTGCTTCAAGCCGCGGCTGGCGAGGTCGCGTTCGTTGACGAACACGACGTCACGCCGTCCCGTAATCCCGCGATAGCGATCGTTCATGCCGTAGATCGTCGTGTTGTACTGATCATGACTTCTGATCGTCGCGAGCGTGAGAGCCTCACGATCCGCCACACGCGGATCCTCCTCGAGCCCGGGACAGACAAGAAAATTGGCCTTCCCGGTCGGCGTCAGCCACTCGCGTTCCGATGCAGCGACATACAGTCGAAATCCGCCCGGCTTCTGGATGCGCGCATTGAAGTCCGCGAATGCCGGAAACACCGCCTCGATGGAATCGCGGATGTTTCCGTAATCGGAAACCAGGTCGGCCCATCCGACCCGTGTGTTCGGTAATGTGGCCAGCGCGATCCCTGCGATGATTGCCGGTTCTGACCTGAGGTGCTCGGACGCAGGCTTCAGTCCACCGCGCGACGCGTGGACCATCGACATTGAATCTTCCACCGTAACCGACTGGGGGCCGGCCGCCTGAGTATCAATCTCCGTGCGCCCCAGACAAGGAAGAATGAAGGATTGTTTCGCCAGCAGCAAATGGGAGCGGTTGAGCTTGGTGGCGATATGCACCGCGAGATCCAAGTTCCTCATCGCCTTGAACGTGACTTCCGGATCCGACATCGCAACGGCGAGATTGCCGCCCAGACAGACCAGAGCCTTCGAGCGGCCATCCCGGATCGCCTCGACGGCTTCGATCGCGTTGTGGCCCTTGTCGCGTGGCGGCTCGAACCCGAACACGCGCGCCAGGCCGTCGAGAAGCTCGTCATTCGGAATTTCGGTGATGCCGACCGTCCGGTCTCCCTGCACATTCGAGTGGCCGCGCAGCGGAGAAATGCCGGCGCCCTTGCGCCCGATGTTGCCGCGGAGCATCAATAGATTGGCGATCTGCTGCACATTGCCCGTACCGTGACGATGCTGGGTGATTCCCATGCCGTAATTGATGATGACCCGCTCCGCCTTGGCGTAGATATCGCCGACGAACTCGATATCTGATCGTGACAGGCCCGAGGCCTCCTCGATCGCATTCCAGGAGGTCGCATCAAGGTCGGTCAACAGTTCATCGATTCCCGTGGTGTGATCCTTGATGAATTCACGGTCGAGAACACCGGCACCGCCTTCGGCGAGACTCTTGGCATCGAGCGCCACAAGATGCTTCATGATGCCCTTCAGCACTGCGATATCGCCGCCGACCTTCACCAGATAGTAGGTCGACGCGATCGGCGTCGAGCTCAAGGTCAGCATCTCGACGGGGTGCTGCGGTGACGTGAACCGCTCCAGCCCGCGCTCGCGCAGCGGGTTAAGTACGATAATCGGCGCTCCTCGTTTTGAAACCTCACGGAGCGTCGTCAACATGCGCGGATGATTGGTCCCGGGATTGTGGCCGATGCAAAAGACCGCGTCGCAGTGATCGAAGTCCTCCAGGGTCACGGTTCCCTTGCCGACGCCAATTGATTCGGGCAGACCGACGCTGGTCGCCTCGTGGCACATGTTCGAGCAATCGGGAAAGTTGTTGGTGCCGTATTCCCGTGCAAACAGTTGATAGAGAAACGCCGCCTCATTGGATGCCCGGCCGGAGGTGTAGAACTCCGCCATATCGGGGTGCGGCAACGCACGGAGCGCGGCGCCGATCTTCGCCAGCGCCTCGTCCCACGAAATCGGCAGGTATCGATCGGTAGCCCGGTCGTAGGCCATCGGATGCGTTAGACGCCCCTCGTTCTCAAGGTCGAAGTCCGGCCATTTCCAGAGTTCGCTGACCGTATGCGCGGCGAAGAATTCGGGCGTCGTCCGTTTCGCCGTTGCTTCCCAGGTGACAGCTTTGACGCCGTTCTCGCAGAACTCGAACGACGAGGTATGTTTCGGATCGGGCCACGCGCAGCCGGGGCAATCGAACCCGTGCGGCTGGTTCATGCTGAGGAGACCGCGGGTCTCCTTTACAATGGCCCTCTGACCGCGAACGGCATCAGCCACGGCTTTCAGCGCGCCCCACCCCGCCGCAGCTCCCTCGTACTCGCCAACGCCTTCGACATCATCTTCGCTCATCGTGCGCTCCACAGTGCCGGTCATATCTCGACAGGAGATACATCCTGATTGGATGGGTGTTTTTCACCAGAGAATGATTGATCGAGATCGGGAGCGAGCGCGGCCGGTCCAAGTAAATTTCCTTTTAACTTTGTAAAGAGCGAACGGCACGAGTCGATCTTTCACTTCGGGTGGAGGACGAACTGAGAAAACCACATTTCAAGGCATGCAACTGGGGCTGCGGCTACGCGCGATTGGATCGTGGCCAAAAAAGTAAACGCGTATTTAATTGAGCAGATGCGAGGGACCGGCCACATTCCACCCTTGAGACTGTCCGAAGGCGTTTGCTCCGGTCGTCGATCGGTTCTCGCTGCGGCGGCGCGAGATTCAGCAGGGGAATGCCAATGAAATTCTCGATGATTGCTGTGTGCACTCCCGTTCTTATGGGGAATCTTACATGAGACCGTTGTTGATTGCCGTAACGGCTTGGTCCTTGTTGTGTGCCGGCCCCGCGTTCGCCCAGGCCGAGGTCGTCGATCCGGTCACGGCTATGCCTTCGCTCGGCACCACCTCTCCTCTTGGAATCAGCCCCGGTGGATCAATCGGCCCCGCCGGAATTCCGATGGACGCCACCGAAATCCAATCACTCGGAGTCAGTCCGGCGCCCACCGGAAGCGTAACGGGCACAATTGCAATTCCAACCACCGGTGCAATTACCACCAGCGGCACGACATGTTCGACCGGAGGGATGTCGCCATCGGGAATGTACGGATCGACCGCCAGCTACGACGGCGGCGGAACGGCACCCGGAACCGCGGCGCCTGCTACTGCGGCAACGACGGGCGGCATGGCGACGCCGGGCCCCACGGCGACGCTTCCCACCGCGGCAACAACGGACCCCACGGCGATGCCAGGAACATCAACATCGTCGGAAATGACAGTTCCCTTGGGAACGTCGACATCCCTGGGAATGCTGGGCACGTCGGGAATGTCCGGAATGTGCGGCTCCGGCTCAAGCAGCATTGCTTCATCGTCGACTCCCACGTCAGCGTCGACGTTGCCCACCACGCCGGGCGGCGGCGCTCGAACCGGAATTCCATTGGGCTCCATGGAGATTAGCAATCTCGGAGTTAGTTCCGCACCAGCGGTACCGACGACAGGCGTACTGCCCATTGTAGGCACCGTAGGGCCGAGATCGTTGGCACCAACGATGCCCACTGCTTTACCTGCGACAGCAAGCACCGCGACGTGTTCGACCACCGGCGGCGTCGGGAGCGCTGGGATCGGGAGCGCCGGGAGCATTGGGGCCGGCAACGCCGGGATCGCCGGAACGTCGATCTCGGCGCGTCTGCTGAGACAATTCATCCTGTGTCAGCGGTTATGAAAAAGAAAGTCATCGCTTCCGCTCCGTTACTGGTGCTTGCGGCTGCTCGCCGCGTAATCCTTTCGCTCTTATCGGAGAAATCCTCCATGAGGCCATTGTTATCCATGAGACCTTACTTAATCGCCGCGGCGGCCTGGCCCTTGTTGTGTTGCAGCCCCGCATTGGCCCAGGTGGGCACGGTCATGCCTCCGCTTGGCGCCACCTCTCCATTTGGAACGGTTGCCGGTGCGTCATTCGGCACGACCGGCATCCCGATGGGCGCAACCGGACTCGCATCACCCGGAGTAAGTCCCGTGCCCAACGGCGTAACGGGCACGATTACCATGCCAAGCACAAGCAGCGGCATGGCGTGTTCGACCGTGGCGACTTCGCCATTAGGAACGTTCGGATCCCCCGCGACCTACGACGGTGGCGGATTGGCGATGGCGACCGGAACCGCGACGCCTGGCACGGCAACGTCGGGCGGCACGGCAATGTCAGGAACATCCGCGTCGTCGGGAATGTCGGGAATATCCACGTCGTCGGAAATCTCGGCGACGTCGGGAGAGTCGACATCCTCCGGAATGCTGGAAACGTCAGGGTTGTCAAAAATGTGCGGCTCCGGCTCAAGCAGCATGGCTTCGTCGTCGTCGTCGCCAACGTCGACATCGCCCACAACGTCGAGCGCCCCCGCTCGAACCGGAGTTCCGTTGGGATCTTACCAGATTGGCAATCTTGGGGTTAGTCCCCCAACGGCGCTACCGACGACAACGGTATTGCCCATAACGGGTAGCGTGGGGAGTCCAGCGCCATCGATACCAACGATGCCCACTGTCCCATCTCCGGCCACAAGCACTATCCCGTGAAACAATTTTTTATCTGTGAGCGAGAGCGGCCATGAAGAAGAAAGTCGTTGTCCCTGCTGCCTTGGTGACCGCGGTGCTTGCGGCAGGCGGCCTGTTGTACTTCACGCATATCCACCCATTAGAGAAGGCAGATGCCACAGCCGCTCCACCCGCGGCGCCGATCGTCGCCGGGACAGTCGCCCAGCATGACGTGCCGATCTATCTTACCGGTGTCGGCACGGTGATTGCGTACAACACCGACGTCGTGCGCGCCCAGATCCAGGGGCAAATCATCAGCATCAACTTCACCGAAGGCCAGACCGTGCATGCCGGCGACCTGCTCGCGCAGATCGATCCGCGTCCCTACCAGGCCTTGATCGACCAGTACACGGGGAACCTGGAACGCGATCAGGCCCAGCTCATCAATGCCCAGGCCAATCTCACACGCTACACCAATTTGGGAGACAAGGGCTGGGCCACGCCACAATTGGTCGAGACCCAACAGGCGCAAGTGGGGGAGCTGCAGGCGGCTATCAAGGCCGACAATGCGCTGATTGACGCCGCGAAGGTGCAGCTCAGCTACACCCGCCTGACGTCGCCGATCGATGGCGTGGTCGGTATTCGTCAGATCGACGTGGGCAACATCATCAGCCCGTCCAATACCAACGGCCTCGTCGTCGTCACGCAGCTGCATCCGATTTCGCTGATATTCACGCTGCCGGAGACGAGCCTGCCGCAAATCGAGCAGCAACAGCAAAACACCAAGACGCCGCTCGGGGTCCTTGCCTACACCCAGGACAATTCGACCCTGCTGGATCAAGGCGTACTCGGCCTCGTCAACAACGAGATCCTGCAGACAACCGGCTCGATCCAGCTCAAGGCGAATTTTCCCAACACGTCGAACAAGCTCTGGCCGGGCCAGCTCGTCAACGCGCGGCTGCTCCTCGATACGCGACATAACGGTCTGACCGTTCCCGCATCGGTCGTGCAGCAAGGGACGAAGGGACCCTACGCCTATGTCGTCAATCCCGACAGCACCGTGGCAATCCGCCCAATCAAGGTCGCGCAAATCAGTGACGGCCAGGCGCTGATTGATTCCGGCCTCAAGGCCAACGAGCAGGTCGTGGTCGACGGGCAATACAAGCTGCAGCCGGGCACGCATGTAACGCTGCTGCACGGCAAGGCGGCAGAAGAGCAAGCTGCACAAGACGCACTACAGGCGCCCATCCCATGAATATTTCCGCGCCGTTTATCGAACGTCCGATCGCGACCGCTCTGCTGATGGTAGGATTGTTGGTGGCCGGCCTGGTCGCCTACCCGCTATTGCCGGTGGCGTCGCTCCCGAACGTGAACTATCCGACGCTTTCGATCACGGCGCAGCTGCCGGGCGCAGACCCGCAGACCATGGCATCCACGGTGGCATCGCCGCTCGAGCTGCAGTTCGGTGAAATCCCCGGCCTCACCCAGATGACGTCGGCGAGCGCACTCGGCTATGCCCAGATCACGCTGCAGTTTGATTTGAGCCGCCCCATCGACGGGGCGGTCGCCGACACGTTGTCGGCGATCAACGCGGCGACCGCTTACCTGCCCAAAAACATGCCGTATCCGCCGCTGATCCGCAAAGTCAATCCGGCTGAGACGCCGATCCTGGTGCTCGGCATCACCTCGGACAGCCTGCCGTTGACGGTTGTCGATGCCTATGCACAAAATATTTTGCTGCAAAAGATCTCGCAGATATCCGGAGTCGGCCTTGTGGGCGTCGGAGGTGAGGAGCAGCCGACCGTCCGCGTGCAGGTCGATCCGGAGGCGCTGGCGGCTCGCGGCATCAACCTCGAGGATGTGCGCACGGTGCTCGGCCAGGCCAATGTCGACCTTCCGAAAGGTACGCTCAACAGCCCTCGTCAGACCTACACGCTCAATACCAACGATCAGCTGTTCCAGCCCGACAAATATGCCGACCTGATCATCGCCTATCGCAATGGGTCGCCGGTCCGTATACGCGATATCGGCCGCGCCGTCAGCGCGGGCGAGAACGAGCTGATTTCCGCCTGGTTCAACCAGAAGCGCGCCATCATTCTGGCGATCCAGCGCCAGCCCGGCGCCAACGTCATCGAGACCGTGGGTCGCGTAAAGGCGATGATGCCTGTGCTGCAGGCCTCGATCCCTGCCGCCGTCAAGGTAAACGTCATTTCCGATCGCACCCAGACCATCCGCGCATCGGTCGCCGACGTGCAGTTCACCTTACTGCTAACGGTTGCCCTCGTCGTGATGGTGATCTTCATATTCCTGCGTAATTTCTGGGCCACCGTTATCCCGGCTGTCACCGTACCGCTGTCGCTGGTCGGCACCTTCGCGGTGCTCTACGAAATGGGCTACAGTCTCGACAACCTCTCGCTAATGGCCTTGTCGATCGCGGTCGGCTTTGTGGTCGACGACGCCGTCGTCGAGATCGAGAACATCACACGCCATATAGAGGACGGCATGTCGCCGTACGACGCGGCGATGAAGGGCTCCGGCGAGATCGGCTTCACCGTCATGGCGATCACGTTCTCGCTCATCGCCGTGTTCATCCCGCTGTTCCTGATGAGCGGCTACGTCGGATTGCTGTTCCGCGAGTTCGCGATGACGGTGAGCGTGGCCCTTGTTCTCTCGCTGGTGATCTCGCGGACGCTCACGCCGATGATGTGCGCATATCTGCTCAAGCCGGAGAGCAAGGAGCACGGATGGCTCTACCGGGTGTCCGAGCGCGGCTTCGATGGCCTGCTCCACGTCTACGAGGCGGGCCTCAAGATCGTGTTGCGGCATCAGTTCATCACGCTGATGGTGATGTTCGGTACCATCGCGCTCACCGGGTATCTCTACGTGATCATTCCCAAAGGCTTCTTTCCCCAGCAGGACACTGGATTGATCATCGCCCAGTCCGAGGCGGCGCAGGATATTTCATTCCAGGCCATGTTGGAACGCCAGCAGGCTCTCCAGGATGCCATCATGCGGGATCCGGCCGTCGACACCGTCGGATCCGCGGTGGGCGCCGGTGGCGGCGTCTACACGCTCAACGACGGCCGCGCATATATCCAGCTCAAGCCCGCAGATCAACGCGACCCGATCGACAAGGTTATCGCGCGGCTGCGGACCAACCTCGCCAAGATCCAGGGGATCACGCTCTATATGCAGCCTGCGCAGGACATCACCATCGGCGCGCGGCTGAACAAGACCCAGTTTCAGTACACCTTGAACGACGCCGATCCCGGCGAGCTCGACCACTGGTCGGCGCTGTTCCTCGACAAGATCAAGGCGGTTCCCGGCATCACCGACGTAACCACCGATCAGCTCAATGCCGGGCCGATGCTCGACATCACGATCAAGCGTGATGTCGCCTCGAGCTACGGCATCCTGCCCTACACGATCGACAACACGCTCGACGACGCCTTCGGCCAGCGCATCGTCTCGACCATCTATACTACCCTGCAGCAGTACCATGTCATCCTGGAGGTCAACCCCAAGTTCCAATATGGGCCCGAAGCGCTCAACGGCATCTATGTCAAATCATCGAGCGGGCAGCAGGTGCCGTTATCGACGCTGGTCGATTCAGTGGTGAAGGTCGCTCCCCTCGTGATCAACCACCAGGGCCAGTTCCCGTCGGTGACGATTTCGTTCAATCTCGCGCCGGGTACCGCGATCGGCCAAGCGGTAAGCGGCATTCAAGCGGTTGAAAAAGAGCTGAACGCGCCGCTCTCGCTCCAGACCAGCTTTCAGGGCAACGCCCAGGCATTCGGGGCATCGCTGAAGAGCACGCCGATCCTCATTCTCGCGGCGCTCTTCGTCATCTATCTCATCCTCGGCGTGCTGTACGAGAGCCTGATCCACCCGATCACGATTATCTCGACCCTGCCCTCGGCCGGCATCGGCGCGCTGCTGCTGCTGATGGCGGTTCACATCGATCTGAGCGTGATCGCGATCGTCGGCCTCATACTGCTGATCGGCATCGTCAAGAAGAACGGCATCATGCTGGTCGATTTTGCCCAGCAAGTCGAACACAGCCATGGCTTGACGGCGGAAGAAGCGATGTACCAGGCCTGCATTCTGCGCTTCCGGCCGATCCTGATGACCACGATGGCGGCGCTGCTCGGTGGCGTGCCGATGATGGTCGGCACGGGAGTAGGCTCCGAGATTCGCCAGCCGCTCGGCTATGCCATCGTCGGCGGCCTCGCGCTGTCGCAGATCCTCACGCTGTATACGACGCCGGTCGTCTATATCTACCTCGACCGCCTGCAGACCCGGCTGTTCGGGGAAAAGAAGAAGCAAGCGGCGGCTTCCGGCGGTCCTGAGCCTGCGCCCGCCGAATGACCGAGGATCGCAGCCCGCCCCAATGCCGCCGCGGGTATTGGTTGCCAGCATCCGAATGGAGAAGAGGCGGCGATCGCGGAATGGTCTCACAGCACGCATGGATGGACCTTTCTAAACCTCAATTTAATGGCGCACGAACAGCTCGCAGCTATCTCGCAAGTGTACGAATTTCCCACACGAGGAGTGACACCCGATGTTCTCGAGGCGTGACATGTTGGCGGCGACAGCCGTAGGTGGAGTGGTGACGGCAGCGACAATGACCACGGCGAATGCCACTCCGGTGAAGAGTGATATCGCCTTCGGCAATCCGAACGACCCGCCGCAGGGTGCAATCAACGCCAAGAATCCAAGGAGCATCACCGATCCCGGTCCGCAGAATCCGGCCATAAGGGACCAGTTTCCGGCGGCATTTTCGCCGCCGGCGACCGACGTCGGCAGCATGCCGCTGAGCTGGGCGTCATTCAACAACGCGCCACGGCGCATTCAAAATGGCGGCTGGGCGCGCCAGGTAACACAAGACTCCTTCGCGGTCGCGGACACCATCTCCGGCGTCAACATGCGGCTGACGTCGGGCGGCATCCGCGAGATGCACTGGCACCAGTTTGCAGAGTGGGCCTATATGACCTATGGCACTTGCCGAATTACCGTGCTGGACGAATTGGGCCGACCGTATATCAACGACGTGAAGGAAGGCGACCTTTGGTACTTCCCCGCCGGCCTGCCGCATTCGCTGCAGGGGCTCGGCCCGGACGGCTGCGAGTTCGTTATATGTTTCGATGAAGGCAAGGCCTCCGAGTTCACCACCCTCTTGGTGTCGGAATGGTTCACCCATACACCGCCGGATATCCTCGCCGAGAACTTCGGTATTCCGGTCGAGACGTTCCAGGATATTCCGCTGCGCGACCTTTACATCTTCCAGGGCAAGTTACCCGGCGATTTGGCCGCCGACCGCGAAGCGGTAAGCGGAAACGGCGTGCCGCCGCACCCGTTCACTTTCTCCCTCGGATCGGGAGCCCCGGCGCGCGAGACGAAGGGCGGCTCAGTACGGATTGCCGACAGCCGCAACTTCACCGTTTCCACAACAGTCGCCGCCGCGCTCGTAACGGTGCGTCCCGGCGGCTTGCGGGAGATGCACTGGCACCCCAACGCCGATGAATGGCAGTACTGGATCAAGGGCAAAGGGCAAATGACGGTCTTCAACACTGGCCCGAACGCCGTCACAATGGACTTCAACGCCGGCGACGTCGGCTACGTCAAGAAGAACCTCGGGCACTATATCAAGAACACAGGCGACACCGATTTGCAGTTCCTCGAAGTGTTCAAAAGCTCCTATTTCGCAGATGTCTCCCTGTCCGATTGGATTTCCCGTACGCCGCCGGCGATGGTTGCCCAGCACCTGAATGTGAGCGAGGCGACCATCGCAAAATTCCCAAAGAACAAACCGGAAGTCATGCCGACATAATCGGATCAGGGCACTTTGTGCCTGTTGCCGAAGCTTCGCCGGCCGGGCACCTAGTACCCGGCCGGACGCCTCAAAGCGAAACCATCCGGCCGAGAAGGCAGCAGCAGGAGCAGCCGCAGCCGCCGCTGAATGGAAGCGACTGCCATCTCGAAGCCAAACAATCTGCCATTTGCCGGGATTCGTACCCGCTCGATACGCAAGAGATTCTGAATGTTAATTTAATGGCTCACGGTAATCGTGGAGCTATCTTTCAAGTACCCGCAGTCGATTTCGCAGAGGAGTGATAATCATGTTTTCGAGACGGGATGTGCTGGCAGTGTCCGCCGCAGGCGCTGTCATGACTGCAACTGCAGCGCGAGCTGCCTCCTTCGGTAATCCGGACCTTCCGCCGCAAGGCGCTATCAA
>Ga0137409_10006800_pt1 | contig 11813 bp, 8 predicted proteins | sample CZODoug1_16funga_FD_122059 | JGI IMG/M metagenome (GOLD analysis project Ga0137409, IMG submission 122059) | Vadose zone soil fungal communities from Angelo Coast Range Reserve, California, USA - CZODoug1_16fungal (Hybrid Assembly) | ecosystem: Environmental > Terrestrial > Soil > Vadose zone... | reverse complement strand
ACAGAAAGTTCCGGCACCCGTTCTTCGTCCGCATGCGTCCGGATAAAACTGTCACATAAGCAGCTCAGTCCAATGTCCGCGAGTCTTGTATAACATACAACGGGGGAGGACTTTTGCCGTCTTCGCCGTTATGATCCATGCTGTTTTTTCATCGCCTCAAGCAAGCTAGAAAGTAGTCATGCCGGAAAAACGAACGACCAAAACGAAATTAAGGATCTCCGCTACTGAAGCCTTGGCTTTAATGGCCCGGATCGAGATTGCCGCAAAAGAAGGGAATATGCTCAGTTTGATGATGCCAAACGGCAAACCGCTGGGAGATTGCACGCGCAAGGATCTCACTGAGATCTCACAAGCAATTCAGGACGCCGGGCTTGAGCTTGATCGACTTAAAGCATTCTTCTCAGCTCAGCGACCATCCTAAGGTATCCTCGGAGTGGCGTGGGTTTCCACAACTGCACTCCGGGCATGGAGATCGGCATCTTCGCGACGCTTCCATCATGCTGATCCTTGGCGGAGAGAGTGTCCAAATAGGACCATATCGCCCTCATCCGCACAAGTCCGCGGACATTCACAAAGCATCCGCGACAGAGGCGCATAGTGTTCACAAAGCCTCAGGTGCGTTCACCCCAATTCGCGTGAAATTTCTACGCAAATATGGGCTGGAGTATGGGCGAATACGTTAAACGGAAGGTTTGCTGGGTAGAAGGGCAGGAGCAGGTTACATATGCTCATTCGCGAAGCCCAGACGGCCGCGCAGCTCAGCCAAAATAAAATCGCCCCGCCCCCGCATCGCGTCGAGCGTCATGCCTGCATTTTCAAATGACACCTGCTGCGCCCCGGTGGTCAGGCGGCCATTCACGGTGAAAGCCTCCAGCCCATAGCCCGCTTGGATCGGCGCGACGAGCCAATCGGTGAGGGCGTACACCGGGCGCATCCAGCGGGAATACCGGAAGAACCCGAGCCAGGATGCGATGACACGCAGGATTATGGCGTAGAACAACACTTTGTAGATGAGCGTCACGACCAGCGCCAGCGAGGCGCGGGGCCCGCTCTCTGCTGCCCAGGTGACGATTTGGAAGGTATTGAGGGCCCAGCCGAGCACGGAGAGAAAGATCACGCCGACCACCGCGACCACCACGACGAGCCACCACCCGGCGTTGACAGGGTTGCCGCCCATCCGGACCAGGCGGCGTTCGACGGGGCGAATGATCGGATCGGTAGCGGAGCGCAGGGCCCGCGCAAACGCGCCGAAGGGGGAAACTTTCCGTGTGCGTACGAGCCACGAGCCGGCGGCGACCAGCACCGAGACGGCGAAGATCGCAATAACCGCGTAGCGTGCGACGATCAGACTATCAGGCATACGCGGCGGCCACAATCCGATCTTGCTCGGCCTTGTGCGCCGCCGGATATCCCTCCGCGGGGCTGGAGCGCTCGGGGCGCGAAACGTCGCGCAAGGCAATCGTCTCGGCGATGACGTCGCGGAGCTTCGGCAGCACGAACTTGCGCGCGCCCATGTTGCGCGGCTCCTCCTGCACCCAGAAAATCTCCTTCAGGTTGGGATAGCGGGAGAGATACTGGCCGATCTCCTCCGAGGGGAACGGATACAACAGCTCCACTCGCCCGATGGCGACGTGCGGCGTCTCGACGCGCCGGGGCGACCCCGAGAGATCGTAGTAAACCTTGCCGCTGCACAGGATCAGCCGCGTGACCTGGTCCAAGGCCGGCCGCTCGGCGTCCCACAACACGGCGCGGAACCGCCCCTGGGTGAGATCCTCGAGCCTGGAGGTGGCCGCCGGCAGTCGCAGCAAACCCTTGGGCGTCATGACGACGAGCGGCCGGATCTCCTCGTGCCGCGCCTGCCGCCGCAACAAGTGGAAGTACTGTGCGGGCGTGGTGCAGTTGGCGACGCGGATGTTGCCCTCGGCGCCGAGGGAGAGGTAGCGCTCCAGGCGCGCGCTCGAGTGCTCGGGGCCGCCGCCCTCGTAACCGTGCGGCAAGAGCATCGTCAGCCGCGACGTGTCGCCCCACTTGGCGAGCCCCGCCACGATGAACTGGTCGATGATCACCTCGGCGCCGTTGGCGAAGTCGCCGTACTGCGCTTCCCACAATACCAACGCGGGGTGCGCGGCGGTGGCGTAGCCGTACTCGAAACCGAGACACGCCGCCTCGGACAGCGGGCTGTTGTGCAGCTCGAACGGGGCACGCGCGCCGGGCACGTGCTGGATCGGCGCCCAACGGTGGTCGTTCGTGGGATCGTGCAGCACGAGGTGGCGCTGGCTGAAGGTGCCACGCTCCACGTCCTGCCCCGTGAGCCGGATCGGCGATCCCTCGACCAGCAGCGATCCGAAGGCCAGCGCCTCGGCGTGCGCCCATTCCATTCCACCCGCGCCGCCCGGCGCGATGCTCTCGCGACGCCGCTCGAGCTGCCGCTTGAGCTTGGGATGGACAGTGAACCCGTCCGGCACCGCGAGCAGCGCTTCGTTCAGCTTGGTGAGTACGTCGGCCGTCACGGCGGTGTCGGGCTCGGGCACGGTCGCGCGCACGATGCGCCGCTCCTCGCCCGATGTGCGCGATCGCCGCGCCTTCAGCACCTGCTGCACTTCGGTCAGCTTGGCGTAGGCCGCGTCCGCTTCGGCCTTAGCGGCCTCCGCTGTGACCAGGCCTTCGGCCGCGAGCTGGGCCGCGTACTTCTCGCGCACCGGCGGCGTCTGCTTGATGATTTCGTACATCAACGGCTGAGTGTACGCCGGTTCGTCGCCCTCGTTGTGGCCCCAGCGCCGGTACCCCACGAGGTCGATCACCACGTCGCCGTGGAATTTCTCGTGATACATCCACGCGAGGCGCACCGCCGCGATGCACGCCTCGGGATCGTCGGCGTTGACGTGGATGATCGGGACGTCGAAGCCCTTGGCGAGATCGCTCGAATAGTCGGTGGAGCGGCCGTCGCGCGGATCGGTCGTGAAGCCGATCTGGTTGTTGGTGATGAGGTGGATGGTGCCGCCCGTCGTGTAGCCGCGGAGCCGTGCCAGGTTGAACGTCTCGGCGACCACGCCCTGGCCGGCGAACGCCGCGTCGCCGTGAATGAGCAGCGGCAGCACCGTGGAGACGTCGTACTTGGGCTCCGCACCTGAGCGGTCGGTCTGCTCGGCCCGCGTCCACCCCTCGACCACCGGATTCACGGCCTCGAGGTGGCTGGGGTTCGCCAGCAGGGCGACCGTCACGCCTTGGCCATTCAACGTGGGGTACGTGCCCTCGGCCCCGAGGTGGTACTTCACGTCGCCAGTGACGGCTTCGGGATCGGACGCCGAGCCGGCGCCGCCACCCCCCCCCTCGAATTCTTCGAGGATGGCTTCGTAGGGCAGGCTGACGACGTGCGCCAGCACGTTGAGCCGGCCGCGGTGCGCCATCCCCATGACGACCTTGCGAGCGCCGAACGCCGCGGCGAGCTCGAGCGTCGTGTCGAGCATCGGCACGGTCATATCCACGCCCTCGATCGAGAAGCGCTTCTGGCCGAGGTAGGCGCGCTGCAGGAAGCGCTCCAGCGCGTCCACCAGCGTGAGCCGGGAGAGCAGGCGCCGTTTGTCGTCCGCGGAGAGCGGCTTGCGGTGTTCACCCGATTCGATCACGCGGCGCAGCCACACCCGTTCTTCGTGACTCGCGATGTGCTCGACCTCGTAGGCGATCGTGCCGCAGTACGTGGCGATGAGGTGGGGCAGCGCCTCGGCGAGGGTGGCGCCGGGGACGTAGCAGCGCAGCACGTCGCTGGGAATGCGGGCCATTGCCTCCGGCGTGAGACCGAGCGGGGCGGGGTCGAGCGATGGATCGCCGGGCGGCTCGGAGCCGAGCGGGTCGAGATGCGCCGCGCGATGCCCGAGGCGCCGGATGGCGCGGACGAGGGCCATGGCCGCGGCGACGTGACGTAAGTCGTCCGGGGACGTGGGACGTGGGGCGTGGGGCGTGGGAGGTTGCGACACGTCCAAAGCCCCACGACCTAGGCCCAGGCTCTCCGAGATCCCCTCATAGAACCGCTCCTCACCCTGCAAGAGGGAATCGAGTCGTCGCAGAAACATCCCCGACTCCGCCCCCTGAATGATGCGGTGGTCGTAGGTGCTCGTGATCGTCATGATCTTGGCCCCCGCGACATCGCGGATCGCGCCCGTGGCGATGATCGAGCCCTGGCCTTTCATCAGGCGCGGCACGGAGGCGACGGTGCCGATCGTCCCCGGGTTCGTCAGCGTGATTGTGCCGCCGGCGAAATCATCGGGGAGAAGCTTGTTGGTGCGTGCTTTCTCGACCAGCGTCTCGTACGTTTGGTGGAACGCGGCGAAGTCCATCCCCTCGGCGTGCTTGATGATCGGCACCACGAGACCGCGGCTGCCGTCCTTGCGCTCGACGTCGACGGCGAGGCCCAAGCCGACGGCCTGCGGCGTCACACGGTGCGGTTTGCCGTCGACCTCCTGAAACGCATGGGTCATCACCGGGAACTGTTTGACGGCCTGGACGATCGCGAAGGCAATCAGGTGCGTGAAGGAGATCTTCTTGCCGCTGGCGGCCAACTGGGTGTTGAAGCTCTTGCGCCGCGCGTCCAGCGTCCCGACGGCGATGTCGCGGAACGACGTGGCGGTGGGGACGGACAGGGAGTCCGTCATGTTCGCGACTAACCGAGCTGCGGGACCGGTGATGGGGGTGGTACCTGCAGGGCGTGGGGCGTCGGGCGTCGGTGCGGGCGGTGCGGCGTCACGCCCCACGCCCAACGTCCCACGCCCCGTGGACATGACTTCCGCCCGATCCGTCGGGATGATCGGGAGCTCGGCAGTCTTCCCGTTATCGAAAAGCAGGCGCCACTCTTCTGGGACGGAGGCGGGGTCGCGCAGGTACTGCTCGTACATCACCTGCACGAAGGCGGCGTTGTGGGTGCCGAACACGAACTCGCTCACGCGTGGAATCTAATCCGGGCGCCAAGGCGCGGTGAAGGCTATCTTCTCGCGCACTATGGCTCTTCTTGCACTGCTGCTCGTCGCCGTTCAGACGCCCGATACGGGGCTGTCGGTGCGCATCGCGGCCCGCATCACCGCCACGCCGGCGCGCGCGGTGGGCGTTTACCTCCGTGATCTGACCACCGGCGATTCCGCCCTGGTGGGAGCGCAGCTGCGCTTCCACGCCGCCAGCACGATGAAGGTGCCGGTGATGATCCAGCTCTATCGCGACCGCGACGCCGGACAGCTGTCGCTCGACGACTCCATCCTGGTCACGAACACGTTCAAGTCGATTGTCGACAGCTCGCCCTATCAGCTCGACAAAACGGACGACTCGGACTCGACGCTCTACTTGCGCGTGGGCGGTAAAGCGTCGATCCGCGAGCTGGTCGAGCTGATGGAGACGGTGTCGAGCAATCTGGCGACGAACTTGTTGATCGCGCGGGTGGGCGCTCCCCGCGCCAACGCCACGGCGCACGCGCTGGGCGCCGACTCGATCGTGGTACTGCGAGGCGTGGAGGACGGGAAGGCGTATCGTGCGGGGCGGAGCAACACGACGACGGCACGGGATCTGGGGATGCTGCTCGCTGCGATCGCGCAGGGGCGCGCGGCGTCGCCGGCGGCGTGTCGCGAGATGCTCGAGATCCTCGGCCGCCAGCACTTCAACGAGGGGATCCCCGCGGGCCTTCCGCCGGGCACGCGGGTTTATCACAAGACGGGATGGATCGGGAGCGTCGTTTATCACGACGCTGCGCTCGTGGAGCGGCCGGATGGGCGGCGCTATGTGCTGGTCGTTCTAACGGGCGGGATTCAAAAGGACGAGGATGCCTACAAGCTCGTGAGCGATCTGTCGCGGATGATCTACGAAGCGATCGCGCGGCGCTAGCTCACCCGGCGCGTCTTCCGCCTCATGAAGTCCATCAAGATGAACTGCCCCAGCGTCATCGTGTTGGTGAAGTAGGCTTTGCCGCGGCAGATCGCGGAGACCTTCTTCACGAACTCCACCAGGCTGCGGTCCCGCGCCAGCATGAACGTGTTGATCATGATGCCGCTGCGGCGGCACAGGGCGACTTCCCGATAGGTCGCCTGCAGGATGTGCGGGTCGAGCCCCATCGAGTTGACGTAGATGCGCCCGTCGGGCTGCGTCAGCGCCGACGGTTTGCCGTCGGTGATCATGATGATCTGGCGCATGTCCTTGCGCTGCCCCATCAGGATGCGGCGCGCCAGCTTCAGTCCCTCCGCGGTATTCGTGTGGTAGGGCCCCACCTGCGCGTGCGCCAGCTGGCCGAGGGGGATCTCCTCGGCGGTGTCGTGGAACAGCACCACGCGCAGCGTGTCGCCGGGGAACTGCGTGCGGATCAGGTGGGTGAGCGCCAGCGCGACTTTCTTCGCCGGCGTGAAGCGGTCCTCACCGTAGAGAATCATCGAATGCGAGCAGTCGAGCATCAGCACCGTTGCCGAGGACGAGCGGTACTCGGCCTGGTGCACCATGAGGTCGCCGTATTCGAGATTGATCGGGACGCCCAGGCCTTCGCGCTCGAGCGCGTGCGACAGCGTGGCATTGACGTCGAGGTTCAGCATGTCGCCGTACTCGTAGGGCTTGCTGGCTGCCTCGGCCTCGATGCCGGTCGCCAGATGCTCGGTCTCGTGCGCGCCGAAGCTCGACTTCCCGATGCTGCCGAGCAGGTGTTTCAGGGTGCGGTAGCCAAGGAAGTCGATGCCCTTCTCGGTGAGGCTGAACTGCACCTGCTGCGCGGCTTCCTGTGCCATCCCGCCGGGGCCGAACAGCGGCTGCTGGCCCGCCGGCAGCTGCGGCGCCTGCGTGAGGTTCAGGTACCCCTCTTCGATCAGTTTCTGGACGATCTGGTCGAGCAGCTCGGCGAGCTGGCGCTGCAGGTCGGCGTCGCGTTGCGCATCGCCGGTCGACTCCCCACGCAAGACGTTCAGCATCTCCGGCGTGAGCTGGCCCGACTCCATCAGGGCCTGCAGGATGGCCTGGCGCAGCGCGTCGAGCGAGCGGTCGGGATCGTCTTCGCCGAACTCGCCCCAGAAGGGGTTCGAGTGCGGGCCTCCGGCGAAGCCCGACTGGAGGAGGAAATCCGCCAGCTGGTCGAGCAGCGCCTGGAGGTTGAGCGTCTCGAGCAGGCCCGGGACGAAGCGGCTGTAGGTCGTGTATTTCATCGGCCGTCTTCTAATCTAGTATAGTTTTCCCGGACATGACCGAGGCTGCGCGGCGCTACGGATTCGGGGCCCTCGCCCACCGCAACTTCCGCTTGTTCCTGTTCGGCCAGACCGTCTCGCTGACCGGCACCTGGATGCAATCGATCGCCCAGGGCTGGCTGGTGCTGCAACTCAGCAACTCCCCATTCTACGTCGGCTTCGTCTCGGCCCTCTCGTCGCTCGGCGTACTTCTCTTCACCCTCTACGCCGGCGTCATGGCCGACCGCAGCGACAAGCGGCGTGTCGTCGTCATGACGCAGTCCCTCTTGATGCTGCAGGCCTTCGCGCTCGCCGCGCTGGTGGGGACGGGCAGGGTCACGGTGGAGAGCGTCATGGTCCTCGCCGCGTTCCTGGGGATCGTCAACGCGTTCGACATTCCTACCCGCCAGTCGTTTCTCGTGGAAATGGTGGGGAAGGACGATCTCATGAACGCGATCGCCTTGAACTCATCGGTGTTCAACGCCACGCGGGTGTTTGGTCCCGCCGTGGCCGGCGTGCTGATCGGCAGCGCGGGCATCGTCTGGTGCTTTCTATTGAACGGCGTGAGCTACCTCGCCGTGATCGCGAGCCTCATCGCCATGCGCCTCACGCCCCACGTCCCACGCCCCACGCAGTCCAGTGCCTGGCAGGGATTCCGCGAGGTGCTGACCTATCTGCGCAGTGACCGCCGCGTCTCTACGCTCGTCGTGCTGACCGGCCTCTTCAGCGTGTTCGGCTTTCCGTTTCTGGTGCTGATGCCGGTCGTGGCGCGGGACGTACTGCATGCAGGTGCGGCGGGTTACGGCGCCCTCACGGCGGCCGTTGGGCTGGGCGCACTGCTGGGCGCGCTCGGCATCGCGATCTTGAGCGGGCGCATTCCCAAGGGCCGCACCCTCATCCTGGGCGGTACGAGCTTCGGATTCGCGCTCGCGTTGTTCGCGAGTTCCCGTAGCTTCACGCTGTCGCTGGTGCTGCTCGCGCTGGCGGGCTGCGCCATGATCCTGAACAACGCGCTCACGAACACGTTGCTCCAGACGCTCGTCCCCGACGAGCTGCGCGGCCGCGTGATGGGGTTCTACTCGTTCGTGTTCGTGGGGCTGGCGCCGCTGGGCGCCCTGCAGGCCGGCACGCTGGCCGAGCGCTACGGGGCGCCGTGGGCGGTGGCCGCGGGTGGAATCATCACGGCGTTGGCGATGGGGGTCGCAGCCTGGCGGCTGCCGGAGCTGCGGCGGTCGTAGCAATCAGGAGGACCAAACGGCATGACGAACCGCAGGTTGGGCGCCACCGGATACGAGGTCAGTGAGATCGGGTACGGTGGATGGGGTCTGGGCGGCAGCCAGTGGCTCGGCGTCGACGATCGTGATGGGCGCGAGGCGCTGCGCGCGGCTTTCGACCAGGGCGTGACGTTCTTCGATACGGCGTTGGCATACGGCGACGGTCACAGCGAGCGTCTGATTGGCGAGGTGCTGCGGCAGGAGATCCATGACGGTCGCGCTGTCGTCGCCACCAAGATTCCCCCGCGCAATCAGGAATGGCCGGCGGATGGGAGGAAGTCCGTCGCCGACGTCTTTCCCGCTCGCCACGTCGCGGCATCCACCGAGCGCTCACTCAAGAACCTCGGTGTCGATGCGCTGCCGGTCCAGCAGCTGCACGTGTGGCACGACGCCTGGCTCGACGATCCGACGTGGGGCGACTCGCGCGAGCGCATGGCGCGGCTGAAAGCAGAAGGGAAGGTCCTGCACTGGGGGATTTCGATCAACGATCACGCGCCCGAGACCGCGCTGCGCGCGCTGGCCGATCCGCTCTTCGAGACGGCGCAGGTGATCTACAACATCTACGATCGCTCGCCTGAAGTGGCTCTGTTCGCGCTCGCGCGGAAGAAGCCCCTTGGGGTGATCGTTCGTGTGCCGTTCGACGAAGGCGCGCTCACCGGGCGCATTCGTGCCGACACGATCTTCCCAGCCGGAGATTGGCGTGAGGAGTACTTCGCGGGCGACCGGCGCGCCGAGGCCGGACGGAGGGCGGACGCGCTCGCCAAACTACTCGGTGACGAAGTGGAGACGCTCCCCGAGCTGGCGCTGCGATTCTGCCTTTCGGCGCCCCAGGTGTCCACGGTGATTCCGGGGATGCGGCGCCCCGAGCACGTGCGGTCCAACGTTGCGGCGGTGCGGAAGGGTGCCTTGTCGCCCGCGATGCTCTCGAAGCTCAAGGCGCACGCGTGGGAGAAGAACTGGTACTCGGACTAGCGCCAGCCTCGCCGCTTCGCCTCGGCGACCACCAGCGCCGCCGCCCCCTCGAACCCGAGCCGCTCTGCATTGAGAACGAGATCGTACACCGTGACGTCCTGGCGGTCGCGGCCGTAATGCGCCTTTACGTAATGGTCGCGTTCCTTGTCGGTCTCATCTACGACTTTGTCGACGGTCGCGGCGTCGACGCCGAGCCGCTCGACCGCGAGTTTGCGGCGCCACGGCTTGCCGGCCACCACGTACGCGTGTAAGGCGTTGGGACGTTGCGCCAGCACCGCCTGCGCGCCGCGGCCCACCAGCACCACCCGCCCCTCCGCCGCTGCCTCGGCGATGATGCGCTCGGTCATCCTCACGATGGTGGCCTCGTCGGCGTCGACCGGCGGCGGCGCACCCGCGGTGGTGATGAACATCTCGGGTGAGGCGACCGCCAGCGTGCGTGCCAGCCGCTCCAGCAGGCCCGGCGCTCGCTCTTCGAGCTGCGCCACCTCGGCGGCGGGCAGGCCCGCCCGCCGCGCCACTTGATCCACGAACTCGTTGTCGATCAGCGTCCACCCCAGCGCCTTCGCCACCAGACGAGCCACGTCCGACCCGCCCGAGGCGTATTGCCGCGTGACCGTGATGAGCGGCGGTGCGCTCACTACGGCCGCAGATTCCGCCGCAGGTCGCCGAGGTTCAGCATCGGGATTCCGCCCGCGGTCGGCACGAGAATGACCATGTTATTCGACGTCTTCAGTTCCCGCAGCACGTCGAAGTACTGTCGGGTGAGCGCTTCCGGGGTGAGGGTCGTGTTCAGGAGCCGCTGCTGCTCTGCCTGGAGCCGTGCCACCTCGACGCGGTGCCGCTCCGTCTCGACCTGCTGCTCCTGCGCGATTTTGTTGTTGATCGCCTGCACCACCTGCGCCGGCGGCTGCAGGTCGCGCAGGAAGAACGCGGTGACGGTCGCGATGCGGAAGCGGGGGCCGCCCACCCGGGGCTGCGTCACGAGCGCCGAGTCGACCAGGGCTTCCATCGTGTTGGCGATCTGGGTGCGCTTGGAAATGTCGTTGATCGAGTACTGCACCATCCCGTCGCGCACGCCCTTGCGGAGCGCGTTGCGCACGGCGCTGTGGATCTGATCCTCGTTGCCGATTTCGGTGTAGATGCGCGCGGCCTGCTGCGGGTCGATCTGCCAGCGCAGGCCGACGTCGACGGTCATCCCCATCTGCTCACTCGACAGGGCCGCGATCTCCTCGACCTGGTCGCCCGTGAACGGATACTGCTCCTCGCGCGTCGAGTAATGCTCGATGGAGGACCAGGGCGGCACCATGCGGATGCCGGGGAGCAGCGGACTGGGGTTCACTGATCCGAACGCGTGCTGCACCCCGACCTCGCCCGCGTTGATCACGACCGCGGTGGAGCCGACGAGGAGCAACACGCCGATCACGAGAGCGGCAAGACTCCCCATCCGCAGCGCGCTGCCCACGGGACGCGCGCCGTCTCGTACGGCCGACGCTCCGAGACGCAGGAAGAAAGCCACAGCGAGGAGCACGAGACCGATGAACATCTGGCCCATGGGGACTCCGGGTAGGGGATATGGATGCTACGTGAAGAGATTCGGTCCAGGTTTCGGTGGAGTCTTGGGGTCGGGGCGGGCACGGACGTAGCCCAGGTCCTCGCTGCGCGCGATGCGCTTCTCGGCCACGAGCCCCTCGAGCACCAGCTCGCAGGCCGAGACCATGGCGGCGGGGTCTTTCTTGCCGGCGAGCCCCACCTGGTCCACCAGGTCGAGCAATCCGGGCACCACGCTGAAGCCCTTGAGCAGCGCTTCCGACCGCTCGTCGGGGGTGATCTTGAGCGCGCCGCCTTCGTCGAACCAGTGGACGATGTCGTCTACGTTGGCGCCGCCTACCCGCGCCTCGAACGTCTTGCCGGCGGCGCGGCGGATCAGGTCCTTGGCGATGGCCTCGGCACCCTGCAGCTCGCCTTCGTACTCCAGCTCGAGCTTGCCGGTGATGGCCGGCAGCGCGGCGTACACATCCGACACGCGCGGCACGACCGCGCGCTCCTTGGTGGCGATGGTGCGGCGCTCCGCGTTCGAGACGACGCTGTCCAGGACACTGATCGGCAGCCGCTGCGACACGCCGCTGCGCCGGTCCACCCGCTTGTCCTCGCGCGCCTCGAAGGCTATGCGCTCGATCAGCTCCTCGATGAATTCGGGAACGCGGATCGGACGGCCGTCGCGCTCCACCCAGGCTTCTTGCTTCGTGATCGCCGTGCCCAGCTCGACCGTGAGCGGATAGTGCGTCACGATCTCGGCGCCGATGCGGTCCTTCAGGGGCGTGATGATCTTGCCGCGCGCCGTGTAATCCTCGGGGTTCGCCGTGAAGACGAGCGCCACGTCGAGGTTCAGGCG
>Ga0137409_10006798_pt1 | contig 11815 bp, 10 predicted proteins | sample CZODoug1_16funga_FD_122059 | JGI IMG/M metagenome (GOLD analysis project Ga0137409, IMG submission 122059) | Vadose zone soil fungal communities from Angelo Coast Range Reserve, California, USA - CZODoug1_16fungal (Hybrid Assembly) | ecosystem: Environmental > Terrestrial > Soil > Vadose zone... | reverse complement strand
TCTTCCTGGCGGAAGATCGTCACGCCCTTCTCGTTTCCAATCAGCGCCGTGCGCTTCTCCCATTCGACCGCGTCGAAGGGAGACTTTTTCCCGTCGGTAAAGAACCGCTCGAAGCTCAGACCTTTTCCCGTGCCCGCCGCTGTCATTTCTGCCGACGCATCCGTGGCCAGGCCTTTCCCGCTCAATGCATGTTTCACAGTCGCCATCCGTCCCTCCCCGCCTTTGGGTCCCCCGCGGGGGTACCCTTTCATTTTACTCCTCTGCTCCCGCAGAGGTGCTGCGTCCCGCCTGCCGGCCGCTGGCGGGCTTCAGGGTCTGGTCTGAAGCTCGCGCAACTTTGATTCGTAAGGGCTGTGAAAGCGGGCAACGAAAAAAAAGCCGGCCGCATTTGCGGTCGCACTTTATTCCCAGCGCAAAACGCCAATGCCCTGCCGCTGGCCGGTGCTTCGCACTCAGCCTAACAGCAGGTGCTCCGCCTTACCTACGGGCGCGGAGCAGGTACTTCGCGCTCGATTTTTTCGCTTAAATCCCGGGCTGCCTAGTGGGGCTCACACGGACCTTTGATCCATCCCCGATTCGGTCCGTCTGGCGCTTCCACGTCCCCCGAATCTGGAATCGAAGTATCAACGGAAGATAATTTTCTGTCAAGAGAAAAACGCAAAATGTGGTTGACGTTTTCGTACCGCGTCTATTTGTAGTGGTGCTTATTCTACGGAAGTAGGCTCTTCGGTCACTGGCAAGGCGCTGAAAAAATCTCCAATCATCTCAAATCGTTCCCGTTTAGTTCTCTAAGTTCATGCCAATACGGGCTTTGCCTCAATTGTTTTCTGAAGTCGTTTACGAACTCTTCCTTGCCATCTCTCTCCCGCGGCCAGCACTGTTCCGCAAACTTCCACGCACGCCCAGCATTCCCGCTATAAATCAGATCCAATAATTCTCCCCAATACTCGTGCGGTGGTCCGGGTCCAAGTGAGCCCCACTTCGCGGCAATGTCCTTTGCACGTTGGGCAAGAACTTCGTCTTTCGGACTTGGCTTGCGCATCAATTCCAGTGCCATTCGAAATTTTCCGTCTCGGAATCTCAGAATCACGTCGGGGGCGGGCGATTGCATGAATCCTGTGCGCCAGTACGCGAATGTCCAGTCGTTTATCAGGAATTCAAATCGTCCGTCGTGGTCAACGTCTTCGAAGTACACGAGATCTGAGTGCTTAGCATCAATGGTCGCAACTTTTCGCAGCCTCTCGGCCCCAAGTTCAAAAACATAGAAAACGAAACAACAATGAGCCCCACCGGTCCACTCGCCGATGATCAGATCAGGAAGTCCGAGACCAGTCACATCCGTCCCCATTGGTGTCAGTAAGCCCTGCTTCCCCTCAAGAGGCAAGTCGGGGCTCCCTCCGATCTGAAAAACCATGCTTGTTTGCTTGTACACTGGTTTCCCGTCTCGCGAGATCACGACACACCCGAACGAGTTGGGATAACGGTAGGTCCGAACAGTATATTTTTGAAAGCTAGCCTCTCCCGTTTTCTTCCGGCCCCCTGGGCAGGGCTCTGATTCATCGGCGACGTCCGAGTCCGATCCTCGGGCTTGTGGCTTCTGTGCCTGAGCTGGCTTATTGGTTTGGGCTGGAATCCTCAACGCTACAGGGAAAAGACCGAAGAGCACTAGCCAATAAATTGGGAGCAAAAATCGGCTCGGTCCTCGCGGCATTGGTCTTACTGATCCTCTCGACATTTGACCCGTCTCGTCGACGAGCCTAGCATATTACTTATGAGAGAGCGCAGCACTCTTCGCGCCCGCAGGACGAGCTTCAACGCTTCGGGCATCTCCAAGTTGCTGGCCCTCTTTTTTATTCTTTCTTTTCCCCTTTTTGCGCAGGCACCCGCGCAAACCTCTGCAACTGCCGCCGCTCCGGCCTTCCCCCCGCCGGCTCACGGCGAAAAACTTCACATCGCCGGAATTCCCAACGCCGGAAAAATCAACGATATCTTGTATCGCGGCGCGCAACCTCGTGAAGTGGGCCTCTCTGAGCTCAAAATTCTGGGCATCACTACCATCGTCGATCTGCGCGGCGAGGATCGCGAAAAAATCGTCTGGGAGCGCCAGCACGCCGAATCCCTGGGCATGCGCTTCATCAACATTCCCGTTAGTGGCTGGGCCCCGCCCAGTGACGAACAGGTGGTCCAGTTTCTCTCGCTCTTCCGCGACAATCCCGGGCAAAAAATATTCCTGCACTGCCGCTTCGGCGACGATCGCACCGGCGTTTTCACCGCCATCTATCGCATGGCCATCGAGAAGTGGCCCGCCGACCAAGCCACCAAAGAAATGTATTTCTTCGGCTTCAACGGCTTCTGGCACCCCTCGATGAAAACGTTTGTCCACGATTTCCCCACTCGCCTGAATTCCGCACTCTCCCTCGCACCCCTCCGCACTCCTCCCTCTCAGCCCTGACGCGTCACCTCCGTCCTCCCATGCCAATGGGAAAAATTCTTCCTGTTGACCACCCCTTATCCCGTGCTATACTTAACCCCGTATATAACTATATGTGGAGTGTGGGAGCTTGCTCCCGCTTTTCTTTCTAAGCACCGTGGCGGATCGGAGATCCCGACCCGATCGGGACTGCCCACTTTTCTTTAAGTCCTTTAGATGCAACACTTATGCGCTTCCCCGCAAGTATTGCAAACAAAAGACTTACATCTCAGCTAAGCCCTTTAAATGCAACACTTACAAAAACCAAGGGGAGGGGGGATTTAAAGACTTAAGAACCACAGACTCGCCCCGTCCTAGTACCGCTGTACCCTGCACAACAGGACGGTTGCTTCATTTGGTAGAACAGCCCCTTCCTCCATCATTTCATGGACACGGAATCAACTGTCTGAGGGAGAGGTCCCCGTGCAAGTTGGACGCTACGAAATTCTAGAAATCATCGGCACCGGAGCTACTGGCCGGGTCGCTCGCGCTCACGATCCCATGATCGGCCGCCTGGTCGCTATCAAGCTCTTGTCCAGAGAGTGGGCCCAGGGTGAATCGCGCCAGCGCTTTATCCAGGAAGCGCGCGTCGTCGGCCAGTTGTCTCATCCTTCGATCATTACTCTCCACGATATGGGCATCGACGAAGCCACACAGACGCCTTATCTGGTCATGGAATTCCTGGACGGCCAACCCCTCGATCGCATTTTGGACAAGGGCAGCCTTCCTTTCCCCAAGGCCTGCGCCTGGGCCGCGGAAATGGCTACCGCCCTCGGAGTGGCCCATCGCAAGGGTGTAATTCACGGCGACGTCAAGCCCGCCAACATGCTCATCGCCGATGATGGCCGCGTGAAGCTAATGGACTTCGGCATGGCACGTTTGGCCAGCCGCGATTCCGGCGCCACCCCGCTCCTCGGCACGCCCGCTTACTGGTGTCCCGAGCAAATCATGGGCAAGCCCCAGGACGCGCGCTCCGATCTTTTCTCCCTGGGTGTCGTGCTCTATGAAATGGTGACCGGCAAACGTCCCTTTGACGCCGAATCCCTTCAAGGGATTTGCGGCCGCGTTCTTTCTTCGACGCCGCTGCCGCCCTCGCACGCCAATCCTTCCGTGCCCGCGGAGTTCAACGCCATCGTGGCCCGCTGCCTGGCGAAGGATCCAGCGGCTCGTTATCAAACCACCGAGGCACTTGCCGAGGAACTCTATCCTCTCGCGCGCCGCAAGACGACGACAGTTGTTCCCGTGCTGCAAACCAACGGCAACGGCCTGCGAGACCGCGCTGCGCGGCTCCTGCGTTCGGCCTGATGATTACTTCGCAAAAAGGCCGGTACCAGTCTCTGGAGCCCATCGGCTCCGGCACCACCAGCCGTGTCGATAAAGCCCGCGACAATGTTATCGGCCGCACCGTGGCTCTCAAGACTTTCATCCACACCTTCGACGAAGACCTCGAGGAACAGTTCCTGCGCGAAGCCCAGCTCGTCGGCCAGCTCTCGCATCCCGCGGTCGTGCAGCTCTACGACGTCGGCATCGACCAGCAGGGCATCCCCTTCCTCGTCATGGAGTATGTCGCCGGCAAAACTCTCGAACAGCAGCTCGAAACATCTCTCCCCACGGTTCAACGGGCCTGCGCCTGGGCTGCCGACCTGGCCAATGCTCTCGCCTTGGCACATCGCGCCGGAATCATTCATGGCGACGTAAAGCCAGGAAATATTCTGATTACGCCCGAAAACAAAGTGAAACTCGGCGACTTCGGTATTGCCCGCCTCACCACGCAGCACTCCGCTTCCGGCCAGTTGAGAGGCACGCCAGCCTATCTGGCTCCCGAACAGATCCAGAACGAATTCCAGGACCAGCGCTCGGACCAATTCTCCTTCGGCGTTGTTCTTTACCAGATGCTCACCGGCATTCGTCCTTTTGCGGGAAAAACGCTGGGCGCGGTCTGCGCGCAAATTTTGTACGATGAACCCGTGCCGCCCGGGCAACACAATCCAGCAGTGCCGCCCGCGCTGGACCTCGTGATCGCGCGCTGCCTCGCAAAAAATCCCGATGAACGTTTTGCTTCTTGCGAAGACCTCGCCAAGTCTCTCTATCCCTTCTGCCGCTCGCGCCCGCGCAATCCCGCGCCAGCCATCAAGTTGCACTCCTGGTGGTTGGCTCCGGTGGGACACCGCGAAGTCTGGATGACTGTATCCGCTTGCCTACTACTGGCGATGTTTGTTCAAATTCCGCGCGTGCTTCGCGCCCATTTCGGAATTCCTCCCGCTCCCACGCGCCAGTATTTCCACCCTGGCGTGCCCTACGAGGCACTCAGATACTCGCGGCAAACCAGCTCGCCGGCTTCCGAGTCAGACCTCTGGGGCGACGCCATCCCGCAAACCGAAAAGCAACATCCCTCGCCCCACGAAATTCGCGTCCAGAAAATTGCCCTAGCCTCCCTGAATAAGCCCGACGTTGCGCAAAATTTTCCCTCGGGACCGTCGCCTGCCTCGGTGCCATCGCCCCGATCGAACACACCATAAGCACGGAAAAGGAACTTCCTTTAACAAGTTCCAGTTAGCCTTAGTTGTTTGGAAATTCTGGTGCGAACAAGTGCGCTTGCGCTACTCGTACCGCAGCGCTTCCACGGGATCAAGCTTCGAAGCTTTCATCGCCGGCCATACGCCAAAGACCAGCCCCACGCAAACGCTGACAACAATCCCGGTGATGGCCGCCCATGCCGGCACGCTTCCCGGCCACTTCAAGCCCACTCGAACGAGCAGTACAAGGCCATTCACCAGCACCAGCGCGAGCACGCCGCCAACTCCCGTGAGCGCCATGGCCTCCAGCAAAAATTGCCACGTAATATCGCCGCTCTTTGCGCCGATGGCCTTGCGGATGCCGATCTCGCGCGTTCGCTCGGTCACGCTGACCAGCATGATATTCATGACTCCCACACCGCCGATCAGCAAGCCGATCCCGCTCAGAACAAACGTGGCGAGCGCCACCATCCCTAGAATGCTATGGAATTGATCCACGATCTGCTGCGAAGTCTGGATTGAAAAACTGTTCTTCCCGTCGTAAGGAACATTGCGGCGGCGGCGCAACACCTCGGTCGCCTGGTCCACAGCCTGATCCAGCTGGTTGGGGTAGGCCTGGAAGCGGATGCTGTTTTCATACGCTCCCGGATAAATCTTTCGGAATGTATTGTAAGGAACCAGCACGCGGCGGTCTTCGTCGTCCTGGCCAAACATTCCCTTGGGCTTCTCCACCACCCCGATTACGCGAAACGCGGACCCGTCGATCATCACGTCCTTGCCAATCGGCGAACCATTCGGAAAAAGGACAGGCGCGGCGTTTTCCCCGAGCATCACCACTTTTTCGCGGTGCAAATCGTCGCCCTCGCTGATGAAACGGCCGTCCAGCGTGGCGGCGTTCGCATAAACCTGTCCAAAATTCGGTTGCACGCCACGGTAATCGACAGACGTAACTTCGCCGTCCTTGGTGCGCACGGTATGCGGCTGCTCCCACCAGGTGATGAAAACGGTGAGGTCCTTGACCGCGGGGCTTAATTCCTTAATGGCTTCCCCATCTTCCAACGTCAGCGGTTTGCGCTCGCGTTCGTCCTTCGGCCGGCGGCCGCCGCCGTGCGGACCCTGTTCAAAGCGCGAGACGAACGCGGTATCCGCGCCGTACTGCTTGATGCTTTCCTGCACTTGCTGATCGAAGCCGGTAATGAGCGCAGCCACCAGCATGATGACGCTGACACCGAGGACCACGCCGAACACGGTAAGAAAGCTGCGCAATTTGTGCGCCCGGAGGGTGTCCATCGCCTGCTTGAGATTTTCGCCGTGCTGTTGTGCCATGTTCGTTTCACGCGAGCCCGCGGCTGCCGGGCTCGATTTTTCCTATCCGTCTGCCCGAAGGGCTTCGATGGGATCAAGCTTGGCCGCGCGCATCGCCGGATAAATCCCAAAGAAAAGACCGACGGCGGTGGAAACGGTGAGCGAGAGTACGACCGCACTCATCGGGGTGCGCATGGGAATAGAGGTCAACGCACGCGCCACGGCGACCAACGCATAGGCAAGAATAATTCCAATCAAGCCGCCGGTGGCCGCCAGCACCGCAGATTCCGTCACAAATTGCAGGATGATGTGCTTTCTCCTGGCGCCCAGCGACCGCCGCAAGCCAATCTCGCGCGTCCGCTCGGTCACGCTGGCGAGCATGATATTCATGATCACGATTCCGCCAACCACCAGAAACACCGCCGTCAAACCAACGGCCACCATGAACAGATTGCCGGTCAACGATTTCCAAAGCCCCATGATGGAATCCGACCCGATGATGCCGAAATTGTCCGCGGCATCCCAGGGTATGTGACGCCACGCGCGCAGCAGCATGCGCGCTTCATCCTCGGAAGCCGACATCATCTCCGCGTTCTGCGCCTGGATAAACAGCACCAGCGAATCTCTCTGCGTGCCCCATTCCTTGCTGAAAGTCTCGAGAGGAATCAATATGAAATTGTCTTGTGATTGTCCGAGCGCGCTGCCGATGACCGCCGCAACGCCGACTACTTCATAGCTGTGCGCTCCCGCGCGAATGGTTTTCCCGATCGGATCGACATTGGAGAAGAATTTCTTCACGAGATCCGCCCCGATAAAGCACACCGGAGAGCGATGCTCCTCGTCGGATTCCGTAAGGAAGCGGCCGGACTCAACGTTCACGTTCCGAATATCGGAATAGTTGGCACTGACACCCAGTATGTTGACGTTCTCGAGAAGGTTATTGCCGTAGCGCACATCTGAATTGTTGCCCAGTAGCGCGGCGATCTGGCCCGCGGTGCGCATGCCGGTCCTGAGATTGACAAGCTCTTCGTGGGTGACCAGGGGCCGCTTCTGCGCCTTCACCCAGGCGTCTTCACTGGTGATAATTCCGAAGCGATTCAGAACGTAGACGTTTGCGCCAAGATTGGCGATGCGATCCGCCACGTAAAAATTAAGTCCGGCGACCACGCTCATCACGGCAACCAGCGTCGTTACCGCCAGGATGACACCCAGCAAAGTCAGGAAACTTCTCAGCTTATGGGCGCGCAGAGCGTCCAGAGAGAGCCGCAGAGTCTCCAGCATGGTGACCAACCCGCTCCGAAGCCGATCCAGCTTCCCGGCCGCAGCCAAGGCCCCTGGCGCTACCCGCGTAACGGCGCCAAATCCTTCGATGGGAGTTACACCCAAACAGACCTCCGCCCTTCTGTAGATAAGACGAGTAAGACCGCCGAATCGTTCCTTGAGATATAGACGTTCGGAAAGGCGCTTTGCTTTCGGTACTTCTTAGCGTAGCCTGACCCTTGTTCCGGCCCGACCCGTGTCCCAACTGTCGCACCGTCTATTCTACTGCTTTGTGCGCTTGAACTGGGCATAAGGTGGCGCACTTGGCTCCAGGAGAGGTTTAGCTTCTAATGGAGGACGCTATGCGACGTATGTTCTTTTACTTTCTTACACTTACGGTTTTTGGCGTGAGCTGGATGCCGTCCATCCGAGCCCAGGATAGCTCTGACCGTAGAGCTGCCGTCCTGGCTACCTCCGGGCCGACCGCGGGCTTCCGGGCCGAATTCCTGGAAGAGATCGCCTATTACGAGCAACGGTACACACGCCTAGCCGAAGCCATGCCCGCTGAAAAGTACACTTGGCGCCCGGCGGAAGGCGTTCGCTCGGTAGGGGAGGTTTTTACCCATATCATGGTTGCGAACTACGGCATTGCGAGGGCCTTCGGCACTGCGCCTCCTGCGGGCTTCGACCCAAAGGCCATCGCGGCTCTCTCCACTGACAAGACAAAGGTTTTGCAAGCCTTGAAGGATTCCTTCGCGCATTTCCGCGGTGCCATTATCGCGCTCAACGAAGGTGACGCCGACAAACCGCAGAAAATGTTCAACCGTTCAACCACCCTGCGCGGCTCCTTCATCGCGATCACCGGACACTTCGGCGAGCACCTGGGCCAATCCATTGCCTACGCGCGTGTCAACGGCATCGTGCCGCCCTGGACAGAAGAGTTCCAGCAACAGCAGCAAAAACCGGCGGACAAGCCAAAACCGTAATTTTTTCGCTGGATTGCGCTGCCGTTGACGCTTTGACATCCGCGGGAGCGTTTCCGCGCCCTAGCGGTGTACAACAATTATGTGCCCAGACGAATCCAATCAGAGTTGACGCTGGCGGCCCACGCGCCGATCTCGAACATGAACCATCGCGCTTTGATCATCCTGGCACTGCTGTCGTCGGCTCTCACTGCGGGCGCCGGCGCACAATCCGCCGTCTCGGATTCCAGCGCGGCGATCGGACCAGCCAGACCGGAGCTATTCACTCGTGTCATCGCCAATCAAAAGAGAGCTGAGGCCGCACTGGAGCTGTACGAACGCGTCGAACGCGTTGAAACCCGGAAGAGTTCCAGCGATCTTTCTCCTCCATCGATAAAAAGCAGTCGCGTTATTCCCTCAGGCACCGGCATGGTCAAGATTCCCGTTGGCCCCGATGGCACGCCCGGAGATTCCGCGGCTTATCGGTCCAGTCTCGAAAACCTGGCACGGGCGCTGGCGCTGCTGGCCAACGATGGGGGTTCGCAGCGCGATGCATTGGAAAAATACGCAAAGAAAAAGAAAGAGCGCAACGACCTGATCGACGCTACACACAATGCATTCTTATTCACTTTTGTGGCGAAAGAGCCGCGCGGCGACCGCATGCTTGCCAAATATAGAATGGACCCCAGTCCCGCTTTCAAACCTACTTCCCGGTTCACCTCCATTTTTCCCAAGGTGCGCGGTTTCGTGTGGATTGATGAAGCCTCCACCGAACTTGCGCGCATCGAAGGCGAAGTCACCGATGACATTTCCGTCGGCCTGTTTCTGGGAAAAATCTACAAGGGCAGCCACTTTATGCAGGAGCGCTACGAATTTCAGCCGGGGCTGTGGCTGGCCAGTTTTTCGCAATACGATTTCGATGGCCGCAAACTGTTCTCCAGCTTCTCCGTGCACGAACGCACTTTCTATACAAGCTATCGCTATATTGGCCCGCCCAAGGAAGCCCTCGCGGCGATTCGCCAAGAGCTCGGGCATGCCGAGTTCGACAAGGCGCGCTCCTGCGCGGCCGATCCGTGAAACTTTCCCTTCTAGAATGGGTTTAAGAGGACAGTGTCCTCAACCTTGCGAGACTGGAGGCTTCATGCCCCGTTCGCTTTCATTCGCTATTATTTTGACTTTTTTTGCGGCCTTTTCGGCGGCCGCGCAATCTCAGGATAGTTCTGCCGCTCCGCCGCACTCTACTTCGCAGGATCCCGCGTCGCCGGCCGAAACCAAAAAACCGAAGAAAGTTTGGACCAACGAAGACATCCCCAACGCTAAGGGCGCAATTTCCGTTGTGGGCGATACGAAGAACAATTCGAAACCGACAGCTTCCAAGCCCGCAAACGCGCAATATGCCGCGTCGGTTCGAAAGCAGCTCGACAAACTGCAGGGGCAAATCGCCGACATCGACAAGCAGCTCGTCGATTTGAAAAACTTCAGCGCGGGCGAACCATCAACTACTGCCAGCGGCGTCAAGCTCGACAAGAGTTACCAGCGCGAGCCCATCGAAGTGCAAGTGCGCGCTTTGCAGGACAAGAAGAAAGATCTCGAGTCCAAAGTCGACGCACTCCTCGACGAAGCCCGCAAAAAAGGCGTAGATTCCAGCCAATTGCGCTGAGTCTCGCGCGGCGCGCGCGGATTTTCGTTGTGGGACTCTTGCATTGACCTGCGCCTGACTAACTTCGACATCTGATTCGCGCTATTTTTTGGCGGCAGGCTTCGCCGATTCGAAGCGAATCTCTTTGAGCATTTCCGACTGCCGGTAGAGTTCTGTTTTTCCGGATGGAAATTTGTTGACGCTCAGCATGAAGGCCAGAATGTCGGCGTCCTGCTGCCGGGTGAGGCGGCCCGGGTTTGTTTGCGGCATGGTCTTGCGAATCCTGTCGAACAGGTCGCCCATGGTGAGGCCGTTCCAATTCGCCAAAAAGGCTCCGCCACTGAGCGGTGGTGAGGATTCTCCGCCGGTGAGCATGTCGCCATGACACAGCGCGCACTCCTTGCGATAAATCGGCTCGCCGCGCTTGGCCTGCTCCTCGGTATACACACCGTCCCACACGGAGCGCGACTCCGCGGCTGGCGCCTGCGCGCGAAGCACGCAGACTGACGAAGCCACAACTACTAGAACGAGGATTGCCGCGAGGTTTCTCATTTTCACGTTGTTGATCGACTTCTTGCCGGGTGCAATACTCGCGTGACAGCGATCATTCCCCCGTCGATGGCAGCGTGTACGCAATGTACTCGCCGGAGTAGGGCCCGCCGCTGATGGCCACGACGATGTACTGCTTGCCGTTCATCATGTAAGTCATCGGTGAGCCAGTTTGCGGCGCGGGCATATAGACAGCGCCGACTTCTTTGCCGGTCATCTTGTCGTACGCACGGAGCATCGCGCCGCGCGGATGATCTGGAGTGGTGGTGACATTTCCTTCGCCGGCGATGACCAGCGTCTTGGTGACCAGCGTGCCGATGTTATAGGTCTCCTGGCCGGTGCGCGGGATGCTCACGCCCTTGAGCGGCTCGTAATTACGAACGACATCGGGCGTTTCGCCATGCGCGATCTGCCAGACGAATTCGCCTTTATCGAGATTGATCGCGGTGATTGTTCCGTAGGGCGGCTTGACCATAGGCAGGCCGTCGATGTTCAGAGAAATGTAGCCGCTGCCTTGGCGCTTTTTCGGCGGCTTCGGGGAATCGGCGCCAGCATTTTCTCCCGGCCCGTGCAGAACGACCACTTCTTTTCCCGCGGTGCCTGCGACGTAATTCATATCGGAAACTTCTTTGGGAGCCGGTACCAGCCCGATCGGCTCGATGCAGGAGTTGCAAGCGTAGACGTAAACGTTGTGGAGTTCGGGATCGTACGATCCGCCTGGCCAGTTCGTGCCTCCGGAAGCGGTGCCCATCGTGAGTGTGCCGAGCGGACCTTCCAATTTGCTGACGGTCGGCGGAGTGTAAACAGGACCGAGGTGGTAGTGCGAGGCGATTTCTTTCCCTCGTTCGCGAAGAGCTGGCGTGAAATCGATCAAATCATCGATGGAAACGCCGTTGCGGCTATAGGCTGGAGGTTTTGTGGGAATGGGCTGCGTGTGGGAATACCACTCGCCGGGGACGCTGCCGACTTCGACAGGTTTTTCGGGAATGGGCCAGATGGGCTTGCCAGTGACGCGATCGAAAACATAAAGAAAGCCTTGCTTGGTTGGCTGAGCGACGGCCTTGACCGGTTTTCCGTCAACGGTGATGTCCGCAAGAATGGGCGCGGAGGAAAT
>Ga0137409_10006797_pt1 | contig 11815 bp, 11 predicted proteins | sample CZODoug1_16funga_FD_122059 | JGI IMG/M metagenome (GOLD analysis project Ga0137409, IMG submission 122059) | Vadose zone soil fungal communities from Angelo Coast Range Reserve, California, USA - CZODoug1_16fungal (Hybrid Assembly) | ecosystem: Environmental > Terrestrial > Soil > Vadose zone... | reverse complement strand
TCGCGCATGAGCGGGACGGCCGCGCGCGACATGAGGTAGGCGGACTTGACGTTCACGTCGAGGATGCGGTCCCAATCGGCAACCTCGGTCTCGATCACGGAACGCGCTCGCAGAGGGTCGATGCCGGCGTTGTTGAAAAGGATGTCGAGGCGGCCGAACGCGGACCGTGCCAGCTCGACTGAAGCTGTCGCCGTGGCCTCTTCGGAAACGTCCCCGCTCAGGCTTCGTACATCTCCACCCGACTGCTTGATCTCGGCGGTCGCCGCCTCGAGGCTCTGCGCATCCCAATCGACGAGCACGAGTCCGGCGCCGCTGCCTGCCATCTGGCGCGCCACGGCCAGGCCCAAGCCCGAGGCGCCGCCCGTGATGAGGGCGACCTTCCCCTCGAGGCGCGTCACAGGATGGCGCGCAGGAAGGCCTGGGTCCGCTCGTTCTGCGGGTTCTTGATCATCTCGCGAGCCGGACCTTCTTCCACGATCAGGCCTTCGTCCATGAACATCAGACGGTCACCGACCTCGCGGGCGAAGCCCATCTCGTGAGTCACCACGATCATGGTCATGCCTGCGAGGGCGAGCTTCTTGATCTCCTCGAGGATGCCGCCGATCAGCTCCGGATCGAGGGCCGAGGTGACCTCGTCGAACAGCATCAGCTGCGGCTTCATGGCGAGCGCCCGGGCGATCGCCACGCGCTGCTTCTGCCCGCCTGACAGCTGGCTTGGATAGCTCTTGGCCTTGGCCGCAAGGCCCAGCCTCTCGAGCTCGGCCAGCGCGCGTTCGCGCGCCTGCTTGCCGGGCACCTTGAGCACGCGCGTGAGGCCGAGCGTCACGTTCTGCAGCGCGGTCATGTGCGGAAACAGGTTGAACTGCTGGAAGACCATCCCGATCCGCGTCCGGAGCAGGTTCAGCTCCCGCTCATATTTCATGCGATCGACAGGATGGATTTTTGGCACGTTGTCCTTGGTCCACTTCCGGCCCAGGAAAATCACCGTTCCCGTTTCCGGCGGCGAAACGAAGTTGATGCATCGAAGCAAGGTGCTCTTGCCCGACCCGGAGGGTCCGATCACGACAAGGACTTCGCCGCGGGTTACCTCGAGGTTGATGTCCTTGAGGACGTGCTGGTTGCGAAGAGTGCCCCTATGGAACCACTTGTTGACGCCCTCCAGGCGCAGGATGGCCGAACCCTGGGCTTCAGAAACCTGGAGGTCAGATCCGTCGAGCCTGCTTGCTTCCATCCCCACGGCGGATTCTAGCCGCCGTAAGGCCGCCCATCGAACGAGCGTTAGTTTGGCGACGGCCATTAAGCTGGCTGGCGTGAACGCCATCGCCTTGCTGGTTCAGCAGCTCGAAACCGTGAACGTCCGCCTGCATCATTCGGCAGGCGACCTCAGCACCGAAGAGCTGGTGGCTCGACCGCTGCCCGGCGTCAACCCCATCGCCTTTCTCGTGTGGCACATGGCGCGCAGCCAGGACTGGGCGGTCAACACCGCCATCCGTGACGTCCCGGAGGTCATCACGCGCGAGCCCTGGTCGAGGAGCCCGCTTGCGGTGCCCGGCATCGGCACCGGGTTTGAGCTGGAGGAGGCCGCCGCCGTGGCGCCGGGCCTGCACCGGGCAGACCTTCTGGCCTATGCGGACGCCGTGCATGCGGACACCCTCGCCTGGCTGCGGACGGTCGACGAGGCGATCCTCGACGAGATTCCCGACGTAGCCGCCCACGATGCTCGGCATCCCGAATACCAGACGCCTGGGTTTCGCGCCGAGATGGACAGCGGTCCGGAGCACGACGAAGCAGTCGGAAGCCGAGGCGGCCTGCCCGTGTGGATCTTCTTGACGTCGGTGTCGATCACACACCTGCACCGCCACCTCGGCGAGCTCGACCTGGTCAAGGATTTGGTGAGGCGGAAGCCGGCCTAAGTCCTTCGGGCTGAGACCGAAGCAGGCGCGGCGGCCAGGTACGTCTCCGGGACGTGGAGGCCGCCGTACAGCCAGCCGAGATACTCGGCGCCCGAAACGCCGGCTCCGGAGCGACGATCCGACTCGCGGACCAGGTGCCTACCCAGCCAGTACGTGTATTGATACGTGCCCCACAGAGGGTGCTCGATCCGGTTCAGCTCCTGGCCGGCGCGGTCCTGGTCCATGTGCCCCACACGCTCCAGATGCAACAGGACGTCGGCACGAGGTTCACCACGCTGCCGGCGGCGCACGGCCGCGGTCAGGCAGGCGCCGCGGCGCAGCCATTCGAGCTTCCAGGCCAGCTCGTCCTCAGGACCGTGATCTGGCTCGAGGCGGAAGGGCGCCAGCTCCTCGATGCCTTCGGCGATGACATTCTCCGGAGCGTTCTTCAGCTTGATGCACGCTGCGAGCCGGCCCTCCTGCGCATACGTTCGTTGGCTCAGGATCGCCATGTGGAGATAGTCGCCGGGATAGATGTTGTGTGCGACCTCGTACTTGATGGTTGACGGCATTCGCGGCACGCCCACGTTCACCTCGAAGACCATCCGGTCGGGCTCTCGCCACATGAGATGCAGCGAGGTGATCGGATCCGGCGTGCGTGCGATGTCCAGCTCTTCGCGAAACGCGATGGGAAATTCCTGCAGCGCCCATCGGCGACCGGCTCGATAGGCGTCAAGCGCGGCGTCCCACTTCTCTTCACCATGGATGAGACCTCGGCGCTCGTGGTCGCGGACAGGATCCACGCCCGAGTTTCCGAGCTGCCGGGCCAGCCCGGTCACCTCGTCCTCGAGCGCCTCGAGCTCGTCGTTGTCGGGAGGCTCGAATCTGCAAGCCAGCAAGCGCTCGACGAGCTCGATATAGCCGTAAAGCTTTGGATCGGCCGCGACCTCGATCTGAGTGGCGATCGCCCTGGCCTGGACCGCGACGTAGGCGTCGCCGGCCGTCTCGGCCCGTGTGGCGAGAGCCTGAGCGCCCGTGTGCAGCTCGCCGAGCTTCACCACCTGCTTCCTGGATTCGAGGAGCCACTCGTACGGCCCCATGTAGTCGGCCACCAGGTTGGGCAGGTGTGGCCACGCGGCGAGCGAGACCTTGACGAGCTCAGTCCCGAGGGGATCGCGCTCCACGGCGTCGGCCAATGCAGTCATGGTCACTCCTCATCACTCATGCGAGGTGTCGCTGAAGGCGCCGCTCGAGGCGGCTCGCCAGCTGGGCGACGATCACGACCATGACGAGGTAGATCCCCGCCACCGTCGTATAGAACTCGAAGGGTCGGTGGTAGAAGCTCACCCTCTCGGTGGTCTGGTACATGAGGTCGGGCACACCGATCAGGGCCACGACCGACGAGTCTTTGATGATGTCCGTGAACTGGTTGACCAGGGAGGGCAGCGCAATCCTCCAGGCTTGTGGAAAGACAACGGTAACGAACGTGCCGATGCCTCCCAACCCGAGGCTGCGCGCCGCCTCGCGCTGGCCGGGGTCGATCGCCTGGATCGCGGAGCGATAGATCTCCGCCATGTATGCGCTGTTGAGCAGCGTCAGCGAGACCACGCCCGCCGGGATCGGGTCGAGGTTGAGGCCAATCGCGGCTGCTATGCCGAAGTAGATGAACAGGATGTAGACGTACAACGAAAGCGCGCGGAAGACCTGGATGTAGAGAAAACCGATCAGACCGATCGGGCCGGGCGCCATGCGGATCAGCGCAACCACCAGACCTAGAACCAGGGAGAAAGCCACCGAGAGGAGCGCGATGCGGATCGTGACCAGGAGGCCGCGCTCCAGGAACGCCGCGGACTTTGGGATCACGCTCCAGTCGTACGAGTAGGCGAGCAGCAGCGCAGTCATGCGATTCGCAGCCTGCGCTCGAGGAGGTACACGAGGGCAGAGAAAAAGAGCACCAGCACGACGAGGATCCCGGCCACGGCGGCGAAGACTTCGAAGGGAGTGAACAGCGTCACGTTGAGCTCGTTCGCGAGGAAGACCATGTCGGGGACGGCGATCACCGCCATGATCGTGGCGCCCTTCAGCAACCCGACGAACGTGTTGCCCAGCGGCGGGACCACGATCCGGAAGGCCTGGGGCAAGACCACATGGCCGTACGTGCGGGCGCGACTCAAGCCGATTGATCGCGCCGCCTCCATCTGTCCCCGGTCGATGGCGCTCAACCCGGCGCGGAAGATCTCGGTGGTGTAGCCGGAGCCGGTCAGGGCGAGGGTGATGATGATCGCCTGGAACGAGGTGAAAGTGATGCCGGTGATGTTGGCGACCCCGAAGTAGATCCACACCAGCATCACGTACAGGGGCACACCGCGCATGACCTGCACATAAAGGAATGAGGGCACGGTCAGCGCGCGCATGCCAGAAGTGCGAAGCAGGGCGTTGACCAGGCCGATCGCGCACGCCAGGGCGAACCCGACGACTGCGACCCAGAGGTCGACCCACGCACCGGCGACGAACTGGGGCCATCGATCGGTGACGACGCGCCAGTCGAACTGGTAGGCGAGGACGATCACCGATTTGACCTGGCGACAAAGGTGGCCGGCTGAAGCATGCCGGCCACCCCTGTCAGGACTCGATCAGACCTTGACTTCCACCGGCTCGCTCCCGGGTCCGACGCCGTACGTGAGCAGGTGGTACTTCTCAAGACCTGGCCCAAGCCACTTCCTCCAGAGGCTCGTCAGCCTTTGGTGGGTGGCGTTGTAGCGAAGCCAGTTGTTGACCCAAGCCTGAAGCTTGTAGTCACCGAGCGGCATCAGGTAGGTGTTGGCGTCGACCCACAACGGAGGCCCCGCCAGCAGCTTGAGGGTGGGATGTGCTTTGAGGGAATCCTCGACGTCGAACTCGGAGAGAACCGTGGCGTCGGCCCGGCCAGTCGCCACTTCGTTGACCGCGTCCGCCAGCTGGGCAAACGGCGAGAAGCTGGCGCTGCTGAAGATCAGCTTGCTGCTGAACTCCTGAGAGCTGCCCTGCAGGACCGCGATCTTGGTACCTGATTTGTTGAGCTGGTCGGCCGCGGTGACGGTGGATCCAGGCTTGAGGATCACGACGATGGACTCGTAAAAGACCGGGAAGCTGGCGAACAGGCCCTTGAGCGCGCGGCTCGGAAGGATGGTCGCCGAAATCCCCATCATGTCGAACTTGCCCGCCACCAATCCGGCGAACAGCTGGCCGAAAGGGATCTCCACGTACTCGGGCGTCACGCCGAGGTCGGCCATCATCGCCTCGGTGAGCTCCATCTGATAGCCGGTCGGTTTGCCCGCCGAGTCCTTGAACTGAATTGGCGGGAAGGTCAGGTCGACTCCGAGCTTCGCCTTCTTGCTCGAGATCCACTTGTCGAGCACCGACGCATCCGCGGCTCCTGCGGTGGTGCCGGGGTTGGATTGTTCGCACGCAGCTATGGCGAAAGCGCCAAGACCCAGCGCCGCCGAGCCGCCCAGCTTGAGCAGCTCACGCCTGCTGGGGAGTGGCACCCGACTGGCCGGCGGAGCTTCTATGGCTTCCTCGTCGATCGACATTGAATGCCCTCCTGATGAGCGCCTCTGCGCGCGCCCGGCTATGGCCCACCAACCATGTGGGTGTCGGCGTAAGGATAGCCAGATCGATCTCAGTGTCAAGGGTTAAACGAACGGGCACTAGTTCGTAAGTGGATGATTTCCCCAGCGTCGAGAACGCCGGCTTAACAACCTCTGGCAGAGCGCGCTTTCTCTGCGGCGGATCCCCAAAGCCGTACCTGTTCCGCGACCGCGACAGCGGACATCCCAGGGTAGTTGCACCGCAGGACGAGATGCACTCGATCGCCGTAACGGCGCCCGTACTCGCTCACCTGCTCAGCCACCTCATCCGTCGTGCCCAGCAGCAAGCGGTAATGACTCGGCGGCAGATCGCGTGTCGGCTCGCGCCCCATCCACCGGTCGTAGTTGTGCCGCATGTACCGAAATCCATCGGCCACGTCGGACCAGGCCGCCTTTCGGCCACGCTCAGAGAGCGCACCGTACGTGAACAGCACCAGCTCGCCGCTCGCGTTGCCACGCTCGCGGTCGAAAGCCATGACGGCTTCATCGACCACCTTCCACGGCTCAGTAGGGTCGACCATGAGCATGTCGGCGAGCCGCGCCGCGCGTGCTGCGCCGTGATCGCCGTCGGCCGCGATCATGAGCTTTGGTCCAGCTGTTGTGGCCGGACCGGGAGTGATGCGCACCTCGCGGCCGCCGATGGTGGCGCTGCCGCCGTCAAATGCGGCGCGCAGCACCGGCACCAGCTCTTCCAATCTTTGCGCGTCGGTCGACGCCTCGACTCCGAAGCCGCGGAATTCCTCATCCCGGTAGCAAAGCGACAGGCCGAGGATGAACCGCCCGCCACTCAGCAGGTCGAGCGCGATCGCGTCTTCGGCCAGTCGGATTGGGTCGTGCAGCGAGGCCGCGAGGCGGTCTGTCGCGACAGTGATCCGAGCAGTGCGCGCAAGCAGCGCAGCCACGATCGGGATCACCGCCGGCATGTACCCGTCCTCCGCAAAGTGGTGCTCGGAGACCCACATCGAATCGAGGCCGGCCGCTTCGATCAGCTCCGCCTGGTCGAGCAGCTCGGCGTACAGCTGCCGGTGAGCGACAGGTGACGCGGGCGGCCGCTGGCCGCTGAAGTCGCCAACACCAAATTGCATTCAGACCACCTTGTGGGGACGGGCGATGAGGCGCTCCGCGCCAAACGCGACGCCGGAGAGGTGCCACGCGGCGCGATAGGCCGCATCGGAACCGGTCCAGGCAAGCGCGTCTTCGGGCCTGGCAAACCAGAGCATGTCGATCGCCTGCACCGAGAAAGGCGGCCGCCCGACGCGGTCGGGAAGTGTGATGAGCGCCTCGTGGCGCAGAGCGCCCGCATCGGACACTGCCTTGGAGTAGGGGCCGGTCAGAGCTTCGGCGAGAGCAGATTCGGATGAATTCGGCGCGCGCCTCAACAGCGTGATCAGCTTCACCGCGTCTGGGTGAGGCCGGCCGGCCGACAGGATGTGTCGCGACGTCACCGCAACGCCTGTCCGAGAGGTGTCGATGAAGTTGGCCTCGTCGGCGACCGAGTCCTCCTCGTGGGCGGGTGAATCGATGGCGGCATCCATGGCCGCGAGGTCTTCCCAGTCGAGCTCGGGCATGATGTCGAAGCCCGGGTACGGAAGCAGAAACCGCCCCCCAGCGAGGACGCCGTGGTTCTGAACGTAGGCGCGGACGCCAGGAAGGCTCGCACCGATCGCGGAGTGGTGGCCTCGCCAGTGAGCCAGGCACGCTTCCGTCGTGAGGTCACGCCGGCGAGCGGCGAAGAAGACCCGGGTGATCATCGCTTGGCTGCACTGCGCACATGGATGGGACGGCCAAGGGACACCTCGGCCGCCTCCATCAGTGATTCGGCAAACGTCGGGTGCGCATGCACCGTGAGCGCGATGTCTTCCGCTGTGGCGCCCATCTCGATCGCAAGCGCCATCTCGGCGATCAGCTCAGTTGAGCGAGGGCCTGCCAGGTGAGCTCCTAAAAGCGTGCCACCATCCTTCGCAAAGACCAGCTTGGCGAAACCTGACGTGGACGACTCGATCACCGCGCGGCCGAGGGCGGTGAGCGGGAATCGGCTGATCGAGACCTCGACGCCTGCGCCCTTGGCCTCCACTTCAGTCAGGCCGACCGCGGCAATCTCCGGCTCTGCGAATATGGCGCGGGGGATCGCGCGGCTGTCGAAGGCGGCGGTCTTGCCGCCGAGGATGTCGCCGACGACCCGGCCCTGCATCATCGCGCGATGAGCCAGGGGGAGACCCTCCGACACATCTCCGATGGCGAACACGTGGCGGTCCAGCCTCTGCTGAGCGTCCACCTTGAACAGGCCTCCGGCATGCGTCAGTCCTGCCAGCTGGAGGTCGAGCTGATCGAGGTTGGGTCGCCGGCCGCCCGACACGACGACCAGCCCACCTCGCTTGCCGAGCGACGAGAGGTCGGATGAGATGACCACATCGACGCCGGCCGTCTTCGCCCCGCGCTGTGCGGCTGCCGACAGATCCTGGTCGAAGTCGGGCAGCAAGCGCTCGCCGGAGGCGAGGGTGACGCGGCTGCCGAGCCGCGCATACGCGACCGCGATCTCGAGAGCGATGTAGTCATTGCCCACGACGAGGAGAGCCGCCGGGACCTCGTTCCACTCCAGTGCGCGGCTCGGTTCGAGCACGCGGTCGCCGTCGAAGGGCAAGGTTTCAAGGCTCGTTGCCTTCGAACCGGTGGCGATCACGACGTCCTTGAAGTCGAAGTAGCGGACGGATTCCTCGCCGATCTCGACACAAACTCGCGTGCGTCCGACAAACCGGGCGCTTCCGGTGACCACCCTGACGCCGGCCGCCTCCAGCAGCGAGGTGACCCCCTTGACAAGGATTCCTACGGCCGCGGCGCGGCTTTTCTGGAATGCGGCCATGTCCGGCCGACCCGAAAACGCGGGCATGCCGGAAGCCGCGAACTTCTCCGCGGTGGACTTGGCCGCGGCGAAGCGCGCGAGGTGCTTGCTCGGGATGCAGCCCTCGTTGAGGCAGACGCCGCCGACGCGCCCGGATCGCTCGACCAGGGTCACCGATCGCCCGAGCTGGGCCGCTCGCAGCGCGGCGACGTAGCCTGCCGGACCGGCGCCCAGGATCAAGACATCAGCAGGGTCGCTCTGGTCGCCTGCTACCAATCAGCCACCAAGCTGTTCGGGTTTTTCGATCAGGCTCCTCAGCGTCAGGGCAAAGCTGAGACCTTGCTCGCCGTCGATCACGCGGTGGTCGAACGTGACCGACATCGGCATCACCGGCCGAGCCACCACGTTGCCGTCGCGTACGACTGCCTTGTCCTCGATCCATCCGAAGGCGACAAGCGCCACCTCCGGCGGCCTGATGAGCGAGGTCCCCGGCCCACCCCGCCACGCACCGGTGTTGCTGATGGTGAAGGTACCGCCCTGTACGTCGGAGACCGAGACCTTGCCTTCGCGCGCCGCGGTGGTGACCCGGTCCACGGCCGCCGCCAGCGCGGCGAGATCGAGTGTGTCGGCATGCTTCACGACCGGAACGATCAGGCCGTCGGGGGTTGCGGTCGCCACCCCGACGTTGACGTCCTCGTGCATGACGATCTCACCTCTCTCATCGTCCAACGAGGAGTTGAAGATCGGGTGGCGTCGCAAGGCGATAGCGGCCGCGCGCACCAGCAACGTATCGAATGGAAATCGAGCCCCCTTCCTCTCCGCTTCGCGGCGCAAGCGCGTCGCGAGCTCGGCGAATGCCCCCGCCTCCAGCTCATGGAAGCCGGTGACGTGCGGAATCGTCCGGGCCGAAAGCGCCATCGTCTCGGCCATCCGCTTCTGCACGCCGCGCAGCCGTACGCGCTGACCCGGCCCCGCCGGCGCTGGTGTGGCCGGCGCGGCCGTGGTCCGGCGCTTCACATCCTCCGCCGAGATGCGGCCGCCTGGCCCGCTGCCCTTGACGGTCGCGAGGTCGACGCCCAGCTCGCGAGCGAGCTTGCGCACCGCGGGTGGGGCAAGCACCCCGGCGCCTTCCGCCGCCGAAGCCACCGCGACTGTCGTCCCAGGCGACGGTTCCTGCGCGTGCGTCTGAGCGCCGGCGCCGGAGATCTGCGCATCGGTCTCGATCACGTAGAGGACCGCCCCCGTCTTCACGACATCCCCCTCCGCCGCCCGCTGCTCGACGACCACGCCTGCTCCGGGCGACGGCAGCTCGACCGTGGCTTTGTCCGTCATCATCTCGACCACCGGCTGGTCTTCAGTTACGCGATCGCCCGTCGCGACGAGCCATTTCGCCACCTCAGCCTCGGCGAGGCCTTCGCCGATGTCGGGCAGCCGAAACTCGAATCTCGGCACGCTACTCGCGCGTGGTGGCGACGATCGCCTCGAGCACGCGCTCGGGATTGGGCAGGTACTGCTCCTCGAGCATCTGCACCGGATAGGGCACGTCGGGTGACGCGACTCGGCGGATGGGCGCCTGCAGTGAGAAGAAGGCCTCCTCCTGGATGGTTGCCACCACCTCGGCGCCGAAGCCCGCGGTCAGCGCCGCCTCCTGGAGCACCACGGCGCGGCCCGTCTTGGTGACTGAGGCCGCGAGCGTGGCCGCGTCAAGGGGGACGAGAGTGCGAAGGTCGATGACCTCGACCGAGATGCCCTGCGCTCGGGCGTCCTCTGCCGCTTGGAGCGCGAGCTGGACGGCGCCGCTCCATGCAACCAGCGTCACGTCGGCGCCTTCGCGCGCGATCCGCGCCTTGCCGATCTCGACCTCGTAGTCCCCGTCAGGCACCTCTCCCTTGATCTGACGGTATCCCCGAAGAGGCTCCAGGAACAGAACAGGATCGGGGTCGCGGATGGACGCGAGCAACAATCCTTTGGTGTCGTATGGCGTCGAAGGCGCGACCACCTTCAGGCCCGGCGCGTGGGCGAAGTGCGCCTCGAATGCGTCCGAGTGAAGCTCGGGAGCGCGCACCCCGCCGCCATACGGCGCGCGGATCGTGACCTGCGCGGAAAAGCGCCCGGCCGATCGATACCGGACACGGGCAAGCTGGTCGACCACCTGGTTGAAGCCGTTGTGCGCGAATCCGAGGAACTGGATTTCAGCCACCGGCACCCAACCCGCGAGCGCCAGGCCGATCGCGGCGCCCGCGATCACGCCTTCAGATAGAGGTGTGTCGATGACCCTCGTTGCGCCGTGCGTGCCGTACAGGCCGTCAGTCGCGCGAAAGACTCCCCCGCTGAGACCTACATCCTCGCCAAACACGATCACGCGCTCGTCCCGCGCCATCTCGAGAGTCAGCGCCTGGTTCACCGCCTCGATGACGGTGAGCTCAGCCACGGTCACCTTTGTCAAAACGCGTCATCTGTCGCTGTAGACGCTGGGACTGGTCGGCGTGAACCTTCCCGAAGTAGTACGCAGGATCGGGGGCAGGTTCTTTCTGCGCTTCCTCCCATGCGACGCGTAGATCTTCCTTGACCTCGTCCTCGATCCGATCGAGGCCTGCCTGATCCACCACGCCGCGGGCTTTGAGGTGCAGCTGCATCCGGCGGAGCGGATCGCGGTTGATCCACAGATCGTGCATCTCGCGAGGCTCGTAACGGCTGGGGTCGTCGGCTGTCGTGTGAAGCCCCAGCCGGTAGGTCACCGCCTCGACAAAGGTCGGCCCTTTGCCTTCGCGGGCACGCCGCGCAGCTGCGAGCACCGTCGCGTAGACCGCGAACAGATCGTTGCCGTCGCACTGGATGCCTGGAAAACCGTACGCGACCGCCTTTTGCGCCAGCGTCTCTGACGCGGTCTGCTGGGCGACGCTCGTCGAGATGGCCCAGCCGTTGTTCTGGCAGAGAAAGATGATCGGCGCCTTCATGACCCCGGCCAGGTTTGCAGCTTCGTGAAAATCGCCTTGCGATGTGCCTCCGTCGCCGAAGATCGCGAGCACGACTCCGGGTTCGCCTTTCAGCTTCATGCCCCAGGCAAGCCCGACCGCCTGCGGCAGCTGGCCGGCAATCGCGGCCTGAAACGGAAGCATCTTCAGATCGCCCGGCACCTGGAACGCGATGGGGTGACCAACGTGCCACAAGAACGCAAGACGCAGCGGGTAGCCATGCCACAGCTGGCCTGCCAGCTCGCGGTATTGAGGCACGAACCAGTCGGTTTTCGCGTCGACCGCCATCGCGGCTCCGACCGTGGCCGCCTCCTGGCCAATGCCGGGCGCAAGGGTGACCATGCGTCCTTGACGCTGCAGGCTGACCGACCGCTCGTCGAACCGGCGGCCTCTCAACATCACGCGGTAGCCTTCGAGCGCCATCTCGTCGCTCATCGGCTGCTCATCGACGAGAAGCTCGCCGTCCTCGTCGAGATACCT
>Ga0137409_10006796_pt1 | contig 11816 bp, 11 predicted proteins | sample CZODoug1_16funga_FD_122059 | JGI IMG/M metagenome (GOLD analysis project Ga0137409, IMG submission 122059) | Vadose zone soil fungal communities from Angelo Coast Range Reserve, California, USA - CZODoug1_16fungal (Hybrid Assembly) | ecosystem: Environmental > Terrestrial > Soil > Vadose zone... | reverse complement strand
TATCTGCGCGAACAGGTCGGAGCGCCGCTCGCGCGGCTTGGCTTCGAAAACGAAATCGTTGCGAATCCGGTCGCCAACGGCGGCCCGTTCCTGATCGCGCGTCGCATTGAAAGCGAAGATCTTCCGACGCTGCTCACATATGGACACGGCGATGTTGTAAGTGGCCAGGCCGGTTCCTGGCGCACAGGCCTGGACCCGTGGACGCTCACGCAAGAAGGCGACCGCTGGTACGGCCGCGGCACTGCCGACAACAAGGGCCAGCACACCATCAACCTGGCTGCACTGGCGGCGGTGATCGAAACGCGCGGCCGGCGGCTCGGCTACAACGTCACCGTCCTGCTCGAAACAGGCGAAGAAGCGGGCTCGCCCGGGTTGCACGACGTCTGCCGCGCGCACAAGCAGGATCTTGCCGCCGACCTGTTCCTCGCCTGCGATGGGCCACGCGTCCATGCCGCGCAACCGACATTGTTCCTCGGCTCACGGGGTGCGGTGAACTTCACCTTGCGCCTGCGTGCGCGCGAGAAGTCCTATCACTCTGGCAACTGGGGCGGGGTACTGGCCAATCCGGGGACCGTGCTCGCCCACGCGCTGGCGACGATGGTGGATCGGCACGGTCGCATTCTGGTCGAGGCGCTGCGCCCGGCGCATGTGCCCGAAGCAGTGCGGCGCGTGCTGGCGGACGTCGAAATCGGCGGCGGCGAAGACGATCCGGCGCTCGATGCGGGGTGGGGCGGGCCAGGCCTTACCCCGGCTGAGCGCTTGATGGCATGGAACACGATTGAAGTGCTGGCGCTGGGTGCCGGCTCACCGCAGCGACCTGTCAATGCGATTCCAGGCCAGGCGGTAGCGTTCTGCCAGCTGCGATTTGTCGTCGGCACGCCGTGGCGGGAATTGCGCGACATCGTGCGAGCGCATCTGGATACGCACGGCTTCGGCGCGATCGAAGTCGACGTCACGCTCGCCGGCGCTGCGACCCGCCTGGATGTCGACAGCCCGTGGGTGGCGTGGGCGCAACAGTCGATCGAAGCAACCAGCAGCAAGCGACCGACCACGCTGCCCAACCTGGGCGGCTCGTTGCCCAACGACGTGTTTGCCGAATTGCTGGGCATGCCGACGTTGTGGGTTCCGCACTCGTATCCCGCGTGCGCCCAACATGCACCGAACGAACACCTGCTCGCGCCGGTTGCCCGCGAAGGGCTGCGCATCATGGCCGGACTCTATTGGGATCTCGGCGAGCGCGAGAGCCCGTGGGCGTGAGTCCGGAACGCGCCGGGTGGCGGAAGGTCAAAGCTGCGATTCAGGAGGCAGCATGCGAAGCACAAGACCAAAGTCGCGGACCGAGCGCGCGCGCCACGTTGATGCTCTGCTCGACGATGCGCTGCGGATGACCTTTCCCGCCAGCGATCCGATCGCGCTTGCGCTGGATACCGCGCCTGCCGGGGCGCAGAAGGAGAGCAGCGATGATCACCTGCACCCATCGGGGTCAAGTCCAATCGGTACGACCGAGCGCTGAAGGCTGCGAGGAATGCCTGAAGACCGGTGATCCCTGGGTCCACCTGCGCATGTGTCTGACCTGCGGTCATGTCGGGTGCTGTGACAGTTCGATCAACAAACACGCCACCAGGCACTACCACGCAACCACGCATCCGATCATGCGTTCGATCGAACCCGGCGAGAGCTGGATGTGGTGTTACGTCGACGAGGTCATGCTGACCTGACCGGGGAGTTCGCAGCGTGAGTGCGCGCCCGCGGCGTATCCTCGAAGCACCGGTGGCAGTTGCGACGGAGGACGAATGGCCGAGATCGACAAGGACAAGGTCGTCGCAGTTTTGAATCGCATTCTGGAGATGGAACTGGCCGGAGTCGTGCGTTACACCCACTACTCCTTCCTGGTGTTCGGCTACGGCCGCATCCCGATCGTGTCCTGGATGCGCGCGCAAGCGAGCGAAGCGCTGCTGCACGCGCAGCAGGTGGGCGAATGGATCACGCACCTTGGCGCCTATCCTTCGCTGCAGATCGGTGCGCTGCTCGATTCGCACAAGCTGGACATCGGCGACATGCTGCGCGAGTCCCTGCAGACCGAAAGCGCAGCGCTTGCGCAGTATCGTGAATTGCTCGAGCTCGTAAAGGATCGTTCGGTGCCGCTGGAGGAGTTCGCGCGCCAGATGGTCACGGCCGAGGAACTGCACGCGGGCGAGGTCGACAAGATGCTGCGCAAACCCGGCCAGATCGCCGCGTTCGCCGAGCGCAAAGGCTGACCACTTACCGCGCACGGATCTTCCATCGAGTTTGCGGACGCGGCCAATGCGGATCGAGGTCGCGGACTGTTGAGTCGCAAGCATCAGCACGAGAAAGGAACCCGGCTTGCCGGGTTCTTTTTTTTGCGGATCGAGGCGCGTGCGGGTTTTGGCACGTCATTTGCCACGACGATCAAGCATTGAACTCCGGCTTTTACCGGGACAAACCTGCCGGCACATGCCGCAACCCTCGTTACGTTCGACCCTTCATCACGGAATCGCATCATGGCCAAAACCCCGTTTCTCACCGACGTGCAGACGTTGCGGCAACGCGCCCGTCAGCACATCACCGAAGGCTCGGTCACCGCGGGATATGCGGCGGACCGCGAAGTCGTGCTCAAGCTGTTGAATGACGCATTGGCTACCGAACTCGTCTGCGTGCTGCGTTACCGCCGCCACCATTTCATGGGGCGCGGCATTCACTCACAGAGCGTGGCCGAGGAATTCCTCGAACATTCCAACGACGAGCAGGCGCATGCGGACGAGATCGCGGAGCGCATCGTCCAGCTTGGCGGCGAACCCGACTTTGCGCCGGAGGGGCTGGTCAGCCGCAGTCATGCGGAATACGTCGAAGGAGACTCGCTGACCAGCATGATCAAGGAAGATCTGGTGGCCGAACGCGTGGCCATCGACAGCTATCGCGAGATGATTCAGTACTTCGGCGAACGCGATCCAACGTCGCGCCGCATGATGGAGGGCATCCTGGCGAAGGAAGAAGAGCACGCCGATGATCTAGCCGAGCTGCTCGTCGCCTTTCCCGACGAAACCAGGGGCAATGGAGACGGCGGAGCGAGGTCCAGGTAAGGCCTGCTACGGCGGGCTGACGTGCAGCGACAGCGCTGCCGTCGCGGCGGTAGCGCTCGCACTCGGCGCCTGCAGCGCAACGAACTGGTCGCTCGCGGCGCGCCACGAAAAGCGCTGCGCGTAAGCGCGACAACGCTCGCGCGGAATACGCAGCGCGCGCGTCGCAGCGCCACGCAGATCGTCACTCAGGCAGGCAACGTCCGAGTTGCCCACCACATCGAGTGGGCCTTGCACGGGAAACGCCGCGACCGGCGTCCCGCAGGCCAGCGCCTCGAGCATGACCAGGCCGAATGTGTCGGTGCGACTGGGAAACACAAACACGTCGACGCTGCTGTACAGCGCCGCCAGGTCCTCTCGGCTGAGAATGCCGACGAAACGAACGTCCGGAAACCGTCGCTGCATGCGCACGAGCGCGGGTCCTTCGCCCGCCACGATGCGCGTGCCGGGCAGGTCGAGGTTCAGAAACCCTTCCAGATTCTTTTCGACTGAAACGCGCCCGACGTAAAGAAAGCGCGGCCGGTCGCAGCCGGCAACGAGTGGTGATTCTTCGGCGCGCGGATGGAACGCATCGAGATCGACGCCGCGGGTCCAGCGCGCGACGTTCGTCAAGCCGGCGCGAGCAAGTTCTCGATCGACTTCAGGTGTCGGCGAAAGAACGCGCGTTGCCGCGCCGTGAAACCAGCGCAGAAATCCATACACCCAGGTCTCGGGCACGCCGAACATGGCGTTCAGATACTGCGGAAAGCGGGTGTGATATGCCGTCGTGAACGGCAGGCGATGGCGCAAGCAGTATCGCCGCGCCGCTTGCCCGAGCGGACCTTCGGTGGCGATGTGAATGGCGAGTTCCTGCGGCGCCGAACGATGCATGTCGATGAACTGCGCGACGCGCCGGTAGGGCAACAGCGAAAGGCGGATCTCGGGATAACGCGGGCAGGGCACCGTCAGAAAACCGCGCGGGCTGATCACGGCGGTTTCGTGCCCCAGGTTCTGGCACTCGCGGTTGGTCGCTTCGATGGTGCGGACTACGCCGTTGACTTGTGGATGCCACGCGTCGGTGACGGTGAGAATCTTCATGCCGCGAGTTCGGACCCGACCACGTCCGCATCCTCGTGATCCCAGCGCGGGACCGGTTCGGACGGAGCACGGATCACTTTCCATTCGACGATCTCGAGTTCGCCATCGAGCGTTTCGACGAGTGCGGTCAGGCTCTCGACCCAATCGCCGTCGTTGCAATAGAGCAGGCCGTCCATGCTGCGGATCTCGGCCTTGTGAATGTGGCCGCAGACCACTCCGTCATAGCCGCGCCGGCGCGCTTCGCGCAGCAATACGTGCTCGAAGTTGGTGATGAAGCTCACCGCGTTCTTGGTCTTGTGCTTCAGGTACTGCGAGAGCGACCAGTAGTCGCGCCCGAAGAACGCGCGCAGATCGTTGAAGTGGCGGTTCAACCCGAGGATGAAGTCGTACAGGCGATCGCCGACCTTGGCCAGCCAGGGCGCGTGCTGGATCACGCCGTCGGCGAAATCGCCGTGCACCACCCACAGCCGCCGCCCGTCGAGAAGGTGGTGCTCGGCTTCAGCGCGAATCGCGATGTCGCCGAAATTCAGGCCGGCGAACTGGCGTCCCACCTCGTCGTGGTTGCCGGGGACATAGATAACGCATGTCCCTTTGCGTGCGCACCGCAGGACCTTCTGGATCACGTCGTTGTGCGACTGCGGCCAGAAGAAACGCCGCTTCAGTGCCCAGGCGTCGATGACGTCGCCGATCAGGTAGAGCTGGTCGGCTTGATGGTGGCGCAGGAAATCGATGAGGTGCGCCGCCTTGCAACCCGGCGTGCCGAGATGAATGTCCGAGAGAAAGATCGTGCGCAGGCGGCGCATGCGGGCGGGCGCGGGGTTTGCGGGGTTTGTCGCGACGCCGGTCGAAACGCTGGCTTCCCTGAACGGCAGCGGGATAGGTCGCAACGCTTCAACAACTGAATCCATGAATGCAGCGTAAGGATGAGAAGTGACTCGCAAGTGACTGAAACGAGTGCGGAACTTCGCGGTTGCCCGCGAACGCGCGCCAGCGGTTCGGCTCTCGGTCGTGTCACCGGCTCAGGTGAGGCTTGTTGCGCTGTCACGTAATCGTCACTGGGTGGTCGCGGATTTCGCGGTAGGCCTCGCCGGCTACTCGATCGGCTGCCCGGGCGTTATGCGCGTCACTTCGATCTGCTGGCAGAAGAAAACGCGCTGCTCGCCGCGTGACGCGTGGAAGGCACGGTCATTCGCCCTTGATGCCGGCGTCCTTGACGATCTTGGCCCAGCGCACCTTCTCGTCCCGAATAAAAGCGCCGAACTGCTCCGGCGTGTCGCCCACCACGTCGGCGCCCTGAGCGGCCATACGTTCCTTGATCTCGGGTGAATGGAGCACCTGGACTACCGCGGCGTTCAGTTTTGCGATCACGTCCTTGGGTGTGGCGCCCGTGGCCAGCAAGCCCTGCCATGACCCCGACTGAAAGCCCGGCACGCCGGCTTCGTCGACGGTCGGCACGTCCGGCAGCGCCGGCGAGCGCGTTTTGCCTGCGATGGCGAGCGCCTTGATCTTGCCGGACTTGATGTGAGGCAGCGTTGCCAGCAGGCCGTTCAGCGTCATGTTGACTTCGCCACCGACCAGGCCGGTCAGGGCCTGCGCGCCGCCCTTGTACGGCACATGCACCATTTCGATGCCGGTCATCATCTTGAATTGCTCACCGGCCAGATGCACAGCGGTGCCGTTGCCCGCCGAGGCGAAATTGATCTTGCCCGGATTGGCCTTGGCCCAGGCGATGAGTTCCTTCACCGAGTTCGCGGGTATCGACGGATGCACGACCAGGGCGTGAGGTGAAACCGCCACCATGGTGATGGGCGCCAGGTCCTTGACCGGGTCATAACCGAGCTTGGCGTAGATGCTCGGGCTGATGGTGAGCGTGCCGACGTCGAGGAGGAGCAGCGTGTAACCGTCCGGCTCGGCCTTGGCGACCAGTTCGGCGCCGATATTGCCGCCGGCGCCCGGTTTGTTGTCGACCACGACCGACTGCTTCCATGACTCGCTCAACTTCTGGCCGATGGCCCGCGCGAGCACGTCCGACGTGCCGCCCGGGGGGAACGGAACGATGATGCGGATCGGCTTGGCGGGATACGTTGCTGCGGCTTGCGCCAGCGCGGCCGTGGCGAGCGCGAACAGCGCGCAAGCGGCCGCAAGCCGGACCGGGATCGAACGTGGCATTGCCTGTCTCCTCAAGGATGGGCGCGACGGATGGGCGCGATGGATGGGCGCGATGGATGAGCGCGAGCCAAAGCGAACCTTCCAACATTTTCGTTGTGCTATGCGATGAAAGGCTCATGCAAGGGTAAAGCATGCTTAAGATTCTCGCGCCGTCTTCCCAGCCATGTCAGACGCAACCGAAGATCGAAGCGATTCCCGGCGTCTATTCGATGACCGGTCTTCAGCAGCACCCGTCGCCGACGAGGTGATGCCCGATCAGATCGCCCGTTTCGCCGGCACGCGGCCGCTTTACGTGTTGCCCAATGCGTGGGGCGCTCGCCTGTCGGCGGCGCGGTGGAATTTCAGCGGCCTGACGAGGTTGAAGTCCTGCGCGTTACGCGAACTCGTGCTCGGCTTCCGCGCCGCCGGATCGGCAACGATCGTTCGCAGCCTGGCCGACGGCAGCATGCGCAAACGCCCGATGCTCGGCGCGGTGTCGCTGATGAATCCGGCGCAGGACGTGGAGTGGTTGATCGACGGCCGCTGCGAGGTGGTGCACATCTACATTCCGCGCACTGCGCTGCAGGATTTTTCACGCAAGGCGTTCGGCAGTGACCTCAGTCATCTGATGCGCGAATTCGTCGGCGTTCGTGATCCGTGGCTCAGTGCCTACTTCCAGATGCTGAACAGCGAGATTGCGCATGCAGCGCGCGAACCGGATGCAGCCGATCCGCTGTTTCTTGCCGAAACCGAATCGATCCTGTTACGCCATCTGCTCGAATGGCATTCGGATGCCGATCGCGGTGACCTGAAAGCGCTCGAACGCGCGCGTCGCATACCGCCGCTGCGCAGCGCGGTGCTGCGCCGGGTGCAGGATTACATCGAGATCCATCTCGGCGAAGACATGCATCTCGCCCAGCTCGCCGCGGTGGCGTGCATGTCGGAGGATCATTTTCTGCGGTCGTTTCGGGCCGCGTGCGGCACCACGCCGTATCAGTACGTGATCGAGAAGCGGGTCGAAATGGCGCGCCAGCTGTTGGCGGACACGCGCATCCCGATCGGCCAGATCGCACGCGACTGCGGCTTCAAGAACGCGCCGCAACTGTCGCTGCGTTTTCGTGCCGCGACGGGCGTGAGTCCGTCGCGCTATCGCGCGTCGTCAGCTCGCGCCTGACGCGATCGTTTGCGATGCCGTGACAGCGGCATGCGCAATGCGCGCGAGGTTGCTGTCGCCGACTTTCCGAAAACCGCGCCGACTTATCGGATCTCGCGAAAATCTTTTTCGTGCCTGAAGTCGCCGTAGGGTCCCCCTTACACTGAAATCGCAAACCTGACGCCTGCCGCACGCGCAATCCTCTTGTTGATTCGCGCGCCGTCCACCGCCGGCCACCAGGCAAAACAAGATTCACAACGAAGGCACCACGCGGTGCCAAACAAGGAGGACATCCGATGAAACTGACGCGCGTCGCCGCGGCGATCCTGCCGGCGATTCTGTGCGTGGCCGCCGCTCCCGCTCTCGCTCACCGGGACCGGGACGGGGACCCGGCGCTGATAAAAGCGCGGCAGAAGTTTTTTGGCATTGAAAACGTGGATGAGCGCGGAAGGGTAAGCAGGGACAAGGTCATCTTTTCCTGGGCGAGCAACACGACCTACGTCGTCTCCGTGCTCGGCCGCGTTCTGCTGCTCGACAGCTACATCAATCGTCCGGAGTTGCCGACCGCGCCGCTGGACAAGCGCCGCACGCCAATCCTCCCGCAGGATTTCATCGACGTGGCGCCGGAAGCGATCTTCCTCGGTCACGGTCACGGCGATCACGCCGACAACGCCGCGTACGTCGCAAAATGGGCCGACATTCCGATCTACGCGTCGCCGGAAACGTGCGACGTGATGCAACTTGATGTCACGCGCATGTGGAACGACCCCAATCTGATCAACGGCGGCGCCAAGATCATTCCGAACGGCGATCCGGTGCAATGCGTCGGTGTGGTGCCGCCGAACTCGCCGCCGGGCGAGTACACGGGCACGCTGGCCAATCCTGCGGGCGGAACGACTCAGGTCAGACGCATCCGGCAGTTCGACCCGGAGATCTGCATTCTGACGTTCAAGCATGTTCATTCCGGCACTGCGCCGGTCGACACGTCCTTCCCGCATTCGCCGCTTTCCAACCTCGGGGACCCGCGTTATGCGGGACGAGTGATCGAGACGCCTGCGCCGGCCATCACCTACCCGGCGATGTTTCCGACCGGTACGCCCTTTACGCCGCCGGCGAATGCCGCGCTACGCGTGCCCGGGCAGATCGATACGACCACCAGCGGATTCGGCGGCAGCGCGGGCATCATCGAAATCTTTTATCACTTCGTCGTGCGCAGAGGCGAGAACGATTTCGCATTTTCGTGGGTCAACTCTGCCGGCCCGGTGAAGGAAGGCATCGGCACCGGATCGCCGGGACTGATCTCGCTGGCCCAGTTCAGCGATCCGGTCAACAACGGACCCGCGATCGCGCTTGCCGCGGAGATCGGCAAGGGTCTTTTTTCGATCATGGACAACCTGCCGCAGACCGACGTGCTGCTGGGTTCCATCGTCAGCTTGGGTGCCACCAACAACCAGCAGCGCGACATCATCCAGTACACGCAGCACCTGAAGCCCAAGGTGTATTACCCCGGCCACCTGACCGACGTCGCGCAAGCCGGCTCCGCGCTGTATCACAAGATCAACTGGCGCGAGACGGCTCTCAACATGGGCTTCCCGCAGGAAGAGTGGCCGGAGTTCCGCCTGCTGGTCGACCCGAACGACTTCATGGTGCCGCAGGTGTTCAACCCGAGCGACGACCGCTGGCGCAAGGACCACGAGTCGCACGGCCGATCACACCATCACAATTCGGACCCGTGCCGCTAAGCTGAGCCGATATCCGTGCGCGATGGGCGGCTCGTCCTGGCCGCTTGCGCGCACGACGGTCAGAGTGGTGGTTGACGCAGCCAGCGCAATCGTCGTCGAGCTTTCCGGTGTCGTTTTCTCCTGGCCCGCCGTTGCGCGGCCGGTAGTGAACGTCGCGTCGTTGCGCATCGCACGCGGCGAGCGCGTGTTCTTGCGTGGGCCGAGCGGCAGCGGCAAGTCGACGCTGCTGAGCCTTCTCGCCGGCGTGGTGACACCGCAGGCAGGGGCGATCCGCATGCTTGGCACCGACCTCGGCGCCCTGCGTGGTGCCGCGCGCGATCGTTTCCGCGCCGATCACGTCGGCTACATCTTTCAGATGTTCAATCTCATTCCTTATTTGTCCGTGCTCGAGAACGTATGCCTGCCTTGCGGTTTCTCCGCTGCGCGCGCCGCCAAGGCGAAACGCACGGCGCCGGACGTGCGGGAAGAGGCGCGGCGCCTGCTCGACCATCTCGACATGGGCAGTGCCGAGGTTCTACGGCGCCCGGTGACCGAGCTCAGCGTCGGCCAGCAGCAACGCGTTGCCGCGGCGCGTGCGCTGATGGGCGCACCCGACCTGGTGCTTGCTGACGAGCCGACCTCTGCGCTCGATGCCGATCGGCGCGCGGCGTTCCTCGAGTTGCTGTTCCGCGAATGCGAGCGCGCGGCAGCCACTCTGGTGTTCGCCAGCCACGATATCTCGCTCGCGCCGCGCTTCGATCGCACGATCGATGTCTCCGCAAGCCTTCATGATCCTCAACCTCGCCCTCAAGAGCTTGCGTAATCGCCGGTTCACCGCCGTGCTGACGGTGCTCTCGATCGCGCTCGCTGTTGCGCTGTTGCTCGGTGTCGAACGCATCCGCGAGCAATCGCGCGAGGCGTTTGCCAGGACGATCTCCGGGACGGATCTCATCGTCGGCGCCCGCAGCAGCCCGATGCACCTGTTGCTCTTTTCCGTCTTTCGCATCGGCAATCCCAACAACAACGTCCGCTGGGACAGCTATCGCGAGATTGCGGCGCGACCCGAGGTGGCGTGGACGATCCCGCTCTCGCTCGGCGATTCGCACCGTGGCTACCGCGTGCTGGGAACCACGCCTGATTATTTCGAGCATTTGCGCTTCGCACGCGAGCACAAGCTCGCGTTCGCGCACGGCACGCGTTTCGAGAACGCGCGCGACGCTGTGCTGGGCGCCGAGGTAGCGCAAGCACTGGGTTACGGCCTGGGCCAGCCGATCGTCATTGCGCACGGCAGCGGCGAAATGGAATCGTCGTTGCACAAGGAACATCCTTTCCGCGTGGTCGGCATCCTTGCCCCCACCGGCACGCCGGTCGATCGGACGATCCATGTTCCGCTGGAGGGCATCGATCTCATCCACACCGGCGCCGATGAAGCGGCGCACGACCCACTCGCTGCTGCCGTACAGAAAATGCGGCCTCGGCAGCGGTCCGATCCCGAAGCGCGCCCAATCAGCGCTTTCCTGCTTGGCCTGAAAACGCGCGGCGGCGCGCTGTCGTTGCAGCGAGTGGTGAACGACCATGCGCGCGAAGCGCTGACCGCCATCCTGCCGGGTGTGACGCTGCTCGAGGTGTGGGAGGTCGTTGGCACGGCCGAACGTGCGTTGCTTGCGATGTCGGTGCTGGTGGTCGTCGTGGGTCTGGCCGGCATGCTGGTCGCGCTGCTCACCAGCCTCGCCGAACGCCGGCGTGAGATGGCCGTATTGCGTTCCGTCGGCGCACGACCGGCGCAGATATTCGGATTGATCCTCGGCGAGGCGACGCTCCTTGGCGTGATCGGCGTCGCGCTCGGTGGCATCGCACTCGACGTTGGCGTGCTGCTCGCGCGACCGTGGCTGCAGTCGCATCTCGGATTCTTCGTCGAGCCGGGTTGGCCCACGCCCCGTGAGGCCGGCCTTATGCTCTCGATCGTCGTCGCTGCCGGCCTGGTCGGCGTATTGCCGGCGTACCGGATATATCGTTATTCACTTGCTGACGGAATGACAATAAGGATGTGATGCGGGACGGCACAATGAGAGCGAATTTCTCGCGCTACGTACTTGCGTTCTGTTGCGCGCTCGCGGCTTCGGTCTCCGGCGCTGAAGGGCCACGCCAGATCGGCTGGGAAAACCTGACGCTCAAGTTATCCGCAGCCGAGAATCCTTTCGCGACCCTCTCTCCCGAGCAACTCGAAGCACTGGTCGACGTTGCGGTGGTGCGCGATCGCAGGGCACGTGGCGCGGCCGTCACGGCGCAGGAAACTTCGAGCGAACGCAATGCGATTGCCAGACTTCAGCAGGCCGGCGTCAACGTCGACCGCCTCCTGGCGCAGCGCGATGAGATCGCCGCCAGGCAGCGCGCACTGGCCAGTGCCGTCAACCCGGCGCTCGACGGACAGCAGGTACGAATGGCGGGTTATCTGCTGCCGCTCGAATTTGCGGGCAAGGAAGTCACGGAATTCCTGCTCGTGCCTTGGGCGGGCGCGTGCATCCATACCCCTCCGCCACCCGCGAACCAGATCGTGCATGTGAAACCGGAGAAACCGGTCGCAGTCACGGGAATGTTCGACGCCGTCTGGGTGACGGG
>Ga0137409_10006795_pt1 | contig 11816 bp, 10 predicted proteins | sample CZODoug1_16funga_FD_122059 | JGI IMG/M metagenome (GOLD analysis project Ga0137409, IMG submission 122059) | Vadose zone soil fungal communities from Angelo Coast Range Reserve, California, USA - CZODoug1_16fungal (Hybrid Assembly) | ecosystem: Environmental > Terrestrial > Soil > Vadose zone... | reverse complement strand
CATCGCCCGAAAGAGCTACGGAAGCCGCCGACTGGTTGGTACGGCCAGCTACATGGGCGGTTCGCCATTCGCGAGAATCATCGCACTTTGCACTTTTTTCGGGCCGGTCGCGGGAACGTTGATCTCATTAGGAGCAGTCCAGGCTTATCGGCGTCAACGCTGGTATTTCTGGTTCAGTCTTATCGCGTTCCTCTGCGTCGGGCCGTTGTTCGCCTGGATCACCAACCTAAACCTCGCCACCGCGCCATCCGCGTTGTTCGTGTTGCAGCGGTTTTTTCTCCTGCCCCAAGTCGTCGTCGCACCCTTGATCGCATTCGGCGTTTTGTTAATCGCCGAAGTCATCGCGTCTTCTGCGCCGGCGCTGCCGACCCGGCCCTTGCCGCTGCTGGCCGCATCGCTCCTCATTGTCCTGATTGTGAGCGTGGTCGCCGCAGTAATAAGTGCGCATCCGGTGCTCAAACTCGATCCCAGCAGCGTCGTCTTTACGGGTCGTTAGGTCATGGTCCGTTGTCGGTCGATCTACGAAGTGCCGGCTCGGTCACGCGGAAGCCGCACTACGCGCAACAGCGAGATTTGGTCGACGCGGTCAGTAGGCTTCCTTCGCCCGCTAGAGAGACTAGCATGAAGCGCGGCATGGCCGGACTGATCGACGATGCCAGGCTGCGGACACCGCGGTCACGCTCGCTGCCGCGGTGCGTTCGGCTGGCGTCACGACGTCGGCACTAAACTCTCCGGGTGCGGCCAGCACGCCAAACCATCGTTGCGCAAATCGACAGTGATTTCACGCCCGGTTTCTAGACCGTGATGCCATTCCAGCTTGCGCTCCGCCGACAGCCACAGGCGTTCGGTGCCACAGCCTGGCGCCACCTGAAAGTGCGCCCGCGCCGGCGTCGATATGTTCCCTAACGGCTTGATTGTCATAACCGGCTTCCAAAAAGTACGGAACGGTTGTCCTGTCGTCCAGCGGGAGCGGGGCAGCCCGTTCTCCGACGCTGCGAACGTCCCGCTTCAGCAACCTCAGGCGTCCGATCGATGGGAACGCGCAGCCGCAACACGGCGGGCGGTTCGCCGCCGACATCGCGCGGATGCACGACATCAGGGACGTTCGGCCTCGGCACCGGCGTCAATCCATAGATATTGAGGAAGCGCGGCTTCATTCGCGCCCAGGAGAGACGATATCTCACCGCGCGTCCACAGGTAGCCTTCGCCCTCCATGCCATCGAACTGCGCATCGCGTCAGCAGTCGACCAAACGGTTAATGATTCAAAGTCAGCCTTAGCCGCAGGCCGAGGAGCAGGCGCTATCTAGAATCGATGATTGAAGACCTGGAGTTTTAGCTTTGATCCTAAGCGCGTACCAATTGCGTCCGTAGCTCAGCGGCAGAGCGGCCGCCAGAAGGCTCAAGGCGATCGCGACAACTGCGCCTCGTCACGCCCGGTTCCCTGCTTGCAAGTCGGACACGATCTTGGCAGCCGAGCACGCCTCCCGAAAGAAGGATGACCTCCGGAACTGTTCGCTCGGCCCGCTGTCGGAGACCGCTATTTCGCAGATCGGCCGCGGACTGCTCTTGCCCGGCGCGCTTTGGGAACGGTCTGGGAGAAGAGAACGCTCTCCGCGATCCAGGGGGCGAGGGAATCGACGTCGCTCGCCATCGGCTTGGGGACGACCACATAGTCTTTCTTGATCGGACCTTTCGGGAAGTAGCGCAGCGGCTTCGCGCCTTTGCCGATGAGAACGGCTTGAGACGCTGGCGGCAGCTTCAATGCGAGACCGACACTCGTCAACGTCATGAAAATCCGCCCATTTACGTAGGCCGCGGCGCCGCTGAAGAAGTGCTTGCACTCGAACTTGACGCCCGGCTCAGTTCCGGACACTGCCCGCTCCAACATGAGCGTAAGGTGGTGAGATGTGCGGTGACCATCCGAGCTAATCATCCGAAGATTGGGAGGGAGAACAGGGCTATTGACTGACGCGCATAGTTGCACCGTTGCACTGCAAATTGCATCTGAATTTCAATGACGTAGGTGTTCGCAGTTTCATCCGGTCCGGCCCGCCATTTGCTCTCAATTTCAGGTGCTTGGCGAAAGTCACCGTTTGAGAAGGCGCCAATAAACACGAGTTCAATCGGTTTTTGGCTGTGCGAATAGCTCTGGCCGATATGGCCAACGGAAGCACTGCTCGGTGGCTTGTTGTCTCAACGCTGCTCGCAGGACCACTACGCACGCAGAAGCTATTGACCAGTTTTGATCGACACCGGGAGCTCCGACGGCGGCAGGCAGATTTCGCCGGTACAGGCCTGCGCAGTGACCGTTCCTTGAATCGCCTGGAGACCCTTCAGGCTGTCTTTGGGAAACTTCGCAACGATGGCAACCGAGCCCTCATAGACATCGAGGCCTTCGGGGACGAATTTGGCGGTGAATCGCATCGGCGCCGGATACTCGATCTTCGACGGCTTGACACCTTTGAATGCTAACGACGTCGGGATCAGGAAGTCGAAAGAGGCGGGATTGGCATTGATGTGAAAGTCATCGTCGACCTTGATCGTGACGATGATTGCGTCTCCTTCCGGAATCGACATTTGGGAGGCTGCGACGCGAACGTGATCGGCTGAGACCGGAGTGCGGAGATCCCCCTGCGCATTTGTACCTGCCGCTGTATTTGCAGCCGTCACGTTCTCGCGTGTCGACGGTAGCGGATAACGATTGAGGGCGATGACAGCAGATGCCCAGCTTTCGGGGTGATTCTGGAACTGACCGCTCAGCCGGCGTACGGCGTTAGCCGCAGCATCCAGATAGCGCGCTTCACCGGTCGTTCCTTGCAACCGGAGAAGAAGTTCGATGGCCATGGACGTGCCGGAAGGCATTTCCATGTCTCCCTCGTCCGCGAGTGGAATCAGCAGGTCTTTTTCATCAGGGGCCGTCGAGAACGAACCGTCCGGCCGGCTGAATCGATCGAGCATGCTGTCCGCGAGTGCGGCGGCGCGATTCTGCCAGATCCTGTCGCCCGTGACCTCGGACAACGTCATGAAAGATGTGCCGAGCGAGGCATAATCCTGCAGAAATCCATCCGTTTGTGCCACACCGTTAAATATTTCATGTTTGAGTGCGCCGGCCTTTTGCTCGTATGCGAGCGACCATAGTCGCTCGGCCGCCATCTTCGCCCAGTCCACGAATTCGGGTTGGCCCAGGGGCTGTCCGCTTTCGGCGAGTGCCTCAATTGCGAGCCCGTTGAGCGAAATCACCATCTTTTCGTCGCGCGCAGGTTGCCGGCGCTTTTCGCGGGCGGCCGTCAACTGAGCCCGATCGGCTGCGAAGTCGGAAAATAACTGCGTGACGTCGTTGAACCCGGCGTCCTTGAGCGTTTGATCGATAGGAACGCGCAGCCGCAACACGGCCGGCGGTTCGCCATCGACATCGCGCGGATGCACGACGTCAGGGACATTCGGCCTCGGCACCGGCGTCAATCCATAGGCGTTGAGGAAGCGTGCCGCTTCCTTCGCGCCCAGGAGAGACGATATCTCGCCACGCGTCCACAGGTAGCCTTCGCCTTCCACGCCATCCAGCTGCGCATCGCGCGCGGTGTAGAAGCCGCCATCGCTCGCCATCATGTCCGTTCCCAGATATCGGGCGGTTTCGATCGCGATTTGGCGGTAAAGCGGCTTCCCGGTGATCTGAAAGGCCGCCGCGTACAGCCGCAGAAGCTGTGCATTGTCGTACAGCATCTTCTCGAAATGCGGGACGGACCAGGTAGGCTCGGTGCTATAGCGATGAAATCCGCCGGCGAGGTGGTCGTGGATGCCACCGAAGGCGATGGCATCGAGCGTACCCAAGACGCCCGAGAGAGCTGCCGAGGTGCGATTGATCTCATAGTCGCTCAGCAGCAAGGCGAGACGCGGAGCATTGGGAAACTTAGTGCGGCTTCGATCCGCAAACCCGCCATATTGCGGGTCGAACTGCGGCAACAAGGTATCCCGCGCCTTGGCCATCCATGCACCGGGATTGATCGGTGCGGGCGCATTGCCGGTCATGGCAGACTGTATGCGACGCATTGCGTTCATCACGTTCTCGGCAATGCCCAGCACTTGAGTTCGGTCGGATGTCCATCCTTGATTGATTGAGGCCAGAATGGTCGGGAATCCCGGACCGGCCCTGGGATCATCTTTCGGCGGAAAATAGCTTCCCGCGTAAAAAGGCTTGAGGTCAGGTGTAAGGAAAAGATTGTTCGGCCAGCCGCCTTGCCCGGTCATGATCTGTCGCGCCAGCATGTAGATGCGATCGAGATCCGGCCTCTGCTCGCTGTCCACCTTCACATTGACGAACCATTGATTCATCAATTTCGCGATGTCGGGATTCGAATAGATCGTCCGTTCAGCGACATGACACCAGTAGCACGTGCTGTAGCCGATCGAGATGAAGATCGGCTTGTTTTCTTGTCTTGTCTTCGCAAACGCTTCGGGCCCCCAAGGATACCAATCAACCGGATTATGGGCGTGCAGCAGCAAGTAGGGATCGTTGGAGTCGATCAGCTTGTTTGTGTATTTGAATGGAGCTGCCGCTTGATCGGCGGGAAGCTTTCTGCCAGCCGCGTCGCCGGCCAAGGCCGAACCCATGGGAGGACAAGCGGTCATGGTCAATACGACGGCAAGGCTGGCCCAAATCCTTGTTAGAACTCGCTTGATTGTCATGACTGCGAACTCGGTCATCACCGCTATCCTCGCCGGCAGAACGCTCACTTCGTAGCCGCGCTCGTAAAGGCCTCAAGTGCACCCGCCATCGCCTTCAGGATGTCGTCCAGACCATCGATCTTGTAGCGCGTCTTGAGCGTCGCCGGCGTCGTGTAGCCGATCCACACCTTGCCGTCGCCGTCCTCCCACGCCAACACCCTCATCGGCAGGTCGATGGCAATGTGCGGGTTGGCTTGCATCAAAGGAGTGCCCAGCTTGGGATTGCCAAACAGCAGGACCTCGATCGGCTTGAGTTCGAGCCCGGAGGCCTTGGCCGCCGCCGCGTGATCGATCCGGGCGATGGGCGTAATGCCCTTGTCCTTGAGCGCAACGGTCAGGTGGTCGAGCGTCTCTTTGACCGGGTACTTGCTGGGCTTGATGGTCAACTCGTCCGCGGCGCTCGCCGGCAACGCCAGTGCCAACATCATCATTGTTGCAATCAGAAAGCGCATGTCGAAACTCCCTCTGTTTTGCCGATCGGTGAATCCGCCTCCGCATCGTCGAGGTCAATGCCACCTGCGCCGTCCGCTTCGGGGGAACGGGAAAATCCACGTACGCGAACGCGTCGTGCACCCTCCGTGAATACGCTGCGTCACCACTGTCTCTTTCCTCACAGCGGTCGTGGCGTTGGTTCTCCTGTCGTGCCCGGCTTGACCTGACTTGCCTGGGCGGAGACGGCACCATAGGTGCATACCGCGTAGGGCACGAAATAGGTCAGTATGACTTTCAGCCAATCAGCCGATCCAGCACCGAAGATGGCGTCGCCCTGGTTGATGAGGTTGAGGATCGTTCCGACGATAAGCGCGACATATAACGACCGGCGCGGCACGCCGTCAGAAACCGCGCAATGGCATACGATCTTCCATTTCGGGATTTAGTTCATCGTAGGCAGCTTCCTCCCACGCCTCTCACCGTGCCCCGACCAGCGATGGCAATTCGGTCAGCGATCTCACCTCGCGATCGGGACGGCCAGGAAGACGCTCGCGCCGCTGAGCGTAGCGGTTGCACCAGACAACCTGCATCCCGAATGCCGAGGCCGCGTAGGCGTCCCACGCGTTTGAAGATTGAAATGCAATTGCCGAAGCCGGCACCCGGAGCCGGTCCACGGCAAGTTGATAGACCTTGGGATGCGGCTTATAGACCCCGACCTCCTCGACCGAGAGCACGGCATCGATCAGGCCAGAGAGGTTGGCACCCTTCACGACAGCGTCAAGCATTTTCGGGGAGCCATTTGATAAAATCGCCGTCTGCAGGCCTGCCTGCTTGAGGCGCTTGAGCACGGCGGGCACCTCGGGAAACGCGTCTAGCGTTAGATAGAGCGTCATCAGCCGCTCACGCAGGTCGGGCTTTTCGATACCCAAGGTCTCCAAAGCGAAGTCGAGCGCGTCGCCGGTGACTTGCCAGAAATCCTCATGCCGACCTTGGACAGCGCGCAGCCACGTATACTGGAGCTGCTTCTCCCGCCAACGCCCCGTCAGTCTGTCAATGTCGTCCCCGAGCAGATCCCGGCAGCCCTTCGCCGCCGCAGCGAAATCGAACAGTGTTCCATAGGCATCGAACACGCACGCCCTTACGCCTTCGAGGGGTGCCTGAGTCATCTACTTTACCTCACGCTGATACGTCTGTGGTCGTTTACCGTGGAATCATGATCAAGAAAGCGCCGGCATCAGTTCCAGGTCATTGGTGGTTTGATGATTTTGAGGGTGGGGGCAAGGCTATCCTTCCCGTGCGCTCGGAGCAAAGCGAACGGACGTCCGACAAACGGGGTTCTTGAACTTATTTCGCTCGACCGCACAGGGAGGTTACGTGTTCGGAAAAGACCGGCAATTGAAAAAGCCCAGCTGAGGCATTTGGCGGCGTCGGTTGAAGCCCGCCGAGATCGGCGCAAGAAATGTGTCGAACAACGAGACCACGGTACGGTACCTGAATGATTCAGAGATGTCGCGCCGACGAATGGCCGGTAACCTTTTCGGACGATGGGGCGAATAGAGAAATCGAGTAGATCGCGAGCCGGAGGTGCTGAGGAGGCTCACCAGAAAAGTTCCTCGTCTAATTACCCAATTGGAAGGGAGCCCCGCGGAACAGCGTCTCGATCAACGGGCATTCCGGCAGCGTTCCGTCGGCACACTGGGCGACTACGCCCTTGAGCACCCGCTCCATCCGCTTCAAATCGGCGATCTTCGCCCGCACGTCCTCAAGGTGTGCGGCGGCGACGGCGCGCGCCTCGCCACAGGGCTGGTCGCGCTCGTCGACGAGACGCAGCAGCTCACGGATTTCATCAAGGGAGAAGCCGAGCTCGCGCGCCCGCAGCACAAAGCGAAGGCGCCGCTCATGCGACGTGTCGTAGCTGCGATAGCCGCCGGCCGTACGTGGCGGTTCGGGCAGAAGGCCGACCTTCTCGTAATAGCGCACGGTCTCCAGGTTGCAGCCCGTCCGTCGGGCGAGCTCAGCCCGCTGCAGGCCCTTCACCACGGCGTGATCGCGCATCGCAAAATCCTTCTTGACCCTGTAGCGACTACAGACCGCATGGTACGGCACGCTTTGGATTTCGGCAAGAAGAGCGAGGTCGGCATGGTTGCATCGCGATCCGGAACGGCAGACAGCGCGCCCGCCACGACGGTTGTCGCTGCGTCCGAGCAAGGCGACGCCGTGCGACAGCGTCTGGCCGCTGTCGGCGGCATTCTCGGCGCGCTCGCCGCTTCATCCTGCTGCATCGTCCCGCTGATCCTCTTCAGCCTCGGCATCGGCGGCGCCTGGATCGGTAACCTCACGGCGCTCGCGCCGTACAAGCCATTGTCCATCATCGGAACGGCGGGTGTCCTCGGCTACGGCTTTTACCTCGTGTACTGGAAGCCAAGGCGAGCTTGCGCCGATAGCACCGCCTGCGCGCGTCCGATTACCGGCCGCCTCGTTCAACTCGCGCTGTGGCTCGCGACCGTGCTCGTGGTTGCCGCGTTCGCCTTCGACTATCTCGCCCCGCTGTTGCTTCCCACCTGACACCACGAGGACACCATCCCATGCAGAAGAGCTTGAGCATTTTCGTCCTGATCGCCTCGGTGATGACGGCGTCGACCGCACTCGCAGGCGAGCGCACGATCACCTTTGCGGTCGACAACATGACCTGCGCCTCGTGTCCCTACATCGTGAAGACCTCGATGGCCGCGGTCCCGGGCGTCGCCAAGGTGGCCGTGTCCTTCAAAGCGAAGACGGCAAGCGTGACCTTCGATGACACGAAGACAAGCCAGGACGCGATTGCCGCTGCCAGCATGAACGCCGGCTATCCCGCCCATCCGGTACTGCAAGGCAGTTGAGATGAACGATTGCTGCGCATCCTCCCCGTCCAGGGATAAGCTTGCTGCTTCCGCATCACTGCCAAGCTTTGCCGTGCGGCCGGGCACGACGTTTCCGGACTGGTCAGTTGTCGCATCGCCGGCGGTCCAGGATGCCCTCCGGGCAATGGTCGGCTCCGACCATGTGTTCGATCGTTGGAGCGGCTACGATCCCGCCACGGACCGCGTTCGCGTTGCGCTGCTGCAACTCTACGCCGAAGACGGACGAGCCCCGACCACGGGCACGCTTGCGGAGCGCGCGGGGGTGAGCGAGACGGCCGTGCGGCTGCTGCTCCAAGAACTCCGCCGTCGCGACCTGGTCGTGCTCGAAGGCGAACAGATCGTCGGCGCCTATCCCTTCACCGATCGCGACACAGGGCACTGGGTTGCACTGGACGGACGCGATCTCAACGCCATGTGTGCGGTCGATGCGCTCGGCATCGGTGCCATGATAGATCGTGACGTCGCGATCACATCGCGCTGTCGGCATTGTGGCGCGCCGATCCGGATCACCACCCGGGACCGCGGCAGAGCCTTGGCCCATGTCGAGCCGCAGACAGCCGTGATGTGGCAAAGCGTCCGTTATGAAGGCGCTTGCGCTGCGAACTCGGTGTGCGCGACGACCGCCTTCTTCTGTTCGGACGACCATCTGTCCGCCTGGCGCCGTGAACAGGCTGCGGACGAGGCCGGATTTCGGCTGTCGATCGAGGAGGGGCTGGAGGCCGGTCGCGCAGTCTTCGGACCGAGCCTTGCCGGTCTCGATACGGCGGCACAATCGTTGGTCGGCTCGACATCGAAGAGCGCTGTAGTGGCGGACCGTCGCCTTCGCACGAACGGTCGCAATAGTGGCGCCTACGATCTCGTCGTCATCGGCGCCGGCTCGGCCGGCTTCTCGGCCTCGATCACGGCCGCCGATCAGGGCGCACAGGTGGCCCTCATCGGTAGTGGTACCATCGGCGGCACCTGCGTCAATATCGGCTGCGTGCCGTCAAAGACCCTGATCCGCGCCGCCGAGACGCTTCACAACGCTCGCGTGGCAGCACGTTTTGCCGGCATCACGGCGGAGGCCGAACTAACCGACTGGCGCGGAACCGTTCGCCAGAAGGACGCACTCGTTTCCGAACTGCGCCACGCCAAGTACACGAACCTGCTCCCCGCCTACAACAGTATCGCTTATCGTGAAGGACCGGCGCGCCTCATAGAAGGTGGTGTCGAGGTGGACGGCGCGCGCATTCCCGCCGGCAAGATCATCATCGCGACCGGCGCGCGGCCAGCGGTGCCCGTCATCCCTGGCATCGAGGCCGTGCCGTATCTGACCAGCACGACCGCGCTCGATCTTCAGGAGCTGCCGCGATCGCTCGTCGTGATCCGCGGCGGCTACATCGGGGCGGAGCTCGCCCAGATGTTCGCCCGCGCCGGCGTCAAGGTGACGCTCGTCTGCCGGTCCCGTCTTGTCCCCGAAGCCGAGCCTGAGATCGGCGCTGCACTGACGGGGTTTTTCGAAGACGAGGGAATCACCGTGGTTTCCGGCATCGCCTACCGTGCGATCCGCAAAACCGACAACGGGATTTCGCTCACCATTGCACGCGACGGCCAGAACACGACGATCGACGCCGATCAGGTGCTGATCACCACCGGGCGCACGCCCAACATCGAAGGCCTTGGGCTCACCGAGCACGGCATCGCCCTCTCGCCGAAGGGCGGCATCGTCGTCGATGACCGTATGCGCACGACACGAGCCGGCGTCTATGCCGCCGGCGACGTCACCGGCCGCGACCAGTTCGTCTACATGGCCGCCTATGGCGCCAAGCTCGCCGCGAAGAACTCCCTGAATGGCGATAGTCTGCGTTACGACAACAGCGCCATGCCGGCCATCGTGTTCACCGACCCGCAGGTGGCGAGCGTCGGCCTGACCGAGGCCGCGGCGCGCGCCGCCGGACATACGGTTAGCGCCTCGGCGATCGGTCTTGACCAGGTGCCTCGCGCGCTAGCCGCGCGCGACACCCGTGGGCTCATCAAGCTCGTTGCCGACGCCGGCAGCGGTCGCCTGCTTGGCGCGCATATCCTTGCGCCGGAGGGCGCCGACAGCATCCAGACAGCGGCACTGGCGATCCGGCAGGGACTTACCATCGATGACCTCGCGGAGACGATCTTTCCCTATCTCACGACCGTCGAGGGCCTCAAGCTGGCGGCGTTGTCGTTCGGTAAGGACGTCGCAAAGCTGTCCTGTTGCGCCGGTTGAGCGCGCGTTGTGGCAATATTGAGCCGAGCATAAGTATCGTTATGGGGCCCCGCGCTCCTGCTTGACCCGCCAATCGTGCGACCGGCCCCCGGGGAACTGCCGCCGATCACCGATTGCCGAGGCGTAACCTTTCCGCTCGCCAGGACGAATTTGTTGTCAGGCGAGCTGATCGGCCCGCCACAGGGGCGACTGCGTCAGTCGCACAGCTAACCCGCTATCGGAGGAACCGAAATGTCCAATCGCATGCTATCCGCACTCGTCGCCGGCGCCTTCACCGCGGCCATCGGGTCGCTCGCCGCCACCTCGGCCACCGCCCAGATGAGCAAGGGCGACATGGAAAAAATGATGAAGGAAAAACAAGCGATGACGATGAAGGCGATGGAGGGCGGCAAGATGGAGAAGTGCTTCGGCGTGGCTCTGAAGGGCCAGAACGACTGCTTTGCGGGAGCGGGCACCACCTGCGCCGGAACCAGCACGGCCGATTACCAGGGCAATGCGTTCAAGCTCGAAGCCAAGGGCACCTGCACGACCATGCAGACGCCAAAAGGGGCGGGAAGCCTGACGCCAAAGGCTTGAGACGGGCTGAAGCGGGCGGGCCGCACCGCGGCTCGCCCGCGTCGTCTTTATCTCGCGGAGGCCACGATGCCTTTGCCGTCGTCATCTGCTGCAAGCAATTCCGTTCCGCCGCGTGGGGGCGTCGGCCTCAAGGCCGAACACTACCGCACGATCATTGAGACCCGGCCGGACATCGGCTTCTTCGAGGTTCATGCGGAAAATTACATGGGCGCGGGAGGCCCTCCGCACCGTTATTTGTCGGCCATTCGCGAGCAATACCCGCTGTCGCTGCACGGCGTCGGGTTGTCGATCGGTGCCGATCGGCCGCTCGATAAGGACCATCTTGGGCGCCTCAAGCGGCTGATCGAGCGGTACGCGCCGGGTCTGTTCTCGGAACATCTGGCTTGGTCATCCCATGACACCGGGTTCCTAAACGATTTGCTGCCGGTGCCGTACACGGCCGAAACGCTTGCCCGCGTCTCGGAGCACATCGATCAGATCCAGGAATATCTTGGCCGGCCGATGCTGCTGGAGAATCCGTCAACCTATCTTACCTTCACCGAAAGCACTTATTCGGAAATCGACTTCATAGCAGAGGTCGTGCAGCGCACCGGATGCGGGCTTCTTCTCGATGTCAACAATGTCTACGTCGCGGCGACCAATCAAAACTGGGATCCGATCGCCTATATCGACGCTTATCCGCTCCCCCGTGTGCAGGAGATTCACTTGGCAGGTCATACGCGGGAGGCCGACGATAAAGGGCGGCCGCTTCTCATCGATACCCACAATAGCCCGGTCGACGAAATCGTCTGGGGTCTCTTCGCCTATACCGTCAGACGGATCGGTCCGGTTCCCACGTTGATCGAGTGGGATGCCGACGTGCCCGCCTGGCCGACGCTCCAGCAGGAAGCGCAACGCGCCGAGTCGATTATGCTCGTCACGAAATCGGAGCCCAAGCATCATGCAG
>Ga0137409_10006794_pt1 | contig 11816 bp, 7 predicted proteins | sample CZODoug1_16funga_FD_122059 | JGI IMG/M metagenome (GOLD analysis project Ga0137409, IMG submission 122059) | Vadose zone soil fungal communities from Angelo Coast Range Reserve, California, USA - CZODoug1_16fungal (Hybrid Assembly) | ecosystem: Environmental > Terrestrial > Soil > Vadose zone... | reverse complement strand
TTGCCGATCCTCGTACCGAAGGCAGCGCATCGCCAAGATTCTTCACCACCTGAATCTGCGACGTCTTCAATGGATGCGCCACAAGCGAAAGTGTTTCTTCCACCACTCTGTTCACATCGATATTCGCCAACTCCGCGGCGCCGGTCCGCGAAAAATTCAGCAGGTTGTTGACGATTTCGCTCGCGCGGAACGTCTGCTTCACGATTTTTTCAATAATCGAATGCCGCGGATCGTCTTCCGGCATCTGCTTCGCCAGCATTTGAATGTAATTGGAAATGACGGCCAGCGGAGTATTCACTTCGTGCGCCACTCCCGCCGCCAGCAAGCCGAGCGACGTCAGTTTCTCCGTCTGCGACATCTGCTCTTCCATCCGCTCGCGCTGCGTCACGTCGTCGAACAACAGCAGCCGTCCGATCCGATCGCCAGACTTGCTCACCAGCGGAGTTATGGAAACATTCATCGTCAGCGACTTGCCCTGATGCTGCAGCCGCTGTTTGTAAATGCCCGCAACCTGTTCTTCGCCGCTGCGCGCAATAATTTCCGCAGCCAGCTCTGCCGGAAGTAGCGAATCAAGCTTGCGGCCTACCGCTTCCGCTCGTGTTACGCCAAAAAGCTGCTCCATCCGCGTGTTCCAGCTTTCCACGATTCCCGAAAGATCCACCGCCAGTACGCCGATGTTCAGCGATTCCACGATGTTTTCGCTGAAATCCTTCAACCGCGCGATCTCCAGCGCTTTCTGCTCCAGCGAACTGTAGAGTTTTGCATTGTCGAGTGCTACCGCAACGTATCCGCCGATCGTCGTGACCAGCTCAACGTCGTCGCTCGAAAGGAAATCTCCGTCCACTGTCTTGCCGAGTCCGAGCACCGCCACGGTCTGTTCGCGAATCCGGCACGGAACGAAATAATTCAAGTCGAGCTGCTCCAGCGTGCGCCTCGCCGAATCCGGCACGTTTGCGGTCCTGGGCGACTCAAAGAAAATCGCGCCCGACGTAAACTCCGGCCGGTCTGGCGCAATAAAGCTCAGATCCAGCGGCCCGCTCGTGCGCAAGCCCATCGAACGCGCCAGGCGCAATTGTTCCGGCTGTTCGGTGTCTTCCACAAAAACGGCAATCCGGTCCACAAGCAGAGTCTGCGAAACGCGGTCCAGCACCGAACTCAGCATCGGGTCCAGCCGCACTTCATTCGTCAACGCGCTGCCGAACTCAATCAGCGTCCGCCGGTAATCCAACCGGTCCCGGTAAAAGAACCGGTCAAGACGCCCTTGGAACCATTGCCGGAACGGTTCAAAAATCGAGGCTGCGATAACAATCGCAAGTACACCGCCCCATTTGCCGTTCGCCTGTGTGTGAAACACCAGGCCAATCAATCCGATCAACGCGAAGAAAACCACCAGCACGCCCGCCGTCGCCGCCGTATACGCCAAGCCGCGCTTGAAGATGATGTCCACGTCCATCAAGCGGTAGCGGATAATTGCGTAGCCGAAACAAAGTGGAATCAGCACCAAACTCAGGACGGAAAATTTCATCCAAACCGCGGGGTTCTTACCCAGAATGAAGGGCAGGATATAGAACAGTGTGCACGGCACGCTTCCTACCAGCGTTCCGCCAGTCAACCACTTTAGCTGCTGCCGCAGAACTCCCGGCGCCGTTTTCCGATACGTCAGGTAAAAAATTGCGCCGGCAAGGACATTGAGCAATCCAAAGTACCCGAGCTCCAGCTGTGCGAGAGCTTCCCTCGATCCTCCCCACGGAATGAATCCAAGGAAGCGGTTTGCCACCGCGATGTGTATCGCCCCTAAAATTAACACGGGCACATACGCGAGCTTCGTCAGCAAACTATGCGACCCTTGCCCACGATCTGGAAAAACCAGAGCGAAATGCAAAAGCAGCGCAGGTGCCAGCAGGGTCGCCGCTATATTCGCGCAGTATACTTCGTAGTCGAACGGATCCAGTTTTCCGCTGTAATGGAACGAGCAGAAAATAAACGACACCAGGCAAAAAACATAAAAATGAATTGCACGTGGTGCGTTCCACCGCTTCCAAAGAATGAAGAATCCAATGAATAGATAAAGCAACCCGGCAAATCGCAGATAATTTTCAATTGATTCGGGTTTTTCGGCGGGCGCCGTTACCAGCGGCGTTTCAAACTCTTCTCCATTGCGCGATAGCTTGTACCGTACCTGTGTCCAAAGTCCCGCGCGCCATAGTTTCTTGGTCACCTGCAACGCGCTGGCAACCGGAGTCGCGTTGATTTCGACTAGTTGATCTCCAACGCGGACGCCAGCTTTCTGACCGGGAGAATTAGCGCTTACCTGTAACGCTTCGACGCCACGTGTGGTATCCCGCCAGGATATTCCGTCATCGGGCGATTCAAACCGGGCCCGCTGGTCGAAATTCAGCAAAGCAAAGACGATCGCGGCCATCGTGGCGATTGCCAGCACAACCGCACCCACCCTTGTCCCGACGGCAACAAGGACTGACCCGACGCTGGCACGGAGGCTCTGCTTCATCTGGCGACTCTATCGGGCTACACCCCGAGTTACAAAATCTGGGTGCAACTGCGATTCCAATCTTTGGTATCTTCCTCTTCGTCTAACCGACTTATTATCTAGCGTTTACAGAAGTGGAAGGACGGGTGTCCCGCGGAACTCCACTTTCTGGTATAGCGTCTACAGCTTTCCAAACCCTTTCTGCCCTAAAACTGGACGCTCAATCCGCCCCGGACCGTCCGAAACGCAGGCACCAGTATGGCTTGGCCATCCCGGGTAGTCATCGGAACGTAGCCTTGCGCCATCAAATTTTCGCAGTCGGCGATCGCTTCCCACCGGCCCAGTCCAAACCGAGGCAGCCTCTGCCGAATCGAGAAATGCAGAAAAGGATCCATCTGATACAGCGTCTCGCCGAAATTATCCAGCCGCGACAGCGCCGGCCCGTTAATCCACTTGTAGCCCGCCGTCACTTTTGTGTGTGAACGTTGCGAAGTCCAGCTCACATTGGTTCCGATCGAATTTCGAGAAACGCTCCGCAGTGAATCCCGCAAGGCCCCGCCTACTTCGTCCGACGGCGCCAGCACCCCGCCGAGCGCATACACCGTTGTCCACTCCAGGTCATCCGTCAATTTTTCGCGCAACGCTATCCGTGCGCCCCAGCTGCTCGCAGATCCGCCGTCGTAAGCAAATCCATTCGAAAAGGAATCCTGAAAATAATCCGCGATGGGAAGATCCCGACCCTGCCCAAAAACCGCAATGTGGCGATTGTCGTCGTGAAATCCCGCAATCTGTAATTTCCCTTTTTCGCCTAATTTGCGTTCCGCCGAAACTTCTTCATGCCAACCGCCTTGCAAGACTGGCCGGCCGCCATGCCACATCAACGCAGGGAAAGCGTCCAGTTCTCCCATCGCTTCGTTCAAGGCCGAGGCCAGGTCATTCGACTCGGCTTCCATCATGTTTGGTGAACCCGGCTCCGAGGCAAAAATCAAAGCTGCCTTCCATGCGTTCGTGATCCGCGCTTCCGCCGAAATTCTTGGTCGCAGCGCTGCAGCGCCGCTACCCAGTCCCACCAACATATATTCCGCGCCATACCGGACCAGCACGCGATCCCCAAGTCCAACCGCGCCGCCTTGATCGAGCCTCACGCCGCGGAACGTCAATCCCGTTTCGCCCAATTTCGCTTCGCGCAGCACCAGCGCCGTGTGTGGCCCCGCGCCCAGCGTTCCCGTCGGCAGCCAAACTGTCGCAATCCCGCCCGCCGCGGAATCTTGATAACTCATCTGTCCGGCAACAAGTAAGTGGCCAGTACCGCCGAGTTTCTGGTCGTACGCAAAGGATGTGCCTGGCGCCGACGCAATGTTCGAAACCGAACCTGGCCGCCGCGCTCCATCCGTAAATTCCAGCAACATCTTGGGAACGCTACTTCCCAATTCGCGCCGCCCATCCGATGTCAGAAGCACGCCATGTTCATCCCACTGCAACACCGGCCTCATGCCGGATGCCGAGCGCAACACCCATTTCCAATCGTCCGCATCGGCGGCCTTTGCCGTGGGCTGGCGCCTCAACTGATCGAGGCTTGCAAACATGGACTCCATCTCAATTCGCACAAGAGTCGTCAGGTTCGCATTGATACGCACATGTTGTTGGAGCGTCGGGAGAAATCCCGCAAGTGTTACCCGCACCGAATAGAGGCCCGGGACTAGCTTGTCGCTTCGGAAAACGCCTTGCGTGTTGGTGACGAAACTCAGTGAGGAGAATGTCGCTCCCGCCGCCTCGGGAACCAGCTCAACGCTTGCTCCCATCTGCGGCGTACCGCCTGCATCGCGCACTACGCCTGTCACCTTGCCGGTCACAGACTTCCCCTGCGCCAGCGCCGCGCTCGCTCCCAGCGATGCGCATGCCGCCGTCAGGATCAGGGCCCCCAGGAATTGGAGTCGTCCCTGTTGCACGATTACCTCCCCGGTGCTGTGTTGGCCGCGGACTTTACAGGCGAAGCCGCGGGTACCTTCACCGTGAATTCTGCCGTTCGAGTGATCGTTTGATTCGTGATGGTATCCGTCGCGTTGATTTCCAGCATGTATTTTCCCGGCGCAAGCGTCGCCAACGGCAGCAAGCGCTCGATCGTCACTTGGTCCCCCGCCTGCTTCATGTCAGCCGACGTCTCTTTGAACTGCATCACTTGCTGAGCGCCCTTTTTTACCGTGTACTGGAATGCCGCTGAACTCTTGTGCGTGTTGTCGTCGGCCTTAAGGTTGTAAACCTGCATGTAAATTCCAAGTTTGTCCGCCGTCGTAAAGTCTGCTTCCATGCGTGGCCGCACTTTCGATGAGCCCAGCACGAACTGTCCCGCGCCAATTTGCTTCGCTGGAACATGTTCAATCTGGTCAGCCAAGATCAGCGAACTCGAATCCAGCTTTGCATCCTCATACTGATGCACCGCCAGCCGCGTATTCACCACGCCGACATTTCCGCTCTGCACATCCTTGATCACCAAATCCAGCCGGTACAGTCCCGGACGCAACGGCACGGCCTTCTGATAAATCGATTGCAGCTTCACCGATTGTTGAAATAGCGAATCCGGAAAATCGCGGCTCACCGCGTCTTCAAACGTCTGCACCACGCGGCCCGTCAACGTGCTCACGCGCCCAAATACGTTCATCGTCGCCGAGTGCACACCGTCTTTCGCTTGGAACGAAAGCTGGCTGTTCGGGATCTGCACCGTCACCGGCACCAGCACCGTGTCGTTCGTAACCTTCAGGAAATCTGTCCGCCAGGTAAAGTGCACTTGATCCCGCACCACGCGCGAAGTCACCAGAGATTCCAAATCCTTGAACTTCACCGGAGGAGCCTGCTGCACCTTCGCATATAACTCCAGCCGGTTGAACTCGTTCATGCTCGCTGGCTGGCCGCCAAGAGATGTCGGCAAATTCGTTCCGTCAGACCGCGTGAACCGGTCCGCCTTCGATGCCATTCCCATCGATTCCATCAAGCTCAAGCCCGCGCCCGGCACATGCGTCAACGCATCCTTCTCTGAAGGGTCCATCGTCAGGTGGTACTCGCCGGAACCGCTCGGGTCCACGAACTCGAGTTCAATGTTATTCCCCATTCCCTCGAGATACCGATACCGCCACTTTTCCCACGGATACGTCGAGGTCGAGCCGCCGCCCTCTTCCATCGGACGATCATAAGTGACGCCCGTTGGATGCGAATCCACTTCGTCCGCAGGTCCCCAGATGATGTAAATGCGTCCTCGGTCTGTTCTCCAGCCCGGAATGCCGGAAGCGTAGTGCTCGTTCGCGTACGCGATGCGCCGATAGTGCTCTTCCTTGAAATCGTTGTCCGGCAAATCCGGATTGCCGCTGCGGCGCAGCCAGAATTGTTCGATGAATTGTTCCCGCTCTTCGTTCGTATCGAGTTGCAAAAACGCCGTCCGCTCATTCGGCGAAATAATGTAGATGACGTCCTCGTTCAGCCATTCCTTGTATTGCTTGTCGAGCTCCTTAAGAGCGCGCCCCTGCTTCCTCTTTTGCTCTTTGGTCAGCTTTTGCGGACCTGGCGCAGCGGTTGGGTCGTTGGCAGGCGCTTGCGCCTGCTGCGCCGATACCGGTGGCAGTGAAATGGAAACGGCAAAAACGCCGGAGATGAGCGTACGAATTACCCTGGACATGATAGGAGACACCTCTACCTCTAGGACTTGTGGATTCTACCCCTGGACCATGAGCACGTCAAATGCGCAATCCCCTGCATTTTGTGACACTTGTCCCCAACCGGGGTTAGAATCCCAGCTCCGAAAATGGGTTGCCTCGCACGCTCTTAACCTGTACTAACGGACAGGTTTTTACTGTTTTTGGTAGGTTATTTTTCTGCGAACCAAACGAGGGAACCACAAAAAAGACGCTACTGAATCCGCTGATTTCCTTCCGACCCAACCAACAAATCAAAAATCGCCAGCACATGCCGCCGGTATTCCACCATTCTCGAAAAAATATCGCGCAACTGCGGCTCGCGCTCCGCTTCGCGATGCCATTTCGCAAGCACCGCAGGCGGCACTTCAATATCCTGCCGTAGCCGTTCCGCTGAATGTCCGCGCAAGAACAGCCCGTAAAAAAACGCCGCTTCCTTCTGCGGATATTCCAGATCCGCTGGAGGAACCGCCGGCACGAATTGGACGCTCGTCGCCATGGAGAAATCGCAGTTTACCGAAATTCATTTCCGCGTCAAGTAGTACTGCAGTCTCGACGCCGCGTTCCGATTAACTCCCAGTGGCACAGGCATTCTTGCCTGTGCTCTTACGACCACCCTCCCAAATTACCCGCCAATTCGTAATCGGCCCGCCCAGAGCTCCGACGTGCACCCGCATCAACGCCGCTACTTCCCAACCCACCTAACCGCCCTAAGATGCGCTAAACTAAAGCAGGGTTACAATGCCATGAGCATCGGCACCTCGGTCACCAAGCTTTTCCGGTTCGGTCTGCGCGGCGGCATGCGATCGATCGAAATCAATCGCGAGGATTTTCGCCGTTACCTCGCGCGCAAGCACAAAATTTACGTCGCCGATTTTCGCCAGCTCCGCAATTTTCCCGTCGAACAATTAGACTCCGTCGCCGCCGCTTTGGTTCGCGACGCCCAGCGTCTCGCGCTTTTGGAAGGCGCCGGCTTCGGCCTCGGCGGAATGATTACGCTCGTTCCCGATGCCGGCCTGCTCACAATCATCACACTCCGCCTGATCCAGCGGCTCTGCCTTCTCTACGGTTTTGATTTTCGCAATGACGAGCAAAAGAGCGAACTCTGGCTCGCCGCCGCCGCTGCCACTGGAATCGATTTCGGCAAGGACTTCGCCGAAAAAGGTCTCGTCGAAAAAATCGCGCCCATGATTGTCGAGCGCCTCGCCGTCCGCCTCGGCGCGGAAGCCGCGGAAAAATGGGTCGCTCGCCTCATCCCGCTCGCAAGTTCCGCAATCTGTGGCGGCCTCAATTTCGCTTTCGTCCGCACGTGGGGCCGCCGCGTCCAACGCAACCTCCACGCCCAATTTGTTTCCTCCGCGCCCGCTCCCCGTCCGCCTCTCCCCTCGCGCCCCGTCTTCACCATCGTCCCCTCCCTCGCCAACTAACCAAACACTTGTCATTCCGAGGGCGGTTCTTTGCCCCGAGGAATCTGCTTTTCTCTTTTTTCCACCACACGCCCCCAACCCACGGCCCACGAGCACGCAAGGTGGCGCAGGCCGTTCCGAAGAAGGCGCCAGCCCACGCCTCCATCGGCCGGTCCAGCAAGTTCCTAGTCGCGTAATTGGTCCAATTGCCCTTCGCTGTCGGCGCGATCAGCACTTCGGCTCCAGTCGTCTGCGATTTGCCGTAGCAACGCACTTGTTCGAGGCCAACGGATCGTGAGTTCCGCCCAATTCCGATATTGAGCGGCCAGCCCTCTTTCCTGTTGCCCTCCATCGTATAAAGCTTTTGAAAAAACACCGCGCTGGTTAAAGCGGCTAACTGAGATGCCGATTTCAATATGCCGAGCAGCCAGCTCCTCAATCAAGTCTCGGATCGGTTTTGCAGGCCACGCCGTATCTTCAGAGTCGTTTGGCGCATAAGCGAGAATTTGCCCGATCTGTTGGTCAGCGATCGCCTCGCGATCCGCTTCCTTTGCAAGGGCCCTCACTTCCGAAATCCACGATCGCAACTGATCGATATTCGCGCCGGATTTATCCAGACTAGGCATCCCTTTTATAGATTGAAGCAATCTGTACGCCAATCGCGCACGTAGCTTGCGTTCCTCCGTGATTTCTTCCTTTTCTCCCGAAGCCGGCGAGAACGCATCGCGGACAACGCTGACGAAGAATTCTGCAGATGTGCTAAGCAATTTATGAAGGGCAACAGGCTCGGCTTGAAATTCCAGCATCGGGAGATATTGATATTCGAGCGCAGCAAGCTGATCAAGATCAACATCAGCACGCTTTTGCAACTCCTGAATCATGTGCACGACCTCATACTGGACGTGCTGCACCTTCCGAGGTTCGTTGCTTAGTTCTTGTATAAGTCCTTGTAAGGTCTCGACACACTGAACAGTTGAAAGAAGATTTTCACTGTACGCCACCATGTCCAGGACTGCGGTAAAGCGACCTACCTCAGTATATTTTGTGTAGGCGAAATGCTGATCTTCCTGCGAAGCTGGACGAAAGACGGGTTTCCGAGTCCAGTATTCCTTCTGAACCTCAATTGATTGCTGGCCGACGAAGTCCCAGGCTGCAGGGGAATCGTTCCACCGAAGAAAAAGAGTTGCGGCTTGTTCCGGTTCGAGTTTGCCGGCAAGGGCTGCGACCCAAGTATCCCAGGACGGGCCATGGCGATCATGCGCGACCGCTGATAGTGCCATCGGGAAGTCGAGGCTTAAGCCGGAGTTCGGCGCAATGGAAATGGTAAGCGCCTCCTTCAGAGTTTCTTGCCCGGCACCACATTCTACGAGAGCAATTCCAACGAGGTGAGGGAGCTTGGCTGCCTTGGCCAATTCGAGGACACCCGATAGGCCTTCTACTTGTAACAACCCGCGCAAAGCCTCGTTGCGGTCACGATTCGCTTCCCCAATGTAGTCTGTTTTTTTCGGGGAGCCCTCTTTCAGGACATATTCATCAAAGAGCCATTGGATGAGGCGCACAGGATCAGAAGGTCGAATTGAGTCGCGGAGTTCCTCAAAAGACTTGAGTTGCTCGGGCTGCAGCGCCCAATTTGCATCTTGGAAGTAGCGATGCCTTTGTATTAGGTCCCGCAATTTCGACCAAACCGGGAACATGGCATCGGCTCCGACATTCTCCGCCCCTCGATGGATCGCAACGGCGATTCGCTCGCGCGTCTGCTGATCCAGTTGAGGCATTCGCTCAACGAGGGCGCTCAGACCCTCGATGTCCGTTCCCGCGAGTTCCACTGTAATGTCGGCGTACCGGCGGTATGCCTCCTGCGCGTCCCGAACAGTGGTTGGTTTACTCCGCGCATCGCCAAAGTCCCGGAGCCTAGGCTTTGCCGTTCCCCCAGAGTGATCATGGCCTACGGGGAGGAGAGACAAAGCAAGCTGAAGCCCGACTCTCGGGCGTCTCCGGCAAATGGAACTCAGGACCGCGATTCGTTCGTCCAGAGGCGCGTTCGTATTTGGCCTCCATGCGAGGAAGATCTCGCGGAGGCTATTGAGCGGTCGATTTGACAATCTGCCACCAGGGTCGAATTCCGCAAGGGTCATCAAGATGGATGTGGCACGAAGCAAGAAATCCGGGTTCCACGCCATCGTTTCCAATGCCCAAAGGAAGTACGTGTGAGGGCTATTTGAAGATCCCCACCAGGAATGGTCTTGTTTGTCTCGGAAAACGACGGGAATCCATTTCTTTGGATCACCCTCGAGCACCTGCTCGAGGGCGGAGGCCAAAGGGTGGGGAGCGGCCTCTGCAAGCCGCGGAAATTCCGATTTGAGACTCGCGAGGAAGCCGACATCTTCGCCAAGCCCAGGTAGCGAGCCAACGACCTTATCAACATACTGTTCTGGCGTCCCGTCAGTAACTCTAAATCCCGCGGCGTCGTGAAGGCCGGAGATGAGTAGCAATGTCCTCGCAAGTCCGCGCCGGAGCCATTCCGAATGGCGAAAATCAGCGCCACGCATACGAACGAGCGAGCGAGCATCCTCTGCTTCATCGAGGGTGCGATCCCGTTCGCGGAAAACTTCAACGCAGACTTCGTGCAGACGGTGCTGCGACGCTGTGCCAACAAGCGAGCCGAGCAATGTAAACGCGTCCCAAGGAGAACGAAGTGTCCAAATCGCCCCTTCGAGGTCCAGCGGCGCATCGGCCATTGCGGCCAGCCTGCGCGCCTCAACATCGACGTTTTCATATTCTGTGTTACAAAGCTTGGCGACGACAGCGCAGTCTCGTTCATTTGAAGCGTCCCATCCGCCCGCCAAAACCATGGGAACCAGTTTAGAATCGCCATGCCATGGCGGAAAAGGCACTCTTCCGCTCGACTTTATGCGCGAGAGGACGGTCAAGCTACGACCGCAAGTGACTGCGAGTCGGAACGATTCTTCGTCATCGAATCCCATGGATTTCAGACCAGCCGCAAATTCCGGCGTTTTCATGCGATCTAGCCGCTCTGATTCCGCCGCTCGATCGTCGCTGCCGAGCACTAGAATCACGTGGTTCGTAGCCTCGAGCGCGGGACCCACGCTGCTGGCTTCCGGGGAAAGAACAAAATTAAAGTGGTTTTTCCTTGGCACTGTGCGAGCGGCCGCGAGTGTGTCGAGGAAGAGTGTCTTAGAGCAAAGAAAGCGACGTAGTTCTGGCTCGGCAGCCAGGATTCCTGCTGCGATGAATGCAGCAGCTTCCTTCGGTGAGTCCGCTTGCCACATAGTAAGATTTGGAAGGCCAGATGCCAGCGCTTCGCAGAGCCGTTCCGCGCGCTCTTTCCGTCCGTTCAACAGCAACTCTTCTCTCAGCGTAGGTGCAAAGCTTCTACGATACTCCTCCCAAAAATCCTGCACGGTTCTGACATCACTGGGGATGATGTCTAGTTCCCGCGCTAGAGGTAGGGCTACAGCAGGACAATCAGCGAGCCAAAGTTCAAGCGAAACTGCATCGAGGACTCTTACCTTTAGCCATCCATCCCCCGAACGTTGCAGCTCCCATTCCGAAAGGCCCGTATCCCAGATGCGCGAGGTCACGAAGTTGAAGGATTGCTTAGACCGGTCTTCAGGGCTCAACTGGTTGGTGCGCTTGTCATAGTCCCCATCGGCCTTAGACTTGTAGTTCTTGCCGACTCCAAATTCCCATATGGAGCGCCCTACCGGGACGAACACATTGCCTTCGCTAACCTCGGCCACGCCGTCGAAACCATGCGCCTGGGAGGCGTCACCATTCGGAAAGCGATACAAGTCTAACCGCGCACAGGAAGCGCGGATAAGCGAAGCTACGATTCCTGGTAGGTCAGCTCTTGCGTTCAGGTTGTCGGACCACAATTGTAGATGGCTAGCGGTCACAATTTTCATAGTGCATCCGTATATCAGCCGCCGAAGGTTGACGCGACAATTTCAAATCTTATGAAGGTTCGGCACCATCATCAACCTTTAATGCGATCAAATTCCGACATGCATGGTAGATAATCGGTACTGTTACTTGACAAGCCATCATTTTCGCGATATAATCCGTCGTGAGATCGCACTCCAACTCGCCTAACCCCCGTAGTTTCTGCACTTACAAGATCCGCTCCCGTAACCGTCTTTCTTTTCAACACTTACAAAATTCCTCCGATCTGTTCATTCTAAAGCCACTTAAACCTCCTTTGGAATCAACACTTACAAG
>Ga0137409_10006791_pt1 | contig 11822 bp, 10 predicted proteins | sample CZODoug1_16funga_FD_122059 | JGI IMG/M metagenome (GOLD analysis project Ga0137409, IMG submission 122059) | Vadose zone soil fungal communities from Angelo Coast Range Reserve, California, USA - CZODoug1_16fungal (Hybrid Assembly) | ecosystem: Environmental > Terrestrial > Soil > Vadose zone... | reverse complement strand
GCCACTGTGCGTCGCGGCGTGTTCGAGTTCGTGAGTGAGTTCTTCGTCGTTGACGTCGATGTTTTCGGCGGAAGCGATGCGGTCGACAATCAGTTCTGCTTTAACATCATCCGTAGCGCGCTCTTGCTGCCGGCGGCGCAGCGTGACCCAATCGACATTTACGGCCCGAGGATCAACGCCTTGCGCAGCCAGGGAGCGAACCACACGCTCGAGGCGCACATCCATTTGATGCTCCACGAGTGATTCGGGCACTGGAAAGTCATGGAGTTTCACCACGGCGGCGAGAACTTTCTCTCGTAGCAGTTCTTTGTGGCGCTGGTCGCGCGCGGCTTCGAGGCTCTGGCGGAGCTTACCTTTTAGCTCGTCGAGAGAGCCGGCATCGCTGACATCTTTTGCAAATTCATCGTTCAGCTCGGGCAGTTGCTTCGTTTTCAAGCCGAGCACTTCCACGGCATAGTGGTAAGTCTTGCCGGCGAGCTTGGCATCCGGATAATCGGCTGGATACGCGACGTCGAAATTCTTGTGTTCGCCGATACTCGCGCCGCGCAGATTTTCGTTGAAGGGCTCCATGGTCTCTTCCGCACCGATATGGCAGAGGACGCTGTCGGCGCGAAGCGGTTCGCCTCCGCCATCGGGCGTACCGACCAGCTTTAGCTGTACGAAGTCACCATTTTCGACGGCACGGCCCTCGACGGGGGCAAACGCCGCGGCGCGCTCGGTCATCTCTTTGAGCGCTTTGTTTACGTCGTCATCGGTAATGTCCATGACCGGCATTTCGAGATCGAGATCTTTGTAATTACCGAGGTCGAATTCGGGGAGAACCTCGAAGACGGCGCGGAACTTCAGCGGCTGGCCTTCAGCGAAATCGAGTTTATCGACCTGCGGCTGGGAAACGGGAGTGAGTTTCTGCTCGGTGACGGCTTTTTCGACGCGTTCTGGAACGAGGGATTGCACGACTTCGCCCTTGATGTCGTCGGCGAAGCGGCGCCGAATCAAGGAAACCGGCGCTTTGCCGGGGCGAAACCCAGGAACGCGGGCGACGCGCGCAAATTCCTTGGCGACGCGCTCCATTGCTTTCGTGACTTCGTCCGCGGGAATCTCGAGGTCAAGTTCTCGGCGGCAGGTGGCTTCAGCGGCCATACAAATCCTTTCTTCAGGGAAACTATGCTAAGTAAGCGTTAGCGGGTCTCAACAGCGTCCGCCGGTCGGCACTAATCCCAAGCAAACCTAATTAGAAGAGGCGAGACAGGTGAGATTCACCCTGCAAGTCCAAAAAACAAGTATAGGGGACGGGTTTCGCAGCGTCAATGTGTGACGATGGCGCGCCGATTTGAGTAAAATGCCGACCGCGTCGGGAGGATGAGGTGAAGAACAGCGCCATCCTGCTTTTGAAATGTCCGGACCGCAAGGGGCTCGACGCGGCGATTGCAGACTTCATTTACTGGCATGGCGGGGACATTTTGCATTTCGAGCAACACCAGGCGGGAGAAGAGCGCTTCTATCTTGCGCGAGTGGAATGGGACCTGACGGCTTTTGAGTTCGACTTGAAAGATTTCCCGCAGTGGTTCAAGCCTATCGCGGAGCAATTTGCAATTCAGTGGCGTATCACGACTTCCCAATACCGGCCGCGGGTGGCGATTTTCGTATCAAAGTACGACCACTGCCTGGTCGATCTGCTGTACCGGCAACGTATCGGCGAACTTGCCTGCGAGATTCCCCTGATGATCAGCAATCATCCGGACGCCAAGCGACACGCGGATTTTTACGGCGTCCCTTACCACGTCGTTCCAGTGACCAAGGAGAACAAGGCCGAAGCTGAACGGCAGGAAATCGAGTTGCTCGCGAAGAATGGCATCGATCTGGTTGTGCTAGCGCGCTATATGCAGGTGCTTTCTCAGGATTTCATCAAGCAGTATCCGCAGCAAATTATCAATATTCACCATTCGTTCTTGCCAGCGTTCATTGGGGCGAAGCCGCATCATCAGGCGTTTGAGCGTGGGGTAAAGTTGATTGGGGCGACGGCCCACTACGTGACGGAGGTGCTCGACGATGGGCCGATTATCGAGCAGGGAGTGACGCGAATCTCGCACCGCGATGCGCTGGAGGAACTTGTGGAGAAAGGGCGCGACCTTGAGAAAATGGTGCTCTCCCGCGCGGTCCGCTGGCACATTGAGAACCGCATTCTGTTGTACGGGAATAAGACCGTAATCTTCGAATAGGGCTATACGCGATGACGAACGCCAGAGCGAGTAACCCTTCTAGTTGCGTGATATGCTTAATTTCGTCACGATCTGCGGGAATGGCGGAACGGCAGACGCAACAGGCTTAGGACCTGTCGGGGTCACACCCGTGGGGGTTCAAATCCCTCTTCCCGCACCACTCCAAAACCACACGGTCTAGTCCCGAGTCTAGAGTAGCTTCCACGCTAGCTGGGCGGCGACCAGCGCCTTAAATTGGGGGATCAGTGACGCTGGCCACGGCGAGGTTATTTACGCGGATGACTAGGGTTTCATCACTGAAGAAATGACGTTGGCCGGAACCGCCGGAAATGGGGTCGGCGTTGACGCTATACGTGCTTATGACGGCGCCGGTGGGCACCGGAGTATAGGTGAAGTTGAAGCCGCTCTTACTTCCGCTGGCCAGCGTAGAATCGATTAGGCAAGAAGAAGTGGTTGTAGGCGGGGTGGGTGGCGCACAGTTGGCGGCAAGACCGCCGTCGCCGAGGTCGAGAAGTTTTGTCGCGAAGCCGATGCCATAACTGGACTGATAAACCACCTGGGAAGTATTGATTGAGCGGACGGAAGCGACCGCGGAGGCTTCGTTCGCCGCCATGCGGGAGCGGAGAAGATTGGGAATGGCAATCGCCGCGATAACCAGGATGACGGCGACGACGATCAACAACTCGATCAGCGAAAAGCCTGCAAGCTTTGAGCGCACGTTTGTAACTCCTTAGGACCTCAGCAAGCATCGGAGGGGCGGGAACGCGGCCTTCATCCCAAGCCCCGACGCCAAGGCGCGCGTTAAAGTTGTGACGGATTATATATTCAAATCAGTAAAAGTCGATTTTTGTTTTAAACGCTCTCTCTTTTTTTACAGCAAAGGTCATGCAAGCTTCTTTAGGCCGGGCTTTTAGCGATCCGCTCTGGATTCCAAGTGACTCGCGGAGCATAATAGCGTCAACGGTGTAAGCCTGTGGCTCGTAGAGTCGACGCCGCGCATCCGAAAAATCCCAGCGCCGAGTAGCAAGCTGCGAACGAGGGCAGCGCAATGATCGTTCAAGAGCAAGACGATCAACTGATTCTGATCCGGCAAACGGATCACGCGGTGCTGTCTGGTTTTTTTGCGCGCGAATGGGGCAACGAGCTGTTCCAGCGGCCGGAGCCTTTGGAATCAGTACGGCTGGCGACCGGCGAACACGACAATGGCTGGCGCGAATGGGAACTGCAGCCGCATATCGATCCGAAAACACGTTTGCCGTACAGCTTTATGTCGCTCCCCACCGAGGAACATATCGAGCTTTACCAGCGGGGAATCGAGCGAGTGATCAAGGTCGATCGCTACGCGGGGCTGCTCGTCAGCATGCACGCATCGGGACTTTATGATCGTGCGCGTGCCACCATTCCGGGATTTTCCGCGAAGTATGTGAAATCCACGGAGGCGGAGCTGGTTAGCGGATTTCTGCAAGCGTTGAAGCTGCAGCAGTTGCGGTTGAAGGTTGATTTGCGTGCCGACGCGGCAACCAAGGATTTTGTCCAGGAGAAATTGCTGGAGAGCAATTCGCGACGGCTGGAAGCATTGGACCGCCTCTCACTTTATTTTTGCATGAGCGCTATGCCGCACGATGCGACGATCGATGGCGTTCCCGTGGATGACAGCGGCAGCGAAGCCGATTGGGAATTGCGCCCAGACGGACCAAATGCCGTTTCCCTGGGTCCTTATCCGTTCCGCAGGGAGCCGCTGCAGATAAGCATCTTGACCAGACGGGTACCCAAACGTTTGTACACCGGCAGTCTCGATTTTCAGACCACGCTGGCGCGTGCGCCTTATACGGCGGTCAACTTTACGCTGCATGCTGGCAGAGCTTTGTCAGCGGCGCGCTTTGCGGTTGCGTAGGCCGGTTGCATAAGTTAGGTGAGCCGCTGCCCCCGAGTCTCCGGCAACAGTAAAGAAAGCACCGCCGCCACAAAGAAGGCGCTCGCCTGCACCAGGAAAGCAGGGCCAATGCCGTGCTTCACGGCCAGTGCGCCGACCACGAACGGCGCCACCGCGGAGACTCCCCGTCCAACGTTGTAACTGAAACCCATCGCTGCGGCGCGGATTTCGCCCGGAAAGATTTCGCTAGCGATGGCCGCGTACCCCGAGAAAAATCCCGTTCCAAAAAAAGCGACAAGAGGCCCGAGGAGCAGAAGCAAAATTGGGCTGGCCGTCATTCCGTAGATCGGAACCAGCGCGGCGGCGATCAAGAGATAGGCGAAATAAGGTTTCCTGCGGCCGAATGCGTCGGCCAAGAAGCCGAATGAGGTATATCCCAGGAATTTTCCCGCACACAGCACCAGGAAAAATGTCGTCGTTTTCACCAGGCTGAGGCCGCGACCGCCTTGCGACGGCGGCAGCGATAAATATGCAGGAATCCAAGTGAACAGGCCCCAGTAGCCGAATAGGGCGCATGTGTTCATCGTGGTGGCGAGGAGCCCGGTGCGCAGAACTTTGCCGGAGAGCAGGGTGCGAAGCGGCGGCCTTGGCGCATCGGTGGTGCGGCGTTCCGTCCAAAGAAGCGGCTCGGGGACGCTGGATTGAATCCAGAACACGAGAAAGGCGGGCAGTACACCGACCAGGAAGACCGCGCGCCAACCGAAGTGGGGCAGCACCAGGCCCACCACCAAGGCGGCAATCGCTTCGCCGATCGCATACGCGGACTGCATCAAGCCAAGCGCCTTACCGCGGTGTTCCGGTCTCCAGGTTTCCGCGATGAGCGCGGCAGCAGCGGTCCATTCGCCGCCCATGCCTAAGCCCAGCACAAATCGAAACACGGCCAGTTGCGCGACCGAGTGCGAAAACGCACAAGCCGCGCTGGCCAGTGAATACACCAAGATCGACACCATCAACGACCGCGTGCGGCCGATGCGATCGGCGACCACGCCGAACAGCAGCCCCCCAATCGCGGAGGCCACCAGCGTGAGCGAATTCAGAAAGCCGGCGGTGCGCGTGTCCATCGAGAATTCGCGGATCAAATAGGTCAGGACGAGCGAGTACAGCATCACGTCCATGGCGTCCAGCATCCAGCCGAGCCCGCCAGCGGCGAGCGACTTGCGCTCCGCGGAAGTGATTTGGCGCGGCCAGTCGAAGAGGCGCGGCGATTTGTTACTCCGGGCGACTTGCGTTTCGGGTGGGTGCAACGTGTCAGGCATTGCGCGTGATTCTAGCTGAGTATCCTGCAATTGACTCGTCTATGACGCTCGTCGGCGTAATACGAAAACGCACCGCTTTGCCTTTTTGGGCGCGGATTTCCGCTTGACTTCCGAATGACCTACTTGCATTGTTAAGAGCTTTGCCCCTCGAAAAATCCGCGCCGAGGGCGAGAAAGGCGCACTCCGGCCCGACATGACCCGCGTACGGCTCTGTTTTCACGATCGCTGCTTTGATGGCACTGCCTCGGCCGCGCTCTTCTACCGTTTTTATCGCGAACGCTTCGACTCCTCGGCCGAATTTCATTTCAGCGGCATGACTCATCGCGCAGTTCCGCCCTGGGAGGGCGGCCTATTTGATGGCGATGAGAACGTCATCGTGGATTTCAAGTATTCCAATTCGCCGAAGCTGACCTGGTGGTTTGATCATCACCAAAGCGCGTTCCTGACGCCGGAGGACGCGCGCCACTTTCGCGAGCATCGCGGCCCGCACATGTTTTATGAGCCAGACTACCGCTCGTGCACAAAGCTGATCGCGACGGTGGCCAAGGAGAAGTTCGGATTCGATACGCGGCCCGTTGACGATTTGATTCACTGGGGCGACATTATTGATGGAGCGCAGTATCCCACGCCGCAATCGGCCGTGGATATCGCCGAGCCGGCCACGCAGTTGGCGCTGGTGATAGAAGCGGCCCCCGAGGATGGTTTGCCCGCCCGCATTATTCCGGAGCTGGCTTACCGCCCGCTTGCGGACATGATTAAGTTGCCGGTGGTTGCCCAGCACCTGGGACCATTGCTCGAGCGTCACCGCCGTTCGATCGAAATCCTGCGGCAACGCGCGGAGGCCCGCAATAATGTGATTTTCTTCGATGTCAGCGATCTGGACCTGGAGGGCTACAACAAGTTCATTCCCTACCTGCTGCACCCCGAATGCGTCTATTCGGTGAGCGTCAGCGCGTCAGCAGTGCGCGCGAAGGTGAGCCTGGGGACAAATCCGTGGAATCAAGCGAACGCCGACAAGAATCTGGCGTCGCTCGCTGAAAAATTTGGCGGCGGCGGCCATCCGCGAGTCGCCGCAATCTCCTTCGAGCCGAGTGATCTCCCGCGTGCCCGCGAAGTTGCGCGCGAACTTACCGCCGTCCTGCGCGCCTAAGTGGTTTGCGCCAGCACAGCGGCGGCTGTTATTCTGATTTTCCGTGCGCCGTTAGCTCAATTGGTAGAGCAATGGACTCTTAATCCATAGGTTGTAGGTTCGATTCCTACACGGCGCACCACTTATTTTTTCTGACTTAGCTCGTGGGACCGCTTCATTTTCGTGCGCCGATGCATCAAGCGGCACACGAGAAAACTCAGTCGCAGGCGAAAGGTTTAGTCGTTCAATAAGAAGCTCTTATGACAGAAAACATTAACGTTCAATATGTCGGTTTCGAAGCAAAACCCCTCGTTCGCGAATACAACTTTCTCGTGCGGCAAGCTTCCAGCGAGACCCGCGAATTTTCGGTAACAATCGTGAACGAGGCATTTACTTCCCGCCGCCTAAGCTATCAGGATGGTCCGAACATCTGTTCCCTCAAGCTTCACCGTGAGCTGGCTTCTTTCGCGAATGATTTGCCGAAAACGCATTTCCGGATCAGCGAGGCGGAACTCACCGAATACCGCGACGCTCATGCCCCGAAGTCTGCCCGCGGCTTCGGTTCCGCAAAGGCCGCGAAGCTGCTTTAAGCATTACAGCTAGGATCCGGTCGAGTTGCGATCGCGTTCACGAACCGGCGCCGTCTATCGGAATAGTGGTTCCCGTGATGTGGCCGGCGCGCTCGTCAGCAAGCCAAAGCACCAAATCCGCAACTTCGCTCGGCGGAAGCCATTTGGAAAAGTCGGCGTTAGGCATTGCCTTGCGATTCGCCGGCGTGTCCATCGTGCCGGGCAGTACTACGTTAGCGGTCACACCGGCGTCTCTGTTTTCGAGCGCCACCGTGCGCACCAGCATGGCCAGCGCGGCCTTGAAGGTAACGTAAGCCGCGAGGCCGGCGTGCGGTTCAACCGCGGTGAGGCTTCCGATGGCGACGATGCGTCCCGTGCCAGATTTACGCAGATGCGGAATCGCCGCGCGAAGCGTGTAAAACGCAGATGTGAGATTGAGATCGCGCATCTGCTCCCAAGTGGCGTCATCGGTTTCGGCGACCGATTGGCCTCCCGCGAATGCTCCCACCACGTGCACAAGAACGTCGAGCCTGCCGTAGCGGTCAACGACGGAGTTGACCGCACTAGCGACTACGGCCGCCTTGGTGAAATCGACGGGCAGCGCTGCGAAATTAGGCAGCGGGAAATCTTGCTGAGAGATGCTGCGCGAGGCCCCAACCACTTTTGCGCCGGTGGCCAGGAAGCGCTCGGTGATGAAGGATCCCAGTCCGCCCTTTGCTCCCGTGATGAAAACGACTCTCTCGCTCATATTGATAAGAATCCTCGACGGCCAAGATTGTCGCTTAGGGAGGCTTCATCGGGGAAGCTCGAAAAAATTCCCATCGAATCGGTCGGGCGCGTTACCAACTCTTAAAACAGGTGAGTGTGATGTTGTGCTGGACAAAGGACCTTGTCCATTGTTGAATGCCGTCGCGAGTTTTTTTGGTAACGCCTACAGGTCTCGCGTTGGCATAATCGACGTTCGGCAAAACAGCCCAGCTACGAGCGACTACCGATTCTTCGGTGCGAGGAATGGTTTCCATGGTGGAGTCTGAAGTAAATCTAACCAAGACCTACGATGCGATTGTCATCGGCTCGGGGGCTGCGGGCGGAATGGCCGCGCACGTTCTGACCAGCCACGGCTTGCAGGTGCTCCTGCTCGAGGCCGGCAAAAAACTCCCCATCGAGAAGGAACTGCGCTCAATGGAGTGGCCGTACGACAATCCCTACCGCGGACAACTTCCGCCAGACTCGCATTCGCTCAGCTTTAACGAATACACGATTCGCAATCCGCCCTACGGCCCCGGGTTCGAGAAGGCCAAGCATGTCAAGAGCTATATCGGCAGCTCGGACTATTTGAAAAATATTGTGGTCAATGAGCGGGAAAATCCCTTCACCGGCACAAACTACGCCTGGGTTCGCGCGCGCTGCTTGGGCGGCAAGACAAATATTTGGGGCCGGCTTGCTCTTCGCCTCTCGGACTACGACTTCAAAGCGAAAGATCGCGACGGTTTCGGAGAAAACTGGCCGATCAGCTATAGCGACATTGCTCCTTACTACGACAAAGTCGATCTATACCTCGGCATAACCGGCGTAAAAGAAAATCTACCGTACCTTCCCGATAGCATCTTCCAGCGTCCCACCAAGCTGAATTGCGCTGAAGTCACATTGAAAGACAGCCTTGCCAAAATGGGCCGCGTGCTCACCCAATATCGCGCCGGTGTCACGACAGATGGACTCAAGCACAATAAGTACCGCAGCCGCTGTTACGGCCGCGGCGCCTGCGAACGCAAGGGCGGTTGCGACATTCACGCCGCCTTCGACTCGCCCACCGGCTTGATCTATCCCGCGATGGACACCGGGAATCTGGCCCTGCGCACCAACGCTGTAGTCCGTGAAATCACTGTCGATCCACAAACCGGCAAAGCCAGCGGCGTACGCTTCATCGACAATCAAACCATGAAGGATTACGTCGTTCACGCAAAGGTCGTAATCGTGGCCGCTTCCACGCTGGAGTCCGCGCGCCTCCTCTTGCTTTCCAAGTCTCGCCAGCATCCTAACGGCTTGGCCAACTCCAGCGGCCACGTCGGCCACAATTTTTGTGAACACATTATGGGCCCCGGCGTCGCCGGCCGCGCCAAGAATCTGGTCGGTAAGCCTTCTACGCTCGACGATGGCCGCCCGGGCGGCTTCTATCTAACGCGTTTCCGCAACCTGGCGGAAAAGCATCCCAAATTCATACGAGGTTATGGATTTGAAGGCGGCAGCGGCAGCACCATGTTTCCTCGCGGGACAGACGCGCATGGTTTTGGCGCCGCCTTCAAGGAAGAAGTCCGCAAGAACCAGGGCGCCTTCGTCGGTATGGGCGCGTTTGGCGAAGTTCTCGCGCGTTACGAAAATTATGTGGACCTTGATCCGTTCGTCAAAGACAAGTGGGGCATCCCGGCGTTGCGTTTTCATTACAAATTCGGCGACAACGAGCACCGCATGGCTGAAGACATGAAGGAAACCGCACAGGAAATGTTCGAAGCCGCCGGATTCGAGATCGTCAATGTCAGCGGCCGAGTGCTCACCGAAGGCTGGTCTATCCACGAGATGGGCACCGCGCGCATGGGCAGTGATCCAAAGACTTCGGTGCTGAACCAGTTTCAGCAATCGCACGACGTAAAGAATTTGTTCGTCGTCGATGGCAGCGCCTTCGTCAACGCCAGTTGCCAGAATCCCACCTGGACCATCATGTCGCTGTGCTGGCGTTCTTGCGATTATCTGGCCGACGAGTTGAAGAAAGGCAATCTGTAGGAAATACCATGGCAAAAGACCACCCAATCGATCTCAGGCAAGATCGCCGTCAGTGGCTGAAAACGTCGGCTACCGTTCTCGGCGCATCGCTGCTGCCATTGCCCGCCGTAGCGGCGGAGACGTCGCAAACGGCGCCAGCCGCGCCGGAGACGAAGCCAGCCGAGCCTAAGTCCGCGGCACGCTTTTTCACTCCCGCACAACACGCTCTCGTCGACGAATTAACGGAAACCATAATTCCTGCTGACAGCCACTCCGGTGGCGCCAAAGCCGCAAAAGTGGCTGACTACATCGAAAAATTTCTCGGCGAAAGTTTTGATGACGCAGAGAAGGCGCTCTGGCGCGAAGGCTTGCGCCTCGTTGACGTCATGAGCTTCCACTACAACGGTAAGTCCTTTGTCGAGGCCAGTCCCGAGGATCGCATAGCTGTTCTCACCGTCCTTTCCGAACACACGCAAATGACTGATCTACCGGAGGTCCGTTTCTTTATCGAACTGAAGCGCCTCACTATTCGCGCGTACTACACCTCGAAAATCGGCATCCATAACGAATTGGAATACAAAGGCAATCGCATCCTGCAGGAATTCGTCGGCTGCGACGATCCGACGCCTGCGTCCTCATAATTTGGAGTGCGGCGGTCTTGCCGCCGCTTTAACGGTGTAAGCACCAACTCACAACTAGTCGTTCATCGGAGACCCATGGCGGAAGGCAAAGTAAAAGTAGGCATCATCGGCTCCCAGTTCCAGGCGGACATCCACGCCGCCTCCTTCCAAATCCTGAACGAAGCGGAAGTCGTCGCCATCGCCTCGCCCACCCCAGGCAACGCCGCCGAGCTGGCCAAGCGCTACAACATCCCGCGCGTCTTCACCGATTACCGCGAAATGCTCAAAGAGCGCGACATCGAGATGGTCACCATCGCCGCGCCCAACAGCCTCCACGCGCAAATGACCAAGGACATCGCCGCGGCAGGCAAGCACATCGTCTGCGAAAAACCGCTGGCCATGACCATCGCCGAAGGCGAAGAGATGATCGCCGTCGCAAAGCAACAAGGCGTGCTGCTCATGTACGGTGAAGAACTCTTTTTTACGCCGAAATATTTGAAAGCCAAGGAAATGGCCGACGCCGGCGCGTTCGGAAAGATTTATCTCGTCAAACAAAGCGAAAAACATTTCGGCCCGCACAGCCCCTGGTTCTGGGATGTAAACCGCTCCGGCGGCGGCGCGTTCATGGATCTCGGCTGCCACGGCATCGCCTTCTGCTACTTTTTTCTCGGGCGCTCCCCGATCAAGTCCGTCTATTGCCAGATGGGCACCTACGTTCACCGCGACAAGACCAAAGCCGAAGACGATTCGCTTTGCATTCTCGAATTCGCTAACGGTGCCGTTGGCCTCATCGAAAATAGCTGGGCCCGCCGCGGCGGTATGGACGACCGCATCGAAGTCTTCGGCGAAGCTGGCGTAACCTACGCCAATCTACACATGGGCAATGCGCTGCCCACTTTCAGCGAAAACGGCTACGGTTACGCCGTAGAAAAAGCGCCCACCACCAAGGGATGGACCTATCCGGTCTTCGAAGAGCTCTGGAATTACGGAACGCCGCAAGAGTTAGCGCACTTCGCGCGATGCGCACGCGGCAAAGAAACCCCGCAAGCCACTGGTGAAGACGGTTTAGTAGTGATGCACGCGCTCTATGCGGGCTATGCCTCGGCCGGCGAAGGCCGCAAGATCTCGATGCCGTACGAGCCGCCGCCTGGCGTGAAAAAGCCCATCGATCTTTGGCTGAATGGTCCGGCTCGCGCACAGGCTGCGCAGCGATGAACGCAAGAAATCGTTTAGTGGAAACTTTCGTCAAGTACGAATCGACATTCCGAGAGGTGATGGCGTGATCCTGCAGATGAGAGCCCGGCTGTCCGTAATGATGTTCCTGGAATACTTCGTTTGG
>Ga0137409_10006790_pt1 | contig 11823 bp, 7 predicted proteins | sample CZODoug1_16funga_FD_122059 | JGI IMG/M metagenome (GOLD analysis project Ga0137409, IMG submission 122059) | Vadose zone soil fungal communities from Angelo Coast Range Reserve, California, USA - CZODoug1_16fungal (Hybrid Assembly) | ecosystem: Environmental > Terrestrial > Soil > Vadose zone... | reverse complement strand
GGGGTTGTTGTGGGTGACCATGCCTCATGGTCGCACTTCAATGGGAGAATATCAATCTATCTATGCAGAGGTCTTTAGTTAGATGTTAAACCCGTTTTACTCGGTGTCTAGATATTTCTTTTAGCGGATGTTCAGGCGGAAGTCGGAGCTAGAATGGAACCCAGCGGGACGCAAGGGCGATGTCCCAGTAAGGAAGAGAGTTTCTTAATTATACGGTTGCAGGAGAATTCGTCATTTCACCGGGCAGGCGTGGACAAAAAAAGAGAGGCGCGTGGCAGAATCACAAGCGCCTCTCTTACAGCTCAATCAATTTGTACCGTACCTCACCGGATCACCTCCTTCTCGACAGGAATGTCGATACCCTCATTATAAAACGATTTATCCGGACGGGCTATGGGAAATTTCGGCTACCGCGATACCTAAGATGAAAGAGAGTAGGGCTATCCATCCTGCGTCTGGAAGAAAATTGAGAAATGGCCGATTGGGTGGCCGAGCGAATGTGTATTGATTCTTATCCGCAACGGTCAGAGTGCTGTGGTCAGTTAACGATGATCCCGTTTCTCGGGAGTTGGCCTAGATTCCGACAAGGCATCAAGGCGGCTTAAGATGCAACCCATCGCCCCTGACATCAACTCTATAGCTTTCGGCGCCCGATTTGTGTTGTAAAGTCTGTCTTGTCCAATTCAAGACATCGTGGTCATGACGCGACTTCTACGGGCCCAAGAAATGAGGTGCGTGGTGCAGCCCAAGTCCACTTTCCTGCTCGTCTGTATTTGCACTTTCGTTTGTGCTAGGGCCGTCTCCGCCCAGACTTCGGTCTCGGACAACTCGGGTGGCGCCACTAGTTTGCAGCAGACCCTTCGACGAATACAGTCCGGCTCCGGAGGGGGCGATGGTGCTTTGCCGACCAGCCAAGATGTCTCCCAGATGGAGCAGTTGGTACAGTCCTACGTTTCCAGCAAGAGATTCATGGGATCAGTGCTCGTAGCCCTGGGTCACCACGTACTACTAAGCAAGGGTTACGGCTTCGCGAATCTGGAGTGGAACGTACCCAACTCCCCTTCGACCAAGTTCCGTCTGGGGTCGATTACCAAGCAATTTACTGCGGCCTCAATCCTGCTCTTGGAGCAACGCGGGAAGTTGAGTGTGGATGATTCAGTAAAGAAGTACATACCCAACGCGCTAGCGGGTTGGGACGAAATCACGATTTTTAACTTGCTGACCCATACTTCTGGAATTCCAGATCTTACTGGCTTCCTCGACTGGCAATCCCTAGAGCCATTCCCTTCGACGCCCGAAAAGCTCGTGGCGCGCTTTCGCGACAAACCACTCGATTTCCAGCCGGGTGAGAAGTATAGCTACAGCAATTCAGGGTACGTTCTGCTCGGCTATTTGATCGAACAAATCAGCGGCGAAACCTATGAGAAATTTATCCAAGACAACATCTTCACGCCGCTAGGGATGTCAGATTCGGGTTACGGGTCTAACTCCGCTATCATCCTGCACCGCGCCTCCGGCTATTCACTGAGTAAAAGCGAACTGGTCAACGCGAATTTCGTTGATACGAGCGTCCTATTTTCGTCAGGCGGGATTTATTCGACGACGGAAGACCTGCTGCGTTGGGAGGACGGCCTCTTCGGGGGAAAGTTGCTATCGGCTGCCTCGCTCCTGAAAATGACCACGCCCTTCAATGGCGATTACGCATTTGGTTTGGGTGTACTAACGATAAATGGACACAAGACAATCGGTCACACAGGTGGCATCGAAGGATTCAACACAGCCCTGAATTATTATCCCGACGATAGACTGACAATCGTAGTGCTTGCCAATCAGAACGGAAAGGCGCCACTGGAGATTGAGATGAACCTGGCGGCCATTGTTTATGGCGAGAGGGCGGTGCTGCCCATCGGACAGTAAACGAATTGCCGTTGCCCCCTTCAAGAAATAAGAAAGATTCCTTAAGCATGTATGCATTCCCGGGAATGACGGCCAAGTCCTCTGAAGTCTTATCGGAAGTTCCCGCCTCGGGCCGCTCGCCTTCCACCGCAGGTTCGGCTAAGATGAAGCGTTTTTTCGTGGCCGGGAGAAACTGACAAAAAGTATGGTTGCAACTTCGGACAGATTGGGAGCTCCTTCGGGCGCGGTTCGCGTGCGATTTGCGCCTTCGCCGACGGGCTACTTGCATGTCGGCGGGGCGCGGACGGCGCTATTCAACTGGTTTTTTGCGCGGCGGCGGGGCGGCACGATGATCCTTCGCGTCGAGGATACCGATGTCGAGCGGAATCGTCCGGAACTGGTGGAAGGAATTCTGGACGGCTTGCGCTGGTTGGGAATCGATTGGGATGAGGGGCCGTACTTCCAGTCGCAGCGGCTTGATTTGCATCGGGCGGCAGCGGAAAAGCTGGCCGCTTCGGGCTCGGCGTATTTTTGCGATTGCCCGCCCGAAAAATACGCGGGCGGCGACGCGGTCGAAGAGACCGACGACGCGAAAAAGGAAGCGGGACCGCGGCGCGTTACACGTTGCGCGTGCCGGGAAGGCAAGGCCGGGCTGAACGCCCGGAACGCAGCGATCCGGTTCCGCGTTCCGCTCGGGACCACAACGAAGTTTAACGACGCTGTGTTCGGTCCCCGCGAAGTGGCGAATGAAGAGATCGAGGATTTCGTTCTTTTGCGTTCGCCCAAGGAAGGACAAACGCACGGCGCGCCGACCTACCAACTGAGCGCCGTCGTGGACGACATCGACATGCGCATCACGCACGTGATTCGCGGCTCCGACCACATCTCGAATACGCCGAAGCAGGCGCTGCTGTATCGCGCGCTGGGCGCCGCGCCGCCCGTTTTTGCGCACGTGCCGCTCATCCTCGGTCCGGATCGCACGCGGCTCTCAAAGCGCCACGGCGCCACCAGCGTGGGCTCCTACCGCGACGAGGGATTTCTGCCGGAGGCATTCCGGAATTTTCTCGCGCTGCTCGGATGGTCGCCCGGCGAGGACGCCCAATTCCTGCGCACACCCGAAATCGTGGCGCGTTTCTCGCTCGAAGGCGTGAGCCGCACCAACGCCGTGTTCGACCGCGCAAAACTCGAATGGTTCAATACCGAGTATCTGCAAAAACTGCCGATCGACGATTTACTTCCAGCGGTGCAGGCCGAACTCGAACGCTCAAAACTCTGGCAGCCGGAATGGGCCCAAGCGAAGCGCGAATGGTTCTCGAAGACCGTGGATCTGCTGCGCCCGCGCACGCGCCTGCTGCCGGATTTTTCGACGTGGGCCCGCGCTTTTTTCAGCGATTCATTTGACTACAATCCGCAGGCGCGCGAAAAATTCTGGAAGGACGAGCGCTTGGGCGCAATGCTCGGCAAACTCGCTGAAAGGCTCGGGGCGCTCCCCGACTGGAACCACGACTCCTGCGACCACGTGTTGCGCGAACTGGCCGCGGCCGAAGGCGTGAAGGCCGGTCTGCTGATTAACGCGACGCGCGTGGCGATTGTAGGGCAGGCCGTGGCGCCGCCGTTGTTTGAAACGATGGTCGTGCTTGGTCAGGAGCGGGTCGTCAGCCGACTGCGGCGCGCCGTGGAAGCGTTCGTCGCGCATTGACGCGCTCACACATGAAGCGTTGCTCGCAAGCCGGAACAAACGCCCGCGTCTGACGAGCCTGTGAGAGAACTACAACTCGTGGCCGTTATGTGTCGCACCTACGATGCTGGGAATTCCTGATGCCACTGTTCCCAGCCCTTCCGGGCTGGGCTACGTTCTGTCGCGCCTCCGGCGCTCCGGCTTTCTCGCGGTGGCTTTGAAATCTTCCCGTGCTCACCCGTGTCTTGTAAATGGCAACTCATGCCTAGCAATTTCTGATTTGTAACTTACAACGCAGCGCTGGAGGCGCGGAAGATTGTAGCCCAGTGAGGGAGCACTGGGGACACGCCATAGGAAGGTGCCAAGCGCCTTAGGTGCGGCAGATACCTCAGATGGTCAAACCTACGACCTACGAAAATTCTCTGGCTGTCACACAGACTCTCAGGGCCCGGGCTACAGCATTTCTAACATTGAATCCAACTTCAGCGCGCAAGATCGGACGCAAAAACCAAGGTGACTCCCTGGCGCTCTGCCTTCGGCAGCATTTCTGCTAGGACCTGCAATGTTTCGGGATGCGGGTGGCCGATGGCCAGTGCGGAGCCTTTTCCTCGGGCGTCGCGAACGGCCAGCGCAACTTGTTTCCGGATGGCGACGGAGGACTGCTCATCGTCCAGAAAAACGTTTCGCGACGTCGCGGGAACACCCGAGTTGTGCGCCGCGATTTCGGCAACGGTGGCCGCAGTTGTCCGGCTGTCCACGAAAAATAATTTGCGCGCACGCAATAGAGGCATCAATTCGCTCATCAAGGTTGGATCGGAAGTGCCGCGGGAACCTTCATGATTGTTCACGCCCACGGCGTGCGGCACGGTGTCGAGCATCGCCGCGAACGTGTGACTCACAGCGCTCGAATCCATGCCGGGTTGCAACTCAATCGGTTCGTCCTTTTCTCCCCCGGTGGAAGCCATCGGCAGATGAAGTAAAACCTGGTAACCGCGCCGATGCGCTTCCTCGGCGATTTCTCCGGAATTTGACAAATGAGGAAGCACGGACAAAGTCAGCGGATACGGCAGTTGAAACAGCGCGTCGGCCTGAGCGCGATCGTTCCCAAGATCATCGATCACGATCGCCAGGCGCGGCCGATGCGATGCTGTCTGCACGGGCGCGGCGACGGCAAGCGGCGCGATGAGATGAACCGATTGCGTGCGCCGGCCCTCCAGCTGATAGTCGAAACGCTCCATGCCGGGCGCTTCGGGACGCGCGACGCGTTGCAAGTGATGAACCGCGGCGACGCGAGCAAGCGCTTTCTCGATCTTATCCTGCGCAGCCCGGTCAGGAATGCCCGAGCCGGTGAGTGGGACTGTGATGTAAATTTGGTCGGCGGCAAGAGTTTGAGGCTTGCCGGGCTGGCGCGCGGCAAACTCAGGCCGCATTCCGATTTCGGCTCGTCCGCCACTCGCATTTCGCGCGGCAAGGACGAGTTCACGTGTCACGGCGCGGACTTGCGCAGTGGGCGTGGGAGAGGGTTTCTTGCAGCCGGTCGCGCAGATCAGCGCGGGGCCGAGCAAGAAAAAAATTACAAGATGTGCGTGGGGAACGAGAGGAACATATGAGTGGATGCCGTTCGAGCGGCGCCTCACACGTTAGGCGGCCTTGCTGGCCTCGCCGCCCTTAAGCAGCTCGAGCGCCTTGTTGTAAACCGGGTCATCCGAGGTTGGCAACTGGCCAGGACCGAGCGGCGGAGGTTCTTCCGTGTCTATGGTGGCATCTGGATCCTGGGACTTCGTATGGACTTCCATGGTCGGCGCAACGCCCTCCTCGACGATGGACTTTCCTTCCGGCGTGGAATAGAACGCGACCGTGAGGATCACGGCTCCGCCATCATCGAGTGGGATGGTTTTTTGCTCGGAGGCAGTCCCGAAGGTGCGTTCACCCAGAACTTCGCCGCGCTTGTTGCCCTTGATCGCGGCAGCCAGAACTTCCGCGGCTCCCGATGTACTCGATGAAATCAGCACGTCCACGGGAGAACGCCACACAACCTTGTCCGGCTCCGCGGAGAACTCCTTGCGCGGCACGGTCTGCCCTTCAAGCGACGCAATTTTGCCGGATGAGAGGAAGAATTGCGCTGCGGTTATCGCGTCCGGAACTTGTCCACGCGTGCAATCCCGCAGATCGAGAACCAGTTTGTGCAAGCCCTGCTTGTCAAACTGCACGAGCTTATCGCGCAATTCCGTGACGTCCATCGTTTCTAAAGCCGGCAGCCGCACATAAGCGACATCATCGGCGACGCGGTCGGCCACAACATGCTGCGGCCCAATCACCCCGCGATTGATACTCACTTCCTGGGGCTCCGTCTTGCCGCGCCGCACCACTGCCACTTTCACCGGAGTGCCCGGCGCGCCCTGCAACAGCATTGTCGCCTGGCCTACCGACATATCGCGCGTACTGAATCCGCCGATGGCTTCGAGAATTTCGCCATCGCGCAGCCCAGCCTTCTCGGCTGGACCATCGGGCACAACGGACACGATCACGATGTAGCCGTATCGCTTGGAGACAGTCATGCCAGCTTCGCCGTGCTGAGCGTTTTTCGTCCGGTCACGGTAATCGGCGTACTCGCGAGCGCTCAGATATCCGGATTGGGGGTCGAGGGACTCCAGCAGTCCGTGCAATGCCCCGGCAGTCACCAGAGTCATGTTCGGTTCGTCGACGTAGTCTTCCTGAATGTGCTGCAGGACTTCGCCGAACACGCTGAGCGAGCGGTAGGATTTGTCGTCGCTGGTCTTACCAAGAACGTAGCCCAAACCGACGTACAGAAAGATAACGACGGAAAGTGTAACGATAGAAATTCTTGCGAGGCGGCTCATCGTTTGTTGGCCTCTCATTTATGAAAGTCGCATTAAAAGTATAGCATGGCCAACAGAATCGTCGCGCGGGATTCTGGGGGAAATGTCTAGCGCGTACTTCCCGCTTGGCGTGCGGCAAGGGCTGGAACTGCGCCTTGTGTAAGCTCTTCAGCCGGCGTGAGATACGTCCTCGAAATGCGGTCGTGCCAGCAGAGTTGCTCTTCATCCCAAAGCGCCCACAAGAAACCCAGGAAACATGTACCTGCTGAAACCAGATAGCCAAAACTCCTCCAAGCCATCTGCCGTGAAGTTGGCACGCCGCCATCGAAACTCATGACCCGCAACCGGCAAAGCATCATTCCCGGCGTGCAACCACCGAAGATTGTGAACAGCGCGAAATATTGCGCGTAAAACAAGGCCAGCGTGGCGCCGGTGACCACGATATCGAGTTCGTTGAATCCAATGCGCCCTCCCAACGTCCAGAACAGCGTCAGCATACCGCCGTAACTGAACAGAAGGAGCGCGACGTCCAGCATGGCGGCTTTTTGACGCTGGTCCAGAGGCGCAATTGGGAAAAAGGAATTCGGCAAAGCTCCGAAACCAGGTTGCGGAGCCTGCCCGCGATGAATTTCTGCTGCGGGATATTTGATCTCGCGTCTGGGGATCGATATTTCAACGCGTTCGGTCCGCGTTCGGCGAGGTGAGCGTTCCGCGGGCACCGGCGGAAGAAAGTCCGGCACATCGACCGTCTCTGCGACGTCGACGGCAAGCTCATCCTCAAATGGCAGCGCTGACTGCAGGGCGGCAGCAGCCCCGCCATGCCGCCGGACACGATAAGACTGCAGCCGGTCCGACACCTCGCGCCGCCACTCCGGCTCCGCCGGGAGATTGCTCGCTGTGGAAGCGGCTAGGCGACGCGCTACCCCTGTCCGGGCTGATTGGCCCAGGGGCGCGTCACAAAAGCAACAAATATCAACGGGGTCGCCATTCACGGCGCCGCAATGCTGGCAGGTTTTTATCACCGATCCGTTTTGCGCTGCGGATGTCTCGCCGAACGGGATCCGGGAGTCGAAGGCATTCTAACAGGCGCAGGCGTAATCGGGAGCGTAATCGAGAAAAAATGCTATCGATTGTCACGAATCGAGCACCCCCCGGGCAGCGCGGCTTCCGTAATTCGAATCTATGGAAAGCGCACGACTCAACGGGTTCTTTGCGTCGCAAGCGTCGTTGTAAGGTTCTGAGTGGAATGCTAGGCTAACGAGCTATTTTCAGTAGCACAGACTGAAGTCGGTGAGAGGACTCCCATTGGAGTCCCCTAAAAAATGATCACTCTTGCAAATTCCGCGCGCGTCCTCAGCGTTCTACTCGCAGGCGCAATAGCCGCGTGCGGCGTCGCGGCACAAGTCGGGACTCGACGGACGCCCGCGACCTCCGGTGAAGCAACGGTACGTCTTGAAGCTGAACAGCAGCGCAAGGAAGGCGACATATTTTTTGCCGACGGAAAGGTTGAAATCTTATATGGGAATTACAGGTTGCGCGCCGACCACGTGCAATACAACTCCAAAACATACCTGGTTGCTGCCAGCGGTCACGTCCAACTGGACGTCGACACGCAGCATCTGGCCGCGGGTACTGCCGACTTCAACGTGAAAACCGGTGAAGGCCGGTTCGAACACGTGCGTGGCGAAGTAAAGGCGGAACATCGAGCCAATCCATACATTCTCGTTTCTCCCAATCCGCTCACGTTCGAGGCGCAGGAAGTACGCCGGGTCGATGGCCGCACCTACACAATCGAGCATGCGTGGCTCACCGTATGCGAACCGGACAAGCCAAGCTGGAAATTCTTTACGCCGCATGCCACGCTGCACGTGGATCGCTCCGTCGCCCTGGTGAACGCTAATTTCCGCCTGTTCCGTGTTCCATTGATCTATCTGCCGTACGCCTCCGCTCCTGTGGGAAAAAATCTGCGGCAGTCCGGCTTTCTCCTGCCTGAATTCAGCGACACTACGCTGAAGGGCGTCGTGATCGGTGATGCATATTACTGGGCGCCCAAAGATTGGACGGATGTTTCGCTCGGCGCGGCCGTGCTCACCCGCCGCGGCTGGCAGCAAAATGGCGAACTGCGGGCCAAGCCTTGGGAGAAAGTGGACCTTACGGCGCGCTATTTTGGCGTCATCGACCGCGGGATCGTGGATTCGACAGGCGTGCGGACCAAACAGGGAGGCCACACCGCACAATTCACTTTCAGCGCCCTGCTGAATGGCGGATGGCGCGCCATTGCGGATCTCAACCAGCTTACTTCCCTTACGTTCCGGCTGGCATTTTCACCGACCTTCGGCGAAGCCGTGAACTCCGAGGTGCGCAGCTCCGCTTTTTTGACAAATAATTTTCACGGCTTCAGCGTCAATCTCGCCGCGGGGAGTTACAAAAACTTTGTGAACGCGCAGCCGCAGGTTTCCGTCATTCTTCGTAACGCCCCGGAAGGGCGATTCAGTTCGGTGGATCAATCGCCCTGGAGGCGCCTGCCAATTTATTTCGGAGTGGATGCCTTTTCTGGAGCGGTGCACCGCAGCGATGAGAATCTTGCGGGGGGCGTAGTTGTCCCCGGAATCGACACGCCTAGTTTCGTGGAGCGCTCGGAAATCGCGCCGCGCGTGGTCGTGCCGCTGCATTGGGGCCCGTGGCTTGGAGTCACCACCAGTTATATTGTGCGGACCACGAGCTACGGCGCGCAGGAAATTGCGGGCAATGTTGTCAGTGATCCCTTGCGCCGCACCACCGGCGAGCTGAGTATCGATCTGCGTCCACCGACGCTCGAGCGCTTCTGGGATCGCGGGAACGGGAAATGGAAGCACACCATCGATCCGGAAATCACTTACAACTATGTGCGAGGCGTAAATCAATTCGACCGCTTCATTCGCTTTGATGAAGATGAAACCCTGACCGACACCAATGAATTCATGTACTCGATCACGCAGCGTTTGTTTCACCGCACCCGAGAAGGGCAGGCCGACGAACTCGTGAGCTGGCGCGTGGCCCAGAAATATTATTTCGACCCGACGTTTAACGGCGCGCTGGTTCCCGGGACGCGCAATGTCTTTCAAGCGCTTGATTCAATCACGCCGTTCGCGTTCGCCGACCAGCCACGCCATTTTTCTCCCATCGAAAGCGATCTGCGTGTGACGCCCGGGGGCGTATATGACGCGCAGGTTCGCCTGGAATATGACACCATGCGCAAAAGGCTCACGACCGCAGGCACTCTTCTCAAGATTCGCCCGTACCAGAATTTTAATTTTACGGTGGCGCATTTCTCGATCGACAACTCCATTGTTCTACAGCCTGTTGCAAATCAGATTCGTATGCTGGCGGGATACGGCGACTTGCACCGCCGGGGCTTTAACGCCTCGTTCGGTTTTAGCTACGACATCAAGCAGCAGCAGCTGCAAAGCCAGTTGATGCAAGTCAGCTACAATGGGACCTGCTGCGGACTAGCTCTTGAATATCGGCGCCTGGCACTCGGACAGGTGCTCACGGAGAACCAGTTCCGCGTTGCGCTTATCATTGCTAACATCGGAACCTTTGGCAATTTGCGGCGACAAGAAAAAATGTTTTAACGCGGGCTCTACGGCCGTCGCCATAGCGCTGGCTTTAACGCGTCGGCGACTTGAAGCCCGCCTGAAAAAAAGCTCTGTCTTTGCAATGAACGCTTCAAGTGAAGTGTGAATCCAGTCGAAAGTATCGGGGGTAAGTCGGGACACAATGACCAAGGAAGATTCTCTTTCATTCGCCACCATCGAGGAACTCAGCGCGCTGCTCGTAAAACGTAAAATTTCGCCCGTCGAGCTGACCGAACAGTTTCTGCGCCGGATTGAAAAATACAATCCACAACTCAACGCGTTTTTGACGGTCACTGCCGACCACGCGCTCGCGGCCGCACGCCGCGCGGAAAAAGAATTTGTTCGCCGCCACGGATCAAGTGGCTCGCATAGTCCGCTCCTGGGAATTCCCATCTCGCTTAAAGACAATATCTGGACCCGCGGGATTCGGACCACGGCAGGATCAAAAGTGCTGCGCGATTTTGTGCCCACCGAAGACGCCACCGTCGTGCGCAAGCTTGCGCGCGCGGGCGCCATTCTGCTCGGCAAAACGAATTTGCATGAGTTTGCATACGGGATTACCACCAATAACGTGCATTACGGCGCGACGCACAATCCCTGGGCGCTCGATCGCATTCCCGGAGGCTCAAGCGGAGGCTCAGCGGCGGGGATTGCCGCGGGACTCTCGGTCGCATCGATCGGCACGGACACGGGCGGCTCAATTCGGATTCCCGCAGCGATGTGCGGAATCGTGGGACTGAAGCCGACTTTCGGACGCGTCAGTGTATTTGGCACGGTTCCTCTCGCGCCAAGCTTCGATCATGTCGGCCCTCTCGCGCACAGCGTCACCGACGCCGCGATTTTGCTTGGGCTCCTTGCTGGACGGGATCCCCTGGACCCGACATCTTCAGCACGTCGCGTGGAAGATTTCAGTGCCGCTCTTCGCAAGCCGCTCCGCAAATTCCGCCTGGGCCGCGCTGGCGATTACTTTTGGAAGAAGCTTGATGGTGAAGTGCGTGGCGCAACCGAAGCTGCTGTACGCGACCTGGAGAAGCACGGCGCAACAGTACGCGACGTCTCGCTTCCCCATTTAAGCGAGTCGCCTGATGCAGCCACGAATATTGCTCTCGCCGAAACGCGTTACGGTCATGAAATAGCTGGATACTTTCCAGCACACGCGGACGAATACAGCGACGATGTTCGACAACGAGTCGAGGCGGGCAGCAAAGTGCTCGCCACGCAATATATTGCTGCTCTCGACTTGCAAAAACGCTTGCGTGCTGAATTCGATGCCGTATTGCAGGACGTAGACGCCATTATCGCCCCCACGGCTTCTATTACGGCGCCTCCTATCGGTGCGGAACACGTCGAAATGAACGGCGAACAAATTCCTCTACGTGCCGCGCTGTTGGGGATGAATCGCCCGGCAAACTTCACGGGCCATCCCGCGATTTCGGTGCCTTGCGGCTTCACCCGGGGAGGCTTACCTGTTGGGCTGCAATTAATCGGCCGCAGTTTCGATGAATCCACCCTGCTGCGCATTGCTTTGGCCTACGAGCGCGCGCACGACTGGCGCGATCGCCACCCCAAACTGGATTGATTTGCATCTCATAAACGGTCAACCGTCCAGACGTGTGAATTCAGATTTGCACAATCTTGGTCCCGGCGCTGAAAGCGCCGACGAGTTCAAGCCCAGGGCAACGCCCTGGGTTTCGGAATCGATCGGTGGCGCCCTGAAAGGGCGAAGGATTCCTCCGCCCTTTCAGGGCGTAACATCTACTCGGACACGTCCCCCGGGGCGTTGCCCCGGGCT
>Ga0137409_10006789_pt1 | contig 11823 bp, 8 predicted proteins | sample CZODoug1_16funga_FD_122059 | JGI IMG/M metagenome (GOLD analysis project Ga0137409, IMG submission 122059) | Vadose zone soil fungal communities from Angelo Coast Range Reserve, California, USA - CZODoug1_16fungal (Hybrid Assembly) | ecosystem: Environmental > Terrestrial > Soil > Vadose zone... | reverse complement strand
AGATCAGAGCGAGAGGCAAACATGGCCCACACTCCCTTCGTTGCGACGGGATGGTCGCAGCATGATGTAGAGCGCGAGTCCCAGGGTGATGAGGATGGCGCCCGCGATCTGGATCTCGGGCGTTCGAAGCGAAACGATCGCGGCGCGCGGCAGCGTACGGAGCGCCTGGAGCGCGATCCAGATCTGATTCAGGAGCGGCACGTAGACCGCGATCCCGCCGGCAACCCCCTTCAGCACGGAGGTCATTCCCGAGATCGAGCGGTCGATGGCCGACACCAGCCAGACGTTGGGATCGGGGAGACCCAGGCCGCTCGAGATTCGAGACAGGTTTGCGAGGATCCCCACCGTGAGCACGAAGCAGAAGGCGCCCACTCCGGCGCTGACCCTCTGCCATCCGGCGTTCAGGAATCCGCGCGCCGCGCGGAGCTCGCGGATGACGCGGCTCTCGAGCGAAGCGGGGACCGGGTAGAGCTCCATCTTCCGGAGCAGGACCGTCTGGCTCCGGAACTCCCGAAGCGTCCGGCCGCACGAGGCGCACGAGGCCGCGTGGCCCTCGATCACGCGCGCGACCGAGGGCGTCAGCGCGCCGTCGATCAACGCGACCAGCTCGCGCTGGCAGGCCTCGCAGGAAAGATTCTCTTTCATGGCTTCGCTCCTCGTACCGACAACTTCCGTCTCAGAATCTCGTGTGCCCGGTGCAGCCGAACCTTCACCGTGCCGAGCGGGATCGCCAGAGTCTCCGCGATCTCTTCATAGGCCAGGTCCTCGCGATAGCGAAGGAACAGGATCGCCTGGTAGTGCTCGGGCATCTCCCGCACCAGCTCATCGAACCGCTCGCCCGACTGCCGGGTCTCGAGCAGATGCTCGGGTCCGGGACCCGGATCCGCCGGATCGAGGGGCGGCCCTTCGTCTTCGTCGAACAGATCCTGGATCGAGACCGGCCGGCGCTTGCGCCTTCGGATCGCGTCCAGGGCCAGGTTCGCCGCGATCTTGAAGAGCCAGGTCTTGAGCGGACGCTCCGGATCGTACGTGTGGAGCGAGCGCAAGACCCGGATGAAGGTCTCCTGGCCGACCTCGGCCGCATCCTCGGGGTTTCCGGTGATGCGCCACGCGAGGTTCACGACGGGTGTCTGGTACAGGCGGATCAGCTCCCGGTACGCGCGCTCTTCACGCGCCAGGCATCGCCGGACCAGGTCCCGCTCGTCGGACAACTCGAACCCTCGCGTCCTCGACGCCTTCAGAATCTGTACGTTTGGGCGCCCTTCCGGGTTTCGCTCACCACGCCTATTGGGCGCGCAAGCTAGTGGCCCTATCCTCCGTCCGTCAAGGCTTTTCCCTTGACGGGCGAGTGGGGAGAACCCTAGCGTCGCCTCGCGCCCATGACCGAGATCGAATCGATAGTCGCACGGGAGATCCTGGACTCCAGGGGAACCCCCACCCTCGAGGTGGAGGTGGCGCTCCGTGGCGGGGCCCTCGGCCGCGCCGCGGTGCCTTCGGGTGCCTCGACCGGCTCCCGCGAGGCCCTGGAGCTACGGGACGGCGATCCCAAGCGATACCTCGGCAAAGGCGTCACGAAGGCGGTCGCGAACGTCAACGAGACGATCGCCGGGCACCTGGTGGGCGAGAACGCGGACGACCAGGGCTACCTGGACGAGCTCCTGATCGGGTTGGACGGCACCCCCAACAAGAAGAACCTCGGCGCGAACGCGCTGCTCGGCGTGTCGATCGCGGTCGCGAAGGCGGCCGCCGAAGCGCACGCCCTTCCCCTGTACCGCTACCTCGGAGGGGCCGGAGCGAAGACCTTGCCGGTGCCCCTCATGAACGTCATCAACGGGGGCGCGCACGCGGACAACAATCTCGACATCCAGGAATTCATGATCGTCCCGGTCGGGGCCGGTTCCTTCTCGGAAGCGCTTCGCATGGGCTCCGAGGTCTTCCACACGCTGAAGAAGCTCCTCCACGAGAAGGGCCTGGTCACCGCGGTCGGCGACGAAGGAGGCTTCGCGCCGAACCTCGGGAAAAACGCGGACGCCCTCGAGTTCTTGATGCGGGCCATCGAGAAGGCCGGCTACCGGCCGGGCGAGGACGTCGCTCTGGCGCTGGACGTGGCCGCCTCGGAGCTCCATCGGGGCGGCTCCTACAAGCTGGACGGCCGCCAGGGGCTGGAGGCGCGCGCGATGGTCCAGTACCTGGGCGGGCTCGTGGAGCGGTTCCCCATCGTCTCGATCGAGGACGGTCTGGCGGAAGGGGACTGGGAGGGATGGAAACATCTCACCGAGACGCTCGGGAGCTCGATCCAGATCGTGGGCGACGACATCTTCGTCACGAACCCCGAGATCTTGAAGAAGGGGATCGAGGAGGGGGTCGCGAACTCGATCCTGATCAAGCTGAACCAGATCGGCACGATGAGCGAGACGCTCGACACGATCGAGATGGCCAAGCGCGCCGCGTACACGACCGTGATCTCCCACCGCTCGGGCGAGACGGAGGACACGACGATCGCCGACCTGGCGGTCGCGGTGAACGCGGGCCAGATCAAGACCGGATCGCTATCGCGCACTGACCGCGTGGCGAAGTACAACCAGCTCCTCCGCATCGAGGAGATGCTCGCGGACGAGGCCGTGTACCTGGGAGCCGCCGCCTTTCGCAGACTCGCGGGCGGATCGCGGGAGACCGCGGCTGCGCGATGAACACATGAGGGACGCGCCATGATGCGGTCGCCCTACAAGAGCCCCAAGGAACCTCCCTCGAAGCGTTTCCTCCGGCTGCCCCGCCCCGAAAAGAAGACCAGGAAACGGCAGTTCTTCATGTGGGCGGCGGCCATCGCGTTGGGATTTCTGGTCTATTCCTTCATCGGCGGGCAGACCGGGCTGATCCGGATCCGTGCCCTCCAGAGCGAGACCCAGGCCCTCCGGACACGGAAGGTCGCGCTGGCCACGGAGGCGGAGCGGGTGGACCAGAATCGGGAGAACATGGCGAAGGATCCGCTCGTGACGGAGCGGGTCGCGCGCGAGCGCTTCCACATGGTGAAGAAGGGCGAGATCCTCTACCGGTACCAGGAGGAAGACTCGGCCCGGTAGGTCGAAGGCCCGGGGGAATCGACCCCCTTTACATCCATCTTCCGCTGGGGCATCATACCCCCGCGGGGTGGAGCAGCCTGGTAGCTCGTCGGGCTCATAACCCGAAGGTCAGAGGTTCAAATCCTCTCCCCGCAACCATGGAAGCCATAGGGGCCCGGAAACGGGCCCCTTTTCTGTTTCCTACTCACCTCGACCCGACCTGCTGCGTCAGGTACGCCGCGACGACAGTCCCCTCGCGCTGTCTCAGCCCCGCGCAATCGGTGACCGAATCGCCAACCTTCGCGAGCTCCTTCTCCGAACCCGGGACCACGTGCGCCGGATCCGAGAAGAATTTCTTCGCCGCCTCCAGCCTCGGCAGCGAGCAGCCCCCCGCCATGAGCGGCAGGTAGACCAGGTACATCGGCGGCAGCTTGGAGGCGATCGTCCCGAAGTTCTCCGACATCCACCGGTACGGCACGTCGTCGTACTCGAGCGCTGTGGCGAGGCTTGTGGGGATCTCGAAGAGCTCCTGAGGGCGGAGCGGCCCCGTCAGCGAGTATCGGATCGCCTCGTCCACGATCTTGGGATCGCGGAACTTGCCGAGGGCAGCCAGGTACCGCCCGCGCTCGGCCGGAATCTCGGCCTGCTCGAAGCGCTTCTTGTAGTCCTGGAACGTCGCCTCGTCCCCGCGCAGGGCCGACATTTCGAGCGCCACTCCGATCAAGGACGGATCCACCGATCCCGGCGAGGCGATGTGCTGTTTCGCGAGGGAGTCGGCGAAGGCGAGGACCCTCGAGTCCTTTCCATCCTCGGCCAGCGCGCGGATCAACGCGGGCCTGAGAAGGGACACGCCGTCCCCTTCACCCTCTCGCCGCGCGAGCCCGAATCGCGCAAGCGCGGGGCCCAGATTCCGGCGGACGTAGGCGGCGTACGGGTCCGCCAGCTCCGGGGTCACGAAAACCCGGCGGACCACGGTGAGATTGTCCATGAGGCCCAGGATGACTTCCGGAGACGGGTCGTCCGCGAATCGAGAGAGAAGGCGTACGTACTCGTCGCCGCGCAGGAGCCCCGCGTCGAGGAGCGCCGTGAGATTGCCGAGATATCCGACGCGCTCCACGGGATTCATGACGGAGCCGGCATTCTCCGCGATCCGGTTCATCATGTCGGCGGGGACGCTCCAGCGGTAGTAGCCGGCCGGACCGCCGTTCGGGATGATCCAGGCGGGCGTCTTCCCGCCGCCCTCCAGATCCACGGTCGTCTCGCGCTCGGTCAGGAGCACGTGCTGCGTCCGGACCTGGGATCCATCCGAGTAACTGAGGACGATCGGAATCCGCCAGAGCTTCTCCGCCGGAGGCGTGATGCCGTAGCTCAGGAACCGTTTCTGGCTCAGGCTCACGCGGCCATCCGGAAGCACGGAAGCCGTCACCAGCGGCACGCCTTCCTGGTCCAGGAAGGTGCTCATCGCGGCCGAGGCATCCTTCCCCGAGGCCTTGGAAAGCGCGTCCCACAGATCCGATCCCACCGCGTTCCCCCACTCGTGCTCCTTGAGGTACGCGATGACGCCGGCGCGGAAGGTTTCCGGTCCCAGCCACTGCTCGAACATTCCCAGCACCGCCTGCCCCTTCTTGTAGGCCAGGTCGTCCGCGGCCTGGAGGAGGTTGTCGAGCGCGGAGACGGGACGGCGGATGGCACGGGTCGAGAGGCGCGAGTCGGTGGTCATGGCGCGCTGCGTCTCGCGGAGATCTTTCACGTGCCGGTTGTATTCGGGATAGACCTCGTCCGAGATCTTGTTCCCCATCCACTCCGCGAACGCCTCGTTCAGCCAGAGATCGTCCCACCACGTCATCGTCACGAGGTCGCCGAACCACTGGTGCGCGAACTCGTGCGCCATGTAGACCGAGAGCGTGGAGAGCTGGCTCATGCCCACCGTCTTGGGATCCACCAGCAGCACGTCGTCGCGGAAGGTGACGGCGCCGGCGTTCTCCATGGCGCCCGGCCAGAACTCCGGGACCGCGATCACGTCGAGCTTCTCGTAGGGATACGGACGCCCAAAATAGCGCTCCAGGGCCGCCAGGATGGGCGGAGCCATTTCCGCCGCCCGCTTCGCGAGCGCGGCCTTGCCCTTCACGGTCACGACATTCCCCGGAACGGACATCCCGGTGATCGGCACCAGCTCCAGCGGGCCGGTCGCGATGGCGAGGATGTACGAGGGAACCGGCTTCGTCTTCTGGAAGACGACCGTCTTCGAAACCTTGCCGGGAATCGTGCGCGCGATCGGCGTGTTGGAGACGCCCTTGTGGGTCCTGGGCAGCACCAGCGTCAGCTGGTAGGGAATCTTGAAGGAGGGCTCGTCCCAGCACGGGAAGGCCTTGCGCGCGTCATCCGACTCGAACTGCGTGAAGCAGTAGGACTCGCCGCCGGTCTCCATGCGGTAGATGCCCTGCGCCCGGTTGCTGAAGCTGTTCGTGAACTCGACGTCGAGGGTGTAGAGCCCGGGCTTGAGCGGCGCGCGCGTGCGCACGGTGACCTCGGTCGCCGCCGCCTGGGCGTGTGAGGAAGGCACCACGGCCCCCTTCGCGGTCCGGAGGGTCACGCTCCGGATCGTGAGGCCCTCGGAATGGAACTGGAAGGAATCGACGCTGGTGACGGCCCGAAGATCGACGTGCGCCGAGCCCGAGTAGGCCTCCTTGCGCGCGTCCAGGTTCAGCTTGAGGCGCTCGTACGTCGGAAGGACGTCGCGGCCAAGCCGTCCCGAGCCCGACGCCAAGGCGGTGCTCGTGGGGAGCGCGAAAACGAGTACCAGAGCTGCGAACAACGCGGACACGGCGGTGGCTGGGGCGGGACGCATGGATCCTCCTGGAAGGACAGCCGGCGTCATTGAGTGGTTGGAAATGGAAATCGCGGTGGTAGTATAGACAGGTTCTCCCCCCCAGCGCGAGCCATGAGGCCGGACATCCTTCCCCGGGAGATCAGGGCCATGACGCCCATGAGATTCGGAACCCGATTCCTTCGCGCCCTTCGGCGCGCGATCGTTCCCCTCGCCCTTCTCTTCGGCACCGCCTCACCCGCGTGGGCGGTGTTGGACAAGGTGGTCATCTTCCCCGCGACCCCCACGCCCTGCGATACCATCATCGCCAGAGTGACGGGTACGCTCCCGAGCACCTGCTACGAAATCATAGGCGCGTCGGTCCGCGGGCCCGATCCCATCCCCTGCATGCGGCCCGGCCCCTGCCCTTCGCAATTCCATATCGACATCATCGTGAGGGAGCCCAACCCGGACATCTTGCCGCCCTGCGCGATCAGCCCGCCCTATGAGCGGACCTTCGATCTCCCGGTCTTCACGGCGGGCGAGTACACGGTGATCACGCACGAGCGTGTCGTCCCGTTTTCCGTGACCGATTCCATCGTGAGCGAGAGCTTCCTCACGACTACCTTCGTCGCGCGGCCCGACTCGGTCTGCCCGCCGGTCCAGGGTTGCTACCTCCTCGATCTCGCCGGGGATCGGCCCCCCGGTCCGCTCTGCCTGGTGACCACAACCCCTGGCGGAACCGCGTGCCTGAACCTCGTGCTGCAGAACCAGAACCCGGTAGCCGGGCTTCAGACCACGCTCCAGATCTCGGACTTCACGAAGCCGCTCCCTGGGCTCCCCATCCTTTCCATCCCCGTCGCATCGGTCCAACCGGTCGGCCGCGCCGCCGGGTTCCAGGTCTCGCACACGGAGGAGGGTGGGAAAACGAAGCTCATCCTCTACTCGACGTCGGGGGCTACCATCGAGCCCGGCTTTGGACCGGTGGTGCGGATCTGCTACGCGATTCCGCCCGAACCGGTTCCATCGACGCTGCGGGTGGATATGGGGGAGACGATCGTCGCCGATTCTCTGGGCAACGGAGTTCCTCCGTGCCCGACCGTGGCTACCGGTTTCACGGACCTCCGCCTCCCGAACATCTGCATCGAGAAGCCTGGTTGCGACCTGAACGGGGACGGCGTCTCCGACGTGCTGGACATCATCCGGCTGGTCCGTTGCGCTTTGGCCTCCATGAGAGATTCGAATTCAACCTGCCCTGACTCCACCGCGTCGCGCGCCGACTGCAACGGCGATGGCTCCATCGACATACGTGACGTGGTCTGCTGCGTGCGCAAAATCGTAGGCGCGATGGGTCCAACCCCGACACCGATCATCACGACGTCGCTGGCGAGATCCGAGAGCGTGAATGGTGAAACCACGATCGGATTCGACGACGGGCCCTTCTGGACGAGTGAGACCGAGGGTGTCGCGATGATTCGGATCAACGCTGCCCACGATTTCGGCGGAATGCAGTTCTCGGTCGATCCTGGCGGCGCTCCGTTCCGCATCGGCGGCATGATCCTCGAAGGAATGAGCGCGCGCGCGGGCGTAGACGTCCAACTCGAGGGTGCGGTCGATGCATTGGGAGTGGCGCACGGCGTGGTGTTCGGAATCGGGCCGAGATCCCGCCAGGCTCAATCGATCGGCGTCATCCTGACGCTGTCACGCAAGCTTTCGGGTGGAAACGCCGATCCGCTTCGTCTGATCGACCTCAGGGCGGGAGACGCTTCAGGAACCCCTGCTCCGGTCTCGAGCTTCAATCCGACGCTCGAGCTAGCGAACTCTGTTGTGGCGGCGCCAACGCTTCTCAAGGCACGTCCCAATCCTTCCGCCGGCGGCACCGAGATCGGATTCGTGCTGCCCGTAGAGGCGCGTGTGAGCCTTCGGGTCTATGACGTATCCGGAAGGCTCGTGCGTACGCTGGTGGATGGGCCCCGCACCCCGGGCGTCCACAGAGTCCAGTGGGATGGCACCGATACCCGGGGCCGGACGGCGCGGTCGGGGATCTACTTCGCGAGATTCGAGGCGGGCTCGGTCAAGCGTTCGGAACGCATTCTCTTGATGCGATAATCCGGGGCATGGAGTCGACCGACCCCATCATTCAGTACCTGAGGTACATCCTCCTCATGCTCGCGCCGCTCTGGATGCTGGGCTGCTGAGCGGCGCTAGCCGCGGAGGGTCTCCCAGGCTCCGGAGGAGTCACTGAGGCGGGCGGCGTCCAGCACCCTCTGGACCTCCACCGCGTCACGGAAGGTGGGGCTCGGCGGCTTCCCCTCCTGAATCGCCGCCCGGATCATCTCCACCTTCACGAGAAAGGGCGCCAGGAGCGGCATCTCGGGCGTCGGCTCGATCCTGAGATCCTCCGGAATCGCGACCTCCTCGAAGGAGCCGTCCGGCTTCGGCCGCCCCAAGCGGTATCCGTCCAGCACGGTCATCGAGTCGGTCGATCCGTACGCCTCCATGCTCCCGCCGCGCACCTGCGCGGCGCCGAAGAGATCCAGGATCCCTCGCGCCCCGCTCTCGAACTGGACGATCAGCGTGAAGGTGTCGTCGGCGGTGATCTTGCGAAACTCGGGATGCTGATCCGCATACTCCGCCGCCACCGTCCGCAGAGCGCAGGAGACGCGCCGGATCGGCCCGCCCCAGAGGATCAGCTGATCGATGTGATGCGAGCCGAGCGCTCCCAGATATCCTCCTCCACGCTCCTTCTCCGTAAGCCACGTGAGCCGCCGGGTGGGATTTCGCGCCCAGCCCGGGATCCGGTCTTGAATCAGGACGTGCTCCAGCCGTCCCAACCCGCCTTCCTGGATCGTTCGCGTGAGCGTCTCACGGGCGGGATAGTGGCGGAACTCGTGGTTCACGACATGCACCACGCCCTTGGACTCGGCGAGCGCGGCGAGCTCGCGCGCCTGCGCGGCGTTCATCGCGAACGGCTTCTCGCAGAGGACGTGTCGCCCTCGCTCGAGCGCCGCGCGGGCCATCGGATAATGCAGGTCCACGGGCGTGGCGATCGAGACCAGGTCCGCGTCGACCTCCTCGAGCATCCGCTTCCAGTCGCCGGTCGCGTACGGGATCGAGAACTCCGCGGCGACGCGCTTCGCGTTCTCGAGGGTTCCGCTCGCGACCCCCGCCAGAGCGAACGCCGGGTTCCGGGCGAAGCCGGGGGCGTGGACGATCGAGCCGAAACCGGTCCCGATGAGGAGAACGCGGATGGGAGCGCGCGTGGACATGAGGCGCGCATCATACGATAATGGCCCGCCAGCGACCCGGCCATCCCATGGAGACCTCTTCGACCACAGCATGAATCCACACGAGACGCCCCGCGTCGCCATCGTCGGCGCCGGGTTCACGGGCTCGCTCACGGCCGCCCATCTTTTGCGGAACGCGGCGCGGCCGTTCGAGGTCTGCCTGATCGAGCGGCATCCTCCCTTCGGTCCCGGAACCGCCTTCAAGGCTCCGCTGCCCTGCCACCTCCTGAACGTCCCGGCGGTGAGGATGAGCGCCTATCCCGACGGGCCCCAGCACCTCATGAAGTGGCTGACCGAGCGGGCCTCGGGACCCGATCCGGGGTTCGAGGCCGGCTCGGGCCTGGAGGCGGCCTTCCTGCCGCGGCGGCTCTACGGCGAATACGTCGAGCACACGCTCGCCGAAGCTGCCCAGGGCTCGCGCGCGCGCCTCACGAGGGTCGCGGGGGAGGCGGTCTCCATCGAGTCCGACGCCGGGGGTACGCGGCCCCGGATCCAGCTGCGCGACGGCTCGACGATCGCGGCCCAGTGCGCCGTCCTGGCGCTTGGAAACTTCCCGCCCGTGGATCCCATCGGGAACGGCGCCGCCGTCGCCTCGATACGCTATGCCACGGATCCATGGGACGAGCGAGCGCTCGAGGGGCTGGAGGCACAGGACACGGTGCTCACGATCGGGTCGAATCTCACGATGGTCGACATCGCCCTGGCCCTCGATCACCGGGGCCACCGCGGACCCATCGTCGCGGTCTCGAGACACGGGCTGCTCCCGCAGCCCCATCGGAAGAGCCTCCTTCCCTCCTGGTCCTCGCGGGTCGAGGGGAGAACCGGAAGCCCTCGCGAGCTCCTTCGCGCGATCCGCGAGGACGTGACCCTGGCCAGCGCGGGCGGGCTGGACTGGCGCCCCGTCGTGGACTCCATCCGGCCCAGGATCGTCTCGATCTGGACTTCCTGGTCGGAGCGCGAGCGCGGACGGTTCCTGCGCCATGCGCGCGCGTACTGGGAAATCCACAGGCACCGCATGGCCCCGGAGAACGCCAGAGTCATCGGGTCCCTTCTCGAGTCGGGCCGGCTGCGCGTGATCGCGGGGAGGATCGCCGGAATGAGCGCGGGCAAAGACCAGATCGAGGTGCGCGTCAACCGGCGTGGGTCAAGGGTCTTGGAGACCATCCGCGCGGCGCGCGTCGTGAACTGCACCGGTCCCGGGACGGACCTGCGCCGGACGAAGGATCCTCTGGTTCAGGATCTCCTGACGCGCCGTCTCGCCCGGCCGGGTCCTCTGGGGCTCGGCTTCGATACGGACCGGGACGGAGCGCTGGTCGGCGCCGACGGGCGCCCCTCCCTCTCGCTCTTCACCCTGGGCCCACTCCTCAAGGGCAGGGACTGGGAAACCACCGCGATCCCGGAAATCCGCATGCAGACCGAGGCGCTGGCGATTTGCCTCGCACGCCGTTTCGTGACCCCGGAGGCGCATGGCGGGTCGATCTAACCTCACGCCGTTCCTCTGGGGCGCGGCCACCTCCGCGCATCAGGTGGAGGGCGGAAACGACCGGAACGACTGGTGGGACTGGGAGCAGCTCCCCGGAAAGATCCGGAACGGCGACCGGTCCGGCGCGGCGTGCCTCCACTGGGAGCGCTACGAAGAGGACCTGGACCTCCTCCGCTCGATCGGCCTCGGCGCGTACCGTTTCTCGATCGAGTGGAGCCGGATCGAGCCCGAGCCGGGTCGCTACGACGAAGCGGCGATCGACCACTATCGGAAGGTGCTTCTCGCATGCCGCGCGCGCGGCATCACCCCGATGGTCACCCTCCACCACTTCACCAATCCGCGATGGTTCTCGACGCTCGGCGGATGGGAGATCGAGAAGAACATTCCCCACTTCGTGCGCTTCGCGGGGCTCGCCGGCGAGCGCTACGGCGATCTGGTGGACCTCTGGATCACGATCAACGAGCCCGAGGTGCTGGCGTTCCGCGCCTACGATGAAGGCGCCTGGCCACCGGGGGTGAAGGATCGCTCCCGCGCGCTTGTCGTCATCGCGAACCTCCTCGAGGCGCACGGGCTCGCCTCCGCCGCGCTGCGGCAGACCGATCGCGTCGACGCGGACGGGGACGGCAAACCTGCGCTCATCGGTGTCGCGAAGCACTGGGTCCTGCTCGAGCCGCTCCACTCCTGGTTCCCTCTCGAGCGCATTTCGGCCGCGATCCAGAACGGCGTGTTCAACCTCGCGGTCGCGCGAGCGCTCGGCGGCCACGACATCGAGCTCTCGATCCCGGGCGCGCGCTCCGTGCGGCGGCGAGTTGAGGCGCTGCGGGGATCTTCGGATTTCATCGGCGTGAACTACTACGCGCGGTGGATGGTGAGTTTCTTCGGCAAGGAGCCGAGGGTCGCGCGGCGGGGGGCCGAGGTCAGCGATCTGGGATGGGAGTTCTATCCCCAGGGACTGGAGAAGGCGCTGGTGGGCTGCGCCTCCCTGGGTCTCCCACTCTATGTCACCGAGAACGGAATCGCGGACGCCGCGGACCGCCTCCGCCCGGCGTTCCTCCGCGAGAGCCTGGCCGCGATGGATCGCGCGCGTGCGCGGGGCGCGGACGTGCGGGGTTACTTCCACTGGTCGCTTCTCGACAACTTCGAATGGAACGACGGCTTTCACGGGAAATTCGGTCTCTGCAAGGTCGA
>Ga0137409_10006788_pt1 | contig 11823 bp, 11 predicted proteins | sample CZODoug1_16funga_FD_122059 | JGI IMG/M metagenome (GOLD analysis project Ga0137409, IMG submission 122059) | Vadose zone soil fungal communities from Angelo Coast Range Reserve, California, USA - CZODoug1_16fungal (Hybrid Assembly) | ecosystem: Environmental > Terrestrial > Soil > Vadose zone... | reverse complement strand
AGGCTGTCGAGCTACGCCGCGGTCAAATGTGCGGCGCATTTGCCCGGGCCCTATACGATCCCGAACGTTTACGGCGACATCTATTGCGTCTTCACCAACCGCACACCGGCCACTGCGATGCGTGGCTTCGGCGTCACCGCGATGGATTTCGCGATCGAATGCCAGATGGACAAGCTCGCCCATCTCGTTGGCATGGACCCGATGGAGTTCCGCATCCTCAACGCCTATCGCGACGGCGACATGAAGGCGCATCGGCGCGAAGCCAAGAACACCGCGTTGATCGAATGCGTGCAGGTCGCCGCCGAAAAGGCGAAATGGCCGCTGCGCGAGGAATTCAAGCGGATGTCCTCGCGCAAGGACGGCGGTGGCGCACGCGCTGCGGTTCCCGCGACCACGGTGGACTCGCTCGCGCCGGCGCGCCCAACCGGACAGCAACGTACGCCCTATGATCGCGCGCCGCAGCCCGCCGCCGAGCCCCAGCCGCCGAACCCGGCACCGCCTCCCCCGGTTTCGCCGACGCCCGCGCCGCAGCCCGCCTCGCACGGCGCGATACGTTTTTCCTCCGTCTTTGGCTCGAGGAGACGCTGATCATGGCCATGCATCGCGGACGCGGCATCGCGTCGATCAACTATCCCATCGGCATGAACCTCGGTGGTGATCCGAGTCAGGCGCTGGTGCATTCCAATCCGAGCGGCAAGTTCACGGTCTCGCTGTCCTCGATCGATCTCGGTCAGGGCATGAAGTCGGTAACCCGGCAGATCTGCGCCGAGACACTCGGCGTGCCGGTGGAGGACGTCTATGTCGACACCGCCGATTCCGACACCGGACCGCACTGCATGGGCAGTTTCGCCTCGCGCGGCACGCATCGCGTCGGCAACGCGGTAATGGCCGCCGCGAAGGAAGCGCGCGGGGTGATGATGGAGGCGGCGGCCGAGGAGCTCGAGGTCAACGCCGCCGACCTCGAAACCGACGGTCGCGGCAACATTCACGTCAAGGGCGCTCCGCATCGATCGATCTCGACCAAGGACGTCGCGATCGCCGCACAGTTCAGGCAAGGCAAGACGATCTCCGGGCGCGGCATCTTCCTGGTGCCGCTCTCCGCCGTCGATCCCGAGACCGGTGAAATGTCGCCGGCGACCTGTTATGCGCACGCCTGCATGGTCGCCGAAGTCGAGGTCGACGATGAGACCGGCGAAGTGACGATGGTGCGCATGGACAGCGCCTACGAACTCGGGCGCGCGCTCAATCCGCGGCTCGTCGAACAGCAACTGGTCGGCGGGGCCTGGATGGGGATCAGTCACGCGCTTTACGAGACGACCGAGCCCTATTATCCCGATCCGGGGCACGGCCCGCGCGACTTCGTCGAATATCTGATGCCGGGTCCCGGCGACATCTGCCCGCACGACATCGCGGTGCTGGAGCGCCCGGCGGCGGATGGTCCATTCGGTGCCAAGGGCCCGGGCGAGATGTGCGCCAATCCTGTGATGCCGGCGGTCGCCAACGCGATTTTCAATGCGGTCGGTGTGCGCGTCGACGAACTGCCGATCACGCCGGAGAAAGTGTTGCGCGCGATCAAGGCGCAAGGCGGCGCGCGGCCGCAGGCGCGGCGCTGATGGCGGTTCGCGGAACCATTGGCGGCATCGACAGCCCGGAGGCGCTGGAGAAGGCGCTGCGCGCGGCCTATTACCTCGCCGACGAGGGCATCGCGACGGCGGCCTATCTGGCGCTCGCGCTGGGCAAGCCGCTGCTGCTCGAAGGCGCCCCCGGCGTCGGCAAGACCGAAGCGGCGAAGGCGATCGCCGCCATCCTCGGTCGCCGGCTCATTCGCCTGCAATGCTACGAGGGGATCGACGCCGCAGCCGCGCTCTATGAATGGAACTATCCACGACAGATGCTGGCGATCCGCCAGGCCGGCGACGAGACCATCGACATTTACGGCGAGACCTTCCTGATCGAGCGTCCGATGCTCGCGGCGCTGCGCGCGCCGGACTCGACGGTGCTGCTGATCGACGAGATCGATCGCTCGGATCAGGAGTTCGAGGCCTTCCTGCTCGAATTCCTGTCCGACTTCCAGATTTCGATTCCCGAGCGCGGCACCATCCGGGCGGCCGAGCGGCCGGTAGTGGTGCTGACCTCCAACCGCACGCGCGATCTGCACGAGGCACTGCGCCGGCGCTGCGTTTATCACTGGATCGATTACCCGACGGCGGAGCGCGAGGCGAGGATCATCATGATACGCGCCTCCAGCGTCGCCGAGGCGACCGCACGTGCGGTTGTCGCCGCCGTCGGCAAACTAAGGCGCGAGCCGCTGAGCAAGGCGCCCGGCGTCGCCGAGGCCGTCGATTGGGCGGAGGCGGCGACGTTGCTCAATAAGGGCGGCGCGCGCTGGCCGGACGCGTTCAAGCGTTCGATCGGCGTTGCGCTGAAGGACGAGGAGGACCTCGCCTTCATCGCCGGCCGGCTCGACGCGCTGATCGCGGAGGCAGCGGCGTGAGCGAAGCGCCACAGCTGCCGCGCGCCGCGCGCGCCTTCGTCTCGTTCGTGGCGCTGTTGCGCGCCAACGGTTTTGCAATCGCGCCCGAGCAAACCACGGCGTTCCTGCAAGCGATCCAGTTGCTTGGTCCGCGCGGTCCTGACGACATCAGGCAGGCGGGACTGGCGACTCTGGCCCCTCCCCCCGAGCGGCGCGCCGCCTACGACATGTTGTTCCGAATCCACTTCCTCGGCGGGGAAGAGGTGCCCGGCGCCGAAGGCGAGGACGAAGAGGTCGTACGGCTGCAGGATGAGGGACACGGCGACGAGGAGCCGCCGCTCGCCGACGACGCCAACGAGTCCGGCGAAATGGCGGTGCGCGCCGAAGCACTGGCAGAGCGCCGTTTCGGCCCGAGCGGGCCGAGCGACGCGCTACGCCGGCTCACGCGCGAAGCCCCGACGCGCCTGCCGCGCCGGCGCGGCCATCGCCGCATGCGCGCGCGGCGCGGGCCTTGGGCGGACCTCCGACGAACCCTGCGCGAATCCGTCCGCAACGACGGCGAGGTGATGCGGCTCGGGCGGCTAAAGCGCCGCCCGCGGCCGCGCAAAATGCTGCTGCTGATCGACGTCTCGGGCTCGATGAAAGCGCGCTCGGAGGACAATCTCAGGCTCGCGCATACGCTGGTACAGGCGACGCCGAATGTCGAAGTCTTCACCTTTGGCACGCGGCTGACGCGCCTGACGCGCGCGCTGCGGCTCAAGCGCCGCGAGCAGGCGCTCGCAGCCGCCGCGCATCTGGTGAGCGATTGGGACGGCGGCACCCGCATCGGCGACGCGCTGCAGGCCTTTCTCGCCGTGCCGCGCTTCGGCGGCTACGCGCGCGGCGCCGCGGTCGTCGTCCTGTCCGACGGGCTGGAGCGTGGCGATCTGGCGAACCTGCGCGACGCGGTCGCGAAACTGTCGCGGCGGGCCTGGCGCCTGAGCTGGCTGACGCCGCTTGCGGTCGGCTCCGGCTTCGTGCCGCAGACCGAGGCGCTGATCGCCATTCGCCGCTTCGTCGACGACATGGTCGACGGCGGATCTAGCGCAGCTGTGGTCGCGCATGTGCTTTCACTGCGACAACGGAGAGCCGCGTGATCGGCATCATCGACGCGCATCATCACATCTGGCGCCAGGCCGATCTTCCTTGGCTGGTGGGTCCGATGCAGCCGCGCATCTTCGGTCCCTACGAACCGATCCGTCGCGACTATCCGCTCCGCGAATACCTTGACGACCTCGCGGGCAATGGCGTCGTCAAGTCGGTCTATGTACAGACGAATTGGGCGAAGGCGCGGTTCGAGGACGAGACGGCCTGGGTGCAACGCACCTCCGCGGAAACCGGCTGGCCGCATGCCATCGTCGCCTACGCGGATTTCGGCGTGGACGACGTACGCCCGCAGCTCGACCGGCTCAAGCGCTACCCGCTGGTGCGTGGCGTACGCATGCAGCTGCACTGGCACCAGAACCCGCTCTACCGCTTCGCCCCGCACGCTGATCTGTGCGCGGACCCGACGCTTCGTCGCAACATCGCGCGGCTCGCCGACTACGGCTGGAGCTTCGATCTGCAGGTGTTCGCGCCGCAGATGCCGGACGCGGCCACCTTGGCCGAAACCTGTCCGAAGGTCACGTTCGTGCTGCAGCACGCCGGAATGCTGGAGGACCTGTCCCCTGCCGGTCGCTCGGCCTGGCGCGCCGGCATGGTACGGCTGGCGGCGTGTCCGAACATCGTCTGCAAGCTCTCAGGGCTTGGCACGTTCATCCATCGCAATGACCCTGCGCACATCGCCGGTATCGTTTCCGAGGCGGTGGCGATCTTCGGAGCCGACCGCTGCCTGTTCGGCTCGAATTTTCCGATCGAGAAGCTGTGGACCAGCTATCGCGATCTGGTCGACGCCTATCTCGACGCCACCAAACCGAACCCGCGCCATCGCGACGCGATCCTGCGCGATACGGCAATGCGGGTCTATCGTCTCGCGCCCTAGCCTTGCGCCGGGGGAAACAAACGAAGGGAACGGGAGGCAAGCATGGCGTTGGAAATCAAGATTCTTGACTATGGCGACATCGAACTGGAATCGAGCTTCCTCGTGCTCGGTCGCGACTGTGGGCGCACGCGCCGTGTGCTGACGCTGGGTTTTCTCATTGTCGGGGGCCCCTACCCGATCGTCGTCGACACTGGCTACCGTTCCAATCAGATCATGGAAACGCTCGGCATGCGCGGCCTGCAGTTCCACGAGAACATGATCGAGAACCAGCTGGCGCGTCACGGCGTGCGCATGGGCGACGTCCGCTTCGTTTGCCACACCCACCTGCACATCGACCACGCCGGCAAGGATGATCTGTTTCCGATGAACACGACGGTCGTCCTCAACCGCAAGGAGCTCGAATATTCCGTCTCCGGCCTGATGCACCCGCAATACCCGGCGCCCGACATCAAGCATCTGATCGATCGGCTGCACACCAAGAGCGCTCTGCGATTCCTTGATCTCGAGATCACGGGTCCGGTTGAACTGATCCCGGGCGTCTATTGCGAGGCCGCCAACGCTCACACCGAAGGGTCGATGAATTTGCACGTTCACACGGCGGAGGGAATCGCGACGATCTGCGGCGACGTGCTCTACGACATCAACGATCAGCTTGTGGATCCCTTCCGCGAGATCCACGACGCCGAACCGCGCACGACCGGCAACCACGGCACGTCGAAACGCGCGGAAAAAGCCGCCATCAAGAAGCTCGTCAACAGCTCGCGCTTTCTGCTGCCGGTGCACGACCGGCCGTGCAAGATCGAAGGCGGAGATGTTGTCGGGCGGCTGCAGGATCAGGTGCCGGGCCCGGTTGTTCAGTCGCTGCCCCGGCGCAACTGGTTCCCGGCCTGAGCCGGACGAAGGGATCACCCATGACCCATGCCACGCTGCGCCCTGAATTCGAAGACCTGATCGATCCCTATGCGCCCGTCGGTCAGCTCGGCACCGGCTTTACCTTCACCGAGGGGCCGATCTGGCATCCGGTCGGTCGCTACCTTCTTTTTTCGGACATGCCCGCCGACGTTCGCCGTCGCTGGGACGCCACGCGCGGCGTCGTCGAGGTCAAGCACCCTTCGAACAAATGCAATGGCATGACCTATGACGCCGACCTCAACCTGATCGTCTGCGAGCACGCGACGTCAGCGCTGATCCGCGAGCGCCCCGACGGCCGTCGCGAAGTCCTTGCCTCACACTTCGAGAAACAGGAACTCAACAGCCCGAACGACGTCTGCGTACATTCGAGCGGCGCGATCTATTTCTCCGACCCCTGGTACGGCCGCATGCCGGTCTACGGTGTCGAGCGGCCGCGGCAGCTCGGCTTCCAGGGCGTCTATCGCGTGCCTCCCGACGGTGCCGCACCGCAACTGCTGGTCGATCGCTATTTATTCGACCAGCCGAATGGCCTCTGCTTTTCGCCGGACGAAAAGCGGCTTTATGTCAACGACACCGTACAGACGCTGATTCGCGTCTTCGACGTCGAAGCTGACGGTTCGCTTTCCAACGCCCGCATCTTCGCCAACGGGATCCGCTCCGAGCTCGAGCCTGGCGTGCCTGATGGCATGAAATGCGATCAGCGTGGGAACATCTGGGTGACGGCGCCGGGCGGCGTGTGGGTCTATGCGATGAACGGCGATCTCTTGGGCAAGGTTCGCGTGCCCGAACTGGTCGCCAATCTGAGCTGGGGCGGCGCCGACTTCCGCACGCTGTTCATGACCGCGACGCACTCGGTCTACACGGTCACCACCAAGGTCGGACCGCGCGCTGAACCTTATATGACCGCCAAAGCAGACGCGGGCATCGCGGCATCTTCTGCGTCCGCGCCGCAGCTGCCGACCGATGGCCTGCAGCTCGATCCGAAGCGTTGCGCGCTGATCATCCAGGATCTGCAGAACGACGTCATCATGGAGGGCGGCGCATTCGCGGAGTCGGGCGCGCCGGCCCACGCGCGCGCGCAGCACGTCGTCGACAACGTGCGCCGGCTCGCCGATGCGGCGCGTGCTCGGGGCGTCATCGTGATCCACGTCTGGTTCATCGTCGAACCCGGCGCGCCGGGCCTGACGCTGAACGCCCCGCTGTTCGAGGGACTGGTCGATTCCAAGGCGATGGTGCGCGGCTCCTGGGGCGCGGCGCCGGTAGCGGGGCTCGAGCCCCGTCCGGGCGACTTCATCGTCGAGAAGATGCGCATGAGCGCGTGGGAAGGCAGCCGGCTGGAAACGATCCTGAAGGCGACCGGCCGCGACATGCTGATCGATACCGGTGCCTGGACCAACATGTCGATCGAGCACACCGCGCGCACCGGGGCCGACAAGGGCTATTTCATGATCGTGCCCGAGGATTGCTGTTCGACCATGAACGCCGAGTGGCACAACGCATCGATCAATTTCGCGATGCAGAACGTCGCCATCGTCACCAACGCGGACGCGGTGATCAAAGCGATCGGGTGAGCGTCTGGAGCGGCGTTAAGGAAGGCTGGAAGGCGTGCCCAAACTGTTCCACCTGCGTTGTTCGCCGCGTCCGGCCTCCGAATCCTCGGCCGGTGCGGAGGCGTTCGTGAACCGATTTCAAGAGGTGCGGCCGAGCTGGGATATCGACGTGATGGACATCTGGCGTGAAACCCTGCCCGAGTTCGACGGCGACGCGCTGGAAGCCAAATACGCGCGCCAGAGCGGGCGGGAATTCAGCGGCGCCCAGCGTGAGGCTTTCGCCGTGCTCGAACGAATGGCGATGCGGTTCGCGCTTGCCGACCGGGTGCTGATTTCCACGCCGATGTGGAATTTCGGCATTCCGTACAAGCTGAAGCAATGGTTCGATCTGATCGTCCAGCCTGGGCTCACCTTCCGCTACGATCCGGCTCTGGGTTACTTTCCGCTGCTGAAGAACAGGCCCACGATCGTGATCCTGGCCAGCGGCAGCGACTTCGTCACCGGCATGAATCGGGGACGCATCGATATGGCGACCCCCTATTTACGCGAGGCATTGCGCTTCATCGGCGTCAGCGACGTTCGTTTCGCGCTGATTGGCCCAACTGTCGGCCCGGCGGAGCCGGCGCGGCTCGCCCGTGAGGCCGCGCACCATCTGTTGGTCGAAATGGCAGCAAGCTTCTGAGGGAATCGTCGGGATGTCGAGTTCGATAGTCAACGCCAGGACGATGGCAGGCGCGTCGGCGATCCGCAGCCGACCGTCCGGATACACAATCGCCCGCGACCAACGGTTCGATCCGACGAACTGATAGGCAGGCGCTGCAAAAATGTCGCAGCGCGCACTATTAATATCGCTTCAGGAGAAAACCCGGATTTCATTGACCACTGTGGCCGGTCAATCGTCTATGGATCTTGTGGCGGAAGGAATCGCTTTCGCGGTCGCCGGTGGAGCTGTCATCGTGAAAGCCTACGAGTGGCACCAGGACGTTCTGTACGGCCCGTATATGAAGCGGGCTGATTGAGCCCACAGGAGGGAACGATGACAGCCATTCGCCTCACCTTTGGATTGAGCCAACGCCCCGCAATGACGAGGGCTTGGCATTTACGGACGGTCATCATCCCAAGACGCACAATTACCGGCCGGCTTGTGCGCGGACAGGTTTGGCGGCGCCACGACGGCCGTCGTTGGTTGTACAAAAAATTCATCGCGTAACGGTTGGCCTCGCGGCGGTATCGGCCGTGATCTTAGATCATGAGGTGCCGCTGCCGTATGGATGTCCGATCAGGCACAGATTGGTTCTACCAGCCGCCCCACCCCCCGTAGAAACGCGGACCATAGTACGGACGATAGTACGCCGGGCGATATCCACGATAATAAGCCCGCCGATATCCGTAGTATGGTCGGCCATATCCATATCCATAATATGCGGGGGCGTAGCCGCCGTAGTAGGCGGGCGCATAGCCACCGTAGTAGCCGTAGCCGGGTCCGTAGTAGCCATATCCCGGGCCGTATCCGTATGCGTTGGAAGCTAGACCGCCGATAAGGGCGCCGGCAATTAATCCGCCTGCGATACCCGGACCCCAGCCCCAACCTCCACGCGCTTCAACCGGTGTCGGTATGGAGACTGCAGTCATGACTGTTACGGCGGCGGCGGAGAAAACAACTGCTGCCTTCCGCATGGGCTTTCCTTTCACCAAAGTGTTGTTGTCGATAACAAAAGTCGAATTCGATCGTTGCATCCGCAAGGGCCACCGGGAACGTTCTCATTGAATTTAATGTTGATGAATGCCCGCAGGTTGCGAGGGATGCCGGCATTCTCAAATGCCTTCGCCTGCCCTAGTTCATAGCCGCGAACCAAAACGGGCAGAAAACCCCTCCCGCTTTTTGCCGGGATGGATGAAACCCCATGCCAGCCGCCTTGAAATATGCCACTGGTCCATGGGCCAAAGCATTGCTGGCAGGGCGCGGGATTTATTTTGCGACCCGGCTGGTCTGGTTGCCTTACCTTGGGAAATTCCGTTCCATCACATGCGGGGCATTCGACTTCTGTGCTAAGGGATGAAACTAAGTGATTGATATTGTTGGCAGCGGGGGTTCGCATCGCCTAAAATCGATACGGCAACATTTTGCCATTGGCGACGAGCGCCATAACCAGAGCCGACATGCTACTTATCCACGCCTAGCAACGGCCTTGGCCGGCCAACTGACGGTTACCTGAATGCGGGAACTCCTGTTCTTCGTCGCGTCGAGCTTCTGGGCGGGCGCCGCGCACGCGGCGACGCCGGGGCACGGCAAGACAATCGCGGCCGCCTACATCGTTGGCGCGCGCGGCAAGCCGATCGACGCGGTGATCCTCGGAATTTTCGTCACGCTGTCCCACACCAGCGGCATCGTGCTGGTCGGCGTGCTCGCCTCGCTCGGCTCGACCTGGCTGCGGCCGCAGCGCATCGAAGCCTACTTGGCGGTCGCCGTCGGCATCCTGGTGATCGTGCTCGGCCTGTGGATGCTGTGGGCGCAGCGCGATCTTGTAGCGCTCGCCATGGGCGAAGCCGGCGAGCCGGGCGATGGCACCAGCGGAGCGGATGCGCACGCGCGGGATCACGGTCACGACCACGCTCACGACCACCCGCATGGCCATGGGCACGGCGAGCCGGTGGTCTGGCACAGCCACGGTTTCGGCAAGGTCCACGCCCACCGGCTGGACGTGGTGGCCGAGAACCGTCCGAAACTGCCAGTGCTGCTGGCGCTGGGTATTGCGGGCGGCCTGCTCCCCGATCCAGCCGCGCTGGCGCTGCTGCTCGGCGCGCTGTCGAGCGGAAAAGTCCTGCTCGGCCTGGTCACTGTCGTGGTGTTCAGCCTCGGCTTCGCGGCGACGCTGGTGGTGGTCGGCATCGTTGCCGCGAAGGTCGGCGAAAAGGTGCTCGACTGGCTGGCCAGCATCTGGATGATCCGCCTGCAGATCGCCACCAGCCTGCTGATCGTCGGCATGGGCGTGGTGCTGACCATCCGCGCAGTGTCCGAGCTGGCGGCGTTGCCGGCGGGCTGAATCTACTTTGCATGGGGTTGTTTTCGCGATTTTGGGTCCAGGCCCTGCGGTGCACCGCCCATAGCGTGTCGCACTGGCTACCGCGCACCCGCATGCCTGGCCGGCAGCATGCCGACAAATCCGCTGATGTCGGCGTACCAGACATTGCCATCGCGATCGACGGCGACGCTGAACGGCCGGGCATTGTCGCGGGGAAGCGCAAAGACCGTGATCTGGCCGTTGCGCAGCCGCCCGAGGCTCGCGCGGCGCAGCATGCCGAACCAGACGTCGTCATTGGGAGCCACGGCAATGCCGCTGAGACCGGCATTTTCCCGACCCGCCTCGACATCCCAGAATTGTCCATCCTTGAATCGCCCGATGCGATTGGCGCGGAACTGCAGGAACCACACCGAGCCGTCGGAGCCGACCGCGACGTCAGTCGGCACGGCGCCGCCGCGCGGCAGGTCGAATGTCCTGCCGGTCCCGTCGGCGGCGATGTTGAGCAGCTGGTTGCCGTTCTGCAGCGTCGCCCATACGGCACCGTCGGCCGTCACTGCGACCCCGTAGGGTCCGCCGCGCGCGGACTCGATCTGATAGCGGGTAAAAACTCCGTCCTTCAGCCTGGTCATGCCATAACCGGTCGGGTCGGCGAACCAGGCGGCGCCGTCGGGCGCGATCGCCAGCCGTCCGAGGCGAGCGATCGGAGTGTCGAGCACAAACCGTTCGATCTCGCCGACGCTGCTGATGCGCGCAATGGCGCGCGCGGCGAGGTCCGTGTACCAGGCGCTGCCGTCGGCCGCGACCGCGAGCCCGAGCGGCTCGTTGTTGCGGCTCGACGTCGGCAGCCGCTCGACGCGGCCGTTGCGCAAACGGCCGATCGCATCGGCATGGTCGATGGTGAACCAGATGCTGCCGTCAGCGCCCGCCGCAATCGCGATCGGCGCATCCTGCGGCTCGCTCATGCGGTACTCGACGAATTTTTCCTCCGGGACGGCGCGCACCAGCAGGAGCGCGCCTGCCGCCAGGACCGCGATGCCGAGCACCGCCGCCAGTGTCCTTATTCCGAAGTTCGCCAGCATTCGCGGCACGCTCCGTACCAACTTCGGAATCGATAAGGACACTGGCAACTCCATGATTCCGGTGCCGCTCTTGAACCCGAAGTTCTCAACAGCAGCTGCCGCACGGTATGAGCGAACTTCGGGTTCTAGCGGCCATGCGCGGATCAGCGCCGCAAATGGGCGGCGGCGCGCCGGCGCGACAGGTGCCACGCCGCAACACCGCCGCCGATCAGCACCAGCACACAAAACGAGAGCCCGCCGGCGAGGCTGATCGGTTCGATGCGCGCCAGCAGGTTGCCGCCTTCGATGGCCATGCGCCAGACTTCCGCATAGGGCATCAGCGAGAACACCGTGTAGATGACGCCCGCATCGTTCGGATCGCGGGCGAGAGGCCCGGCCTCGATATGGGTCGGAAGGTTGTCTGCTTTCGGCGTCCAGGTTTCACCGCCATCCTCGCTGCGATAGATTCCGCGATCGGAGGAGACCACCAGGGTCGTCGCGTCGGCGCTCGCCGCGATGCCGCGCACTCTGGTTCTCGCCTCGGGTAGCGAACGTCCGACGGAATGCCAACCGGCGCCGAGATCGTCGCTGACCACGATACGGCCGCCCGCCGCCGCCCAGATGCGTTGCGGCCGCGTCGCATCGGTCGCGATGGTGTCGACCGGCGCACCTGCGCCGTCGAAACCGGCGTTGCGCCAGCTGCGCCCCCCATCGTGGCTGATCATCGCCCGGCCGTCGATCACGGCCGCCAGAATGTCGGCCGATCCCGGGATCGCCACCAGCGCCG
>Ga0137409_10006787_pt1 | contig 11824 bp, 12 predicted proteins | sample CZODoug1_16funga_FD_122059 | JGI IMG/M metagenome (GOLD analysis project Ga0137409, IMG submission 122059) | Vadose zone soil fungal communities from Angelo Coast Range Reserve, California, USA - CZODoug1_16fungal (Hybrid Assembly) | ecosystem: Environmental > Terrestrial > Soil > Vadose zone... | reverse complement strand
AGCGGACACGGAGGAAGGGCGTAAAGCACCGTGGGCGCCTCGCCCGTAGCTCCAAAACCCCGTGATCTTCGTGCTTCCGTGGCTTTGGACCAAGAACACCACTACACGAGGTCATTCCGGGGCGTCGCCCGCAGGCGGCGAGCCCGGAATCCATAATTCAGAGGCCGGTGTTCCTGGATTCCGGGCTGCCTCGCTTCGCTTGGCCCCCGGAATGACGATTTCTTTACAAAGCAGCGTCTGTGTTCTGGATAGGCTCACTAAACTAAAAGCTGAAACGCTTTCTAAGTATTCGCCTTGACAGAGGGATAAAGAAACAAGATTATCCCGGATTGTTACCGTCTGTTTCACAGGGTAACTTTTTGTTAAGGACGGCGGACCGCGAGCGGGGCCGTCCAGCCAATCCGGGATTAAAGAATGATGGCGAATAGGCGAGAGCTGTTGATCGGCATCGGCGCGAGCGTTTTGGCAGTAAGCACGGGCCGCTTCGCCCGGGCTGCGGCACCGGGCAGCTGGGTGCTTTATGTTTCGGCGGCCGATTGCCGGGTCTGCCGTGCTTGGGAAGTCGATCATAAAGACGCCTTTGCGCGGGGGCTCCAAAAGAACGGCATCGGGTTCCGCACCAACGGATCGGTCGGTGCCTTCGGGTTCCAGGGGAACACCGTGTACTTCGGTGACGTCACGTTCAACACCGGGGATGGGGTGGTCATCGACTCCGGTGGCGTCGGCCTGTCGTCCACGTACAACCGGTACTTCATCGGAGCCATCGAACACAACGGCGGGGTCGGCATCCGTGACAACGCCGGGGGATCTCAGTGGCACATCGGCAACTCCAACTCGAACACCTCGGGGGGCATCACGTTTGGGGCCACTCTCGGCGCAGGACGCATCCCCTATGTCGAGGGCTACCTCACTGATACGACCCCGTTGGTAGGCAACTCCAACAAGGTGGACATTACAAACCTCGCCCAGGACATCGGCGTGTCCGCACCGGCCCCCGCCGTACCGGCGCAGATCACGAGCAGAAAGACAGTGGCAGCCAGACGCGCCCACATCATCGGTACCCAGGATAGTAGCAACCGGCGGAGCCACGAGGAAATTTGCCGGCGGCCAGACGGACCTGCGACTACTGGGCGGTCCAGCCTCCGTCGATCACCAGCTCGCTGCCGGTGACGAACGACGACTCGTCCGAGGCGAGGTACAGCACCCCGTAGGCGACTTCATCCGGCTCGCCGTAGCGGCCGAGCGGGATGCGCGAGACCATGTACTCGTAGTGTCCGGGGTCGCCGCGGCGCGCCTCGGTCATCGGGGTCACGATCGGCCCGGGGTGCACCGAGTTGGCCCGGATGCGCTCGCGCGCGTACTGCACCGCGGTCAGCTTGGTCAGGGTGCGCACCGCACCCTTGCTGGCCTGGTACTGCGGGCTGCTGCGCTCGAGCCCGACCATCCCGAGCTGGGAGGAGATGTTGACGATCGAGCCCCCGCCGCTCCGGCGCATCGCGGGGATCGCGGCCTTGGTGCCGAGGAAGACGCCCTTGGCGTTGACGTCCATGCCGTGGTCCCACGCCTCGGACGTCGTGTGCTCGAGCAGGCTGCCCCCGCCCACCCCCGCGTTGTTCACGAGCACGTCGAGCCGCCCGAAGCGCGACACCGCGGTGGCCACCGCGCGCTCCCAGTCCGCCTCGCTCGTCACGTCGAGGCGCACGTAGACCGCCTCCCCGCCCTTGCCCGCGATCTCGGCCTCGACCCGCTTGCCCTCCGCGTCGAGGATGTCGCCCAGGACCACGCGGGCGCCTTCCCGGGCGAAGAGGATCGCCTCCGACGCGCCCATGCCGCGCGCGCCCCCGCTGATCAGCGCCACCTTGCCCGCGAGTCTCACTTGGTGCCGAAGAGCCGGTCGCCCGCGTCGCCCAGGCCCGGGACGATGTAGCCGTGCTCGTTGAGGTGGCTGTCGACGGCCGCGGTGTAGACCGGCACGTCGGGATGCTCGCGGTGGAAGTGCTCGAGGCCCTCCGGGCAGGTCAGGAGGCAGACGAATCGGATCGAGCGCGGGGCGGTGGCCTTCACCCGGTGGACCGCGGCGACCGCCGAGTTGCCGGTGGCGAGCATGGGATCGAGCACGACCGCGTCGCGCTCCCCCATCTCGTGCGGCACCTTGAAGTAGTACTCGACCGCCTGGAGCGTCTTGGGGTCGCGGTAGAGGCCCACGTGACCGACGCGCGCGCTGGGCAGGATGCGCAGCATGCCGTCGAGGAGGCCGTTGCCCGCGCGCAGGATCGAGATCAGCACGATCTTCTTGCCGTCGAGGAGCCGGATCGTGGTGGGCCCCACCGGGGTCTCCGCGGGAACCTCGTGGGTGGGCAGCTCGCGCGTCACCTCGTAGGCCAGCAGCATGCTGATCTCGGCGAGCAGGCTGCGGAACTCCGACGTGCTCGTCTCACGCTTCCGCATGAGGCCGAGCTTGTGCTGCACGAGCGCGTGGCCGATGACGACGACGTGGTCCAGGGCTAGACCAATTCGAGCTGCGAGCGGCCCCAGGTCACGTCTACCTCACGGGCCGGGCTGACCTGAGCCGGCCCCTCGTCGGGGGCGGTCGGCCCCTCGCCGGCCACGGTGGTGCGGTGCATGACCCGGCGGTACTTCGACTCGTCCCACGGCCGCCCGCGGTGGAGCATGCACCGGTTGTCCCACATCACCAGGTCGCCGACCTGCCAGCGATGCGTGTAGATCAGCTCGGGCCGGGTGGCGGCCTCCCGCAGCTCGCGCAGGAGCGCGCGCGCCTCGGTGGTCGGCATGCCCACGATCTCGCACGCGTGCGAGCCCACGTAGAACGCCTTGCGTCCGTTCATGGGATTGTCGCGGATCAGGGCCTGGCGCACCGGCGGCACCTGGGCCGCGTGCTCGGGCGGCATCAGCCCGTCGTCCACGAGCCCGCGCGAGTACACGAAGCTGTGGATGGCCACCTTGTCGTCGAGGAAGCGCTGCATGTCCGCGGGCAGGCGCTCGTAGCCCACCCGCATGCTCGCGAACTGGGTCTCGCCGCCCTCCGGCGGGATCTCGCGGGCGGAGAGCAGCGACGCGTGCGCGGGCACCTTCTTGAACGAGCTGTCGGTATGCCACATCTGATTGCCCGCGTTGAAGAGATTGCGCTTGTCGCCCGCCGGGATCAGGCGGCCGTCCCCGTCCACGTTGGAGAGGTTCGAGATCTGGGGCGGGGTGCTCTCGAGGGTGTTGATGCTCCGGATGGTCGTCTCGAGCGGCCCGAAGCGCCGGCTGAACGCGAGCTGCTCCTCGTCGGTGAGGGACTGCCCGCGGAAGAGCAGCACCGAGTGCTCGTTGAACGCGGCGACGAGCTCCTGGAACGTGGGCTCATCCACGCGGCTGACGTCGACGTCCACGATCTCGGCGCCGACCTGGGGGTGAAGCTTCCTCGTCGTCAGTGACATGGCGCACCCTCCTTCCGGGTCTCCGATCATAAGCGAGCGGGTCGGGCGCCCGCAACCGCTTGCGCCCGCGCGGGCGCCGGGTATGCTCTCAGCTCGGGAGGCGCCATCATGTCCATCGTCGAATCCCCGATCAGCATCGTCATCGACCGCCTGGCCGTGGGCCCCACTGCCCCCGCGGGCGGCGCCGGCTCGACCCCGCTCCGCACGCGGGTCGTGGAGGTCGTCGCGCAGATGGGCCCGGGCCCATGGGCGCGCCGGATCATCGCCGACGAGCGCAACCTGGTGACGCTCATCGCCTCTCCGCCCGGCGGCGGCAACCGGCCCCACTGGCATCGCGAGTTCGACGAGTGGTGGGTGGTGCTGGCGGGGCGGCTTCAGTGGGAGCTGACCGGCGGCGTGGTGGTGGACGCGGCCAAGGACGACATCGTGTGGGTGCCGCGCGGCACCGTGCACCACATCCGGAACGTCGGGACCGAGCTCTCCCTGCGCCTTGCGGTGGCGATGCCGCCCGCCCGGCACTTCTACCACCCGTGCGAGCAGTGCGGCTTCAGCGACGACGGCCCGCGGGAGTGGTGTAGTTAGTTCGAAGGGGGCCCCTTCTGAAGTCTAAGAGGGGGCCCCCTCCGAGCCTCCCCCGAAAGCGGGTTGCGCCGGCGAAGCCGGCGCTCGAACAGAAAGGCCCTCTAGGGGGGTGCTTGCGGAGGCTGTCGCGTCTGCTTATGCTTTGGCGCACCAAGCCACGCGGGGCACTGGAAAGGGGAGCGTCTATGACGACGGCAGCGGGTCCCTCTCACGTCTACGTTGGAGCGGCGAAGTGGACCGGCGGGAGCAAGAGCGGGGTGTTCCGGCGGGGGGACGGCGACGCGCGCTGGGAGCTCTGCAACAAGGGCCTGCCGGACGACGTGCACGTGCAGGCGATCACGGTGCACCCGACCAATCCGGACGTGGTCTACGTGGGCACCCAGAACGGCCCCTATCGAAGCGTGGATCGCGGCGAGCGCTGGGAGCGGCTGCCCTTCCCGGAGGACGGGGGCCAGGTCTGGTCGATCACCGTCCATCCGAAGAACCCGCGCACGCTCTTCGCGGGCACCTCGCCGGTCGGCATCTACCGCAGCGACGACGAGGGCGCCTCGTGGCGGAAGCTGCCGAACGCGGTCCAGCCCGAGCGCGTGAAGATGCCGTTCGCGTGCCGGGTGATGCGCATCGAGATCGATCCCGCCCAGCCCGATCACATCTACGCCGCGCTCGAGGTGGGCGGGGCCATGCGGAGCCTGGACGGGGGCGTCACCTGGAGTGATTGCAGCGCCGACCTCGTGAAGCTCTCCGAGCTGCCGCATCTCAAGAGCCGCATCGTGAGCGACAGCGAGATGGAGGGCATGCTCGACGGCCACGCCCTCTGCGTGAGCGGGGCGGCCTCCGGCACCGTGATCCTGGCCCTGCGCATGGGCCTCTTCCGCAGCACCGACCAGGCGGCGCACTGGAAGGACATGGAGGTCGGCCGGTTCTCGCCGCTGACCTACAGCCGCGACATCCGGGTCTCGCCGCAGGACCCGCGCGTGCTCTACGCCTGCCTGAGCCCGGCCGCGCGCAGCGAGGACGGCTCGCTCTACCGGAGCGGCGACCTGGGCGAGACGTGGACGCGCTTCGACCGCGGGGTCAAGGCCGAGAGCACGATGATGAGTGTGGCGCTCCACCCGCGCGACGCCGACCGCGTCTACTGCGTGAGCCGCACCGGCCAGGTCTTCGGCACCGAGGACGCCGGGCGCACCTGGCGCGAGGATCGGCTGCCCGACGGCGTCGGTGACGTCTACGCGATCGCCTGCGGGTGAAGCCCCTCACCCAACCCTCTCCCCAGTGGGGAGAGGGGGGGAGTGAGGTCGCGCACGAAGCAGCGGATGTCGCCCAGGTGCTCGTAATACTCGGTGTGGGCCGGCAGCCCCGCCTGCACCGCGTCAATCCCGAGTGACCGCAGCACCGGCTCGGTGAGGAGCGCGTAGCCACCCTTTCGCTCCAGCCCGTTCTTCAGGAGCCGGTGCACGAGGATGACGGCGGTGCCGGTCACGCGGCTCCGGCCGCCCACGGTGTGGCGCAGGAACGGCCCGTGGTGGACCACCATCTTCAGATCGAGCGTGCCGATCTGCTGGCACGCGCCGCAGTAACAGGTCTCGACATCCTGCATCGCCCGCTGCCGCGTCTTGAAGGCGGCGAAGGCGCCTTCCAGGACCTCGAGGAGCCGGGTCTTCGGCAGCGGAGACGCCTCCCCGCCGAGCGCGAACACCGCGTCGCCCTCGATCTCCTGGATCTCGAGTGGCGGGGAGAGCTGGCCGACCACCTCGTCGAGCAGGGCCGCGATGATCTCCGAGCCGTGCTCGAGCTCGGTGGTGGTCACGAAGGCGGTGAAGCCGGAGACATCGGCCAGGATCAGGAACCCGTGGTCCGTTCGATTGTTCATGCGTCACCTCCGGTCCGGCCGCTGGCCGTGACGATCTCGAGGACCTGGACCCCGCTCGGCAGCTCGATCAGGAATTCGGGATGCCGCGCCTCGACGCTCTCCCAGTAGGAGATCGTCACGAACTCGCTCTCGGTCGCGCGATCCTCGCGCAGCAGCTGGACACCCAGGGCCTTCTCTTCCAGCGGCCGGATGCCGTGCTCGTACAGATAGCTGGCGTACTTGTCGGCCCGGGCGGCCGGCGTGCGCCCGCGCCAGATCCGGGCGATCGTTGGGCGTGCACTCGTTTGGTTGGTCATGCCCCTGAGACACCGGAGCGGGGCGGATGTGAAACGAACGGGCTGGGGGCTAAGTGCGCTCCAGGATGTGCAAACCGCGGCCGCGGTCGATCACGTAGAAAAGACCCCGGCCGTCCACCTCCACGTCGTTGCTGGAGACCCGGGCATGGCCGGCGGGCGGGTCGGGCAGGAAGTGGGCGACCTCGCGAGGGGCGTGGGGATTGGCGACGTCCACGATGCGGAGCCCGTGGGCGAACCAGGCCACCGGGATCTCCGGGCCCGTCACCCGCTCACAGGGTTGGTGGCAGCCGGTGAACTCCGCCTGCGGGTCGCCGTTCACCCCGGGACCTGGAAGGTCGAGATCGGCACCGGGTGGCGCTCGTCGGTGATATCCACGAGCCACAGGAACGACGGCGGCCCCGGCGCGGTCTTGGCCACGTCCTCGTCGGCGGCCAGCATGATCCGACGGCCGTGGAGCGGGAACGGCAGCGGCAGCGCGGTGTGGGTCGGGGTGATATAGGGCGGGCTCCAGTCGAGCCCGGAGACGAAGCGGGGCTTGCCCATGTCCTCGATGTCGAGGATCACGAAGCCGCCGTGCCAGTAGCTCACGTAGAGCCGGTTGCCCGAACGGATCGGATGGTGGCACCGGTGATGCCGCCCCGACCAGGCGGGCGTCTCGCCGCCGCCGGTCCACTGTCCCGGCATCCACCAGCGCCCGACTTCCCTCGGCCGCGCCGGATCCTGGAGGTCCAGGATCATCACGATGTTGCCCACGTAGCCGTCCATCTCGGGGGAGATGTAGGCGTAGCGCCCGTCGAAGGTGAAGCGGTGCACGCCGGCGCCGCCGCACTTCCAGAACGTGATCTCGCGCGGGCGGCTCGGGTCGGAGACGTCGTAGATCACGAGGCCGCCGCCGACCCCGGCCGGGGGCTGGTGCGCGGGCTGGGCCTCGCGGTTCACCAGCATGAGCCCGTTGGCCACGCGCACCTTGTGCGAGTGAGTCTGGGGCGGCACCTCGACGGTGGCGAGCGTCCGGGGCCGGGCCGGGTCGCTGACGTCCACGACGCTGGTGCCGTGGGGCGCCTTCATGTGGGCGATGTAGGCGATGGTCCCGTCCACGGAGACCTGACCGCCACCCGGGCAGTCGAGCCAGGCGACCTGTCGGAGACCCTGCACGCTCGGCGCGATCGCGGTCGGCATCTCGGCCGGAGCCTAGCAGACCGCGGGCTCGTCGCCAAGCCCGGGGCCATTTGACAGGCCCCGCCGGGGCGTGACACAGTTTCGGCAACTCGCAAAGGAGCGTCCCCATGGCCCTCTCCGTCGACCGGTCCGTGCGTCCCGAGATCAGCACTGCCTATGCGCGGCTCGAGGAGAAGATCCTGGAGCGGGACCAGAAGGGCGCCAGCGACATCTTCTACGACCTGGTGCGGGCGCAGGTCCCGCTCGCCGAGCTGGTCGGCCAGATCGTGCGCATCCACGCGCCCTACACGCACGTGCCGTACCACCAGCGCCTCGACGACGGCGTCCCGCGGTTCGTCAACAACGACCACTGCCTGCTCAGCTCGCGCGCCACGCTCGACCTGGTCCCGCGCATGCCACCCGAGCTGGCCTTTCTCCCGGTGGCGCAGACGATCTGGTATCTGCCGACCGGCCTCGATCCGTGGAACCAGCTCCTCGGCAAGATGCCCGGCCACTACGTGCGGCTCTACGAGATCAAGTTCGAGGGCAAGCCGCCCCTGCCCGAGGTGCACTGGCCGGACCAGACGCCCCTCGCCATCGACGGCACGTGGCCCGAGCGACTGAACACGTGGCTCACCCTGGTCCAGCGCGGCGAGGTGATCAACGCCTATCGCGTCTTCCTCGGCCTCTGGGAGGCGGCGGTCACCGATCCGGACCGGCGCACCGCGCTACTGGCCCAGCTCGTCTTCGCGGGCCTCATCGACGTCCAGGACCGAGTATTTCACAACCGCTCCTACACCACCGGGCACAAGTCCTATCGCGCCCGGGCAACCGTCGCGCTTGCGCGAATGGTCGGCTGGGAGAACGCGCACTCGGTCCTCTACGCGGGCGTGCCCGACATTGCGGTCGGTCCCCGCTGGTATTCGACCTACGAGATGGGCTGCCTGGTGATCCAGAACCTGCTCGACAACCGAGACCGCGAGCTGCTCGAGAACGACGCGCCGTTGACCCCGGTGGAGTCGCTCGCGCTCCAGCAGGCGATCCTGAGCGGCCAGGAGCCGGCGTTCATCGACCTGATCGTAGCGCTGCTCAAGGCCGGCCGGGGCCACCGCCAGATCATCGACACGATCCAGCTCGCCTCCGCCCAGCTCATCATCGAGACCGGCGACGTCAACGGCTACTCGATGCCGCAGCACAGCTACGAGTACTGCAACACGGTGCGCTGGTTCTTCGACACGTTCCAGCACCCGCACCGCCTCAAGCTGCTCTTCGTGGCCGCCGCGTTTGTCACCCGCGCGGCGCATCACCAGAAGCACACGCCGGACAACAACCCGGTGAAGATCGCGCCGCCCAAGGGCTCCGACGCGCTCACCTCGTCCGAGGTGCTCACACGGCTGGACAGCGCGCTCGACGGCCTGCGCGCCTTCGAGGCCATGGACTGGGTCGCCGCCTACCTGCACGGCGACCACGACCGCGCCCCCCTGCTCCAGACCCTCGCGGTGGGCGCGGCCAAGGCGGGCAACGATCCGCACAACCAGGAGCTGGGCATCTGCCTGCTCGACGACTACGGCCACTCCACCGCGGCCGAGCGCGATCGCCTGCTCTACGCCTCGGCCAAGCACACCGCGGGACACCGCAAGTATGGGTCTCACCTCGACGCGTGGCGCCGCTACGCGGATGCCTTCGGCCTCGCCCGGTCCTGAGAGCGACTGAGCCTCCGGGGCCCCGGGCAACACGGGAGGGCGCCCATGAGAAAGCTCGGAGCGAAGTCCTTCAAGAGCATCCCGGGCAAGTACTACGACACCCCGAAGGAGCTCTGGGGCTTTCGCAGCGATCGGGGTGACGGGACCCCGTCGACGATCGCGAACACGTTTCTCGAAGCCAACCGGGAGACCCTCGGCATCACGTCGGCGCTCGACCGCCTCGAGGTACGCCGCGTGATCCATGGTCGCGGCGCGGACCACGTCATCCTCCAGCAGCTCTGGCGCCGCCGCCGCATTCACCGCGCCTACGTCACCGTGCATATCGGCCGGGACCGGCGCGTGTACCTGGTGAAGAGCCGGGCCGTGCCGGAGGACGTGCTGCGCCACGCCGAGAAGCCCCGCCTCGGGCGCGCGCGGGCGGTGCGGGCGGCGCTCGCCGGCGGGGGACGCGGCAAGGGGCGCGCGTGGGTGGTCGGCAAGCCCGAGCTGCTCTGGTACCCGGCCCGTCGGCTGCTGCATCCCGCCTGGCGCGTGCGCATCCACCGCACCAGGCCGCGGTCGGAGCTCATCACGTACGTCCACGCGGTCACCGGGAGCGTCATCAGCCGGTACGACAACCTGGCCGAGGCAACGGGGCGCGCGACCGTGTTCCTGCCGAATCCGATGGCCCGCGCGCGCGGCTTCGAGCCGCTCGACGGGGCCGACCGGGTGCAGCGCCCGCCCGCGGCCGCCTACGTCGCGGTGAAGCTCACCGGCCTGCGGGGCAACGACCGGCTGGACGGCCGGCGGGTCACCACGCGGCTCACGAGCAAGCGCCGGCGGAGCGCGCGGCTCGACTTCTCGGTACCCGCATTCCGCGCCGGCTTCGAGGAGGCGTCAGCCTACTACCACGTGAACGAGGCCATCGCGTACCTCGAGACGCTCGGCTATCGGGGCCCGCGCCGGCTGTTCCGGCGGCCGCTCGAGGTGGACGCGCGCGGCACACGCGACGACAACTCGTGGTACAGCCCGGGCGAGCGCACCCTGACCTTCGGCACCGGCGACGTGGACGACGCCGAGGACGGCGAGACCGTGCTCCACGAGTTCGGGCACGCGCTCCAGGACGCCATCTGCCCCGACTTCGGCCAGTCGCCGGAGGCGGCCGCGATGGGCGAGGGGTTCGGCGACTACTTCGCGGCCAGCTTCTTCGCCGCGAAGAAACGGGACCCGTACGTCGAGGCGGTGATGAGCTGGGACGGCGCGCTCGGCGACGGCGACCCGCCCTGTGTCCGGCGGGTCGACTCGCGCCTCACCTATGAGAGCTTCGACCACGGCCCGCGGGCCGACGAGCACGACAACGGCCAGATCTGGTCGGCCACCCTGTGGGACATCTGGAAGGCGACCGGGCGGCCCGTGGCGGACCGCATCATCGTGGAGAGCCACTTCCAGCTCGACGGCTTCACCACCTTCGCGCGCGGGGCGCGGGCCATCCTCGACGCCGACCGCAACCTCTACCGGGGACGGCACGCGACGATCCTGAAGCGGATCTTCCGCCGGAGGGGCATCGGGCCCGTGGAGTGACCGGGTCCGTCCCCGATCGGCGTCCGGCGGAGGCGGTTCAGCGGTATATTGGGAACTACATGGATCGCGCCAAGGTCTACTACCGCCAAGGCTGAAGCTCCTGCGCCAAGACGAAAGAGTTGCTTTCGTCATGGGGAGTGGCCTTCCAGGGCTTCGACGTCGAGGCCCAGCCGGAGCGGCGGGCCGATCTCGAGGCGTTCGGGGTGATGCGCGTGCCCGCCACCATCGTGGGCGACCGCATCGTGCACGGGTGGAACCCGCAGGCGCTGGCCGAACTGGTCGGCGTGCGCTACCGCGCGCCGAAGAAGCTCACCCCGGTTCAGCTCGCCGAGCGGATGGACCTCGTCCTGGCCGCCACCCAGCGGGCGATCCGGCAGGTGCCGCGCGAGCACCTCGGGATGAAGTACCCGGGGCGCGATCGGACGGTGCACCAGCTCGGCTTCCACGTGTTCCGGGTGGCCGCCTCGTACGCGGACACGCGGGAGATGGGCAGCCTCGACGGGGCCTGGTTCGAGGAGAACGCGCCGGCCGCGATGGCCGACGGCGACGCGGTCGCCCGCTACGGGGAGACGGTGCGCGCGCGGCTACGGGCCTTCTTCGCGCGGCCCGGCTGGTGCGACGGGGAGGTCAGCACCTACTACGGCCCGCAGTCGGCGCCCGAGTTCATGGAGCGCACGACGTGGCACTCGGCCCAGCACCTGCGGCAGATCTATTGGTTCCTCGACGAGATCGGAGTCGCCAAGAACGCGCCGCTCACCGACGCCGATCTCGAGGGGCTGCCCTTCCCGACCGAGGTCTGGTCGTAGCGGGCTGACTGCCCGCCCCCTCACCCTGCCCTCTCCCCCTCCGGGGGCGAGGGAGTCGGAACTGGTAGGCCTCGCGCACCACCTGCTCCACCCGCTTCCAGCTCGGGCGCCCGTCGAGGCGCACCCCCACCCAGCCGCGCACCCCCACGTAGGGCGGCACGAAGAATCGCTTCGGGTCCTGACGGACGAGCAGCTCCTGGACGCCCAGCGGCATCGCGAGCCAGACGCCCACGTGCGGGGCGCCGTGGTGGTGGTTGTCGAAGGTCGCGAACATGCGGCCGCCCACCCAGAAGGTGGGCTCGCCGTGCGAGACCTTCTCGCCCGTCCCCGGCAGCGCGCCACAGATGACGCGGAGCCGCGCGAGCTCCGCTACACCGTGACGTGCCGGATGAATCGCTCGGGCGGG
>Ga0137409_10006786_pt1 | contig 11824 bp, 1 predicted proteins | sample CZODoug1_16funga_FD_122059 | JGI IMG/M metagenome (GOLD analysis project Ga0137409, IMG submission 122059) | Vadose zone soil fungal communities from Angelo Coast Range Reserve, California, USA - CZODoug1_16fungal (Hybrid Assembly) | ecosystem: Environmental > Terrestrial > Soil > Vadose zone... | reverse complement strand
CCGGCGTCGGATAGTCGGGCAATTGCGCGCGGCCAAGATTGAGCTCGAGATTGCAGCGGCGCGCAATCTGCACTGCGTTGGCAAGCGCCGCCGGCATGTCGGCAAAACGCTGCGCCATTTGGTCCTGCGTCAGGAAATACTGCTCTTCAGTGAAGCGCCGCGGCCGTCGCGGATCAGCCAGCGTGTAACCCTCGGCAATGCAGACGCGCGCTTCATGGGCACGAAAATCAGCGCGTGCCAGGAACTGCACCGGATGCGTGGCCACCACGGGCAAGCGCAGCTGCGCCGCCAGGGCGACGCTCGCACGCACGAGCGATTCGTCGCCGCTGCGCCCGACGCGCTGCACTTCGATGTAGAAGCGACTTGCAAATGCGGCTGTCAAGCGCGTCGCCGCCACGCGCGCGGCGGTGCCGTTGCCCGCCGCGAGATGCATGCCGATCTCGCCCTGGGCCGCGCCGGATAGGGCAATCAGTCCGGCGCACGATGCGCCCTGCAGCCAGGCAGCGCGCAGCTCAGCGCGATTGCGGTGCTGGTTTTCCAGCCAGGCGCGCGACAGCAGGTCGCAAAGATTCAGATAACCGGCGTGATTCTGCGCCAACAACAGCAGCCGATGCGGCTGCTCACGGTCAGTCTCGTTGCTGAGCGCGACATCGACGCCGAGTATCGGCTTGATGCCATGCCGGCGCGCCGCCTGATAGAAGCGCAGGGCGCCGAACATGTTGGTGTTGTCGGTCAGCGCCAACGCCGGCTGGCCGTCAGCGCCGGCGGCTTGCACCAGTGGATCGATCCGCACCGTGCCGTCAACAATCGAAAACTCAGAATGCAGGCGGAGATGAACGAAGCGCGGAAACGATTCAGCCATGAACTTGATTCTAGTGGGCGCTGCGCGATCGCCGATCGGAGCGCAGGGCAACCGCAACGATCAACGCGAGCATGCGCCCGGCGTCTCGCCGGCGCCTGTCGAAGATCGCTGTCAGGTCAACGCCGTTAGCTCTGCTACCCGCCGGCGCAGGTTTAGCTCGAGCGTCGATACGCCGAATGCCGGGATGGCCAGAAACGCAGCGAACACGGCGGTTAGCGGTGCACCCGCCCCGGCCGCGGACGGGAGCTCAAGCGCGGCATCGATCGCGAGTAACAGATCGGCGATAAGCGCGCGCTGCTGGTAGAGGTGGTTGAACTGGGCGTCGCAGCGCGGAATCGGTCTCGGATAGCCGCCGATCTCTTGATCGAGCGCCCGCCTTGCGTTTGCCAAAAAACCATGCAATGTGCGCGCACAGGATAGCGTTTGCGCGCGGGCATCGATTGCCGCTGCGGGCGCACGCGCGGCGCGCGAGAGGTGCTGGCGCTCGCGCTTCGCGCGCTTGCGTTGCGCACGGGGCCGATCCAGGTCTGCTTCCATCCGTTCGCTCCTCGCGTTTACTACAGCGCGCATCGGCGGCCAGCGGCAGGCCGCCGCAAGAGCTGCGCACGCAAGCGCAGGGTTACGCCGCGAGCGCGCTTCGCACTTGGAGATTCTGAACCAACGGAGCGCCCGCCGCCAGATCGACGGTGCGCACCGTCACTGTGGCGATGCGCGCGCCAGCGCTGCGGAAGGATGCAAACACATCATCGGTTTCGCATTCAATTCGGCCGTTTATCGCGTGATCAAGTGGGGGTGCCAGTGGGCAGCATGCCCCGGCGGACAGCACCGTCCCGCGCGATGCCATGCGCCCAGAATCTTCTTCGCCCGATCGCACCTTCGCCCGCCTGCCGCAGCGGGCACGGCGGCCATTGCGAGTTCTGTTGTTCGCCGCCGCGGCCGGCGGCTTGTTCGCTTTTGGCATTCGCTTCGCCTTCGGGCTGACCTTGAACGTGACGACGACCAGCGACGTCGTCGACGGCACGACCACATCCATTGCAGCGCTGATCGCCAACCCCGGCGCCGACGGCAAGATTTCGCTGCGGGAGGCGATCACCGCGGTCAACAACAACGGCGGTGGACCACACACGATCAAGTTCAACATCAACGGTTGCGGTGGTGGCAACTGTGTGATCTCACCCACCAGCGCCCTTCCTGCGCTGACCATCGCGGCGACGATCGATGGCACAACAAACAACTCCCCGATCCAGATCGACGGCCAGTTGGCCGGGGCTTCGGACGGCCTGCGAATCAACGCCAATAGCTCGACGGTAACCGGGCTGATCATCACGCGCTTTGCGCAAAACGGGCTTTCGATCAACGCCTCCAGTTGCGTGGCAACGGCAAACTACATTGGCACCGACGGCACCAGCGCGTTGGCCAACGGCCAATACGGAATCTACATACAAGGCTCAAGCAACACGATCGGTTCGACCAGTTCGTTCAATCGCAACCTGATCTCCGGCAACACCGGCGACGGCATTTATGTCGCTTCCGGGGCGAACAATGTGGTCAAGGGCAACTGGATCGGCCTGAACGCTTCCGGGACCGCGCTTGGCAACGGCGGCGACGGCGTCAATATCGACGCAGCGACTTCCACCACGATCGGCGGCACCGCCGCCAATACGGGCAACGTGATTGCCTACAACACGCTCGGCGTCTACGTCGGCCAGAACAGCGCCGTCAGCAACGCGATCGAGGGCAACTCGATCTACGGCAATACCGGCCTCGGCATCGATGTCGTCAACTTCACGACCAACACCGGCAGCAAGAATTCTGGCCTGGCCAACTACTCGATGAACTATGGAGTGTTCACCTCGGCAAGCTTGAGCGGCTCGACTTTGACCGTCGCCGGTTACGTCGGCTCGGCCGCAAATCAGAGCACGTTCACTACCAGCCGCGTCGAGATCTTCAAATCCGACAACGATGCGAGCGGCCGGGGCGAGGGTAATACCTATATCGGCTTCCTGACTGCGGATAGTCAAGGAAACTTCAGCGGCCCCGTTACGGTCCCGAATACGGTGACCCTGTTCTCCGGCGACAAGATCACCGCGACCGCGACCGATACGCTGAGCAACACGTCCGAGTTCGGCACCAACTTCGTAATCACCGGTACGTTCTACAACTTGAGCGGCACGGTTTTCGAGGACATGAATTATGGCGGCGGCGCGGGCCGCACTATGGCGGCCGCAAGCGGCGTCGGCGTCAACGGCGCACGCGTCGAAGTATTCAACAGCGGCGGCACCTATCTGATGGCAACCACCACTGCCGGTGGCGGCGCTTACAGCTTGACTGGCTTGCCGGCAGGCAGCTACACGGTACGTGTCGTCAACAGTACCGTTGCTTCGAACCGCACCGGCTATACGGCCGCGCTGATCGGCGTGCAGACCTATCGTACTGACGCCACCAGCGGCACGCCCGCCGCGGTGACCGATCACGTCGGCGGCGAGACGCCGAGCAAGACCGACGCCGGCAGCGGCTCATCGACACTGTCGGCATTGAGCACGGGCAACTCCGCGCCGCAATCGATCACGACCGCGACGATCGGCGCCGGCAACATCACCGGCATCGATTTCGGCTTTTCGTTCAACGTGGTCGTCAACGTCAAGAACTCGGGCCAGGGGTCGCTGCGCCAGTTCATCCTGAACGCCAATGCGCTCAGCAACACCGGTCTCGCAATTTCCGGCCGCACTGCCGGCATCGATCACGCGATCTTCATGATCAGCAACGGCACCGCTGCTGCGGGCCTGCGCTCGAGCCAGAACTACTTTACGAGCGGAGTGGCACGCATTCAGATCTCGTCCGGAATGACGGTAAGCGACGCGGCGGTCATCGACGGCAGCACGCAACCTGGATTTGTCGCGGGCAGCCCGGGCGCGCCGATCATAAAGATCGATGGCGGATCGGACGTTGGCAACAGCGCCATCACGCTAAGCGCCAGCGGTACCACATTGAACAGCCTAATGATCGTGAAAATCGACGACGACGCGATCACGATCAACGGTTCGAACTGCACAGTAACGGGTAGCTATATCGGCACCGACGGCACCAGCGCGCTCACCAATCAGGGCGATGGCATCGTCATCTCTTCGTCGAACAACACGATCGGTGGCGCGACGGGCGCGGCGAGCAACGTCATCGGCGGCAACAACAGCGACGGGATCCAGGTCAACACCAGTACCGGCAACGTCATCCAGGGCAACTACATCGGGGTCAATGTCAGCGGAACAGCCTTCGCCAATGGTGGCAACGGCGTGAACTTGAACTCGGGCTCATTGGCAACGATTGGCAGCGCGTCGGCGGGTTACGCCAATGTGATCGCCAACAACGCGGTCGGTGTTCGTGCCAGCCCGGACAGCGCGGTCAAGAATGCAATCCTCGGCAACTCAATCTACTCGAACACCGGCCTCGGAATCGACATTTACACAGCCGGCGTGACACCGAACAGCGGCGTAAAGAATGCCGGCCACGCCAACTATTTGATGGACTATCCGATGTTCACGTCGGCGACGGTCTCGGGTTCGACCCTCACGGTCACCGGGTTCGTCGGCTCGGCGGCAAACCAGAGCACATTTGCCTCGAGCCGGGTCGAGATCTTTAAGTCCGACGGCGACTCCACCGGCTTCGGTGAGGGCCGCTATTACCTGGGTTTCCTCACCACTGACAGTCAGGGCAACTTCAGCGGCAACCTGACCGTCCCCGGCGGTGTATCGCTCGCCAACGGCGATCAAATCACTGCCACCGCTACCGACACACTGAACAACACGTCGGAATTCGGGCCGAACTGCCCGCTGCCGGAGGGCAATTTCACCTTCAGCGGTACGGTGTTCGAAGACGTGAACTATGGCGGCGGCACTGGCCGCAATGCGGCCACGGCGATCGCGGCCGGCGGTTCGGCGCGGCCGGCAGCCCGCGTTGAACTCTACAACCCCGACGGCACGTTCCGTTCAACAGTCAATACCGACGGCAGCGGCAACTACTCGTTCACCAATCTGCCGCCCGGCAACTACACGGTGCGCGTGGTCAACGGTACGGTCACCTCTGCCCGCAGCGGCTACAGCGGTTCGCTGCTGTCGGTGCAGACCTATCGCACCGACGCCACCGCCGCGGATGTGGTCGCGGTCACCGATCACGTCGGCGGCGAAACACCGAATCTGGCCGACGCGGCGAGCAATGTCAGCAACGCCACGCTCGCGTCACTGACCACCGGCAGCGCGACAGCGCAGTCGATTACGACGGTCGGAGGGTACGGGTCGACACTCACCGGTGTCGACTTCGGCTTCAGCTTCAGCGCAATCGTCAACGTCAATGCGAGCGGCCAGGGCTCGCTGGTCCAATTCATCAACAACGCCAACACGATGGTCGGGACCGGCCTCGCGATGGCCGGCCGCACCGCCGGTCTCGACAATGCGATTTTCATGATTGGCAACGGCACCTCGTCCGCGGGGCTGCGTTCGAGCATCAACTATTTCACGAGCGGCGTGGCCACCATCTCTCCGACGGCGCACCTGCCCGACATCACAACCGCGATGGTGATCGACGCGCGCATTCAGCCCGGCTACTCCAGTTCACCGATCGTTGAAGTAAAGGGCAACAGCGCCGGCGCCACGACCGATGGCTTTGTCGTGACGGCAAATAGCACCACCATCGCCGGCTTGACGATTGGCGGCTGGACCCGATACGGAATCCGCACTACCAGCACCGGCAACACGATCGCCGGCAACCGCCTCGGCACGAGTGCCGCCGGCAGCGCGGCCAATGCCAATGGCGACTGCGCGCTGCGTGTGGAATCGACCGGATCGACGATCGGTGGCGCGACCACAAGCGCGCGCAACGTGATCGGCGGCGGTACCAAGAACTTCTGCCTGTATGGCGGCAGCAACATCGTCAGCGGCAACTACATCGGCACCACATCGAGCGGCAATACGCTGTTGGGCTCGGCCACTTTCGGCATCGACATCCAGGGCAGCAACAACCAGATCGGCACCGATACGTCCGGCACAGGGACCGGCAACCTGATCGCCGGCGGCGGGAGCGGAACAGCGATCACGGTGACCTCCGGCGCCGGCAACACGATCAGCGGCAACACGTTCAACCTGAAGGCATCGGGCAGCACATCGCTGACCGGCACGGTCGGCGTCAAAGTGTTGAGTGGCGCTGGCGCTGTCACCGTCGGTGGCACAGCGAGCGGCGCCGCCAACACATTGGTCGCCTACGCGGCGGCGCTGCAATTGCAGGCCGGCAACACGACCGTTCAAGGTAATCGCTTTGGCATCAACGTCGCAGGGTCCGCGGCCCTGCCCAATGGCAACGCGATCGAAATCACCTCGAGCAACAACACGATCGGCGGTACAACCACCGGCGCCGGCAACACGATCCGCAACAGCAACACGAGCGCCGGCGGCAACGGCCGCGGCGTCGTGATCACGAGCGGCAGCGGCAACGCGATCGAAGGCAATTCGATCTACAACAGCAGCAGCATCGGCATCGATCTGGGCAACAACGGCGTCACGGCCAACGATGGCGCCAAGAGCGGCGGCCAACCGAATTTGCTGATGGATACGCCGGTTGTATCGACAGCGGCGCTGGCCGGCAACAACCTGACGCTCAACGGCTACGTCGGCTCAGCCGCGAACCAAAGCACGTTCGCCAGCAGCCGCGTCGAATTCTTCATCTCCGACAAAGACGCCAGCGGCTTCGGCGAAGGCAAGACCTACCTCGGATTCCTGACGGCCGACGCCAGCGGCAATTTCAGCGGCACGCTCGATGTCACCGGCAGCGGCATCCTGTCGACCGACGCGATCACCGCGACGGCGACCGACGCCAGCAACAACAGCTCGGAGTTCGGCGCCAATTGCAACGTGACGAGCGGGGCGACGGTGATCAGCGGCACGGTCTTCGAAGACCTCAACTACGGCGGCGGCAACGGCCGCAATCGGGCCACCGCGATCACCGGTGGCGGCAGCGTGCGCAGCGGCGCGCGTGTCGAGTTGTACAGCAGCGGCGGTGCGTTTGTGTCGACGGTGACCACCGACTCGAGCGGGGCCTATCAGTTCACCGGGTTGTCCGCGGCGACCTACACGGTGCGCGTCGTCAGCAGCACCGTGACGTCTTCGCGCACCGGCTACACGAGTGCGCAGCTGTCGACGCAGACTTTTCGCACCGATGACGCGAGCGGAACAGTGACCGACGTGTACGACCACGTCGGCGGCGAGACACCCGCGCTGGCGGATGCCGCGTCGAATACGACCAACGCGACGCTGGTGTCGCTGACGACTGGCAGCGCAACACCGCAGTCGATCACGATCGTTGTCTTGTCGGCGTCCAACGCCACCGGCGTGGACTTCGGCTTCAGCTTCAACGTCGTCGTCAACAGCAGCAACACCGGCCAGGGTTCGCTGCGCCAGTTCCTGAGCAACGCCGCTGCGCTTGATGAGTCGACACTCGCGATTTCCGGCCGCACGGCAGGCCAGGATCACGCCGTCTTCATGATTGCCAATGGCACCGCGAGCGCTGGCTTGCGTTCGAGCCTTAACTACTTCAGTGGTGGTGCGGCGACCATCACGCTCGCGAGCCCGCTGCCGCAAGTGACCGCGGGGACGGTGCTCGACGGCCAGACCCAACCCGGCTGGACTTCCGCGCCGATCATTGCGCTCACCGGCGCGGTGAGCGTCGGTCTCGATGTGAGCTCGGCCGCGAACGCGACCGCGATCCGGATCCAGGGCCTGTCGTTGTACGGGATGTCCGGCGACGGTATCCGCAAGCAGAGCAATGGCGATCTTGCGATTCGCGGCTGCTACGTCGGGCTGACGCCCGCCGGCACCGTATCCGGTGTCGGCGGCTACGGCATCAATCTGACGATGACCACCGTCGATATCGGCGGCACCACCGCCATCACGCGCAACGTGATCGTCGGCGCGACCACGGCCGGCATTTATGCAGACTCATCTGGCGGCACGATCCGCGGCAACTACATCGGCGTGTTGCCCGACGGTTCGGCGGCATCGATCAAGAATGCCATCGGCATCATCACGCTCGGCGCCGGCAAGCAGATCGGCGGCAGCAACGCCGGCGAAGGCAACACGATCAGCAACAGCAGCGGCTACGGTATCGAGGTGGTCGGCACCACGTCCAATCAGAACATCATCAGCAATTTCATCGGCACCGATCCGACCGGCGCTCAAGCCCGGCCGAATGCGCGCGGCATCGTCGTTGCGACCGTGGGCGGGTATGCGACGCCGACCGGCACGATGACTTTCGCGGGAAATGTGATCGCCGGCAACTCCGGCAATGGCATCGATATCTCGGTCGGATCCAACTACACGATCACCGGCAACAAGATCGGCGCCAACGCGGCTGGCAACGCGACGCTCGCCAACTCCGGCGCCGGCATCGCACTGCAGTCGGTGAGCACAGTCACGATCGGCGGCAGCAGCGCGGCGCTGGGCAACGTGATCGGCGGCAACACCGGCGCCGGCATCAGCGCCACGGGAGTGACTGCACTCGTGGTCCAGAACAACGCGATCGGCGTCAACGCCGCCGGCACCGTCGCGCTCGCCGACGGCGGCAACGGCGTCACGCTCGCCGGGACGACGACCGGCGCGCAGATCGGCGGCACCAGTACCACGCTCGGGAACCTGATCGCCAACAACGCCAAGGGCGTGGTTGTGGCCGCGCCGGCCGCGCAGAATCTGATCCTCGGCAATTCGATCTACGGCAACACGGCGCTCGGCATTGATTTGGGCGACAACGGCGTGACGGCCAACGATGGCGTGAAGTCATCGAGCCAGGCGAATCTGCTGATGGATTTTCCGGTGTTCACATCCGCCGCCTGGGACGGCACCGTATTGCGCGTCCGCGGTTATGTCGGCTCGGCAGCGAGCCAGGTCACTTTCGCCAGCAGCCGCGTTGAAGTGTTTCTCACCGACAGCGACGCGAGCAGCTACGGCGAAGGCAAGACCTGTGTCGGCACCACAACCGCAGACGCGAGCGGAAATTTCTACGCGCAACTCACGCCGCCTAATGGCGTAGCCGTTAGCGCCGGTCTCAAGATCACCGGCACTGCGACCGACACGAGCAACAACACGTCGGAATTTGCCGCCAACTTCGACGTGCGCAACTACAGCCCGTTCCGCAACGGCAGCTTCGAGAACGGAACGCTGGGATCGATGACCACCGTCGGCAGTGACAACGCCTGGGTCGTTCCTGCTGGCGGCGCGGCGATCGACTACTGGATCGTCGGCGCCACGGCGCTCAACGTGATGCCAAGCACTTATTGGAATGCCTCCGACGGCGTGCGCTCGCTGCACTTGAATGACGGCGGCTCAGGGTCAAGTGGCTCGATCGCGCAGACCTTTGACACCGATCCCGGAACGACCTACAGCGTGTTCTTCGAATACGCCGCCTCAGCCGCCTGCGGTTCGACGCAAAAATCTGTACGCGTGTCCGCGGCCGGTTCGACGCAAGATGTCACCAATTACCTGATCGGCGGCTCGGCCGTGATCCCGCCGGCCAACGCCAGCAGCAATCACTTCGGCATTTATTACGCGACCGCGCTGTTCCGCTTTACCGCAACCTCGGATTTGACGACGCTCTCTTTTCAATCATTGTCGGGCTCCAACTGCGGCCCGATCATCGACAACGTGCGTGTGCGCGCGGCCGCGGACTTCAGCAATGGCGGCTTCGAGCAGGCGAGCATGAGTCCCGGCGCGTCGACCGCTCTCGGCGCCGGCGATACGCGCTTGACGAACTGGACCGTCGGCGGCGATGGCATCAACTACATCGGCTCGCTGTGGGCCGCCGCGAGCGGCGGCGATAGCGCTGCGCTGTCGCGCACCAGCGCGGGATCGCTCGCGCAATCGTTCGACACGATCACCGATGCAACCTACAAGGTGAGTTTCTCAGCGACCCACAATCCAAATGCGAGCGGCGGCGCGCCGGCCGATTTCTCCGTGACCGCAGCGAGCAGCAGTCAGTCTTTCAGCATGGCCTACGCCGGGCCAGCGGTCGCGTGGCGATCGCTGAGCGCCTACTTCGATTCGTCCAGTGACAGCACGGCGCTTTCGTTCGTTGGCCAAACCAACACGACTTACGGGGCCGGCATCGACGCGATCAGCGTCACCACCGCGCACCCCTTCGTCAACGGCGGCTTCGAGACATTCCGCTTCCCGGCGCGCGCCTCGACCGACCTCGGCATCGACGATCCGCTGCTGCGTGGATGGGTCACGACCGTCGGCAGCTTGCAACACTGGAATAACTCAAACTTCACTGCCAGCGAAGGCAGCTACAGCCTGAGCGTGAACGGCGCCACCGGACCGGGAACGATCTGCCAGACCTTCGACGTCACCAACGGCGTCACCTACGACTTCCTGTTCGACGCCGCGGCCAATCCCGCACTCGCCGCCGACCAGACCTTGCGCGCAACCGTCACCAATGGCGCGACGACGCTGGCGTCGGCCAATGTCACGCTCAATCCCTCCGGTGTGCTGGCCGGACAAACACGGTGGCGCACGCGCTCGATCAGCTTCACGGCCGCCAGCAGCAGCGCTACGTTGTGTTTCGCCAGCCAAACCGCAGGCTCGGTCGGGCCCGTGCTCGACAACGTGCGTATCGGCGTCGCCGGCACGTTGAATACGGCCGGCCAATTCAATGCGTTCGAGACTTCGACCGCAGCCAACACCGTTCTCGGCGTGCTCAAGAGCAAGATCGCGGGTCAGGTGTTCACGCTCGATATCGCCGCGATCAAGGCCGACAAGCAGAGCTACTCGAGCTATCCGATGAGCGGCATCAAGGTCGATCTTCTGAACAGCAGCGACGATTCGGCGCCGCTCGATGAAGTCACCAATTGTCGCGCAAGTTGGACCTCGCTCTCGACCTTGACCAGCAACTTCGCACTGGCCGGCGGCGACAATGGCCGCAAGAGCGCGACCTTCACGGTCAACGAGGCGCGGCGCAACCTGCGCCTGAAGGTCTCCTGGCCCGGCAGCGGCAGCACAACCGTCGTCGGCTGCAGCAACGACAACTTCGCGGTACGGCCGGCGTCCTTCGCCGATCTCCAGGCGACCGACAGCGACGACAGCTCGGCCGGAACCGCTCGCGTTCTCAACAACACGAGTGCAGCGAGCGGCGTCGTGCATCGCGCCGGCCGGCCGTTTTCTGTGCTCGCGCGAGCGGCCGACGCCAATGGCAACACCCTCGCCAGCTACGACGGCGTGCCTGCCCTGTCTGTGTCGTCGTGCGTCCTGCCATCGGGTTGCTATGCCGGTGCGCTCAATGGCACAGCCACCAGCAGCGGCGGCGTCATCGCCGGCAACACGTTGACCTACTCCGAAGCCGGGGTGATCGGCGTCACGCTCGAAGACACGACTTTCGCCGATGTCGATAGCGGCGACTCCTCGCAGGAGGAGCGCGCGATTCGATCGCCGGCGCCGGTCAACATCGGCCGCTTCGTACCTGATCGCTACAGCCTGGTGCTGGCGACCGCGCCGCTGATGGCGCCGGCCACGTGCGGCGCCGGCCCGAGCCTGCAATCGTTCACGTTCGCAGGCCAGACATTTGCCTTCGCCAGCGCGCCCGCGGTGAGCGCACGGCCGATCAACGCGGCCGGCAACGTGCTCGCCAATGCGCGGCCGCGCTTCGGTGCGACGCATGTAACGACGACACTCGTTGCCAACAGCGCGCTCACATCGCTCGCCGGCACCGCGACCATCAGCTCGGTGAACACGTCCGATAACGCGCTCGTCAGCTACGCGAACGGCAGCTTCAGCTTTGCGCGCGGCGCGACACCCGTGGCGAGTTTTGCGCCGACCTTCACGATGACGGTCAATGTCGCCGACACGACAGAGACGAGCGTCGCCGGCAACGGCACGATCACTACCGCCAGCGCATTGACGATCGGACCGTTTGGATTCACTCCCGGCGCCGGCA
>Ga0137409_10006785_pt1 | contig 11825 bp, 11 predicted proteins | sample CZODoug1_16funga_FD_122059 | JGI IMG/M metagenome (GOLD analysis project Ga0137409, IMG submission 122059) | Vadose zone soil fungal communities from Angelo Coast Range Reserve, California, USA - CZODoug1_16fungal (Hybrid Assembly) | ecosystem: Environmental > Terrestrial > Soil > Vadose zone... | reverse complement strand
AAGCCCGAGAGCTGGGCTAGGACGCCGGTTCCCTCGGGGCCAAGCCACGCGGCGAGGATCTTCGACCGGAGGATCGCGGCGACGACGGTCGCCGCCGATCCCAGGCCGAGGATGGCGGTCGATCGAACGAGCCGGCGCACAGGTCGGACGCGCCGGGCCTAGCGGGCCCCGTACATCCGTTCGTAGTAGTTGCGGAACTCGCCGGAGCGGATCGCCTCCCACCACGGACGATTGGAGACGTACCAATCGATCGTCTCCGCGATACCGTGGGCGAACTCGACCGTGGGGCGGAACCCGGTCATGCGCTCCAGCTTGGCCGCGTCGATCGCGTAGCGCCGATCGTGGCCGGGGCGGTCGGTGACGTGGGCGAGCAGCGAGGCGGGCATCTTCAGCTGGCTCAGGATGAGAGCCGCGATGTCGAGCACCGAGCGTTCATTCCCGCCCGCGATGTTGAAGGTGTGCCCCTCGACGTCGGGAGCCTCGAGGATCGCGATGAGCGCCCGGCAGTGATCCAGGACGTGGATCCAGTCGCGCGTGTTCCGCCCGCTCCCGTAGACCGGGAGCGACTTCCCCTCGAGCGCGTTCGTGACGAAGAGGGGAATGAGCTTCTCGGGATACTGGAAGGGACCGTAGTTGTTGCTGCAGCGCGTGACGACCGTGGGCATCCCGTGCGTCGCGAAGTACGAATAGGCGAGCCGGTCTCCGCCGATCTTGGAGGCGGCGTAGGGATTCCGCGCCAGGAGCGGGGCGTCCTCACCCGCCATTCCGTCGAGGATCTCGCCGTAGACCTCGTCGGTCGAGATCTGGAGGAACCGCTGCACCTTCACCCGCCGCGCCTCCTCGAGCAGCACCCAGACGCCGTAGGTATCGGTGAGGACAAATGCCTCCGCGCTGTCGATCGAGCGATCGACGTGGGTCTCGGCCGCGAAGTTGACCACGATGTCGCAGCCGGCCATCGCCTCGGCCGCGGCCTTGGGATCGCAGATGTCGCCCTTGAAGAAGCGGTACCCGGGGTCGTCCTTGAGCGAGTCGAGGTTCGCGAGGTTGCCGGCGTAGGTCAGCTTGTCGAGAACCGTGACCCGGCACTTCGGGAACCGATGACGCAAATGATGGACGAAGTTCGATCCGATGAAGCCCGCGCCTCCCGTGACCAGGAACCGCGCGCTCGAAAGATCGAGGCCCTTAGCCATCCTTCCGCGCCCAATCGTACGGGATGTCTTTCGTGTGGGGGTCGGCCCGGAACTCGTCGGGCGTCTCGTAGTTGTACGGCTCGGTCGGCGTGTTCACGAGCATCGCGGGCTCGGTGCCCATTCCCTTCATGCCGTGCCATACACCCGGCGGGATCGTGATGAGGATCGGATTTCTCTCTCCCATGAAGAACTCGTTGACGATGCCCTTCGTCGGCGAGTCGTCACGGCCGTCGTAGAGGACGACCTTCATCATTCCCTTCACGATCACGAAGTGGTCGGTCTGCTTCTTATGGTAGTGCCACCCCTTCACGACCCCGGGATACGCGACCGACACGTAGGCCTGGCCGAACTTCTGGAAGAACGGGTCGTCGACGCGCATCATCTCCATCAGGTAACCGCGTTCGTCGGCGATGACCTTGAGCGGCTTCACGGTGACGCCGTGGATCAGCTTCATGTCGGTCTCCCCACACAGATGTATTCAAACCCCAACCGGCGAACGGCCGCCGGCTCGTAGACGTTTCGCAGATCCACCAGCACTCGGTGGCGCATGACCCGCCGCACCCGGGCGAGGTTGAGCCGCCGGAACTCGTTCCACTCGGTGACCAGCGCCAGCGCGTGGGCTCCCTTCGCCGCGTCGTAGGCGTCGTCCGCGAACGTCACGCCCTTGGGAATGCCCGGCGCGCCCTCCCGGACCACCGGATCGAAGACGCGGACCCGGACACCCCGGCGCAGGAGCGCCCGGATGATGTCGAGGGACGGCGCCTCCCGTACGTCGTCGGTGTCGGGCTTGTAGGAGAGCCCCAAGATCGCCACCGTATGTGGGCCGCGCCCCCGCAGGCTGTCGAGCACCTTCCGGATAGCGAGCCGCCGCATCGCATCGTTGGTCTCGATCGCGGCGCTCGTGACCCGCACCTGTACCCCCGCCCGGCGCGCGAAGTCCCGCAGCGCGCGCGTGTCCTTGGGGAGGCACGAGCCGCCGAATCCCGGACCGGGATGGAGGAACTTCGGCCCGATCCGGCGGTCGAGCCCGATTCCCTTCGCCACGTCGTGGACGTCGGCGCCCACCGCCTCGGAGAGCACGGCCATCTCGTTGATGAACGATATCTTCGCCGCGAGGAACGCGTTCCCCGCGTACTTGATCAGCTCCGCCGAGCGGACGTCCGTCACCACCATCGGGGTCTCGATCAGGTAGAGCGGCGAGTAGATCTCGCGCAGCACCTCCCGCGCGCGGGGCGAGTCCGCCCCGATCACCACCCGGTCGGGGCGCATGAAATTCTCCACCGCCGTCCCTTCGCGTAGGAACTCGGGATTCGACGCGACGTCGCACCGCATCCCGCGGCGCGCATGGCGGCGGAAGATCTCCCGCACCTTGTCGGCGGTGCCGACCGGGACGGTGCTCTTCTGCACGACGAGGCGGTAGCTGGGGAGCGCCTTGGCGATGGTCTTCGCCGCCGCGAACACGTAGCGAAGGTCGGCGCGGCCGCTCTTCGCCTGCGGCGTCCCGACGCAGATGAAGATCGCCTCGCCCCAATGGGTGGCCTCCTCCAGCGACGTGCCGAAGCGCAGGCGGCGCTCGCGCACGTTTCGCGCGACTAGGTCGCCCAGCCCCGGCTCGTAAAACGGAATCTCGCCCCGCTCCAAGATCTCGATCTTGGGGTGATCAACATCGACGCAGAGCACCTCGTTCCCGAAGTCCGCGAACCCGGCTCCGGTCACCAAGCCCACGTACCCGGTCCCCACAATCACGATCCGCATGAATCCCCCTTTAGTGCCCCGTCTCTCGACGCACGCGCTCGCGCGCGTCGCGGAAAAGGTCGGCGAGCGTCTGGTCGATCGAATAGGCGGGCGTCCATCCGGTCCGCGCTTCCAGCTTCCCGGGATCGCCCACGAGATGATCCACGTCCCGCGCGCGCAGGCGGGTGGGATCGGTCTTCACCTGGGCGCGCACCCGCGAGATCCCGACGAGCCGGTCGAGCAACTCGCGGAGCACATAACCGCGCCCCGTCGCGACATTATAGGCCTCCCCGGCCTCTCCCCGTTCGAGGAGAACGCGGTAGGCGCGGACTACGTCGCGGACATCCCCGTACTCCCGCACCGTGTCCAGATTCCCCACGAGGATCTCCGGCGGGTTGAGCCCCGCGTCGATGCGGGCGAGCTGGTCGGCGAACCCCGCGAGGGCGAATCGTGGCCGCTGCCCGGGGCCTGTGTGCGTGAACGTTCGGGTCCGGATCACGCGGAGGCCGTACGTCGCCGCGTAGACCTCGCCGAGCGAGTCCTGCGCCGCCTTGCTGACCGCGTATGGGTTCCCGGGCCGAATCGGCGCGTCCTCCTGGATCCGAGCCTCCGCGGGACCCGAGCCGTAGATGTCTGCCGAGCCCACGATGAGAATCGCCGCCTTCGAGCCCGAGACGCGCGCCGCCTCCAACAAATTCAGCGCGCCGAGCGCGTTTACCCGGTAAGTCGCCGCCGGGCGCTCGAGCGATTCGGCGCCCGAGGCCTGCGCCGCCAGGTGCACGATCGCGTCGGGCTTCCCCTCGCGCACCCACGACTCCATCGCGCCGGCGTCCGTGATGTCGAGCGGCCGGTACGACTTGAGTCCCGACCGGAGCTCATCCGGCTCCGCAATCGTGTCGAGCGGCGCATGGTCCACGCCGTGGATCTCGCATCCGCCCGCGGCCACGAGATGCCCCAGGAGGTGCCGGCCGACAAAGCCGGCGACGCCGGTGACGAGGATCCGCAACGGCTACCGCGCCCGCCAGTAGTCGAGCAGGTCGCGAAGCGTTTGCTCGAACGGAATGGTGGTTTCCCAGCCGGTCGCCTTCCGGAATTTGGAAGCGTCGCCCAAGAGGACGGGCACGTCGCTCGGTCGCATGCGCGCGGCGTCCTGCTCGATCTTGACCTTCTCCTTCGTCATGCCGAGCAGCATGTCGAGCATCTCTCGGATCGTCCATGCGCGTCCGGAGCAGATGTTGTAGACCTCCCCCGGCTCGCCCTTCTCCAGCGAGAGCCAGTACGCGCGCACGACATCCCGCACGTCGCTGAAATCGCGCCGGGCGTCCAGGTTGCCGACGCGGATCACCGGCGGCTTCCGCTTCTTCTCGATGTCCGCGATCTGCTTCGCGAAATCCGAGCAGACGAAGACGGGACCGCGGCGAGGGCCCTCGTGGTTGAAGCCCCGCGTTCGGATGATCGGGATCTTGAAGCTCATCCAATACTGGTAGCCGAGCATGTCCTGCCCGACCTTGCTCACCGCGTAGGGCGAGAGCGGCCGCATCGGGTTCGTCTCGCGGATCGGAAGCTCCTGCTCGTGGACCATGCCGTACTGCTCGCTCGAGCACGCCAGCTGGATGCGCGGCATGATCTGGAGCTTCTTCACCGCTTCGAAGATGTTGAGCTGGCCGATGATGTTCGTGACCAGCGACTCGGTCGGCGCGGTCCACGACGTGGGCACGAAGCTCTGCGCGGCCAGGTGGAAGATCCGGTCGGGCCGGAGCTGGTCGATCACGTCGCGCACCGAGGAGGCGTCGCGCAGATCGCATTCGACAAGTCGCACCTTGTCCTTGAAGTGCTCGATGTTCTCGGTCCGGCTTCTCCACCGCTGAATGCCCATGACCTCGACGCCGGAGAGCGTGAGGAGGTAGTCGACCAGGTGGCTGCCGGCGAATCCGGTGATCCCGGTCACCAAGACCTTCATCGGTCGTTCCTTTCGGTCGAGAAATGCCGGCTCACGGCGGCCTCGTAGCTTGCGAGGACCGCCTTCGGATCGGATGACTCTAGGATCGGGCGGCCCACGACGACGTAGTCGGCGCCGCCCGCGAGCGCCTCCGGAAGGGAGAGCGTCCGCTTCTGGTCGTGCCTCGCGTCCTGGGGGCCGCGCACCCCGGGTGTCACGATCAGGAACGGCGCCTTAAGCTCGCGCCGAAGCGCCGCAAGCTCGAGGGGCGACGCGATCACGCCCTCGATCCCCGACTGCGCGGCGAGGCGGGCCAGTCCCAATACTTTCTCTTCCAGGCCTGTCCGCTCGTTCCAGAGCGCGGGGATTTCCGTGCCGTCGAGGCTCGTGAGCATCGTCACGCCGAGCAGGCGCGGCGGGATCTTCAGAGAACGCGCGGCCGCGGCCGCCGCCGAGAGCATTTTGGGCCCGCCCGAGGCGTGCACGGTGAGGAGGGAGAACGGAATCCCCTCGAGGGCCAGGATCGCGCGCTCCACGGTCGTCGGGATGTCGTGGAGCTTCAGGTCGAGAAAGATCCGCTTCCCCCGCTCGGCCAGCGCGAGGACCGCCTGGCGGCCCGCGGCGGAGAAGAGCTGAAGCCCGACCTTGTACCAGAGGACCGAGTCGCCCATCCGATCGACGTGCCGGATCGCGGTCTCGAGGTCGGGCACGTCGAGCGCGACGATCACCTGGTCGCGCACGCTCGGGAGCGGCCGTGCCGACGGCGGCGCGGCGGGGCGGGTCACGACGCGCGCCCTCCATGCTCCCGCCGGACGGCGCGCCCCGCGCGGATGACACCGCGACCTTCGGGGACCTCCAGCGCTCCGATCAGGTCGTCGATCGAGGAGGCCTTCATGCGTCCGAGGTACGCCTCGATCTCCTCGACGCAGGCGAGGGGCAGGCCGGGGTCCGCGAAGAGCGCGGTTCCGACCTGGATCGCGGCGGCCCCCAGCAGAAGGAACTCGAGCGCGTCCGACGGACGTGTGATCCCGCCCATGCCGACCACCGGGATGTCGACCGCCTGCACGACCTCCCAGGTCTTGGCGAGCGCGAGCGGCTTGATGGCCGGCCCCGAGAGCCCGCCGAGCACGGTGCCCAGGATCGGCTTGCGCGTCCGTGTGTCGACCGCCATTCCGATGAAGGTATTGACCAGGGAGATCGCGTCGGCGCCGCACTCCTCGCACGCCTCCGCGATCTCGGCGATGCGCGTGACGTTCGGCGTCAGCTTCGCGATGAGGGGAAGCCGCGTGAGCGGCCGGATCGCGGCCATGACCTCGCGCGCCATCCCGGCGTCGGTCGAATAGCGGAGCCCGTGGGGGCCCACGTTGGGGCAGGAGATGTTGACCTCGATCGCGTGCGCGGCGCCGCATCCGTCCACGCCCCGGACCAGCTCGCAGAACTCGTCCACGTCCTCCCCTTCCACGGAGACGATCGCGGCGCAGGGGAGGTCGCGGAGGATCGGCACCTTCGATTCGAGGAACCCGTCGAGACCAGGGTTTTCGATCCCGATCGAGTTGAGCATGCCCGACGCGGTCTCGTAGACGCGCGGCGGCGGATTGCCGGCCCGCGCGCGGAGGGTCACGGTCTTGGTGACGATGCCGCCGATCTTTTCGAGCGGGACGAGCCGCTCGTATTCGCGCCCGTAGCCGATGATGCCGGAAGCGACGAGCACCGGGTTGCGGAGCGTGAGCGAGCCGATGCGCACGGCGAGGGAGGGCTTCACGGCAGGCGCTCCCAATCGACGACCGTGGCGTCCATCACCGGCCCCTCGACGCACATCGCCGGGTAGCGGTCCGAGTCGGCGCCGGGCAGGAGCGGCACGGGGCAGCCGCGGCAGGCCCCCATCGCGCAGGCCATGGGGCCTTCGAGCGAGGCCTCGCACCGGATCCCACGCGTCCGCGCGAAGTCGGAGATCTCGTGGAGGAGCCCGTGCGGACCGCACGTGAAAATCTCCGCCGTGAGGGGCGTGTGCTCTCCCTTGGTCCACTCGCGCTCGAGCAAGTCCAACACGCTGCCCTCGTATCCCACCGATCCGTCGTCGGTCGCGAGGTGGAGCCTTCCGCCGCGGACCTCGCGCGCTCCGTAGAGCTCTCCGCGGGAGCGGGCGCCGAAGAGGAAGACGTAGTCGCGCTTCTTGTCCCGAAGCCGTCGGCTGAGAAAGAGGAGCGGCGCGACCCCGCGCCCGCCGGCGACGAGGATCGGCAGCCGGCGCGGGCGCGGCGCGAAGCCGACCCCCACCGGACCGATCAGGTCGAGCTCCCTGCCCGGGGCATGGGAGGCGAGCACCTTCGAGCCGCGGCCCACGACCGAGTAGTAGATCCGCACCGCGCGAACCCGGCCGCGCTCGACGAAGCCTTCCAGGCTATACGGGCGGCGAAGGAGCGGCTCGCCCTCGTCACCCACCCGAAGGTGAACGAACTGGCCGGGTTGAGGCTTCGCGAACGCGCGCGACACCCGGAGGGAGATGAGGAAATTCCCCCGCGAGACTTCGCGGTTCGAAATAACCGTACAGGGGACGAGGTTCACGGCGGCGGGGCCGGTCACTCGAGCCCTTTCTTTCGTTGTTCCCTGAGCTTCTTGGCGACCGCGCGGAGCGAATCGAACCTCGCGCTGTCGGCCGCCGTCATCGTGACCCCCTGCCGCCGGTCCACCTCGGTGGAGTCGACCGGGAGTGATGGGAGCTGGAGGGCGACCTCGGGCTCGAACCATCCGGCCCTGCTCGTGTCGGGGTTCGCGAGGAGCGAATCGAAGAGCGCGGTCCGCTGGTCCGTGCGCCGGCTCCACTGTCTCCAGAGATAGAGCGCCGATTCGGCGTAGCGGGTGCCGCGATAGCGGCTCGCGATCGAGTCGGTCAGCGCCATGGCGCCGAGGGTATCGCCGTGGTCGTGCGCCGTGATCCAGAGCCGGGCATAGGCCGACTTCGCGGCATAGATGCTTCGCGGGAATTCCCATTCCACGCGGCGGTACTGGATGAGCGCCGACTCGGGTTTCTCGAGCTGGAAATAGTAGAGCTCCGCCATCAAAAACGCCGCGCCGGCGCGCGCCTGGGTGGTGTCCGACGCCATCGCGGCCCGATACTGCCGCAGGGTCGACAGGTTCTGGGCGCGACGCAGCGCTTGGGACGAAAATTCCGACTGGGGCTGGTTCCTCAGCTTGTCGTACTCCCGCGCCGCGCCGTCGAAGTCCTGGAACGCCGACTCGTACAGATATCCGATGCGGAATTGGGCCTCGTACGCGACCGATGTCCGCGGAAATTTCTCGACCAAGTTCCGATAGCCGCCGATGGCCTCATTGGCTCTCCCCAGGAGCGCCATGCACTCATTCACCCTGAGGCCGAGCTCGCCTTCGCGGCTCTCGGTCATCGCGTAGATCTTCCACTCTTGCAGAAAATCCAGCGCCTCCTGATACCGGCGCAATTCTCGGAGGGCGTCGGCGCGCGAAAGCGCCACGTCGAGCCGCTGCTTTCCGCGGTCCTCCACCTTGAGGCACCGCGCGTAGAGAACCACCGCCGTGTCGGGGCGAGCCCCCAGGAAGTACGCGTCGCCGAGCCGCCGCAGCGCGTCGGAGCGCTCGTGGCGCGCCTTCGCGGCGTCCAGCGCGCGATCGTACCAGTACTCGGCCGCGGGGTAGTACTTGAGCGCGCTCTGCGTCTCCCCCGCGTAGTAGTAAAGCTCCCAGCGCCGGGGGAACTTGGAAAACCTCGTGTCGACGTCGCGGAAGATCGAGTCGGCGTCCACGTATTCCTTGCGCCGATAGTGCGACAGCCCCTCCATGAACCGCGCGTCCGCCACGAACGGGCTTTTCGGGAATTTGGTCGGGAACTCCTCGAAGCGCTTGATCGCCGCGACGTAGTCCCGCTTGCCGTAGAACGACGCGCCCATCATGTAGCTGGCGTCGTCCACCCACTTGCTCTTGGGATAGTCGGTGAGCAGCTTGGTGCACTGCCGGATCACGAGATCGTATTTCGTGGAGGCTTCGGGCGAAGGCTCGTCGCTCAGGCTTCGCTCCTGGGCCCGGGTCCCTTCACGGTAGTACTTCCTGGCGAGATAAAAGGTGTTGTAGTAAGCGCATCCGGATGCGGCAACGAGAAGGACGAGTCCGAGGATTCGGAGGCCCGACGGCCCCACGTAGAACGGTCGCATGAGCGCATCATCGTACCACGCGCGACGCGGGTCCGCTATCGAACGGTCACCTCGGAAGTCTCTGCCCGGTAACAGATTCGGCCGCCCACGATCGTGAGGAGGACCTGCCCCGGGAGGTCCCAGCCGTCGAACGGCGTGTTCCGCCCCTTCGACGCGAATTCCGACGCGCGCACGGTCCACCGCCGCGACGGATCGAAGACCGTGACGTCGGCGTCCGACCCAGGAGCGAGCGTCCCGCCCCCGCGCCCCAGCACTTCGTACGGCTTGACCGTCATCCGCGCGATCAGCTCGGGCAGCGTGAGGTGCCCCGGCTCGACGAGGCCGCGCAGGTAGACGCCCAGGGCGGTCTCCAGGCCCACGATCCCGAACGGCGCCGAATCAAAATCGCCATCCTTGTCGATCTCGGTGTGCGGCGCGTGGTCGGTGGCCAGGCAATCGATCGTGCCATCGACCACCCCCTCGATCAGCGCGTCGCGGTCCCGGTCCGAGCGCAGCGGGGGGTTCATCTTGGCGCGGGTGTCGTATTCCGCTGCCGCCTCGTCGGTCAGGACGAGGTAGTGGGGCGCGGTCTCAGCCGTCATCCGGATGCCGCGGGCCTTGGCGCGGCGGATGATCTCCACCGAGCGCGCCGCGCTCACGTGCGCCACGTGCACGCGGCCTCCGGTCAGCTCCGCGAGGAGCGCGTCGCGAGCGACCATCACCGACTCGGCGGCGTCCGGGATCCCCTTGAGGCCGATGCGGGTGGAGACCCAGCCCTCGTGCATGACGCCGGATCCCTTCAGATCGGGGTCCTCGGCGTGCTGGATTACCGGAATCTTGAGCTCGCGCGTCAGCTCCAGCGCGCGACGCATGATCTCGGCGTTCCGAACCGGCTTCCCGTCGTCGGAAATCGCGACCGCGCCGGCATCGACGAGATCCTCGATCTCGGTGAGCTGTTCGCCCAGCTGCCCGCGCGTGACCGCCGCGATCGGAAAGACGCGCGCGAGGCCGACCTCCCGGGCGCGGCGGACGACGTACTCGATCCTCGGCCGCTCGTCGAGAGGAGGGTCGGTGTTCGGCATGCAGGCGACCGCGGTGAATCCACCCCGAGCCGCAGCCCGAGTTCCCGTCTCGATCGTTTCCTTCTCCTCCTGGCCGGGCTCGCGCAGGTGGACGTGGATGTCGACCAAGCCGGGACAGACGACCGCGCCGCGGACGTCCACGATCTCGACGTCGGGGCGGGAGCGGAGGGCCGCGGGAGCGTCCTCGCCCCACCCGGCGATCCGCCCCTGGTCGATCCAAAGATCCTGCGACCGGTCGATCCCGCGCGAAGGATCGAGAACTCTACCGCCGCGGAGACAGAGTGGGCTCGTCATGACTCTTCTTGGCCTCCACGGTCGGGGATTCGGAGATCGCTTCCGCGGAGGTGTCGCGCCCCGCGAGGAGATAGAGGACGGCCATCCGGACGGCGACGCCGTTCGTGACCTGCTCCAAGATGACCGAGTGCTTCCCGTCGGCGACATCCTGGGCGATCTCGACGCCGCGGTTCATGGGACCGGGGTGCATCACGGTGACGTCGGGCTTCGCGCGGCGGAGCCGCTCGCTCGTCACGCCGTAGACCCGCGCGTATTCGCGAAGCGAGGGATAGAGGCTTCCGCGCTGTCGCTCCAGCTGAATCCGGAGGATGTTGACCACGTCGGCTCCCTCGATCGCCTCCTCGACGCTCTTCGCGACGCGGACCCCGAAGCGCTCGACCTCCGCCGGCATCATCGTGGGCGGCCCCGCGATGGTGACCTGGGCGCCGAGCTTCGTCAGCCCCCAGATGTTCGAGCGCGCGACGCGGCTGTGCATGACGTCGCCCACGATCGCGACGTGAAGCCCCGCGATTCGCCCGCGCTTCTCCCGCATCGTGAAGATGTCGAGGAGTCCCTGGGTCGGGTGTTCGTGCGTGCCGTCGCCCGCGTTGATGACCCCGGCCTCGAGATGCCGGGCCAGATAGTGCGGCGCGCCGGAGGACTGGTGCCGGATCACCACCAGGTGAATCCCCATCGCCTCGATGTTCCGGGCCGTATCGCGGAGGGTCTCGCCCTTGGAGACGCTGGAACCGCTCGTCTGGAAGCTCACGGTGTCGGCGCTCAGGCGCTTCTCCGCCAGCTCGAAGGAGAGACGCGTGCGCGTGCTCGCCTCGAAGAAGAGGTTGGCGGCGGTCATCCCGCGGAGGGACGGCACCTTGGGAATCGGGCGGTCGAGGACCTCGCGGAACGTCCGGGCGGTATCGAGAATCGAGATGATTTCCTCGGCGCTCAAGTCCTCGAGGCCGAGCAGATCCTTCCGATGGCCGATCATGACAGCATCTCCCCGATCGACACGCCGTCGTGACCGTCGATCTCCTGGACCTTCACCATGATCACCTCGCGCCGCGAGGTGGGCACGTTCTTCCCGACGTAGTCCGCCCGGATGGGAATCTCGCGATGCCCGCGGTCGACGATGACCGCCAGCTGGATCGCGCGCGGGCGGCCCAGATCGATCAGCTCATCGAGCGCCGCGCGCACCGTCCTTCCGGTGAAGAGCACGTCGTCGACCAGGACGACCACCTTCTCGTCGATGTCGACGGGGACGTCGGTCGGGCCGACCACCGGCTGATGCGCGATGGTCTGGAGGTCGTCGCGGTAGAGGGTGATGTCGAGCGCGCCTACCGGAATCTCGACGCTCTCGAACTCGCGGATCTTGGCCGCGACCCGGTGGGCGAGCGGCACGCCCCGCCGCCGGATTCCGACCAGGACGAGGTCCTTCGCGCCGCCG
>Ga0137409_10006784_pt1 | contig 11825 bp, 9 predicted proteins | sample CZODoug1_16funga_FD_122059 | JGI IMG/M metagenome (GOLD analysis project Ga0137409, IMG submission 122059) | Vadose zone soil fungal communities from Angelo Coast Range Reserve, California, USA - CZODoug1_16fungal (Hybrid Assembly) | ecosystem: Environmental > Terrestrial > Soil > Vadose zone... | reverse complement strand
AGCGACCTGCAGCTGGACCGGCCGCACCTCCTTCCCCCGCGTGCCGACGCGGGAGTAGGCGAGCAGGTCCTCGATCAACTGCTTCATGCGCGTCGCGCCCTCGACGATGAAATTCATGAACTCGCGCGCATCGCTGTCGAGCCTCTCGCCGTAGCGGCGCTCGAGCAGCTGCGTGTAGCTGCCGATCATGCGCAGCGGCTCCTGCAGGTCGTGCGAGGCAACGTAGGCGAACTGCTGCAGCTCGGCGTTGGAGCGGGCGAGCTCGTCGTAGGCCGCGCGCAGCACCGCCTGCCCCCGCTTGCGATCGGTGATATCGGTCCCCACGCCGCGGTAGCCGCGGAACTTCCGGTCCTCGAACACCGGCTCGCCGGTCACCGACAGCCAGACCGAATTTCCGTCCGCGCCCACGCGCTCCATTTCGAAATCGAAGAAGGGCTCGTGACGCTCGAGCTGGGCCTTGTGGCGCGCCCAATCGGACTCGGTCAGATTCGCCGCGGCCTCGTCCCAGCGCTTGCGCCCGATGTAGGGCGCGGGATCGATGCCGGTGCGCTCGACGAAGCGGCTCGACATCAACGTCAGGCGGAACTCCTCGTCCTGCTCCCAGTACCAGTCGGAGGAGAGGCCCGTGAGGCTGCGGAAGCGCGCCTCGCTCTGGCGCAACTCGCCCTCGGCCTGCGCGCGCGCCATGAAGTGACCGATCTGCTGGCCGATCGCGACCCCGGTCTTGAGCAACCACTCGTCGGGCTGCAGCGTGTCCCGGTGAAAGAACTCGAGGGCACCGAGAACCTGGTCGCCGAGGCGGATCGGAAGCGCGAAGGCCGACCGCAGGCCAGCCCTTGCCGCCTGCTTCCCGCGCAGAAAGCTCTGCTCGGCGGAGACGTCGACGATCCACACCGGCTCGCCCCGGCCCAGCACGCGCCGGATAAATCCGGCCCGTCCGGGCTGGTAGGTGGTCTCGCGGCTTGCAGCCAGAAAAGCCGCGACGGCCGCATCGCCGTCACTCCAGATCTCCTCGCATCGAAAGCCGCCCTTTCCGGGGTCCAGGCTCCAGCGCGCCCCGCAGGCCCAGCCGAGCGGTTCGCAGAACGCCTGGAGCACCCCGGGCAAGGCGGCAGCGGCCGTTTCGGATTCCGAGAGGATCCGCGTCACCCTGTGCTCGATCGCCTGGCGCTGTTCGGCGCGCTTGCGCTCGGTGATGTCGATGATCGCGCCGATCAGCCCGGCGACTTGGCCGTCTGCGCCGGCGAAGGTCGCCTTGTAGTTGAGCGTGTGCCGAAAGCTGCCGTCGTGGACCGGGACCTCGAGCTCGTAGGTGCGCGTGCCCGGGTTGCGCCACAGGTCCTCGTCCGCCTCCCGGTGCTTCGCCGCCACCTCGGGTGCGAAAGCGAAGAGCTCGTTGACCGTTCTGCCGATGAAGGAGTCGCGGTTGACCCCGAAGTAGGTTTCCCAGGCCCGGTTCGCGCCGAGATGCTTTCCGTCGCGCGCCTTGAAGAACACCGGAATGGGCAGCGCCTCGATCAGTTCCTGCGCAACGCGCAGCGCCTTGGCACTCTCCTCCCACACTTTCGTCGACATTCCGGGAAGGAGTCGGCTGCCCCGAACAGGAGCCACACGCCGCGATTCGAAGGGGCGCGCGATATTGGCGAGGAATTGCTTGCGCCAGCGCCGGTATTCGGCGGGCTTGATGCGGTGACGCTTGCAGATGGCACTCTCGGACCTGCCTTTGAGGCCCTCAAGCACGACTTTGGCTTTTGATGCGGCGTCCCATTGCCGGCCCGGCACGAGTTCCGCCCTCCCTTCCAGCACGAGGCTTCTTATAGCGCCTTTTTTCGCAGGCAAGTATCAACCAAGGACCGGTAGATGTAAACGGGTTTTCCGGAATAATTCTACGGCTTCATGTGAGTCGCCACTACCTCCTCGTACGCCGGCTCTCGCGAGAGCAACCCCGAGGCCCTTGCGAATCCGTTGAGGGCGTGGACGCTCTCTCGCGATATTAACGGTTCGTAGTACGGAACGTCGCGGCGCACGAGCTCGGCAATGAGTTCGAGCTCGGCCTTCGGAAAATATCGCTTCGCCGCGTGCTCGGCGAGCGACGGGTCTTGGCTGAGCGCGCCCTGGGCAGCGACCACCGCACGCACCGCCGCCGCGACCGCTTCCGGGTCACCGTCGATGCGTTCCTGCGTCGCAACCAGCGCGGGAAAAGTGTAGTGCTGCGCGCCGCGCGGCCCGTCGCCGCGGCGCGCGTCGACGACCAGCGTGCCGACCCCGCGGCGCACGGCGACTTCGGCCGCCATGCCGTTCGCCCAGAAGGCGTCCACCAGGCCCTCCTCCAGCGCTTTCGCGGCCGCCATGCCGAAAGAGACGCCCGCGGCGGAACTGCCCGGTACCGGGCCCATCTTCACTTCGCGGTCGGGATCGATCCCGGACTCGGCGAGCATGCGCCGCAGTCCGTCGGCGGGACCGGGCGCGGCACCGACGCGCAGGCCTCTCAGAATGCGCAGGTCGCCGCGCTTTGCGCCCAAGTCCTTGCGCACGACGAGAAACCAGTACATGTTCTGCGAGAGCGCGCACACCAGCTTGCAGCCGTGCCAGTCCTTGAATGCGTAGAGCACGGCGTGCGCGGCGCCGCCGACGAAGTCGACTTGTCCCTCGCGCAGCTCCTGGAAGGTTTTCGTTACGGGAAACAGCAGCTCGACGGTCGCGTCCAGGCCTTCCTTTTTGAGGAATCCGAGCTCGACTGCGGCGATCGCCGGAAAATACGAGGGCGACACCATATCGGGAATGGCGACACGGATCGGCACGGGCTTTCGGCTACCGGATGAGCGGCTTATAGCGGATGCGCCTGGGTTTGGCGGCCTCTTCCCCGAGGCGTTTCACCTTGTCCGCCTCGTACTCCTGATAGTTGCCCGGGAAAAAACCGACTCTGGACTCGCCTTCGAAAGCGAGGATATGGGTGGCGATGCGGTCCAGGAACCAGCGGTCGTGGCTGGTGACCAGGACACTGCCCGCGAATTCGAGCAGCGCGTCCTCGAGGGCACGCAGGGTCTCCACGTCGAGATCGTTGGAGGGCTCGTCGAGCAGCAGCACGTTGGCGCCGGCGAGCATGGTCTTTGCCAGGTGCACCCGGCCGCGCTCGCCGCCGGAGAGCATGCCGACCTTCTTCTGCTGGTCGGCGCCCTTGATATTGAAGCGGCCGAGATAGGCCCGCGAGGGCATCTCGAACTTGCCGACGGTGAGGATGTCCGCGCCGTCGGAGATGTACTCCCACACCGTTTTCTCCCCTTCGAGGACGTCGCGCGACTGGTCCACGTAGGCCATCTTGACCGTCGGGCCGATGGCCATCTTGCCCTTGTCCGCCTTTTCCTTGCCGGTGATCATGCGGAACAGGGTCGACTTACCGGCGCCGTTCGGGCCGATCACCCCGACGATCGCGCCGGGGGGCACCTTGAAGGACAGATCGTCGATGAGCAGGCGATCGCCGTAGCCCTTGGACACGCCGAGCAGCTCGATGACGGAGTCCCCCAGGCGATCGGCCACCGGAATGAAGATCTCCTGGGTCTCGTTCCTCTTCTGATACTCGTAGGACGACAGCTCCTCGAAGCGCGCCAGCCGGGCCTTCGACTTGGCCTGCCTGCCCTTGGGGTTTTGCCGCACCCATTCCAGTTCCTTCTGCATCGACTTGATGCGCGCCTGTTCCTGCTTCTCCTCGACCTCGAGGCGCTTCTCCTTCTGCTCCAGCCACGAGGAGTAGTTGCCTTCCCAGGGAATGCCGTAGCCGCGGTCGAGCTCCAGGATCCACTGCGCGGCGTTGTCGAGGAAGTACCGGTCGTGGGTGACGGCGACCACGGTGCCGGGAAAGCGCTGCAGGAACTGCTCCAGCCACTCGACGCTCTCCGCGTCGAGGTGGTTGGTGGGTTCATCGAGGAGCAGGACGTCGGGCTTGGAGAGCAGAAGGCGGCACAGCGCGACGCGGCGCTTCTCGCCGCCGGAGAGCGGGGCGATCTTCTGATCCCAGGGCGGCAGGCGCAGCGCGTCGGCGGCCACTTCCAGCTGCAGGTCGGCGCTGTCCGAGTGCGCTGCGTTGACGATCGCCTCGAGTCTAGCCTGGTCGGCGGCGAGCTTGTCGAAATCGGCGTCGGGCTCGGCGTAGGCGGCGTAGATCTCCTCGAGGCGCTTTTTCGCGTCCGCGGTCTCGCCCAGGCCTTCCTCGACGGCTTCGCGTACGGTCTTCTCCGGATCGAGCTGCGGCTCCTGCGGCAGGAAGCCGATCTTCAGGTTCGGGAGATGAACCGCCTCGCCCTCGAAATTCGTTTCTACCCCCGCCATGATCTTCAACAGCGTGGATTTCCCCGAGCCGTTCAGGCCGAGCACGCCGATCTTCGCTCCAGGGAAGAAGTTGAGCGAGATGTTCTTGAGGATCTGGCGCTTCGGCGGGACGATCTTGCCGACGCGGCGCAGCGTGTATACGTACTGGGCCATGTGCCTTCGCGACGAGGAAAGTGCGCAAGCTTAGCGCAATCGGCGGCGCTTGCCGAACTCATCGATGCGGTGCTTTCGCGACGCGTTGGAACAAGGCATGATTCACCCGTGACGAATGGTGAACCCGGCGATCCGCTCGCATCGTTCCGGCTCGACGACCGGCTGATCGTCGTGACCGGAGCGAGCGAAGGCATCGGGAGGGCATTCGCCGAGTGCTTCGCCAAGGCGGGCGCCCTCGTCGTTCTCGCGAGCCGGCGCAAGGACAAGCTCGAATCCGTGCGGCAGGCGATCCTCGCCTCCGGCGGGAGAGCCGAAGTCGTCGCCACGGACGTGACCCGGCTCGAGGACATCGGTAATCTGGCGGACGCCGTCGGCCGGCTGCCGCGCGACCGCCACCTCGTACTGGTGAACAACGCCGGGTTCGGCTTCACCAAGGCCGCGCGGGACACGACCGTGCAGGAGTGGGACCTGCTGTTCGACACGCACGTCAGAGGCACCTTCTTCTGCTCGCAGAGGATCGGCGCGATGATGATCGAGCGCGGCTACGGCAAGATCGTCAACCTGAGCTCTTCGTGGTCGGCCGCGACCGGCGCGGGAAAGAGCGTCTACGGTGCCGCCAAGGCGGCGGTATCGCACCTCACCGCGGGACTCTCGTCCGAATGGGCTCCGCTCGGCGTGCGCGTCAATGCCCTGGCGCCGACCGCCACCATGACGGATTTCACCGCGAACGTCATGGCGTCCAACCCGGACCGCGCGAAGCACCTGATGAGCCGCATCAAGCTGGGGCGCTTCGCGCAGACCTCGGATCTGCTCGGCGCGGCAGTTTTCCTGGCAAGCGGCGCTTCCGACTTCGTCACCGGACAGACGCTGTTCGTCGACGGCGGTTTCACGACGTGATTCTGAAGATCGGAATCCTCCCGGGCGACGACATCGGTCTAGAAGTCGTTCCCGAGTGTGTCAAGGTGATGAAGGCCGCCGCCTCGCGCTCGGGGCTCGCCGTCGACTGGCACGCGCTGCCTATCGGCAAGCGCGGGCACGAGGAGCACGGCGATACGCTTCCCGCGGTGACCGAAAAGGCGCTGCGCGCGCTCGATGGCTGGATCATGGGGCCCATCGGCCACGCCGCCTATCCGCGCGGCGACCCGACCTGGGTCATGCCTCCGGTGCGCAAGAAGTTCGAGCTGTTCGCCGCGGTGCGGCCCTCGCTCTCGCACGCGAACATCGCCTCGGTCCACAAAAACGTCGACATCGTTTTCGTGCGCGAGCTGACCGAGGGCATGCTCTATTCGGAGACCGTCGTCGCCGGTGCGCCCGAATTCCGGCCCAACGACGACATCACCGTCGCGATGCGCGTGATTACCCGCAAGGGTTCGAACCGCGTCGCGCGCGAAGCATTCGAGATCGCGCGCACGCGGCCGCGAAGGAAAGTCACCGCCGCGCACAAGGAGCCGGTGTACCGGCTGGCTTGCGGCATGTTCGCCGAGGAATGTCGCAAGGTGGCGCGCGAGTTTCCGGACGTCGCCTTCGAGGAAATGATGATCGACTCGACCTCGATGAAGCTCGTCATGGAACCGCAGCGCTTCGACGTCGTGGTCACGACCAACCAGTTCGGCGACATCCTCACCGATATCGGCGCGGGGCTGGTCGGCGGGCTGGGCCTCGCCCCGGGCCTGTGCGTGGGCGAGAAGCAGGCGATGGCGCAGGCGACCCACGGCTCGGCGCCCGACATCGCCGGGCGCGACATCGCCAATCCCTACGCCATGATAATGTCCGGACAAATGCTGCTCGCCTGGCTCGGGCGGAAGAAAAAAGAGCCCGGGGCGGCCGAGGCCGCGCAGCACATCCAGCGCGCGGTGAGCGGGGTCATCGCCGAGGCGAAGCACCTGACCCGAGACCTGGGCGGGCGCGCGGGTACCCGCGAGATGGGAGACGCGATCGCCGCCTGCGTCGCGCAGTGATCCGGGCGCAAAGGAGAACACTATGAAGAGTGCCGTGAAGATCAGTGCCGTCGCCGTCCTGTGCCTGGTGCCAGCGCTCGCCGCGGCGCAGGCGTGGCCGAGCAAGCCGATCAAGATGATCGTCCCTTTCCCCGCCGGCGGCGGCACCGACTTCATCGGGCGGCTGGCCGCCAAGCAGCTGGGAGATCGCCTCGGCCAGCCGGTGTTCGTGGACAATCGCGGCGGCGCGAACGGGGCGATCGGCGCCCAGGCCCTGATGCAGTCGCCGCCCGACGGCTACACCATCGCGGCGATCTCCGACGGGCCGACGGTGATCAACCCCGCGCTCTACGAGAAGCTCGCTTATCACCCGCTGCGCGACTTCGTTCCGGTCGCGATGATGATCAAGTTTCCGTCGATGCTGACGGCACACCCGTCGACCGGCCTGCGCACGGTCGCCGACCTGATCGCGGCCGCCAAAGCGAAGCCGGGGGCGCTCAACTATTCCTCGGGCGGGACCGGCAACTTCAGCCACCTCGGCCTGGAATTGCTCGCGTACCAGGCCGGCATCAAGCTCACGCACGTTCCCTACCGCGGCGTCGGGCCCGCCACCATGGCCCTCCTCGCGGGCGATGTGCAGCTCATGTACAACAACGTCGCCACGGCGCTCGAGCACGTGCGCGCGGGCAAGATGACCGCGCTGGCAGTGGGCGAGCCGAAGCGCCTCGCCGCGCTGCCCGACATCCCGGCGATCGCCGAGACCGTTCCCGGATTCGAGTTCGCGGCCTGGGTCGGCATCTTCGCGCCGGCCAAAACGCCGCCCGAGATCGTCGCGCGCATCAGCCGCGAAACCGCCGCCTTCCTCAAGGATCCGGAGGTGATGAAGATTTTCGGCGAGCAGCAGATCGTCGCGTCCTACCGCGACTCGGATGACTTCGCCGTCTATATCCGCAAGGAGCTGGACAAGTGGGCGGGGATCATCAAAACCCTCGGCATCAAGGGAGAGTAGGCCCGCGTGTTCGACCTTCGCCTCAGCCCCGAGCAGCTCGAGATCCGCGACACCGTCCGGGATTTCGTCGCGCGGGAAGTGAAGCCCGTCGCGCTCAAACCCGAGCGCCTGGAGCCCTTCGCCAAGCCGCTGCTGGCGGCGCAGCTCGACCAGGCCTCGAAGCTGGGGCTGCGCACGCTGGCGCTAACCGAAGCCGGCGGCGGCGCGGGCGCCGACAATCTGACCTGCTGCATCGTCACCGAGGAATTGGCCGTCGGCGATCCGGACATTGCCGCGGTGTTCGCGCACACGGCGGCCCTCGGCCGGCGGCTGGAGCGCGCGATGACCCCCGCGCAGCGAGAGCGCTTTCTCCCACAATTCGTCCGCGACGACGCGTTCCATCTCGCGCTGGCCGAGCGCGAACCCGGAGGCGGGACCGCGCTCGGCGTCAATTACCATCGTCCGGCGACAATCCAGCCCGTCACCCGGACGACCGCGGTTCGCAGCGGCGGCGACTGGGTGATCAACGGCGCCAAGACCGCGGTGGCGAACGCACCCATTGCGAAGATGTTCGTGGTACAGGCAGGCGTCGGCACGCTGCTGGTGCCGCGCGATGCGCCGGGTCTGTGCCTGCGCGGGCAGGATGGACACTGGTTTCACGGCAGCTGCGGCGAGGTGACGTTCGAAGACTGCCGCGTGCCGGCGGATAATCTGCTCGGCGCCGGGATCGAAGCGGACGGGCGCGGCTCGGCCGAGCTCCAGGCACTCAACCTGGGCATCGGGCGCGCGGCCTACGAAGCCGCCCTCGACTACGCGCAACTGCGCGTGCAGGGCGGCAGGCCGATCGTCGAGCACCAGGCGATCGGGGCGAAGCTCGCCGGCATCGCGATCCGGCTGGAGGTCGCGCGCGCCGCGATCTGGCGCGCCGCCTGGGCGTCGGACCATCCCGAGGCGGTCGCCGACCGCAGCCTGCCGGACCTGCCACTGCAGACCATCGCCCGGGTATACACCGCCGAGGCGATGCTCGAAGTCGCCAAGGATGCCGCGGAGTGTTTCGGCGCCATGGGCGTGATGCGCGACCTGCCGATGCAGAAATACGTCCACGACGCGCGCGTGTGCCTGCACTCGGGCGACGGCAGCGCGGACGCGACCTTGAGGCTCGCCGAGGCCCTCGCCGGCTACCGGCGACCGGCGAAAACGGGGACCTGATCCTTGGACTTCTCTCTCACCGACGAGCAGCGCGAGTGGCAGATGAAGGCGCGAAAGTTCGCTCGGGAGGAGATCCGGCCGATTTCGCTCGCGCGCGACGCCATCGAGGATCCGGCCGCGACCTTCGACTGGGACATCATCAGGAAGGGATCGAGGCTCGGCTTTCGCACCATGGCAGTACCCAGGGAGTGGGGCGGGCACGGCACCGATTTCGTGACGCAGGCGCTGGTCATGACCGAGCTCGCCAGGGCCGACAGCGCGATATCGAAGGCGTTCAGCCAGTGCTGGAAGTGGAGCCATCTCATCGCCGCGAGCTGCACCGAAGAACAAAAGGGGCGTTTCCTGAAACCCTTCCTCGCCGACGACACCTTCGTCCTCGGCAAAGGCATCAGCGAGCATTCGGCGGGCTCCGACAACCGGCTGCCGCCGGCGGACGATCCCAAGGCCGGCCTCAAGCTGCGGGCGGAGCGCCGCGGCGACGAGTGGATCCTGAACGGCGAGAAGGCCTTCATCGCCAACGGCAACATCGGCAAGCTCTTTTTCATCGACGCGCGCACCGACCCGAACGCCCCGCTCAAGCAGGGCACGACGATGTTCCTCGTGCCGCGCGACACGCCCGGTTTCCGCGCCGGCAAGGTGTACAACAAGAGCGGCTGGCGCTTCTACCAGAACGGCGAAATGATCTTCGAGAACGCGCGCGTGCCGCACGCCAACGTCGTGGGCGAGGTGAACGGCGCAGTGCGCAAGTCGGGTGGCGCAGGCGGCGACACCACGGGCGGGGACCTGTTCGGGGATCTGGAGCTCGCCGCCAACGCGCTCGGAATCTGCGACGACGCCTGCGAGGTCGCCCTGCAGCACGCCCGCGGCGCGAAGCAGGGGGGCAGGGCGCTGTTCGAGCAGCAGCTCATCCAGCTGAAGCTGAACAGGATGCACATGCTGACCGAGGCGCTGCGCTCGTTCGTGATGCGCGTCGCCTGGGAGCACGACCGCAAGATCCACTCGCCCAACCCCGGCCTCGCGATGAATTTTTCGACCGACGTGGTGCAAGAAGTGGCCGAGCTCTATATGGACGTCCGCGGCGGTGCCGGATGCGCGATGGATGCACACGCCGACAAGCTCGCCCGCGATTCCATCATCTGGAGCCATCTCGCGGGCGACACCGTGCAGCGGCTGAAGGTCGCGGGACGGCTCGGCAAGTAGGTCCAGTCTGCCCGCGCGCCGAATGCCCGAACTTCCGGACGTTGTCGTCTATACCGAGCGCCTCGGCGATCGCCTCTTGGGGCGGACCCTGGAGCGCGTGCGGCTACTGAATCCCTTCGTGCTGCGCAGCGTCACGCCCCCGGTCGCAGCCGCCGAAGGCAGGAAGGTCGCCGGCGTACGGCGAATGGGCAAGCGCATTGTGATCGCGCTCCAAGGCGATCTTTTTCTCGTGATGCACCTGATGATCGCCGGGCGCCTGCGCTGGATCGCCAAGGACAGGAAACCTCCGGGGCGCCTGTCGCTTGCCGCGTTCGAATTCCAGGACGGAAAGCTGGTGCTCACGGAAGCCGGAACGAAGCGGCGCGCCTCGATCCATCTCGTCGAAGGCGAAGCGGCGCTCGCCACCATGGACCCCGGAGGGCTCGAAGTCCTCGAGGCCCGTTTCGAAGACTTCGCGGCGCAGCTGAGGAAAGACCGACACACGCTCAAGCGGGCGCTCACCGATCCGCACCTGTTCAGCGGCATCGGCAACGCCTATTCCGACGAGATCCTGCACCGCGCGAAACTCTCGCCTTTCGCGCAGACCGTGTCGCTCTCGGAGGACGACGCCAGGCGACTCTACGAAGCGGTGCGCTCGACGCTCGTCGAATGGACGGAACGATTGCGCAGGCAGGCGGGCGCGGATCTGCCCGAGAAAGTCACCGCCTTCCACGAAGAGATGGCGGTGCACGGGCGTTACCGCAAGCCCTGCCCGGTGTGCGGCTCGCCGGTGCAGAGGATCGTGTACGCGGACAACGAGACCAACTACTGCGCCCGCTGCCAGACCGGCGGCAAGATCCTCGCCGACCGCGCGCTCTCGCGCCTGCTCAAGGCGAGCTGGCCGCGCTCGATCGACGAGCTCGAGTAAACCACATGAACCCCGTATTCCGATGGATGGGCGGACGCCTTGCCCGGTACCTGGCCCAGCCGATCCGCGGCGCCCAGGTGGCCACCTCGGCGTTCGAGCTGCTCCAGAGCGCGCTCAAGCCGGGCGACGTCCTGCTCGTCGAAGGGAACACGCGGGTCAGCGTCGCCATCAAATACCTGACCCAGTCGACCTGGTCGCATGCGACGCTTTACATCGGCGATGCGCTGGGCCCGCCGAATCCCGGCGAGGAGCCCCGGGTGCTGATCGAGGCCGACATGCTGCACGGGATCCAGGCCGTGCCGCTTTCCGCGGTCTCGGGATTGCACACCCGCATCTGCCGGCCGGTCGGGCTGTCGCAGGAGGACGTGAGGGCCGTGATCAAGTTCGCCGTCTCGCACATCGGCGGCCGCTACGACCTGAAGAACGTGTTCGATCTCGCGCGCTACCTGGTCCCGACGCCTCCCGTCCCGGTGCGCTGGCGCCGCCGCATGATCGCCTTCGGCAGCGGCGATCCGACGCGCGCCATCTGCTCGACGCTGGTCGCCGAGGCGTTCCAGTCGGTGCACTACCCGATCCTGCCCGACGTCAAGTATGTCCACGACGGTACGCCCGGGTGCAACGACTGCTATCACGAGGTCATGCACATCCGGCACCACAGCCTGTTCACGCCGCGCGACTTCGACATTTCGCCCTACTTCGAGGTGGTGAAGCCCACCATCGCCAAGGACTTCGACTATCACCAGATCGCCTGGGCCCAGGAAGATCCAATCTGACTTGAGAAAGCGCGGAAATGCCCAAATACGAAACCACGCGAATCGCCAGTGAGACCGTCGCCGAGGGCACGATGGCGTTCCATTTCGCCAAGCCCGCGGGGTTCAAGTTCACGGCCGGACAATCGATGAACGTGTCCCTGATCGATCCGCCCGAGACCGACGCCAAGGGCAACGCCCGCACCTTCTCGATCGTCAGCGCGCCGCACGAGAACGAGCTCGTCATCGCGACGCGCATGCGCGATACGGCGTTCAAGCGGGTGCTCAAATCGATGCAGTCGGGCCGGCGGATGCAGTTGCGGGGACCTGCGGGCAGGTTCACGCTGGACGGCGCG